>WNGJ01001158.1_pt1 | contig 74163 bp, 64 predicted proteins | sample 5400611 | NCBI WGS metagenome assembly WNGJ01 (sample SAMN13153375, study PRJNA577476) | soil metagenome | isolation source: 40 cm soil or saprolite under Garry oak tree replicate 1 | place: USA:California | collected 2016-06-15 | reverse complement strand
ACGAAGGTTCTGCCAAATCGAAACCACGGTCACTACGAGAATCGCTCCGCTCGCGCCGCGTTCGCCGAACCGGATTGCAGCCCAGAGTATAAGCGGGAGCGGTGAGTAGAGAAGCGCCGGCAGGAAGGCGCTACTGACCGTTCGCACACTCACCTGAAAGGCAATCGCGCAAACCGCGACGAGGCTCAGAGCCAGAACGATAGCTTCGGTCTTGCGGCGGGAGGTGAGGCGCGTGCGCTGCAAACGTGGACCGAACCAAATCAAAAACACCGGTCCGAGGGTGACGCTGCCTAGAGCGTTGGGTATGGACCAGTCCCACCAGTACATCCAGTAATTAGCGATTGGCCCGCCGCCAACGATCTGCACAAAGGCGCCGCCCAATGCTGAAATCGCGGGGCTGACCCCAGCGGTGATGAGAACGTAGATGGCTGCGTTGCGTAGCGTTCCGAACCATGGAGGTTCTCTGAGAAACCGCTGGATGCCGAAGGCGCTCAAAATCGCTACCAGGCAGTTCGTCCCAAACGCCACCAGGGACTGCGCTGCCGGCATCGGCTCCGCTATCACGTGTGCGGGGAAAGCCGCTGCGATGTATAGCCACCACTGGCTTTTCGGTACAAGAGCCAGTGTGCAGAAGAGAATGATGTTTGGAGGCCAGAATGGCGCAAAGATCCGATCCGATAAGGTACCGATGGAGAACGCTGCCTGCGCCCCCAGGTAATACGCAATGGCTAGAAGAAAAGGCGGACGGAAGAACTTGAGATATGGCGGCAGGTGCACCCATGGCGATTGCAACCACCTTTGACCCGGTCCATGTTTTTTGAGAAGGAGTGTGCTTCGCTCCATTGCAAACCGGCGCGTTTTCCGGCTTTGAGACTTTAGCGCACTAAAGCGGAGGCTTCAATTAGGAACAGGGAGATAGTTTGGTGTTGCTATCTGGGTTCAGATCCAGACAGAACCTGCTGGTCGATGCGTTCGCGAACATGACGGAGCAAGTCGCGTATGCCGATCGATCTTTTGGCTGTTTCCTGTCTGGCCCATTTCAGCAACTGTACCATTTGAGCAGCCGGCATACTTTTGGAGGTGATTGCCAGTGTCGTACCACACTGACAGTTGGCAAGCGATAGCGTTCCCAGCGGTTCCGAAGGGATTTCTTGGCAAGTCGCGTCGTACGAGATGGGGCTCCCCACGTGCGTTGTCAATTGCAGGTACTCTCGAAGCGAGCCGAAACGCAGGCCGCATTGGGGACATTCTCTCGGGAAGAGTCCTTCAATATAAGAGCGCACGATCTTTACAACGTCATCTTCGTTCATGAGCTTCACACCTCTGCTCGTATAAAGCCTCTCCCTCAGGGAGAGGCTTTGCTATCGAACTCGATTTGATCTTCAACGAGGCGATTAGCGCCGGAAGAATCGAGTCAAGTAACCGCCCGTCATCGAAACCAAACCGATGAGACCGATCAGGCTCAGTGGGCTGGCGGTTTTTGGCATTTCTTTCGGCTTGGAAGGTGCTTCCGGTGGTGCGGGTGTCGGTTCTTCGGGAGCCGGTGCTGGTGCCGACTCTACAACGGGAGCCGGTGGTGTTTCTACGGCAGGGGCCGGTGCTGGCGCAACTACAGCGGGAGCCGGTGCTGGCGTCGGCTTGGCCCTCTCAGGTTCAGGTTGAGCTTTCTCTTCCGCGGCGGCCTCGGTTGATGTGCACATGCCGCCTCCCAGTTCCGCGACCTGCTGTTGTTTTTCTGCCGCTCGCGCTTGCGCTTCTTCCGCTTCGTGCTGAGCGTGCGCTATTTGCTTCTGGCGTCTCTGACATGCTTCGGCGGCTTCATGCTGAGCGTGTTCTTCTTCCTTCTTCTGCTTGGCTACCTCCTTCGGGTCTACCGGACAAGTCTGGCAACCTTTCTGCACTTCCTGTGCCGTGTGATCTTTCTTCTCTGCTTTGGCTTGCTGAACGGGAATTCCCCAGCCCCACAGTATGATTGCAAGCGCGATGGCTAGCAGTCTCCCCGTGGCAAGTTTGGACGAAACGTACATACTTCCTCCTAAATTGCAGCAGTCTCTTCTGCTTAAAGAATGAGACGGCCCATTCCACGAAAGGACCCGCAGTTCTCCTTCTGCGAGGCCGGTCCTAGAAATTTTGAGTGCCTTGTCCCGTAGTTTTACTGAGTGAGCGTGTGATCCACGCGTTCAGTTTTTGCGGAAGAGTTTGCCGATCTGACGACCGATGTCGTCAATTTCCTGTGACACACCGAACCGGAGAAGGGTTTTGACGCTCTGATCGGTTAAGCCCCATCCTGGAGATACCCGAATGGTCGTCTCACTAGGCAACGTCCAGAAAAGCAGTGGGGCAATATACTGGGAGGTGCCTCTCAGTGTGAAGTCCCCCCATGTCCCCAGGCCGCCGTACAATTCAAGTCCAGCGCCAAATCGTTCCCTGCAGAACGCGCAACGGCTTCCTGTTGATGCGGCTAGTGGACGGCTCACCCCGACGGCGTATCCAAATTCCCACCGGCCTCGGTGCAGATTCTTTTCTCCAATAAAATTTTCAGAAAGATTCCAGTCTCCAAAGTCGCTCGACAGGATCAACTTCGTTTCGATTTCCCGTTCGTGTTCCTGGCGCGCGTCGCTATTGGGAACGTTCAGATCCTCCTTGCCATCAAATCCGACAATCTCCTTGAGCGTTTTGTCGGCGCCATTGATGTGCGCGTATTCGACATACAGGATGGGATTGATTCGGTGCGGTTCCAGGAAAGGGCGAAACCGATTCTCGAATCGAAAGCCGGTGAACAGACTCCCCTCATGCCGGGTATGTTGCCAATCGATGTAGAATTCTGTTGTCCACCATCTCCTTGCTCCATATTCGAATTCATTCAGAGCGCCCAGGAATGTGTTCAGACCGTGCGCCCGCCCTAGAACCGGACTCGTTCCAATCTCCAGAGCGCCTGGTTCCTCCATATAATGGTCGTACGCAACGAAGTAGGGGGTCGGCGTTCTCTCCTGAGCAAGCACAAGGGCGGGCAGCAGACCAAGAGCTGCGAAAAGACCGATAAGGGCATTCTTGACTCTGACCATGTTTTCCTCCTGGCGGAAAAATCTCCACGTTCACCTGGGAACCCAGACGACGTAAATCACAATCACCGTCAAGATGCCGAGCGCACATACGGTGAAACCGGTGCGTCGCCGCGCGCGAAGCGCCAGCAGCGTAACCATACCTGTGAGCGAACTGATGACGAGCAGTACGGCGGCAACATCGATAGTCCAGTACCAGATGTTGCCGGCATCGAAGCCTTTGTGAAGATCGCCAAGCTTTCCCAGAAATCCGCGGCTCTCTTTTTCCACCTGCCCTCTGCCATCCGCCCGGTTAATGGTCACGACGGTACGGGCGCCCGGAACGGCGAAGGTCATCTGGATCTGGTCGGGGTCGTCGTGATAGTCCGTAGATGGCGAGCGGATTCCCAGCTTTTTCCGGACGCATTGTTCGAGCGTGGCCTGGTCCGGATTATCGACAAGATTCTTGTCCACGAGGATTTCTGATCTTGCGATTTGCGGATCGCTAAATCCGAAATCCTGATGATTCAAGGTCAACCCGGTAGCACCAAAAAGCAGGGCGAGAGTGAACCCCGCCATTGAAATATAGATATGTGCAAGGAGTGCCCAGTGCGCAACGACGCGAACGACATGCTTCATGGCTTTATCGGGGACCGTAGCGAACTAACACCGCGTCGAAGTTGGCAGTCGCCGGCAGAGTGATATTCGTCGGGCTGTCACCAAGGACAATCGTGCCGGCTTGTCTGGCATAAGTTCCATGCTCCTGGTTGGTCTCGACCGTGATGCGGTATGCGCCCAAAGGGACCGGTTTGTGTTCGTCGTCCAGACCGTCCCACACGAGTTCATATCTTCCCGCCGGCCGTGTGGCGCGTGTCACAGATCGAAATTGTTTGGGATTCTCCTTCAGGAGGCCCCACATCGTCGAAAGATGCGGATGATATTTCGGGTTATTCCCCCAGAACGCCAGGAGGCGAACGAGCTTGCCCGAAGAGTCCTCCACCCAAACGGCCACATACGGACGTTTCTTGGAACGGCCTGAGGTGAGTTGGAGAGTAACCGTGAGCTGGTATCCCCGCGGCCAATTTCTGGAGGCCGGCGTTTGAGTCAAGGACGGCCGTTCCAGACGGGCAAAACCGGACGTCCGCCGCAGGACACCCGACGCGATTCGCAGCGCTTCGGCGCCCGGCGTCGATTCAACAAGCTGCAGTCCATAATTTGCTGTGGTCAGGCACAAGGTCGTGGCGAGCGCATTGGCGGTGACCGCATCCCAGGCGACTACGGTGGCTGCCGCGGCGGTTCCTGGCGGTTGTCCGCTTCGCGCATCCGTCAGGTGAGCGCCACGCGCGTACATGCCGCTCGTGGCGACAGCCGCGTTCTGAAGATCAATTGTCGAGACCGGTCCGGCGTTGTCGTACCAGGAGCCAGGATCGGCGATGGCGATCCGGCAAGACCGGCCCCACACCACGATGTCGCCGCCAATATTGAGTAACAACGCATTGATCGACGGCCATGCTTTCTGCGCCGTTTTAGCGGCGCGATCGATAATGTACGCTTTGCCCAATGCGTCGACGCTCCGCGGCGTATTGGCGCCGCCGGGACGAATCGAAAAGACTCCTCCGGTGCGGCGCTCCCAGTAATCGTACGCATCGAAAACTTCCCTCAGCTCACGAGAGGGTTTCCGATGGCCGTTTGATTTTTCCAAAAGGCTGATCTCGCTGGTGGGATCCCGAGTGCTGAGAATCGAAGCCAATCGATCAATTTCGTCAAGGACCGTCCGGCAGACGCATTCGGCAACGTGGAAATGCGGCGTCCAGACGACCAGATCGAGCGACGTCCCGATGACGCCTTCATATTGGAAGTGATGCTCCTCGGAGTGGGACGCCGAAGCGAATGCAGCGAGCGGTAAAAGCGCCGGCAACATCAGGAACGACCGCCGGTTCATACTGCGCCCGTCCATTTCATAAGCCCTCCTTCAAGCCTGGGGTCAGAACCCTCACTCACGCCCAAACCAGGCGCGTGCAGAAGACGCTCGCATGCGCTTCCGGCCCCCACTTGACGTTCCATGCCAGACCACGATCATCGAACCCGTTGACTTTCGGAATGCTGCCTGACATGTCCTCCTTGTCGAAACGAAATGGAGGCCGGGGTTGGCCTTCGGGACCACCGACACCCGATTGAAAATCGAGTGAAGCTACATCGCCCGGATCGGTCCACAAAATGTTCTCGCCGTGCGGCAGTTCTCCGACATCCGCCTCCTCATGGATGACCTGTAAGGAAAAGGCAGCGGTCACGCTTAAAAGAATCGCCAAGGCGCATCGGTACATCTTGTAAACTTACTGGAGCTTGAAGCGCCTCGGGCATCCGGATTACACCTCAAGGAAAACATCTTTCTTTCGGGTTCACGAGCTCCGGTTGAGCCGCGGAAAATTTGCGCGATTCACCTCACTCGCTTGTTCGTTCGAAACCCGGTCCCAGTAATCTTCCGCACACGAACCCGGAGTTCTTACCTTTGCGGCCTCGGCTAAAGTATCCGTTTGCTCTAGAGCAAGCCTGAGAACTCAACTGCTCACGGTAGTGGAATGACGGGTGCGACCAGAGAATCGTGTGAATCTCAAGGGAGGCTTGAAAAGCAATGTTTAAACCAAACCAAGTTGCGATTCTGCTGGCCGGGCTCCTGTTTGTCTTTGGATCGGCTGCAGTTGCGCAAGATTGTGGTTGTACGCAAACTCCGGTGAAAAAGAAACAGGAGCAATCTTGTGCACAGCGGCAAAAACCTTATGTGGAATCCAACCCAGCGCGCAGCATCGCTCCTCGAGACTTGCCTGCCGTGTATCCGAAGGAAGCCGATCGTGCTGCGGATGCGGCAAACGTTGTGGCGGAGTTTACACCGGAATCCATGCTACGCGACGTGAAGGCCATTGCGGTAATTCCAGGCGTCAAGAAAGCTGCGTTTTTTTTTGGCGTCCGTTGGGGCAAAGGGCTGTTGACAATGCGCGATCCAGACGGACGCTGGATACCGCCGTCCTTCATCCAGATCAGCGGGGGCAATTTCGGATTACAGGCTGGCGTCGAGTCCACTGACCTGGTGCTTATTTTCACTAGTGAAGATGCAATACGGTCTCTACTCCGCGGCAAGCTGACGCTGAACGCCGATGCCTCCGGCGCGGCCGGTCCGATAGGCCGGCAGGCACAGGTGGGCGTTCCTCTTCTGCTTAACTCAGGCATCTATGCGTTTTTCCCACGGTCTAAGGGCCTGTTCGGCGGCGTGTCTTTTGATGGAGATGCTATCACTATCGACGACAGCAGTAACCAGCGAGTCTACGGCAAGTACATCAATGGCGATGAGATTCTTCTGGATCGGCGTGTGGAAGTAAACACAGTCGTCGCTCCCTTCCTGAACGCGCTCGAGATGCATTCGCCGGGCCGCAATGTCGCACAAAAACCTGCAGAGGCGCCGGCGAACTAAGCGAACTGCTCCTTGTCCAGCGGCAGTTCGTGATCACCACCCGCCGGCTCGAAAAATCTTCGCCGAGATCAGGACTTATACGGATGCCGCCTGCGATTTCACGGTTCTTATACTGCCGCTATGGCTTAAGGAGATCCATGGACAACCTTATCAGCCAGGCTTGGCATGAGATCGCTGCGCGTCCGGAGGGTCCGCTGGCCCTGCGGTTTTACCTGCAGCCGCTGATGGCCACGTTCTTCGCGCTTCGCGATGGATTGAAGGACGCGCGCAGCAACCGGCCTCCCTACTTCTGGGCGCTCTTCACCCATTCGGCGCATCGGAAAGAACTGGTTCGTCACGGTTGGCAATCGGTCGGGAAGATCTTCATTGCCTCGATGGCGCTCGACCTTGTGTACCAGGTGATCGTCCTCGACGGGCTTCGTCCGCTGCAGACCATCGTCGTGGCGGCCATGTTGGCGATAGCTCCATACCTGACTCTTCGCGGCCCAGCCAACCGGGCCGCGAGAAAGTGGATCAGTTGGAAGTCTTGCGGCCTTCGATGAGTTGTCTAAGTAGCGGGTTTCTGCTCCGGCATTGTCATATCTCCCCTGGGTTTTGACAATCAGTGGTGCAAGCTCATTGAAAGAACCTACAGCGACATCACACGCTTGCTTAATCCGTACTTTTCCGTTAATGCCACGCCTTTTTTCGAGGACCTGCGGACGCGCGCACCAGTAAATTTCCTTCGGCCTCTCGGTTAGATCCGGCCGTCAAACCAAGTAATCGCTTAAGGTGGACTTCATGAAGCAAGCAGTCTGGTTTGTCTGCAGAATATTTCGTTTCACGATCGCCGTTGGGCTGATCGTATTAATGATCTCCTTGTTCAACTGGTACCAAGTACGAACCGCCGCTTCGTTTGCACCCGTTAACGCAAAATCTGTGTTGGTTCCAGAGCGAACGGTTATCGATGCAGTCATCACAAATGGAGTTGCGGAATCTGCCGCGGTCGGGGACGCGATTACAGCATTCGTGACCACGCCTGTCTCCATTAAGGAGCGCACTGTAATCCCGTCTGGCGCACAACTCCGGGGAAGCCTTGAAGAGCTGTCAGTCGGCCGCGGAACTGCGAAAGTGACGGTAAATTTCACTGTCCTACTCATTGAGGACCGCAACTTCACCGTTCAAACACGGCCTGTTGCGGCAATTATTCCAGTCCTAAGCGACACTCAGATCTTTGCTGGTGTGTTAAAGGCGCTTACGGGGGCAGGCTTGGGCGCTGCAATTGGGGCGGCGTCAGGAGACCCGGCTTTGCTAAATAGTGGTCTGGCGGAAGGAACAGTTTCCTCCCTCTCACAGGAGGTTTCAGTTCCCGTAAAAGTCGTTCTGATTCGCGGCTTGAACGTCTCGTGACCAAGATCGTCTAGCAATGTTTCAAGCTGCGTACCGCAATTTTGCTGAGGGCGTCCGGCCGTCACAGATGAGGAAATGGAAGAGGAGGTGAACAGTGCGTGCTCTGATCCCATCAACGCCACCGAAGTTTCTCTCGGGGCTTACGCCCGCCCAGAAAAAACTCGTGCTTCAATCAGCCGAACTGCGGAAAGTCCAAGCAGATCGGGTGATTGTCAATGCGGGAGATCCAGCTACAAGCCTTTTCCTGCTGAAGCATGGCAGAGCAAAGTACTACCGGATAACCAAGAAAGGAGAAGAGGTTGTCCTCTGGTGGCTCACAGCAGGAGACACTTTTGGGATCGGCACACTGCTGGCTATGCCGATAAATTACATAGGTACGGCGCAGGCGCTTGACGAGTGTGAACTGCTGGTTTGGAGCCGGAACAGAATCCGGATGCTGGCGGAAAAACATAGAATTCTGGCACAGAATGCCCTGCATATCATTCTTTACTGCCTGGCCGCTTACACGGAGAGGCTGGTTGGATTGGCTACAGGAACGGCTGAGGAGCGCTTGGCGTATACCCTGCTCCAACTCGCGCGGCGAGCCGGCCATATGCGACCCGACGGAGCGGAACTTACAATCCTGAATGAGCAGCTTGCTCGCCTGGCGAACGTCAGTGCTTTTACAGCCAGCCGGCAATTGAAGGAGTGGGAACGCCAGGGCATAATCCAGAAGAGCCGGGGGAAGGTTGTCATTCTTGTTCCCGAAGGCCTGTTGATCGATTGATTCTCTAGTTCGGACCGGCCGCTTTTTTTCGGCTTATTTGCTCCTGAGCAACGACGACATTAACTCTGTGCGCTAGGCTCTCTTCTTTTTCGGGAAGTCATGGCAGCGCATCGAGCGGAATCGGAGGAATCGCAAGCGTGAAGGGATTGCGGGTCTTGGTCGCCGAGGACCATGAAGACTTGCGCGCGCTTCTCGTGGCGTTACTTTGTTCAGACTTTCAAGTCGTTGGCGCGGTTGACGACGGTGAACAACTCGTTGAAGCGGCGATCTTCCTTAAGCCGGATATCATCATCAGCGACGTGGATATGCCATGGATCGACAGCTTTTCCGCAAAGAATGAACTTCGGTCCAGGGGTATTCACGCCGCGTTCGTCTTCATCGCCACAATCGACTTCGATGGGCTGTTTTCCAACAGTATGGAGGAAGAACCTGTCGGCTGGGTGCACAGGTACGACCTTTTTAATGAATTAAAGGCCGCCGTTCACACAGTCGCGAGCGGAAACGGCTACATATCCCAGTCATTCGGATAGGGACGGTAAGGCTATAATAGTTACGCCAAAAGCGTTCTAGGAGAATTTCGACGTTGATTTCGTTTCAACGAGCTTTATTCTCACGGCATATTGCATCAACTCTAAAACGGAATTGACTTTGAGTGTGCACATGATCGCTGCGCGGCGCACTTCCACAGCTTTCACGGTCATGGAAAGAGCATCAGCAATTTCTTTATTGCTCTTGGCATGGGCGAGCATTTGTACAATCTGCCGTTCGAGGGCCGTTAACATTTCTACCGGAACCTCCACCTTTTCGTCTGTCCTCGAACCATGCTGTGTCGCCATAGAACCATCCGGCGAAGTGTTTGTAAGCGTAAGGCTCTCGTGCGTTTCGTCGCGCACTGCGGCTACCAGGTAGTGCAAATCGGTCTTCAGCAGGCAGGCTCGTACGCCGAATGCCGCCACCTGGTTCGTCAGTTCGAGCGGGTCATACATGGTGATGATGAATATTGCCGTTTCAGGAAACTGTTCGTGGATTTGCCGAGCGGCTTCCAGGCCATTGAGGTCCGGCATGCAAAGATCGAGCACGACAACATCCGGGCGCTCGACTGTGGTCAGGGCCACAGCTTGCTTTCCAGTTGCGGCTTCAGCGCAGACTTTCCAACCCTCTTGTTCCAGTATTTCGCGCACGTACCGTCGCATGAGGGCATGGTCATCGGCTATGAGAATACGCGGCATATCGACCCTCTGAAATCGGGATTGTGGCGTTAACCGTAGTTCCTTCCGGGCTTGTTTCGATCTCAAGCTGTCCTCCAAGTTGCTTCAAGCGCTGGCGCATACCTAGAATTCCAACGCCAGGAGGGAGTGCCACTTCCCGGTTGTCGGGCGTCGTCGGCAGCGAAAAACCATGGCCCTCGTCTGTGACTCGCACGTGGATTGTGCCCTGTTCCTGGGTCACCCAGATGACGGCGCTCCTGCTGCCCGAGTGTCTATGAATATTAGTCAAACTTTCCTGCACCACGCGAAACAACGCCATTTCAATGTCTGTTGCCAGGCGTCCAATGTCATCCATCACCAACAGTTCGACCGGTATCCCGCTACGCTGTATGAACCCGCGCACGAACCATTGCAAGGCCGGCACCAGACCGGCTTCGTCGAGGAAGGGTGGATGAAGCAAATAGGACAAGGTTCGAAGTTCTTTAATAACTTGATTGCAGAGTGACACGCTCTCTTCGACAGTCTCTACAGCGCCAGGACTGAGGTTTCGTGATCCTCGTTGCATGAGCGTGAGGTCTGCCTTTATCGCTGCCATGTTTTGAGCAGTCACGTCGTGGAGATCTCGTGCGATCCGCCTGCGTTCCTCGTCCTGTGCGCGCAATAGCAGGCCCGTGAGGTGCTGTTGGGCGTCGTGCGCTTGCTTGATCTCCGTGACGTCTTCGTGGGCCACCACTAACCGCAGCACGCCGTCGGTGTAAAACCGGTTTACACGGACCTGAAACCATGACGTTTCTTCGGCGTGTGCAGATGGGTAAACACAACGGAAGTCTTTCAACTCACCCGACATCAAGCGCCGTATGCCATCGTAAACCAGGCGCGCTTCCACACATTCGCTTCCGGAGTCACAGACTTCCAGGTAGTGTTGCCCGATCTGGTAGCCGGTACCGGCCTGATTGAGTTCCGCGAAAGACTGCCAGCGTTGGTTGACGGCGATGATTGTGCCCTCTTCATCAAGCAGCGCGACGCGAACATCGAGAGCGTCGATGGTGGATTGGAGAACACGCTTACTCTCTCTCATGGCTTTCTCCGCTCCTCTGCGGCGGGCCCGGTGAACCAGCAGGGCGACGATCAGCACACCTTCAAGAATACATACAGAAATGATGCCGAAAATGTGCCATCGATATTGGGACCAGATGGATTCTTCCTTGTCCAAAATAACCGTGCCCTGCGGCAAGTTGTCCTCCCGGATACCCCAGCGCCTCAATGCCTTCCAGTTCACCATCGGTGTAAGCAAAGTTTCTCGGACCGGTATTTCGTGGATAGATTCGCCGTGCAAAAGGCGCACAACAATGCGGGCAGCCTCCAAGCCCATCGTTTCCTGGTTTACGACGGGTCCGCCAACGATACCTGTATCGAGGTAAATGGAGCCTAAGTTGTAGATGGGCGCGGCCGCCTTTGGCACCATCTTATTGAGGACATCTGCCTTCAATAAGCGTCTTCCGGCACCATCTTCAAACATGGTCAAGAAGAGAATGGCGGTCTTCGGGGGAAGATTTCGGAGACGCTTCTCCATATCCTCCAATGAGAGGCCCGCCAGGTAGCTTACCTTGACCCGATCTTCGAACTGCCGCAGTCCCTTCCGGGCCGCGTTCTCCCAATTCCGATCGCTGGTGGAGGCCCCGGAAACGACGAGTAACCGCTCCAAGTCCGGCTGTACTTTGCGGATGAATGCCAAAGCGGTTGCCACGTGTCTATCCATCTTCGGCGACACGACACCGGTCACCGCCGGTCCAGATCCCCAATTGTCGAGAGCGGCCTGATTTCCCCAATATACGATAGGAACGCCATTGAAGAGTTTCTGGTGATATTCGCGCACGAAACCCAGCGCACCCGTGCCGACCGCGACAACTACATCGAATGTTATTCCCGAGTACTTGCGGCGGAACCACGACGAAAGAATCAGGTAGTCTTGCGCTACAGGCGTCACCTCGTAGTATTCACTGCGAATGTCGATATCCACGCCGAATTCTTCGTTTAAAACAGACCGGATGGCGCGATCGACGACAACGTTGCCCAGCATGTCGCTTCTGGCGTCGTAAAAGAGCAAAACGTTCTTCTGGGCGCCGGCGCCCGGAGCATTTTCCGAATTACAAAGCAGCCAGGCTGCTGCCGCAAACCAGAGGAGTCGCGTCGATGCAACTCGCGCCCGAGAACGTTTCATGATGCCCTCACTGTCACCTTCAGAACTGCAGACGCGTTGCGAATTGAAAGGCGCGCGGTCCTCCCGAGCCGAACACCTGGCCTGCACGCGCGCTCGGTTGCCCGTAGTTCACTTGATTGAGCATATTGTTATAGCCAGAGAGATTGGCGATGTTGAAAACATTGAACACTTCGCCAATGAGAGACAACGTCCCGCTCTCACCAATGCGTACCTTTCGCATCAGCCGCAGGTCTTGAGTGATGAAACTGTCTCCACTCCAAAACTGTTCCGCCAGCGTAATCGGATTGATCACCTGGTTAAAAGGAGTCCGCGGCCGGATTACAGTGATGGAGCCATCCGCGTTGGTAACGCGTCGTGTGCGCGCCTCGACACCGGCGTTGTACTCTTCAACGAGGCTCCGCAATCCGGACGCGCTCAATCCTCGTCCCAGTGTGTTATGTCGCGTGATACCGGGCAAGAGGGTTCGGCTGATACCGTCGCCATCCAGATCCAAACCTGCCAGCATCGTATCCAGCGGCGGCGAACTTTCGGTTTGAGAAATCAAAGCTACGGTCCATGCGTTAAGCAGACCGCGCGCCAGCCTCCCACCTTTGAACCCCGGCAGGTCATAGATCGCGCTTATGGTCAGCCGGTGCCGCCGGTCGTCCGGCTGGATGCCGTTGGCGGTGGAATAATTGTCATAATCGTTGAACTCCACGAACCCGGAATTGCGGGCTAACGCGTATCCGACTGTGAGATGTAATCGCGGATTCAAGCGTCCCTCCAGCTTCACGTGAAGTCCCTGATAGAGATATTTGGCATCGCTGGTATAGATGTTTATCGGTCCGGTCGAACACTGATCCGCAGGGGCCAGCGCGGCGGCCTGCTGCGGACTGCACAGCGGGATGACTGGATCCCGGACGAATGACACTTCACCGGTGTTGGGATTGGTACCAGTGACTTTAGGCCGGTTAAACCGGTTCTGATCGAGTTGTGAAACGCCCTGAAATCCACCAAAATGCAAGAACTGCCGCCTCACGTAATCGGCCGAAAGAATCAGGTTTGATGCCAGCCTTTGTTGAATGCCGGCATTCATGTGAAAAGCGGACGGAGTTGTGTGGTTCGGATCAAAAATTCGATCGCCCTGTTTGATGACTTCGATTCCTTTGACGGCGGTTTTAGTTCCGTCGCCCAGCTTTTTCGTTAACATCGATCGAATACCGGGTATCAGGGGCAAAAGATCTTGACCGGTAAAACTAGTCGGCATGCTGAGGAAGCTAAGGCCCGTAAGGGATCCATCCACTACGACACGGCCATTTCCTGCGGGACCAAGCGGGCCTCGTTCCAGGAACGGCCGGTAAAAATCCAAATCGTCGTGATAGAGCCCCGTCCCTACGCGCACGACCGTGCCACTGTTCTGCCGAAGACTCCACGCCATACCAGCAGTCGGCTCCAGATTCACCATGCCCCGATGCGGTGGACGGAGATCTCCATCCACAAGCGGCGCCAGATATGGCGGACGCTCGAGGTCCTGGTTAAAGATGTTTGTTCGCTGCAAATAGCCCAATCCATAGGTAAGCGTCAACGCCGGCCGAATGGTCCATCCGTCTTTGATATAAACATGCACGAGATTCGGGCTAGACACTTGATCGTGGTGGTATGGGCCCGGCTGCAAGGGGTTGCCGATCCCAATCATGAAACTGCGCAAGGGTAATTGCAGAATATCGGATACCGTTGGTTCTCCAGCAGCCGAATCTCTCAGTGTCGCAGGCAACGCATCATACAGCGGCTTCAATGATGCGGTTCGCTGCAGGTCGGTCGGTCCCCAAAGCGTGATCTGTGGAAGATCGTAGAACGCATGAATGCTGTTCAGGTTTAGATGTTCCCATTCACCTCCAAAACGAAAGTAATGCGCGCCGTGCTGCCATGTGAAATTGCTCACGATCTGTCTTGTGCGGGTGTGCATTGTTTTTGGAACTGTCGCCTGATGTCCCATGCGAAAGAGTGGCGCGTCGAAAATGAGAATGTCGGGACCTCCGGTTCCGAGGCAAGCCGCTGGAGTTGGACAGTCCTTCACCGTCACGGCCTCCAGAACATTGTTCAAGTAGCTGTGCGAAAACCGCAGATCGCTGATGAAGCTGGGAGTCAGAACCGAAGTGATTCCCGCCTGGAACTGACCAGCTTGCGTGCGTGCAGTGGACCAGTCGGACGGCATTGTTATCGCGCTGCCGGGCGGAGCGATGGAGTCATTAAAATCCAGGCTCGAGCGCAGGAAGGCCGTATGCCGGCTGCTGATATTGCCGTCAAGACGCACCGTAACCAGGTTGAAATTGAGCGGGCTGCGTTGAACGACATCGAGTTTCGAAAAGATCGGGTGGTTATTCGCAGAGGCAAAGACGCCATCCTGATCGTTATGTTCGAGATTGGTGAACCAAAACAGACGGTCTTTAATAAATGGGCCGCCAAGGCTGAACCCGGATTGGCGCCGCGCGAAAAACGGATCTGGATTTTTCGGATCCCGCTGCAGTCCCGGGTACGCCGCCAGGTTGTGGTCCCGGTAGTAGAAGAAGGATGTGCCATGCAACGCATTGCCGCCCCGCCGGGTAATGATGTTGACCGCGCCGCTTCCGGTCGCGCCCGTTGCTAAATCGAAGTTGAAACTCGAGATTTGAAATTCTTGAACGCTTTCTTGAGACACGTTGATAGCTGTTCCACCGTTGATCCGGTCATCCACTGTCGAGCCATCCACCGCAACGCTTGTTTCCAGATATTGGGCTCCGGCTACGGAGACCCGCTGATAATTGTTTCCAAATGCTCCGGGGTTGGCTACGGATGTGACGCTGACGCCGGGCTCGAGTCGCGCCAGTTCGAGAAAGTTCCGGCCGTTGAGCGGAAGATTTTCGATCTCGAAACGGCTGACGCCGCCACTCAGTGTGAAGTCGCTTGTATTAATGCCCGAGATCTGCCCATTTACTTTTACGGTTTCGGAAGGTTGTCCGATTTGAAGCCGAAAATTCACCGTCAGCTGATCACCAGCCCTCAAACTCAAGCCATACATCGCGGTTAAGAATCCAGGACTCGATACCTCCATTTCATAATCATCTGGATCCAAACGTTCTTCGTGGTACAAACCGTCGCCCTGTGTTTTGACGATACGTTGAGCTCCGGTCTCTTTATCACGGATGATCAGAGTGGCGTCGCCGATGACAGCGCCTGAGGGATCCGAGACTGTTCCGTGAATCGCCGCGAACGGAATCTGGCCGAGCCCCTCATCGGGCCAAACGGCCCACGCGATTGCGACGACCACAAACCAGCAACGGAGCACCAGATTCACCGTGGATCTCGAGGCGCCTCGAGATTTCGAGAATTTTCATAAGGTTATTCGCTTTCAAATTGATTCTTAATCCGGAATTCTACGGACCACCGAGGTGAAAATTACGGATTGTTCCGGAATTATGAAATTGTTCCGGTTTGGATGGACAAACATACGGGCTTGCACCCTGAACGAAACGACTTCAAAAGGCACGATCGTCTAAACATTTCAAGCGATAGACGTTGCAAGAGTCCCTTCCCCTTTATCTATGCACCGATGGTGAGGCACGACACATGGTTTCAAAAAAAACAAACCCTGCCGAGAAAGGGATCAAAGTATACGCAGGCAGCAGAGAGAATTCCGGTCGGAAATTGAGTGAAGGCGGGCCCCAGTGCGTTGTCGGTATTGGCGCATCCGCAGGTGGTCTAGAGGCCCTGAGGCAATTGCTGGAACATATACCGGCGGACACCGGCATTGCCTTCATCGTCCTCCAGCATTTCGATCCCGCCCGCGAAAGCGCTCTCCCCGAACTGTTGGCCGAAGTCACCTCAATGCCCGTCAAGAGAGTCACGGATGGCACGCGTGTCAAATCTAATTGCGTCTACGTCATTCCTGACAACGCCAATATGACAATTGCCAAGGATGTGTTGACTCTTTCGCCGCGCTCGAAGATGGCGTTGACGCGGCACCCGATCGATGGATTCCTGTGTTCGCTTGCGGAAGACAAACACAACCGGGCCATCGGCGTCATTCTTTCCGGGATGGGTTCAGACGGCACGCTTGGACTGCAAGCGATCAAGGCTAAGGGAGGGATCACCTTCGCCCAAAATGAAAAGTCTGCGCGGTACTCGGAGATGCCGGGTAAAGCCATCAAAGCCGGTTATGTGGATTTTGAGCTTACACCGGCTCAAATCGCGGATGAACTTGTGCGGCTCGCCCGCCATCCTGGTATCTCGACGGTCGACAGCAAAGCAGGCATGAAACAAACCGGATCGCTCAAATCCAAAGCTCAATTGGAGCAAGACCTGCGGTCCACGCGGGATCACTTGCAATCCGTCATCAGACAACAGGAGCACCACGCCGAAGAACTGCAATCGGCTATCGAAGCGATTCAATCTTCAAACGAAGGACTGCAAAGCCTCAACGATGAACTGATGACTTCCCAGGCACAACTGCAGGCGGCCAATGAAAAGCTTACGCGTAGCAACCATGAATGGCTGCAGATCAATAATGATCTGATCAATCTACTCTCGAATATCCAGATCCCGATCGTCATGATCGGCCATGATCTGCGGGTTCGGCACTTCACTCCAACGGCCAGACATTTATTAAACCTCGACACCGCCGACATCGGACGCCCGATTACTGATCTCACACTCAAGGTCCGGCTGCCACAACTGTCCCAACTACTTAGTGACGCTATGGAGAACCTGCACTCGACAGAACAGCAACTGCAGGATCAGGACGGGCGCTGGTACAGCTTGCGAATCCGGCCTTACACAACGTTGGAGAAGAGGGTCGAGGGTGCTGTCATAGCAATGGTTGACATCGATCAGCTCAAACAAGAAGCAGATTCACTACTGCGAGAAAGCGAGGCGAGGTTCCGGATCATGGCTGACAGCGCGCCGATGCCGATCTGGGTCAAGGGTGCGAATGGCGGAGGTGCTTTCGCCAATAAAGCTTCGCTCGATCTGTTTGGCCAGTTTCCGGCAGCGACACCAAATTTCGTCTGGGAAACATTCCTCCACCCGGACGATAAGGAACAGTTCGTCAGCTCTTACTTCAAGGCTTTCGATGCGCGTACTCCATTCCGCTGCCAAGCGCGGTTTCAGAATATAAAAGGCGAATACCGATGGTACGACTCATTGGGGAATCCGCGCTTCTCGATGTCGGGCGAATTCCTTGGGTACGTCGGGGCGGCGATGGACATTACTGAAATCAAGCGCGGTGAGCTCCATTCAGAATTCATCAATCATCTGGATCTCGCCCTCTCGCAGATCACCGGCCAGCACGAAAGTATCCGGCTAATGACCGGCCGGCTGGCCGAATATCTGGGCGTGAGTCGCTGTTTTCTGTGGGAAACAGGCGTGGCCGAGTGCACCGGCTCCGCTCAGTGCATCCCACCCGAATTTCGCGATGTGCTCGAGAGAGGCCAAACAACCGTCGTCAATGACGTCAAGGCAGATCCACGAATGCGCGACTTCGCTGCACGGTGCGAGCCGTTGGGAATCGGAGCGGTTGTCTTCGTGCCGATCCTTAGCGAAGGACGATGGGAAGCTGTGTTGACCGCGTCCCAATCACAACCTCGGGATTGGCGGCCGGACGAAGTGCAACTGATGCGCGATGTAGCCACACGCCTCTGGTTGGCCGTCAAACGTGCGCGCGCCGTGGAAGCCCTGCGTGAAAGTGAGGAGCGCGCCAGACGCGTGCTGGCCGAGCAGATGTTGGCAGGCATCGCCGAATGCGACGCCTCGGGCAAATTCACGATGGTCAACCAAAGATATTGCGATATAACCGGCTGGAGCAAATCCGAACTATTGGGGATGCGAATCAGCGATGTGACACATCCTGACGACTGGCCATCGAACGCCGAACTTTACCGCCGTCTTTTTGAGGCGGGCGAGAGTTTCTTCATCGAGAAGCGTTGCCGGCGTAAAGACCATTCCGAAATCTGGGTCCACACCCATGTTTCTCCCATTCGTAAGGCGCAGGGCAAAATCGAAGAATCGGTCGCCGTCGTGATTGACGTCACCTCGCGTAAGCGCGCCGAACAGGAGTTGGCGGCAGCAAAGGATCGCCTGGCGGCTGACTTGGACGCCATGACCCGCCTGCAAAAAATCTCTGCGACCTTCGTGCGTGAGGGCGGCTCGCCTCCGCTGGCGGAGATCGTTGAAGCTGCTGTAGCGATGACCCGCGCAGACAAGGGCGATATGCGGCTTTTCGACGCTACGTCCGAGAAGTTCACCATAGTGGCGCACCGTGGTTTCGAGTCGCCGTTTCTGGACTTCTGGTATACAGAGCAAAGCAGCGGAGCGTACAGCGCCGCATTGAAATGTGGACAACCTCTGATTGTCGAGAACGTCACCGTTAGCCCCAGCTTCATCGGCACGTCCGAACTCGACGTCATGTTGCAAGCTGGCGTGATGGCGCTTCAAGCCACGCCCGTCCTGAGCCGCTCCGGCAAGCTTCTCGCGGTGCTTGCCACGTACTATGAAACCCCGGGGCGCCCGGAGGAACTAGCATTTCGGCCGCTGGATCTTTTAGCCCGCCAGGCTGGAGACATCATCGAACACGCACAGAGTGAGGCTGATTTGCGATCGGCTTACGAGCAGGCGGAGGCCGCCACTCGAGCGAAAGACGAATTCCTGGCCGTCGTCTCGCATGAGTTGCGAGGACCACTAACGTCCGTCCTCGGCTATGCACGGCTGCTCCACCGGGAGATAGACAAAGGGCCGGCCGAACACTTCGTGGACGTCATCGAGCGAAACGGTAAAGCCCAGTTGCAATTGATCGAAGATCTCCTGGATACAGCTCGCATCATCCGCGGCAAGCTCAAGCTCGAAGTGCAACCGGTGGATCCGGCCGATGTGATTCGCACAGCGCTTGATATCGCACGGCCGGCGGCGCAAGCCAAAGACATCGAATTGCGGGATGTTCTGGATCCATTTGCCGGCCAGATCACTGGAGACCCGACTCGATTGCAACAGGTCGTCTGGAACTTGCTCTCCAATGCGATCAAATTCACGCCGAACGGCGGACGAGTTGAAGTCACTCTCGGACGGGCGGAACGCTCCGTTCAAATCGTCGTGCGCGATACCGGCATCGGCATCGATCCGAACTTCTTGCCTTATGTATTCGAGCGCTTCCGTCAGAGCGACATGTCAAGCAAACGCCGCGTCGGCGGGTTAGGTCTGGGCCTCTCGCTCGTCAAGCATTTGGTCGAACTGCATGGTGGATCCGTCGATGTGAAGAGCGCAGGTCGGGGCGCCACCTTCACGGTCCGGTTGCCGGTGCGTGCCGTTTACACCGCGCCGTCAAAACATGGCTCGACGATTACGACGCCAGCGGGCGCAGCTAAACCGCTGAGTGGCGTGCGTACGCTGATCGTGGATGACGAACAGGAAGTGCGTACACTGCTGACCCTGACGCTGGAAAGCCTCGGCGCAAAAACTGAGGCTGTATCTTCAGCGAAAGAGGCCGTGGAACGCCTTCTCCGGCAAGAGCCTCACGAGCGTTTTGATGTTTTGATCGCTGATATCGTAATGCCTCAAGAAGACGGTTATACGCTCATGCGAAAAGTACGCGCGCTGTCTGCTGAAAAAGGCGGAAACATCCCGGCCATTGCGCTGACGGCCTTTGGCGCCACTGAACACCGTATGCGTGCGCTCGAGACGGGCTTCCAGACATGCGCTGTAAAACCGGTGGATCCGGATGAACTGGTCGTTGCCATACAAGGCCTTATCAAAGCCATCGATCAACGCCGGATAGCCGAAGCCTAAGTGAGCGCGCGTCTACTACCAAACGCCGGGGAGGAGGCGGTAGCGCACCAACATGACGTACTTCGGCCATCCGGGATCTTGAGCAAGTAATCGCTCCTCGGCGTCAATGCGGTAGATCAAGGACGTCCAGCCGGCCATCATCAGCAAAACTGTGCCGTAATTCCAGTCCTGCAAGTTGTATCCGACGTCTCCAACCATGTACGAGAGATACATTGGATGGCGAATGATGCTGTAGGGGCCTCGCATCATCAAGCCGCGCAGCGCAGGCCGGACTCCGAACAATCTGCCCAGCGCGAGCAGACTGGCGAAGCTCAGACCGGCCGCGAGCGTCACCATGACGAACCCACCCGCAGGCCACGTTGGATCCCCCGGCACCCAGCTAAGATAGATGACCTGGGCGTAGGAGTAGCCATACGACACAACAACGGCCCCGGTAGACAGCACCGAGCGATCCTGCGCCTTTGGCGGGCAGCGGGTGAGGGCGATTCCAAGAACCACCACGTGTTGTAAGACATAGATCCAATCTGCAATCTCGAAGGCCGGCGTCAGAAAAAAGAGGATCGCCAGCTCTGTGGCCGTAACGCCGAGCAGTGGTAAATCGGCGAAGTGGCGATCCCACATTCTAGAGACACAGCTACTCCGCAACCGGGGACCAACTCTTATCCGGGTTAAAGAGCTGAATTTTCCTCGCAACCTCGAGAGTGTTCGGACCCCGAGATTCCACAGAGTGGTAATCATTTTCCGATCTTCCGAGCATCTACCATTCGTCCCATTGGAAAGTAACGCCGAAGTTGAGTTGCCAGTTATGCATCCATCCGTGAAGAGACATGCCTGGTTGATACTGACTGCCGACGACTGTGGCGGATACGGGAATACCGTAAGAGGGAACGAGAGACACCTGGTCCTTCAGATCTACCGTTACGGCAAATTGATCCTGGATCAAGTACTTGAATCCCCCTCCGACATTGCCGAGGAATTTCCAGCTGTCCCGGAGCGGTAATCCCAGATCCAACGCCTCTTCCTTAGAAGGTTTGGAGATGTAAAACAGAGCGGTTCCAAAGCCGACATCAGCATATGGGCGGAACCGTTTTGTACGAGGCAATGGCATAAATGATACGTTGTACGAAAAATGGTGAATGTACTGGGTCAAAGAAAGATTTTGAATGCTCGGCGAAATGTTCGTGAAGTGCAGTTCTTGATTCGCGAAGCTGTACTCCAGATTAACGCTCCAAAAGTCATTCACGTTCTGGCTGATCCTAACTCCAACCTGGGGACCCGCCGCGTACTGCAGTCCGACTGTACGAGAGGCCTCCTGATCACTTCCATGTACCGGCGTGGGAAACTGGAACTTGCTCGAGAAACTCTGACCCGCGAAGAGCGAAACTTCATACTCGCGGTATTCCAGTGGATACGAAGTTTGCGCAAATCCCGCGAGGGAAGAGCCAATCACGATTACCAAAGGAAGACTGTGCCTCAGCATGCTGACGCGGCATGCATTCCACGATCCTGGCGACCGTCACCACCGTTCGACCCGTAATTTCAGACTGGCCGCTTCGATTATTCTGCACGTGCAACCGGTAGATCTTCGTAGCTCGATCAGGCAATTCCTGTACGGTCCCGAAATAGCCGGTGCGCGATGAGGTTGGTGCTTACCACGCGACTAGCGGCGCGTTCCACTGTAAGGAGAACGGCATACCATCACGGCGGCAGGATACGGGACGATAGCACTCCTTTAAAACAAAATGCGGCGATCTCGTTAGGTAGGTGTACGAGCCCGTGCTGAAAAAAGTTCGGAACACACGATTCTAAAAATACCGGCTGGCCTCAAAGGCATGCCTCAGGAGTTTATGTTGCAGATCATGGCGCATGCTAAGTCATCACTCGCGCTCACTCGTACAACTTCGCCGAGCAATATGGTCGAAGATCATCGGGACATACAGCGATTTCGCTGGCCGGCAACTGAAAGTCGATCAGGAAGTCTATAAGTCCGAATCGGAAACCAACCAACGCAACCGGGCGATTGCCGATTTGATGTTTGCCTATGGCATCATCAAAAACCATCCACAGCAGGCGACTGATTTGTACACGCGGCAATGTTCCGTCAGTATTAACGCGAAGGACCTGGCCACGATGGCCGCCACCCTTGCGAATAACGGAAAGAATCCGATCACGAATAAGCAGCTCTTGAGTCCGCAGCACGTTCCGAAGGTACTGGCCGTGATGGCAACAGCAGGGTTGTATAACGATTCCGGCAAGTGGCTTTTTGCGACCGGCCTGCCAGCCAAGAGCGGGATGGGCGGCGGAATCATCGCCGTGTCGCCCGGTAAGTTCGGCATTGCCGCGATCTCTCCGCCGCTCGATGCGGCCGGCGCACAAAAGGCGATCACCGAAATCTCGAATGCGCTTCATGGCAACCCGTACGCCCCGGAAGCTGCACTGAAATCCAATTGAGAAAGGGGACCTGCGTGGCAACCGTGCGCCGGGCCACCGCTGTCGATGTGCGAGGATACGCGATGACAGTTCTATCGAGCCTGGTCATCTCTGGATTAGTTGCGGGAATACTGCTTTCGATCGAGGCCGGCCACCAGGTAGGACGCTGGCGCTGGCCACGCCTTCCAGCGAGCGCACGGACAGTGCCTCCAACTCTCGAGGCTTCTGTCTTTGGTCTGATGGGACTGTTGATCGCTTTCACTTTTTATGGAGCAGGGTCCCGATTCGACATTCGACGAAACCTTATCGCCCAGGAAGCTAATGCGATCGGAACTGCCTACCTCCGGCTCGATCTACTGCCCGCGGAGGCCCAGCCAGTTCTCCGCGACGATTTCCGAAAGTACCTTCACTCGCGGCTTGCTGTGTATCGAATGATACCTGACATCAAAGCTGTAAACGCCGCACTCGACCGGTCGGAGGCGCTCCAAAACAAAGTGTGGAGCGATGCAATAGAAGCTGCGAGGGGCAGTGGTATAGCGGAAAAGACGCTGCTGTTTACGTCCCTCAATGAAATGATCGACATCACCACCGTCAGGGTTGTGGCGTTGACGACACATCCACCAGCAGCGGTCTTCGCAATGTTGGCCCTCACGATAGTCGCCGCGTCTGCTCTCGCGGGCTACACGATGGCCGCCTCCGGAATTCGCGACTGGGTGTTCGCCATCACATTCGCATTAGTGTTAGGCACCGCGGTCTACGTGATTCTCGATTACGAATTTCCCAGGATTGGCCTGCTGCGTGTCGATCCTGTGGATCAAGTGTTGATCGAGACTTTGAAGAAGATGAACTGACTGGGCACTGCCCGGCCGGCTACAAGTCCGTTTCGTCTCGGGAGAGGGTGCTTAGGATGGCAGGTGAGGCAACGTGGCGTCTCCTCCGATTGCCGTCACCTGGCGCGTCGCGCCGCCCTCTTCCGACTAGCCCGCTAGGTTCGCAATCGACGGTTGGTATTAAGCTCGTTTGGTTACTACGTCGGTGGGCAGAAGGGCACAACGGTATCTGCAGCCTTGGCCATATTTTTCTGACGATGGAGGTTCGCAACCGATGAAACGACTGTTTCCAATTCTTCTGCTAGCCACGTCGGCAATGGCGCAGAATCGGGCAACTCTTCCGGCAGACCTTACTTTGATTCAGGCGTTGGAGATAGCTCTCGCCAACAGTACGACTCTAAGGGAAGCGCAAGCGAACCTGCAAACAACTTCGGGACAGTACGAACAATTCCGTTCGGCGCTCCTGCCTCAAGTCGGAGTGGTAGCTCGTCAAGGTTATCTGACAATGAATCTCATAGGTTTCGGAATCGATATCCTCGATCAGCCAAGCTTGATCGGGCCATTCGCGTCTATGGATGCCCGAGTCATCTTCACTCAGGACTTGTTCAATATAGCGAACATCCGTTCATGGCAGAGTTACAGTTCGCACCGTGATTCCTCCCGCTACCTCGTAGAAAATGCGCGTGAGACTGTTGCGCTGAATGTCGTCGGAGCTTACCTGCACGCGCTTCGCGCAAAAGCATCCCGCGACACGCTTGCCGGCCAAACCTCATTGGCGACCGAGCTTTACCAGCTCACAGCAGACCGGCTGAAACAGGGAGCCGCTTCCGAACTGGACGCAAACCGGGCAAAGCAGCAGGTCAATTCAATCGAACAACAGCGGCAGGAGGCCGAGCAGAGTTACGTCGCTGCGAAGTTGAACCTCGCGAACTTACTTCAAGCAAATATCACCGCCAATTTCGAGGTCTCCGATGAGGCAGCGTACGGTTCAGGCGTGACGATGGATCACGAGGCTACAGTTCGGGCCGCTCTGGCTTCCCGTCCGGACTATCGCGCAGCCGAAGCCGCGGTCAAGGCGGCCGAGTCGCAACTCGCGTCGGTCAAGGCGACCCGGCTGCCGGCGTTTAGACTCCGGTTCAGCGATGGGCAAAGCGGCGGGACTCCGGCGCACAACGTCAACACATATAACGTGCAAGGCATGATTGAAGTTCCGATTTTCACCGGCGGCCGTATCCGCGGTGAAATTCACGAAGCGGAGGGTACCCTCCGCGAAGCGGTGATCGCTTTGGACAAGAACCGCTCCCAAATCGAGACCGACGTTCTCACAGCGATGTCCGGCGTGGAGTGGGCCCTCAAAGAAACGGAAACCAGCGCGCAGAACGTAACCCTGTCCCGTCAGGAAGTGGAATTGACTCGGGCGCGATTTCTTCAAGGCGTTACAGACAATACCGAGGTAGTCAACGCCCAAGACCGGCTATCGAAAGCCAATGACGCGCAGATTCGAGCCCTATACACACTGGGCCTGGCTCGCGCCAATCTCGCGCGTGCAGTCGGCGGCGCCGAGCGGGCCTATCGTAAGTAAGCGGAGGGAGGAAGTTATGAAGAGAACCTGGATGTTGCTGGCCATCGCTTTACTCAGTGTGACCGGCTGCCGGAGTACAAGCGCCGATTCGGACGGAACGCTTTTCGTGAGCGGACGCATTGATGGAGACACCGTCGACATTTCATCGAAGAGACCCGGAAGAATTACGGACATTACGGTACGCGAAGGCGACTCTGTTCATGCCGGTCAACTCTTGGCTGTCATTTCGAGTCCTCAGGACGAAGCCAATTATGAGGCACAACAAGCGCGGGTGCGGAGCGACCGGCGCAAGCTGGAACAACTCCAGCGACAGCTGAAGACGTACGCCGAAAAGATTCGTCAATCGCAGATCTACGTTGAACAGGCGCAGACAGACGCTCCCGCCCAGGTCAAAACAGCCGAAGCGAATGTGGCGGCGAGCAAGGCGGAACTGGCCCGATCGGAAGCTGAGCTGCAGCAGAGCAAGGTCGACGCCGAACGGTACGCTCCACTGGCAAAGACCGGCGCCGTTGCAGCACAACTCGCCGAACAGTACGCCACGAAACTGAAAGTCGCAGAGGCCTCTGTCGATGCAAATCGCAAACAGGTTGCCGCGGCCGAAGCGGCTCTCGAACAAGCCCGCGCACAACTGGAAAATCCGCGCATTAAGGAAGCGGACCGCCGAACCCTCGAGCGGCAGGAAGACGAACTCAATGCGCAGATTGCTTCGGCCGCGGCGGATGTCGACGCCGGTCCGGACTTAACCGACTTGAGAATTCTGGCGCCGATCGCGGGCACTATCCTCACACGGTCGGCCGAACCGGGCCGGGTCGTCGCGAGCGGACAGACCATCCTCACGATGGTGGACCTGAACAAGCTTTATCTGCGCGGATTCGTTCCGGAAGGCAACGTCGGAAAGGTGAGAGTGGGCCAATCTGCCGAAGTGTACCTGGACTCGAGACCGAAAGAAGCAATCCCCGCCGAGGTCATTCGTATCGATCCTCAAGTCATGTTCACGCCGGAGAACACCTACTTCAAGGACGATCGAGTGAAACAGGTGATGGGTGTGAAGCTCGGATTGCGGGGCGGCGGCGGCTTCGCGAAGCCCGGCATGCCCGCCGACGGATTGATTTCGATCGGGAGACCGTGATGCCCGAAGAGACAGTCGTCGAAGCACACGCGCTCTCCAAAAGCTACGGTCCGATCAAGGCTCTCGATGAGGTCAGTTTCGAAGTGCGCCGAGGAGAGATCTTCGGATTGATCGGCGCCGATGGAGCCGGCAAAACGACCGCATTCCGTATCGTCGGCGGCGTGCTCGCTGAGGGCGGCGGAGACATTCGCGTCCTGGGCAATACACCTCGTGAAGCTCGTCCTCGCGTGGGATACCTGACACAGCCGTTCAGTCTGTACCAGGATCTTAGCGTGGACGAGAATCTGAATTACGCCGGAGGTCTGCGCGAGGTTCCAGAGACGGATTTCTCCGCGCGTCGCAGCCGCTATTTCAAGTTGTTCGACCTGGACCGTTTTACCGAGCGGCTGGCCGGAAGGCTCAGCGGAGGCATGAAGCAGAAACTGGCATTGACCTGCGCATTGATCGCGGATCCGGCACTGCTGCTCTTGGACGAACCGACCACCGGCGTCGATCCTGTGACGCGGCGCGATTTCTGGGATGCGCTGACGTCCCTGGCCACGGGTGGAATGTCCATCATCGTCGCGACGCCGTATCTGGATGAGGCCGAACGCTGCCACCGCGTCGCATTGATGGAACGTGGGAAAATTTATGACATCGATACGCCCGCGCACTTTCGTTCGAAGATGGGAGTCACGCGCCTCGAGGTCAAAGTGGAGCCGTTGGCCCGCGCCGAAGACGTACTGGGTGCATCGCCAGAGATTCAGGATGTGCAGCGATTCGGTGATCGCCTCGACGTCATGGCCGCCCGGCCTGACGACGCCGAATCCGAACTGCGCCAGCGCGCCGCGGCCGCCGGACTGCGCGTGACCGAAGTCCGCCGCTCGCAGCCGACGCTTGAAAATGCTTTCGTCGGCCAATTGCGAAAGATGCGCGGGACTCACGCGATTCCGCGCTTTCCGCGACCGTCCCCTCCGCTGAACAAAAAGGATGTCGTCATCGGCGCCGAAGATCTGAACAAGCGCTTCGGATCGTTCCAGGCGGTGAAGGATTTTCAACTCGAGGTTCGCAATGGCGAGATCTACGGCCTCCTTGGAGCCAACGGCGCCGGAAAAACCACCGCCATCAAAATCATCTGCGGCCTGCTCGATCCAACATCCGGCAGCGTGACGTTGTTGGGAAAATCAAAAGATCTGCGTTCGGCGTCGATCCGCTCGCGAATCGGATACATGTCGCAGAAGTTCGCGCTCTACGACGATCTTACGATCGGTGAGAACCTGGATTTCTATGCCCGATTATATGGCGTTGACGAAAGCGTTCGCCAAGAGCGCAAAAAATGGGTGCTCGATGCCGCGGAACTCACCGGCGAAGAGGGGATGATCACCCGCTCGCTGCCAGGCGGCTGGAAGCAGCGCGTGGCCTTCGGCGCTGCCGTGATGCATGAGCCCGACGCGATTTTCCTGGATGAGCCGACGTCGGGCGTGGACCCGCTGGCGCGCCGCGCGATGTGGCGCATGATCAACGAATTTGCCGATCGAGGCGCGGGCGTTCTGGTGGTGACGCATTATCTGGAGGAAGCCGAGCAGTGCAATCGTCTCGGATTCATGGTCGCGGGTGAAATCATCGCGCAGGGTTCTCCTTCTGAAGTAAAAGCCAACATGAAGGGTTCACTTTATGAAATCGATGTGGACCGTCCGGATCGCGCGCTGGCTGCGTTGAAGAAAAGGTTCGGCGCTTCGCGAGTCTCACTGTTCGGCGATCGTCTGCACGTCGTGGTGGACAACGACGAACAGAAACGCGAAGCAGTAACGGTGCTACGCGCGTCCGGCGTCTCGGCCGCTAACGCGAAAGGCGTACCGTTCTCGCTGGAAGACGTTTTTATTTCGCTCATTGAGTCCCGAAGATCGGAGATTCCGCTGTGAAGAAAATCATGGCTCAGGCCTGGAAGGAATTCATGCTGTTCCGGCGCGACAAGCTGCTCATTCTGCTGGCGGTGCTCATGCCCATCGTCTTGATGTCTCTTGCCGGAGGCACTCAGTCGTTGCGCCTGCGCAATGTGCCGCTGCTCGTTTACGACTACGACAACACGCCGCTCAGCCGTACCTACCTGGAGACTTACGGAGCCGCTCTCACTTTCCACTTCACACCGCACGCGCCTGACGAATCGCCGGAGTTGGCCCTCAACAGCTGGCGCGGACGCGCGGCATTGATCATTCCCCAGAATTTTGAGAGGGACGTACACCGCGGCGACGCGCCTGTCGTGCAATTGATGATCGATGCCACGGATTCAAACGCAGCGACGGCATTAGGAAACTATGCACAAGCCCTCAATACGAGCTTCGCGCAGAAGACCGGCATCGGCCGAATTCCGCCAAAACTCGTCAAGATGGAGCAGCGTCTTTGGTTCAACCCCGGACTCTCGAATCCTGTCTACTTCGGTACGGGTGCATTGGGTCTGATGCTGATCATTTTTCCCGCGCTGTTGGGCGCACTCACTACAGCGAAGGAATACGAGATGGGGACCGTTATCCAGGCATACGCCTCGAGCCTCACGGCGGTCCAGTGGATCCTGGGTAAGGCAATACTGTACGTCGCCATTGGACTCGTAGATCTCGTGATCTGTTTCACTCTGGGTTTGATTGCATTCGGGTTCCGGTTCCCATCGGACCCGACAGTCCTGCTGGTCGCCACAGTTCTGTATCTGATGGGAGGCGTGTTTTTCGGAATGATGATGGGCAACGCCACCGGTAATCAAAGCGCCGCGATCCAGGGCGTGCAGATGGGTTCTTTCCTGCTTTCCTTGCTGCTCTCAGGCTATTTGTTCGCCGTGCGGAATATACCGGTGCAGATTCGCTGGATATCCAGCTTTTTACCGGCCACACATTACATAGGGGTTGTCCGCAACTCCGTTCTGCGGGACGTAGGATGGGCCACCTCGTTTCAGCCGATCGTTGCGCTGCTGATACTGGCCTTTTCCTTCTTCGCTCTGAATGTGATTCAGATGCGCAAAATGCAGTTCAAAGCATAGGAGGCTCTCATGCCTGCGGCGATTCGACGTTACATTGCGCTCACCACCAAGGAAGTTCAGCAGCTGAGGCGCAATCGCGTTCTTCTGATTCAACTGATGCTTCCTCCCACCATCGTCCTGATCATCTTCGGATTTGCCTTGAACCCCAAAGTCCGTGACCTGCGTCTTGGCATAGTGGATGAAAGTCTCACAACAGAAAGCCGGGGCTTCGTCGACTCTCTGACGCAGAACGTGGATTTCGAAGTCGTGGGTCAGTACAGGCGCGCGAAAGACGCGGAAGATGCGCTCAGGAGTCTCGACCTTGATGCATTCATCGTCATTCCGGCAGATTTCGCGCGCACTCTGGGTCGTGGTCAAACGGCCAGCGTACAAGTGGTGGTCGATGCAGTCGACGCCAACACCGCGCAGATCACACAGGGTTACCTGGGAGTGGCTTTGGAAGAGTACAACCTCAGCGGCGGTGGCGGTGGTGGCGTTCCTCCGGAGAAATTGCGCGCGGGGCCGATGTTGGTGCGTTCCGCGCATCCAACGCCGCCGCCGGGCGTCCCGCAGGTTCGACCGGCCTACATCTACAATCCCGGTCTCGTGACGACGTGGTATTACGTCACCGGCGTGATGAGCATCATCATGTTCATCAACGCGTCGCTCGTGGCCTCGGCGTTTGCAGTGAAAGAGAAAGAGACCGGCACGATCGAACAGTTGTTGATGACGCCGGCTCAGACAGGTGAAATGCTGCTTGCGAAGACCTCACCGGTTTTCGTGCTGATGATGGTGGTTCTGTTCGCAGCGCTCATCGTTGGGATGCTGGTCTTCGGCCTGCCGGTCCGTGGCGCGTTGTGGCTGTTCACTGTTGCCGGTGGCTTCGCAGCATTAGCCGGAATCGGAATCGGTGTGATGGTGGCAACCGTTTCGAGATCACAGCAGCAGGCGCAGTTGCTGACGTTCTTCGTCAACCCTCCAATCACGCTGCTCTCCGGAGCGACGGCTCCGCTCGACAACATGCCCGAAATTTTTCAGAAGCTCTCCTATATCGATCCTTTGCGCTACATGGTGACTATCGTTCGGGGTGTCACATTAAAGGACTCGCCGTGGAGCGCCCTCTGGCCGAATCTGTTAGCTCTCGCCATATTTTCGATTGTGCTGTTCGCCATCAGCGCGTGGCGCTTCCGAAAGGTGTAGCAGATGAAAGCAAACTCCAGGCTGAAGCGAAAGGATTACGAAACACATTTGCGGCAGCTTCAGGCGGAGCTCTGTTTACTGCAAGATTGGGTCAAGCACGAGGGATTGCGAGTCATTATCTTATTCGAAGGCCGCGACGGCGCCGGAAAGGGCGGCACGATCAAAGCGATCACGGAACGCGTCAGCCCGCGCGTATTCCGGGTCGTCGCGCTTCCCGCTCCATCGGACCGCGAGAAAAGTCAGATTTACTTGCAGCGATACCTGCCGCACTTTCCGGCGGCAGGCGAGATCGTGATCTTCGACCGGAGCTGGTACAACCGTGCCGGAGTGGAATATGTCATGGGGTTTTGTACCAAAGAAGAACACCGTAAGTGTTTCGAGCGGTGCCCCGCGTTTGAGAAGTTTATCGTGTCGAATGGAATCCATTTGGTCAAGTACTGGCTCGAAGTGAACAACAACGAACAGGCACGGAGATTTCAAGCCCGCATTGACGATCCTCTTCGTCAATGGAAGCTCAGTCCGATAGACTTGCCCTCTCGCATTCATTGGTACGATTACTCTCTCGCGCGCGACATGATGTTTGCGACGATGACGACGCCACGCTTCTTGACCGCCGATTCGTTCCGGAGAAATATTGACGAGTCGACGTGAGTTTCCAAGTTTAAGCGGCGTTACGTTTCCATTTAAGATCATCGGCAACGGGAAGACTAAACGAAAATAAACTGCCTTTACCCAATTCGCTTTCAACCCAGATCCTTCCACCATGAGCCTCGACAATGCCCTTGGCAATGGATAAGCCCAGTCCACTTCCCATGTGCTTGGTTCCTTGTGCCTGCCAAAACCAATCGAATATTTTTGGCAGATGCTCCACTGAAATGCCGGGCCCTGTGTCTGCGACAGATACAACAACTTCATTCTCCTGCTGATGGGCTGAAACTCGGATCGTGCCTCCTTGAGGCGTGAACTTGATGGCATTTCCCAGTAAGTTGGATATCACTTGACCTATGCGGTAAGTATCAACCCTAACGTCTGGGAGTCCAGCCGGCAGATCCATTTCCACGGTTAATCGTTTGTCGTCCGCCAGAAGTTTGAAGCTTTCTATGACTGGCATTGCCAGCCGGCTGACGTCCATAGCGCAAGTGTGGACTGCGAAACTGCCGCTTTGTATTCTGTCGAAATCGAGCAGCTCAGCAATAAGAACCTGCATCTTATCGACGGAACGTTGAATGGTATCGGCAAGCTTGCTGAGCTTAGAGGCATCAATCAGCTCGAGTTGCCGCAGCAGGTGGGCAACGAGCCCGATTGTCGCTACGGGATTCTTCAGATCGTGAGACACGATCGCAAGCACATCCTCACGAGTCTTCACCGCCTGTTGTGCTTCACCATAGAGGCGGGCATTTTCAATCGAGAATGCTGCTCTCTGCGCAAGCTCTTCGGCCAGTCGAACGTCGGCAGGACCGAAAAGCCGTGATGTTGAACAAGACATGAGCGCCATCACTCCAACGAGTTTTCCGCGAACGAGCAGCGGTACGGCGATAAGAGATTCGAAATCGGCAGCGCGAAGAGCTCGAAGGTCCTGTTCGCTTGCAGGATGAACGGCGATCGTCTCCGTTGAAACGTGCTCGAGCAGGAGCAGTCGCTTGTTCTCGATTACCCATCTGATAAAGAAGGGTTGGCCTCCATCCGGGGGAGTCTGCTTAAACAAATCACATACCCATGCCTTTGAAGAGTCTCGGCTCATTATCTTGCGCTCTCTGATCCTGCCGTCCTCTTCGACCATATCTACCCTGCAAAAGTCAGCGAGATCACGAACAGCGAGTCTCATGATATTTCTCAGAGTGTCTTGGTAGTCCAGCGTCGAGGCAAGTACGGACCCGACTTCGGCAAGGAACTTCTGCTCGGTTTCGATCCGTTTCTGCTCAGTGATATCGCGAAGGGCCACTCTCATGATGTGTTTGCCACCAACCTCGAGCTTTGAAATGGCCGCGTCGGCTGGAAACTCCTCGCCGTTTTTCCGCTGGCCGACAATTAGTGTCCCGCGCTGGCCTGCTGCTTTGCTCTGAAGTTCATGCTCTTCAGACTCCCTTGCGGACCGCCATACAGTTCGAAGCATGCAGACGGCAACCATCACAACAAAGAACGAAATTTGTGCTGACGAGTTATACCAGTTTCTATAGACACCAATCCGGGTCAAGACTCCGATCAGCGGTGGAGCAACAATGCCGGCCAATAGTGTCCTTCTTGTCATGGCGCCGATCCGTGTATCGCTGGTGACGAGAGACAGGATGCCCTCGTTGGGACGCCTGAAGAGTAGGGCGACGCACAGCAGAACGACACTCGCTGCCGAGTAGAAGCCGACTCCTGTCTCGAACCTGACTGGTAGGAATTCATCAACCTGAGTGCTGAAGATGTTCCCCATCATTGCGCCAAACGCATTCGCGCCGGCGGCCAATGCGGACACTTGACCTATGCGAATCGACAGGCGGCGCACATTGTAAAAGAGCAAAGCGGCTCCAAGAACTGGAACACCCGCCGCAGCTTGAACCGCAACAAGGATACCGTTACGCTCACCGGAGGCTTGCATGTCAGCCGGCAAAACAGGCACGTGCCAACTAAAAACGTATCCAGCTACATCCAGCAGTCCAACGAGCGACACGATTATCGACAGTGCACACGCGGCAAGACACCGTATCCGTGAACCTGGGTTATTGTCTGTCAGTAGAATCGCAATCGCAGCCAGCAACAACCCGAACGCAGTACGTGGCTCCATTTCAGGAAGCGCAGCGTGGAATTTTCGGAGTAGATCAATGTCAAACATCCAGGCTGCAACTGTCAAAAGAGGGAGCGCCGCACCAGCAAGACAGAGATACTTTGAAACCGCAAGATTGTGCCCGGCCATGCGATCGCTGATTTCGTGATTCGTTCGCCGGTACACAATTACGAACGTCGTGCAGCCGACTTGCCAACCAGCTGCGGGATACTACTGGTATCGCTTCGTAAAGTAGCGTGGTTAGCAAGGCGATGAAACCGGCGAAGCTTGAAGCTCGCGCGCTCTGAAGAAACTCAAGGATGCCCACGCAAATCTGCGGATGGTTGAAATCTTCAGTGCCGGCTACATTGAGAGTATGCGCAAAGATCAGGCTGACACCGGCCCGGAGGGAAAAATAGAACATGGCCGGAGACTTTCATCGCTTCGTTTGCGAGCTGGATTGACTCAGAGCGACATTGCAGAAAAAATCGCTGTAAGCCGGCAGCACATTTCTAATATCGAAACTGGAGCTACAAGTCCGACACTGCAGCTATTGGAGCATTATCTGGAGACCTGCGGCGCGAACCTGGCGGAATTCTTTTACGGTCCGCTTCCACTCAACCAAACGCCGCAACAGCGGGAGTATCACAGCAAGCTTCAGGCGCTATTGGAAAATGAGACGACAGCGGCCGTCGTCACAAAGGTTCTCGATTGTTTCATGATATCTATGCAGGCGTCGTTGAGTGCACCGACCCAACCAATTCGTCAGTACGGTCCGCACAGGATGGTTTAGAGGTTTTGTCTTCGGCGCTTTTTTCCCGGCACCATGACGAAAAATCCCGGCCGGCAAAGCCATCGCGCTGGAAACTGGAAAAGTGTCTCTTCTTTTCGACACTATGTTGCGACATTCCCGATAGGTAAATCTACGGTCGAAGAACACAAACGTTACTTGTCGGCGTTTCCTGGTATTTGATAGTCCGAACGGGGTAACCCGATTGCACTCTGGCGGATAAGGAATGACGAAACTGAGCGGATTCGAGCGTGATCGGTATCTTCGCATGCTGTTTCGGCAATTGCCCGGTGGCGTGTGGATGACCGACTGCAATCTATGCCTGACGTATGTCGTGGGCCGTCTTGCAAACAACATGAGCCCTCGCGCCAAACCCGGGATGTCGATATATGACATCGTAGGGACACGTGACCCTGCCAACCGACTCATTGCGAGCCACCTCGCCGCCCTCTCGGGAGAGCCCCAATCGTTTGAAGGTGTACACAATGGCCGGTGTTACGCAGCTTTCGTCGAGCAGCTGAAGAGTGATACGGAAGAGGTTGTTGGTTGTATCGGAGCGGCGTTCGATATTACCGAGCAACGCTTAACCCAGGACCGTCTGGCGCGAAGCGAGGCGCTGCTGGCACAAGCGCAACGTGTCGCCCACATTGGTAGTTTCGAATGGGAGATCGCATCCAATGTACTGACATGGTCCGACGAGCTGCACCGTATCTATGGTTTTAAGCCCGGCGAGTTCAGCGGAAGGTATGAGGCATTCCTTGAGCGCGTACATCCAGACGACCTCGAAAGGACAAAGAGTTCGGTGTTCGATGCTTTACGCACGGGCGCTCCTTTCGTTTATGAACACCGTATTGTTCGGCTCGATGGCAGTGTGCGCGTACTTTACACGCGTGGTGAGGTCGTCACAGGCGATGACGGACAGGCAATCCGGATGCTTGCTTGTTGCTGGGACGTCACAGAACTTAGACAAACTATGGACGACCTGGAGCATGCCCGGTCCCTGCTGGAGGCGGCAATCGAAGCCACGGCGGACGGACTTCTCGTTGTAGACATCAATGGTGGTATGACTGCATATAACCAGCGTTTCCTGTCGCTGTGGCGCATCCCAGAGGATCTCGCCCGGCAACGCAATGATGAAATGCTGCTGGGATATGTACAAGATCAGCTCCAGGATCCGGAGCAATTCTTATCTGGTACCCGCGAGGTATACCACCACCCCGAACGAGAAAGCTTTGACATTCAGCATTTCAAGGATGGCCGTGTCTTCGAACGCTACTCGACGCCGCAGAGAATCGCGGGCCAGGTCGTCGGACGAGTATGGAGTTTTCGTGACGTAACTGAGCGTGAGAGGCTTCTGGAGCGAGCACTATTTCTGGCAGACGCCACACGACTGCTCGGTTCACTCGATATCGAAGCCGCACTCGATAGCGTCGCACACCTTGCAGTTCCACTCTTGGGTGACGGATGCGCCGTCGATTTGCTTGGAAACGGTCAGCCCCACCGGGTCGTTTTCGTTTCCAGGGAAGGTGCGGGATCATTCGATCCCGCACTTCAGATTGGCTTCATGGCAGGACATTCAAACATCTACTCAAACGGTACACGGTCGTGTATGGCTGTGCCGCTCACCGTCAAAGATTCCGTTGTAGGAGCGATGACTTTCATCGGACCGCCCATGGGTCGTTATAGCAGGCCGGATTTAGAGTTCGCGGAAACACTCGCCCGCAGAGCCGCTTTGTCGGTCGAGAACGCGCGTTTGTACCGCGGAGCCCAGGAGGCGCTGCGGGCGCGGGATGAATTCCTGACGATCGCCACCCATGAAATTCGCGGGCCGATCACTTCCGTTCACTTGGCGGTTCAAGGACTCCGGAAAGATATAAGTCCAGCGTCAGCCACCCCAAAGCTTCTTGAAATTATTGAGCGGGAGGACCGCCGGCTCGCGAGGTTTGTCGAAGAATTGCTCGAGCTTGGGAAGATTCAGAGCGGTCAGATGTACTTCAATTTCGAGGAAGTAGACATGGCCGAAGTCGTCCACAAGGCCGCAAGCAATCTTGCCAGTGAACTCGCCCAGAGCGGTTCGCCGCTATCCATCACCACAGAGGGAAATCCCGTTGGCCAATGGGACAAGTACGGACTCAACCAAGTGGCGACGAACCTTTTATCAAATGCGATCAAGTTCGGTAACGGGAAGCCTATTGTCGTTACGCTCCGTGAACATCAAGGACAGACACTGCTCGAAGTCAAAGATCACGGCATCGGAATGCTGCCTGAAGTGCTCGACCGCATCTTCAAGCCTTTCGAACGCGGCGTTTCCGTCCGCAATTACGGCGGGCTCGGGCTCGGTCTGTTCATCGTGCACACGATTGTGCAAGGTCTTGGTGGAGTCGTTCGAGTACGAAGCAAGCCTAAGGAGGGCTCGACCTTCACTGTCGAATTGAAGAATGCGCGGACGTTATGAGGAGAAGAGCATGACAATCCTGATTGTCGAGGACGATTCCGATATTCGCGAGCTGCTGAAAATCTTTCTCGAAGCTGACGGCCATCGCGTGAAACTCGCCGCCGATGGCCTCGGTGCGTTCGAAGAGCTTAACGCCGGGCCGCGTCCAGTGTTAATTCTTTTGGATTTGATGATGCCGCGCATGGATGGCGAACAGTTTCTAAAGAAATTGCGTGGAAGCCGTTTCGCGGATGTACCTGTCATTATCATGTCCGGTCACAGCGCCGCAGAAAAGAAGGCCGGGGAACTCAACGCAGCATCCTGCCTGATGAAACCGGTCGAGGTGGATCAGCTTTTGAAAACTGTCCGGCAGTTTGCGCTCTCTGGTTTGAAGAACGATGTGGCGTGATTTTCGAACGGCCTATGATCGTCTCCTTACGTTTCGGTAATACCGTATCAGGGCATTCGTCGAACTATCGTGTTTGAGTTCGGGTTCGTTTTGACTCTTCAATTCGGCGCGATATCAAGTCGTTCCACGACTGCGCGAAAGAAGTAACGCCTTCCTCTTGGAGCCGCGTAGCCAGCGCGTCGATATCAATGCCCGCGTTTGAAAACTGCGCCAGCACCTCTTCGCAGTCGCCACCGTCAACGGGCAGGACGGACTCCAATTGACTATGACGCCCGAGAGCTTTCAAGGTGTTTTCGGGCATGGTATTCACGGTCGAAAATTGCCTCTTCGATCGCAGCCACCCCCTGCTTTGTTCCCGGGATCTTGATCAGCAGATTGGACAGGCCCGCTCGGGCATGCAGCGCTCCGGCGGCAGCCAGCGTGGTTGCTGTCTCGTGAGCCAACAACGGCGACACTTCCAGAGACACCCATCCATCGACACCATTCGTCTGATCGTGGAAGTTTTCATCACTGCTGATCAGCCCCCACAGTCACCATACGGGGTTGCAATGTTGGCCGGCTGACCACGGGATTGGCTTCAGTCAGAGTGATGGCTTCATCGTCATGACGGATGACCAAGTCACCACCTTTCCGCAAAGAATAGGTCGTCGTATCCGGCCCGATTTCAATCGCTAAGGTCCGGCCGTGCCAGGTTAACGGGAATCGTAGAAGCGACTGGGCCTCTGGCGGTCGTTGAGGGCGGAAGGATAGCGTTCCCTGGTAATCGCGCAGGCCGCCAAAGCCGTAGGCGAGAACCATCCACGTTCCACCCATTGAGGCGATGTGACATCCATCCTTGACATTGCCACCAATGTCAGCGAGATCCATAAGCAGCGCCGCGCGCGCGTACGTCACCGCCTTGTCATACTCGCCGATTTCGAGAGCGACGATCGCTTCGATACACGATGAGAGCGACGAGTCGCCCGTCGTAAGGGGATCATAAAATTCGAAATTACATTTCTTCGCTTCAGTGGAAAATTCGTGGTCGAGCAGGAACATGGCCAGAATTACATCGGCCTGCTTGATAACTTGATGCCGGTAGATGTTTAGCGGATGGTAGAACAACAGTAACGGATACCGGTCCGGAGAAGTATTTTTGAAGTCCCACGGTTCGCGGTCGAGGAAGCTATCGTCCTGGGGGTAAATGCCTGTTTCCGCGTCGAACGGAATGTACATCTTATCCGCTGCACTTCGCCACACATCAAGTTCCTGTAATTCGAGGCTGGTTTTTTGTTTCAGGGCTTCAAAGACATCGGGCCGCCCGGTTTGAAGAAGCTCGACGGTCTCGACGGCATAACGCAGATTTTCACGCGCCATCAAATTGGTATACGTGTTGTTGTTAACTACGGTCTTGTACTCATCCGGTCCAGTGACGCCATTGATACAAAACTGACCGCCTTTTCGGGGTGAGAAAAAACCGAGGTCGTACCAAAGACGCGCGGTCTCAACGAGCATCTCGGCGCCGTACTTGAACAGGAATTCGTCATCCCCAGTGGCGTTGACATATTTGCGCAGTGCATAGGCGATATCCGCATTGATGTGATACTGGGCTGTCCCCGCCTCATAGTAAGCTGAGGCCTCCTCGCCGTTGATCGTGCGCCACGGAAACAAAGCACCACGGTGGCTCAGCTCGCGAGCCCTTGCGCGTGCTTTATCGAGCATGTCGTAACGGAATCGGAGGACGTTCTTCGCAATTTGTGGGGAGGTGTATATAAGGAAGGGGAGCAGGTAGATTTCCGTATCCCAGAAGTAGTGGCCCTCGTAGGCTTGTCCCGTCAATCCCTTGGCAGCGACGCCATTGTTTTCCGCTCTGGCCGAGGCCTGTAGAATGTGGAACAAGTTCACTCGGATCGCTTGCTGTATTTCGACCCTCGAAAGTCTCGACCTGTCTGCTCTGAAGTTACTCACCCGTACGTCGCTTCTCTGCCAAAAGTCGTTCATATATCGTTCTTGTTCAGCCAACATTTCGGCGAAGCCTTGTGCAGTGATCCGATCCAGCGTCCATTCCGCACGACGGCCAAGTTCTTTGGCGGCCGCACGGGTAGACGTATGGTAAGTGATGTACTTTGTAAGACGGATTGGGCGCTCGGGCTGACCATCAATAGTGAAAACGACCTGGCCGTAATCTTTCTCGCAGTCGGTTTTGTAGTAATGTGGACAGTGGCTGTCGATGTTGTGGTCCATCGCCGTAGCGAGGACCATGCCGGTCCGTTCCGTACCGTGAATCAGGACCATACGGCAGTCCCGCGCATAACTCGCGAGGTGACGAAGCACGTGCCCGGAGAACTTCGACTGGCGTGGGTCGCCTTTTACTTTTTGCTCACCAGACTGAGGGACGCGCATCTCCGATGAAATTACGACCGGAGCCGCCACATTCAGGAGTGTTACCTCGAACGAAATTGCGGCCGCGTGCCGCTGTTCAAAAGAAATCAGCCGCCGCGATTTGATGTACACCTGCTTGCCGGAGAAAGTTTCCCAGAGAATCTCTCGATCCAAGGTGCCTGACTTCATGTTCAGTTTCCGTTCGTAATGGCGGATAGTGGCACTTGGAAGCCAGAGGGGCTCGTCATCGACGATAAGTCTGATAATTTTGGCATCGGTTACATTCAGCATGGTCTGGCCGGTGCGGGCAAAACCATAAGCTTCCTCGCCGTAGACGATCGGCCACGATTCGTAGAATCCATTCACGAACGTGCCGTTCTGCAGGTACGGTCCGCCTTCTTCAGGAGTTCCACGCATGCCGATATAGCCGTTTCCTAACGCAAGCACGGATTCCATCTGCGCGACAAATTCCGGACGAAAACTCTTCTCGACCAGACTCCACTCGTCAGGTGGATAATCGTGGCTGGGCGGCCTCAGACGTTTGTGATGGAGCATTGCGGAATACCTCGTTGGAGAAGTCAGTTCCCGCGCCGGGAAAAGAGTCAGGCAGCGGGCTCGAATCTCTGAGTAAAGAATCCATTAATTAGTTGCCCAAGATCGTTGACTACAATATCCGCGCCACTGGCTTTCAACTCTTCGGCATTGCCTTTTCTGTCAACACCGATGACGAGACCGAAACCGCCTGCTGCTCCCGCTTCAACACCGGCTATGGCATCCTCGATCACCACGGAGCGTTGGGGAATTACGCCAAGCATTTCCGCCGCCTTCAAGAAAGAATCCGGCGAAGGCTTTCCGGCGAGACCGTGCTCGATGAGGACACGGCCGTCCACTCGAGCGTCGAAAAGATCGTCGATCTTTGCAGCGCGGAGCACAGCCTGGCAGTTTTGGCTCGACGTCACGACTGCAGTTTTAATCCCCATCCTTCGCAGATACTTGATGAAGGCGACGGAACCGGGATACGCATCGACACCAGAAGTCGCGAGGACCTCATTGACCAATTCGTTTTTTCGGTTGCCGAGACCGCAGATGGTTTCAGCAGTTGGAGGATCGTTCTCGGCGCCTTCGGGCAGGTCGATGCCGCGCGATTTCAGGAAATCGCGCACCCCGTCGTATCGTGGCTTTCCATCTACATAGAGTTTGTATTCGACGGCGATATCAAACGGTCGAAATGGGACGGCGTTTCGCGTCGCCCATTGTTGTAAATATTCATCAAATGTCGTCTTCCAGCAGGTCGCGTGAAGACTTGCGGTGTCCGTGATTACACCGTCCATGTCCAACAGAACGGCGTCATAACGGTCGGGTGTAATGAGCCGCGGCTTGTGCATTCGTTCTTCGAGAGCGAATACCTTCTTCAAACGCCGCTGATGGCGCTCCTCGCCTGAAAACCTGGCTCCCAGGTAGGCCGTGACCAACTCACGCGCCAACTCCGGACCGATCACGCGCCCGCCAAGGACGAGAACGTTCATGTCATCGTGTTCAACGCCCTGGTGTGCGGAATACGTGTCGTGACACAATCCAGCGCGAATGCCCGGCATCTTGTTGGCTGCGACTGAAGCTCCGACTCCGCTGCCGCAGATCAGGACGCCCCGCTCCGCCAAACCATCAATGAGAGTTCTACCGAGGAGTTCGGCGTAATCAGGATAGTCCACAGTGTCGGTACCGTGTGCGCCGACATCAACCACCTGATAGCCAAGCTTGCGGATGTGCGCGCTTAGCGCTTTTTTGAGAAAAAATCCGGCATGGTCAGTCCCTATCACGATGCGCATCATTCACCTCGTTGACGTATTTGTTCCTTGGCCGCCGCGACGACGCGGTCGGCCGTAAAGCCGAATTTTCGCTGTAGTTCCTTCAGCGGTGCAGACGCGCCAAAAGTTTCCATGCCGATAGTGCAGCCGGCTGCGCCGACATATCGTGTCCAGCCGAGTGTCGACGCCTGCTCTACCGAGACGCGGGCTCTGACGGCCGCGGGCAATATGTGTTCGCGGTAGTCTTTATGTTTGCGACAGTAATACTCGAAGATCTCCCACGATGGCATGCTGACAACGCGGGCTTTGATGCCCTCGTCCTTGAGACGTTCATAAGCATCGATGCAAAGCGTCACCTCACTGCCGCTGGCGAGCAAAAGCACGTCGGGTTTGCCATCGCTCGCATCGGCAAGGATGTAGGCCCCGCGCCGCACGCCTTCCGCGGACGCGTATTTGCCGCGGTCCAGAATCGGCAACGCCTGCCGCGTCAGGATGAGTGCCACGGGTTCGTGACGAAAGTTCATGATCATTCGCCACGCTTCGACGACTTCATTGGCGTCGGCGGGACGTAGCGTGATCAATCCGGGGATGGCCCGAAGTGAAGCCAACTGCTCGACCGGCTGGTGCGTTGGACCGTCCTCCCCGACACCGATGGAATCGTGCGTAAAGATGTGGATCACTGGGATCTCCATCAGCGCGCTCAGACGGATCGCAGCACGGGCATAATCGCTGAAGATCAAAAACCCTGAACCAAACGACCGAATCTTGGACAACGAAAGTCCGTTAAGTATGGAAGCCATCGCATGCTCCCGGATGCCGAAGTGAATGTTGCGCCCGGAAGGGCTCTCGGCGCTGAAATCGCCGGCGGTGTCGAACGTCAGACGTGTTTTGCATGATGGCCCGAGATCCGCCGAGCCTCCGATAAGCCATGGCACATTCTTCGCCAGGACGTTTAGCACCTGGCTCGAAGCGTCTCGTGTCGCGATGCCTTTGGGGTCGCGCGAGAACGTGGCGAGACCAAGGTCCCATCCGTCCGGCAGTTCACGGCGCATCATGCGATAACCACGCTCTGCCAGCTCGGGGTTCCGGCGACGGTAGTCCTCGAAACCTGCCCACCAGGATGTATGCAGGACGCGGCCTCGCGTGCCGATGCCGAGCTGGAAATGCTCGCGCACACCGGCAGGCACGAGAAACTTCGCATCCTCCGGCCATCGATACCGCCGTTTAGTCAAAAGGATTTCTTCTTCGCCTAACGGTTCGCCGTGGGCCGCGCTGGTGTCCTGTTTGTTCGGCGCTCCGTAAGCGATGTGTGTATCGACAATCATCAGCGTCGGCCGGTCACCTGTATTCTTGAAAGTTGTGAAGGCGCGTTCGAGCATATCCAGATCGTTGGCATCGGTCACCCGCGTCACGTTCCAGCCGTAGCCGATGAACCTCGTCGCGACGTCATCGCTGTACGTCAAAGCCGTGCTGCCTTCGATGGTGATCTTGTTGTTGTCATAGATCCAGCACAGGTTGGCGAGTTTGAGGTGGCCAGCGATTGATGCCGCTTCACTCGAGATGCCCTCCATCATGCAGCCGTCGCCGCACAGAGCGTACACGTCGTAATCAAAGATCTTGAAGTCCGATCGGTTGAAATAGGCCGCGGCCCAGCGCGCCGCGATGGCCATACCGACGCTGGTGGCGACGCCCTGCCCCAACGGGCCGGTCGTCGTTTCGACACCAGACGTCCAGCGGTATTCCGGATGGCCGGGACATTTGCTGTCGAGTTGGCGAAATCGCTTAATATCGTCCAGTGAGACGGCGGGATCGCCCAGGACTTCGTACTTCGGGTTAGTTGCTTTGACGCCGGTCAGATGCAGCATTGCATACAGCAGCATCGAGGCGTGACCTGCCGAGAGCACGAACCGGTCGCGATTCGGCCACAGTGGATGCTCCGGATCGAACCGCAGGAAACGCTGCCATAAACAATAAACGACGGGCGCGAGTGCCATCGGCGCTCCAGGATGCCCAGAGTGTGCCTGCTGTACAGCGTCCATGGCAAGCGTACGAATGGTATTGATGCACAATTCATCGATGCCTGATTGCGTGGGTGCCGAGGCCAGCCGAAAGTCAACGACAGCGGGCACGGGAGTCGCATCAGGCTTTAGATTGGGACTTCGACGCCTCATGCGGCGAAGTCTCCTTCCGTTGCGCTTGCGTAATTACCTAATGCCGCCGCGCTGACACACCTGGCTCGATGGGAAAACGCCTGCTGTGCGGACTGAACTTTATCGTCCTTGCCTTGCCATGCGATTAGCGCTTCATCCTGCAGTGCGCGCCCAAACGAGAAGCTGAGCTTCCACGGCTTTGGCCCCGCCAGCTGATTGATTGCGTTTAGATGTGTCGTCGCCGTTAGAGCGTCCTGGCCTCCCGATAAAAACACGATCCCTGGAACGGCCGCCGGGACATGCCGGCGCAGACATCGCAGAGTGCACAGCGCAACTTCCTGAGCGGATGCTTGTCGCTGAGCGTCCTTCCCAGGAACGACCATGTTCGGTTTGAGCAGCATGCATTCGAAACTCACATCGTGCTCGAAAAGAGCGTCTATCGTTGCCTGAAGGACCTTACCGGTCACGTCTTCGCAACGCTGAATGGTGTGGGATCCTTCCATCATGACCTCTGGTTCGACAATGGGTACAACGCCTTGCTCCTGGCAAAGCGCAGCGTACCGAGCTAGCGCGTGAGCGTTTGCTCGAATGCATGTCGTGGTGGGTAGCCCTTCGGCGATATGGATGACGGCGCGCCATTTGGCGAAGCGCGCACCGATTTGCCGATACTCCTTGAGACGGTCGCGCAAACCATCAAGACCTTCTGTGACGCGTTCTCCCGGCCGGCCCGCGAGACCTTTCGCGCCGGTATCGACTTTGATGCCTGGAATGATGCCATTACGCATGAGGACCTCAGCCAATGAAGTTCCGGTTGAACTCTTCTGCCTGATCGTCTCGTCCTGCATAATGACGCCGCTAATGAACTCAGCCACATCCGGCGCGGTAAAGAACATTTCCCGGTATACGCGCCGGCTATCGGGTGTCGAGTCGATTTTCAGCTGAGCAAAGCGTTTTGTCAGAGTCTCCGGAGTCTCGTCGGCGGCAAGGATTCCTTTTCCTTCAGCAACGAGATCCTCTGCGGTGCGTTCAAGATGGGTAATATTCATTTGCGTTGTCTCCTATGAATTCTTCGTATTCGCGCAAAACCGAAACGTGTTCAGTTAAAACGGAAACGTCCTTCATAAAAATCCCCGAAGGCGCGCAGAAACACGTCATTTGCGATAACGCAAACGAAACGTTCGCAGTTCGAATAGCCACCAGGCTGAGTAGTGCGCAGAAGATCGAAATCCATCATGCAACGGCGCCAAAGCTGATCGCGAAGATTTTGACTGGAGCAAATAGGAATCGGGCGCCGATAATGAGAAACACACGGACGAAGGGTTCTTCCTTCAGGAAACCGAACACGGTGTGTCATCGCATCTCCTATCCGGATCCAGCAGACAAATTTCCCAAACACCTGCGTGTCAGGTATTCCAGTAATTTTTACGTGCCGTTGCAGGTATTGTTTTGAAATCTGTTCCGGATTTTCGCGGGTCCGTGCAGCTGTCGTGCGCTTTGCCGACCGACCCTGTTTGGCAGGCCTGGACCACATCTCGCCCTCGTATTTCCACTGGAAGGCGTCTACAGACCACCGAATTGTTTTCAGTTCGAGGACGTGAGCTGCTTAGGCAGTTGCCTGTCCAGTGCGATGTTGTTTCGAGCCAGGGTGTTGCCGATGGCACGATCGTAGGCCACCAGCGCTTTCGTGTAATTGACGAGTGCCTGAATTTCGTTTGTAATCCGCCTTTGCCGATCCGTTCCTTAACGGAATTTGAAGAGTAAATCCGGCGCTGTATCCCGGATAGTTGAAGCCGAAGAGCTGGGTAAACATGTCGCCGATCCCTCCCGGAATCACTTGAACGATTTCTGCGCCTGTCCCCAGGCCTGATCGCAGAGTCTTTGTTCCCCCCAAACCTGAGTGCGTATAGCCGGCAGTGATGTCGAGAACCGGCAACATTTGGTTTTTCGTGTACTGAATGTTGATCTCCTGGTTTTCGGCGTCGTACTCGGCTTGTTTTAGCTCCCAGCGGTTTTCGAGCGCGGACTGAATACCGCGGCTCAGAGGGAGGATTGACCCCGGCTCAGGTTGAGGAAGCCGTTCAATCAGATCCAAACGCGCTGCTACGAGCCCCGGATCCACATCAACGCGGATCGCCGGCAAAATGCCGGAGTTTGATTCGGGAGAGCTTTGTCTTGTCTGTCCGAGCGTCAGCATCGTGCAAAGCAGTCCAAAGAGACCCACGATTCTCAAATTACTCAAAATGCCACTCGCGGCGTGCGTTCGGATCACCAAAGTGTGCGAAGCGCGAGTCAAGAGTTTCCACATAGTGCAATCTCCTGGCACTCCGCACGCCGCGGGATGCGGCAGTATTTCTTTTGTTGCTGTGGGTTATTACGTGTTAAGCAAGGTTTAGTTGCTGGGCGTCGCCCACTTAATCAGCTCGACAGGAAGCCTGTGGTGATTGATCTGTCTTGCCAGGTTGTCTTCAAAGGAGGGAACGAAAATGCGCCGCAAGTTCAAAGCGCGAGTGCGGAGTGAGGTCGTACTCAGGATTGCTCCCATGGGACGAGAGAAGCATATCCTTCAACAGAACACCACCATTCGCGTGGGGGTTGGCGCTCATACGGCGTTGGCCGCCGGGTGCGAGAGCGGCTAGTTCCGGATTGAACGTCCCCTGCTCGTCAAAGAGCTCCTCCGGATGGTATCTCTTCATCCAGTCTTCCAGGATCTTGATATGACCGGGATTTTCATGCATCTCACCCATCGGCACCTGATGAGATCGCCAGTAGTCCTCAGTCTTCTTGCCGTCGATTTCCTTCGGGCATGTCCATCCTTTAGGCGTACGTAGCACGATCATGGGCGAGCGTGGACGCTGGGTTGAATCGTTCTTTCGCGCATCGGCTTGTATCCGCAGGATTTCGGCGATGACGCTCTCCAGCGTGGCAGCCATGAGCTGGTGCATTGTCGCCGGGTCATGTCCCTCTACAAAATATGGCGTATAGCCATAGCCGCGGAATAGCTGGTCCAGTTCCTCCTGAGTGATGCGAGCCAGGAAACTAGGATTGGCGATTTTATAGCCGTTGAGGTGCAAAATCGGCAGCACGGCGCCATCGGCAACAGGATTGAGAAACTTGTTCGAGTGCCAGGAAGTTGCGAGCGGTCCCGTTTCCGCTTCCCCATCGCCGACGACGGCCGCAACAATCAAGTCTGGATTGTCGAAGGCCGCGCCATAAGCATGGGACAGGACGTAACCCAACTCGCCGCCCTCGTGTATCGAGCCCGGCGTCTCGGGCGCCACGTGGCTGGTGCCATACAAACCTCCTTTTATGGGAACCCTTCGAAGCTCTTCGCAATGACTTTCGCTTACTCAGCTCCTCTCGCGGTAACCAGAGTAGGAGCGTAGTAGCCGGAGCGTGCGTGAACGGCGTACTCCGTGTTCTTGACATCGATTCGGATCTTTCTGTAACTGCCGTCTCGTTTGTCGTTGGTTGACCGGTAGGCAATCGTGTATTGAGATCGCAATTCTTTACTAATTGCAGCCAATTGCGAGGAGAGATCCTTCAGTCTTTTCGGAAAAAAAGCCTTCCCGCCGGTTTCCGTTCCAAAGGCTTCAAGAATGCTGTCCCGATCGTTCGACTCATCAGAAGGAATCCCTATAGAATTCACGCTTACGATGTAAATCGCCACGTTCTCGCGCTGAGCGGCTTCCAACACTTCGACGGGAGAGTTCCGGCTAGCATTATCGCCACCGTCTGTCAGGAGAATGATTGCTCGCCGGCCGTCGGCGCCGGCAAGTGTCCCATTGAGCAGAAAAGACAGTGCGTCATAGAGGCGGGTTGCACCGCCCGATCGGGTGCCCCTTACGGTGCTCGCGAGCAATTGCCGATCACCCGTGTAGTTTTCACGCACCTCAATACGGCTGTCGAAAGTGACTACCGATGCCTGGTCTACCGGCCTCAGCGTGGAGTTTAGAAACTCGACTGCGACGTCCTGTTCAAATGGCAGTTTGTATCGGACGCTGCCACTCGTGTCGATCAGCAGGACAAGCTTAAGAGGTACGTTTGTTTCGCGGCTGAAATGCGTAATGACCTGTGGGTTGTTGTCTTCATAGACGGCGAAGTTTGCTTGATCCAGATTCGTAACCAAGCGGCCTTGCTTGTTACAGACAGTGAAATAAATGTTTACAAGGTCCACGTCGACTCTAATTACCTGTTTCTCAGCGGCCTGTGTCGCCGATAACAGCGCCAGGACTACAACCGTGCATAAAACCCGAATCATTTAATTGCCTGTTGTAGCGGCCACTTCAGAGGAGAAGAAAAACACTCCCCGGGGCGGAATCGTGATCTCTGTCAGGCTGCCTGTCAGGAGACCATCTGGACTAAAAAAGTCGATCCGGACACTCTGTGTTCCAGCCGAAGTGTTGCCGAGCACAATGTCGGTGGACCATGTTCCGCCGGTAACCACCTGTGGAAACACCAGTGCGGCGGTCCCGCCGACCGAGGCGCTCGCCGGCGCCTGGGAATTGATAACAGTCGTCGTGGACGAAGTCACGGTCGGCACGGGCGAATTACTGACCGTAACTGGTGGAGTAAAGAATATCGCTGTCGGTGGCGTCGCCGGCGGCAAGCCCAGGCCAAAGCCAGGTTGAACAGCACTTGGCGGTGTTACAGTCTGCACGCCAGCGATTATCGAACATGGGGGTGAAGGCGCCACGCCCAAGCCAAATCCGTTGGCGGCTATAGGTAGGGTCGTCTGTGTTGAGCAAGTCTCGATTGATAAAGGTTGAACGGCAACGGGTGTCGGCGACGAAAGACTAACCAGTGGAATCGACGCAAACTCCTCGCCTCGAAAATTGAACGCAACGAGGGAAACGGGAATCTCAGAGGACACCGTTAGTAAGAGCGGAGTGCTGAAGGCGACTGCTTGTGTGGCAAAGAATTCGTTGAGGTACTTTGCGAGTTGGCCACGCGGGCCTAGTTGCACTACCACATTTAAAACAACGGTACCGATGTTGTCGGTCAAAATTAGGTTGACTCCACCAGAAGCTATTGATGGATTTGCAATCGCAATGGCGGTCGTATTTTCCCCAATCGCCCCAACCGGCACAAGAATGGATGCCGTTGTGACGAGAGGAGACGGAGGCATAACCGCCTGCTCGATACCCGAACCTGTTCGATTCCTGAGAGTCTCCGTCCCGACCAGGCCTGCAACATTGCCAGAAACCAACGTCACGAGTGCAAAGCCCGAGCGGGGTGTTGTATCCGGGGTGAAACCGGCTAGTAAAGTTTCCGAGGACCATACGATCAGAAAGAAACCTATGAATGAACGCATGCCTTCAACCATCCTTGCTCAATCGTTGTGCAGGCGCGCGTCCACCAGTCCGACCAAAAGGCGCGAAAAACTACTAGTTGCTGGAAACTAGCGGAATCGTGCCTACGTGGCCGCCAGAACACGAAACAAAATGCAACCAAACTGGAACTTCACCGAGTACTTCGTCTTGCGAGTGGTAGCTACAGTGCTGAAGTCTCGTATGGCGATACGTGGAGCAATGATGGTGCTCTTGGCGCTCCTGGTCCTTTTACATGCGGAACTCAGGGCCCAAAGTACAGACGTCGACACCACTGGCCGCGCTGATCAAATCCAAATGCAGCGATTGGAGAAAGCTCGTGATCTACGTGGCACAGAATCGACTGCAATCGAGAAGACGTTCAGCGCTATCGGCCATGTCGGTCGCCGCATACCGATCGGCATCGGCGTGGCAGGGCTGGGTCCCGGAGCCGGACTCACAATCCGTTCCAACTTGCAATGGAATAGTGACAACAAGCGACTTCTGGCAAGGCTTTGGGGCACTGGGACAGTTCACGATTTCTACAATGTAGGCACTGGCATTGAAATAACGAACATCCTGTCCCGCGATCTGAGCGTGGCATTCGAAGGCTCACATGCGGACGCTCCGCAGCTCGAATATTATGGCCCTGGACCCAAATCCTCGATTCACGACCGTACGGATTTCAGAAGAGAAGATACTTTTTTCAATGTCCGAGTCCAATTCCGTAAACAAGGTATTTTCCAACCGGCTTGCGCGTTCGGACAACTCTTGCTGAACGTGGGACCTGGTACGAACGGGAGCCTGCCGACGACCGACTCCATATTTGACTCCCAAGAAGCGCCCGGAATACAGGTTCAAAGCAATTTTTTGCTTGCAGGCTGCTCCGCTAAATTGGACACGCGGGATGTTTTCAACCAGAAGCGCGTTATCGAGCTGCGTGGGACAACCGAACTGAGTTTCCATTCAGAAAACCAGGTAGTCCCGTTTTACCTTCAGCCGACACTCGGTAGCGATACCGACTTGCGTGGTTTTCGCCGTTATCGTTTTTACGACGAGAATTTGATCGCCTTGAGTACTGAATACCGATGGGAGGTAAATACCGCCTTCGATATGGCCATATTCATCGACGGCGGCAAGGTCTTTCACCGGTCCGGTCAGATCAGCTTGTACAATCTGGAAACTTCGGCCGGCTTCGGATTTCGATTCAAGAACCCGGTGGTGGCGCGACTCGACGCGGGTTTCAGTCGGGAAGGAGTGCAAGTGTGGCTCAAACTCAGCAAATTGTTTTGACGCTCATTATCACGGGAGTGCTGTGGGATTATGCTTGCGGTCAGGCGCCCAGGTTTTTTCCCGATGATCCGATTCAGGCAGTGCCGGCTCCTATCCCCGTAAACATGCCGGTACGGCAAGACATCAATGACGTTTTGGACTTTTTTGCCAATTCGAAGAGATGGTCACCGCATGGCGCCAAGCCGGCTGGGGCCATCAATACTCTCGGCGAAGTGCCGGACAGCGAGTGGTTCACGAATCGCCATGGACAGCGTCGCATGAGCCGCGCCGAGCTTCAGCAAGGACCACTTTCCGGTGAAGGTCCTATATCGCCATTCACGGTGATCGGTGTGAAAAACATCGGCATCATGCCGGGACTCACCATGAAAGATTCAAAAGGTCGGCGTTACTTTGTCAAATGGGACCCTGTGGGTCACTGCGAACTGGCGACCGGAGCCGAAGTCATTGTTTCCAAATTCATGTACGCGATCGGGTACAACGTGCCAAAAAACGAAATTGTGCAGCTGAAGTTGACGAACCTGCGCCTGTCTGACGATGCACGAATGGTATTCCGCGACGGAAGGTCACGAGAAATGACCTGGAAGGATGTTGAACACACCGTTGAACAAATTCCCTGTTACGACGACGGCTCTTTTCGTGTTGTTGCCAGCCTTGCCGTCGAAGGACAAATTATCGGGTCATTTCCTTATGAGGGTACTCGTTCTGATGATCCGAATGATATCGTTCCCCACGAAGACCGTCGCGATCTCCGTGCGCTGTACGTGTTTTCTGCGTGGTTTAATAATACCGATGCGAAAGCATCGAATACTCTCGATACGATTGTCGAGGAGAATGGCGTACGTTTCATCCGCCACTATCTGATCGATTTCGCGTCCGCACTCGGAAGTGACGGAGACGCTCCAAAAGACCCCCGGTTCGGTCATGACTTCATGCTGTCTACGCCCAGCGCTACGCTGAAACAAATCTTCAGCCTGGGTCTAGCGCCTGCACCTTGGGAGCGGGCCCGTTTTCCAAAGCTGCCGGCTGTCGGCAACTTCGAGTCGCGGTTGTTCGAACCCGACAAGTGGAAGCCCGACTATCCGAATCCGGCGTTTCTGAGCCGTCTTCCGGACGATGATTACTGGGCAGCGAAACAGGTTATGGCCTTCACGGATGACGACATCCGTGCAATCGTGGAAACCGCCAAATTCACTGATGTTCGATCTACGGAATACATCGTCGCAACGCTCGCAGAACGGCGAAACAAGATCGGGCAAACTTTTTTTTCAAAGATTCTTCCTCTGGATCACTTCCGAGTCGAGAACAACGAACTGCTATTTGATGACCTCGCAGTACTTTACGGATTTCATAGCCCACGGACCTACAAGCTGCAATGGGCTGCGTTCGACAACATACAGCAAACGCTCGATTCAATTCCAGGCAGCGGGTCGACTCACTTGCCGCCTGAAGCCAGAAAAGCAGCTCTCGGCTCTTATTTTGCCGTCGCTATTTGCGTGGAAGGGGAGCCCTTCAAGCCGGTATCCGTCTACCTTCGCAAAGAAGGAAACAGCTACAAGGTAGTTTGCATAGATCGTCTCTAGCACCGTATCCTCGGTCTGTCTTCAGCATCAGCTTCGCAAATCTACGCATTACTTCTCAAGGCACGAAGCTTACTTCTTCATCGGCTAGGCGTTTTAAGTTTTGACGTCGGGATCTGACATTCTGCTCGATCGTGCCACATTCGTGGACACGAGACACTTTCTGCGGCCAGCGTGTTCTTTTTTTACTTTTTTCAAGCGATTTGCTTACCATGGTGACGAGAAGACTCGGATACAATTGGTCCCCATTAGAGCACGACGTTTGAGGTTGTTCGATTTCGATCTAATCTCGCCATAACCCTTTTGCATTACTACTTCGCTTCCATCTCTACCCTGTCAGAAGGTCTGGCCACGTTGCCGCTGAATAAATCTAACGCGCCTGCTATATAGCAGAGCGTCATGAAAAGGAAGTAATGTACGAAATATGTCTTGCCGGACATTGATCTCAGTTTGGATAGTACTTATGGGTCTTACGTGGACTGCATTCGCAGAGTCTTTTGAGGATACAACGATCGTTCCTCTAACCGTCGACAAGGGATTTCCCCTGCAGGTATCGCTGACGAAAAAGTTACGCATTGAACGGGGCGGATCAGTATATGCGACGGTTGTCGAGCCGGTGTATGCGTTCGATCGCGAAGTTATTCCTTCGGGAACAGAACTAGAAGGGAAGATCACCGCTTTCCACAAAATGGGAACGTGGAAGCGCATTTCCACAATGCTCGCCGGAGACTTTACGCCTCCCCGTGAGCCTCAGATCATTTTCCATACTTTGATTCTCCCCGCCGGACCAAGGATTCCCATCGAAGCGTCCGTCATTGGATACAGCGAGAAGGTTCTTGGATCTGACGGCGACGAACAAGCCCAAAAACGCGTGACGGCCTCCCTGGTCTCGACGCGCAAACAGCCCGCGAAAGAACGATTGCAGAACTTGCTTTGGGGGATGGCGCCGCTCCACCCGAACTACCTGCCGACGGGTACCCATTTGAATGCAGTTCTCATGACACCGATCGATTTCGGCGTGACAGTACTCAGAAATGCCGCGCTGGATAAGTTTGGATCGGAGCTCCCTACAAATACTGTCGTGGCAATCCGTCTTATCACCCCATTGGATTCAGGAACCACACCTCCAGGAGCCACGGTTGAGGCTCTTCTGATGCGTCCACTATTCTCTCCTGAGCATCAGCTCATTTTTCCCGTAGGCAGCGTGCTCCATGGACGGGTGACAAAAGTGACTCCCGCGCACGGATTCCATCATAATGGGCAGCTTGGTTTCAGTTTCACAGCAATTCAACCGCCGGACTTATTGGCCTCAGCCGCGCCACACGCACGAGACGTGGACGGTTACATTGCAACTATTGACGTTACTCACGACATGAAGGATCTCCACATAGATGAGAGCGGAGGTTTACGAATCGTCGAATCAAAGAAAAGATTTATTGGTCCGGCCTGGGCAGCAGTGAAAGTCGAGCGCGCGCTGAGTGCAAATCCAGACTCGTTCGGGAAAGCTGTTCTCGGAGCCTACGGTGGTAAATTTTTGAAAGAGATCACAGGCAGCGACAGCACCTTTGGGCTTCCAGCGAGCGTGTCAGGCGCAATGATTCCACACGTCGCGATCGGTTTGGGTTTTTACGGAGCTGCGCGCTCCATATACTCCAACTTTCTCGGGCGAGGGCGCGATATCGAGTTGCCTCAGAACACTCCTATGGAAATTCACCTGGAGAAGCACCGATAAAGTGACGGGCGCCAGGCACCCGGAAAAACAAACGGTGGATCAGGGAATTCTCCGAGTTCCACCGTTTGTTCAGTTTCTTTATGCTCGGCATTACGACTGAAAGGAAAGGAGTGCGTAATGCCGAAACTGTTTGTTGGAAATCTGCCTCATGCTTCATCAGCGTTGGAAATTCGAGAGTGGGTAGAGTCCCACGGATTTCGTGTCGAAGCGGCAGAGATCATCTATGACCGGGTCACAGGCAAATCGCGTGGATTCGGATTCGTCAGCGTTGGCAATGAAGTAGACATTCAAGCAGCAATCGCTACCTTGAACGGAAAGCGGATGGACGGACGTACACTTACTGTCAATAGAGCGACACCTATAACCGCGAGATCGGAAAATGTTCCCGCAGAGGGGAAGTCCCGGCAGCTGTAGATCCCATCTGATGGTCGCCTGTAATAGCGCCTGAACGGTAAGTCTGGATTTGTTTTGGCGGGCGCAAGGGCGGCGCCTCGTTCAATCATCGGGATAGGTCCTAGCGTTTCCAAAAGACTTTACGAGAACTCCCCGCCAGGCCGCCGAGGTGCACATCTTTGTTCGTGCTGTCCTGCGGCAAACCATATCCGCTTGGAGCGATTTATGATGGAGACGGCGTAAACTTCTCGCTGTTTTCCAGTGTTGCGGATCGCGTCGAGCTTTGCCTATTCGATGATTTCGGACGAGAGACACGGTATGACCTTCCCGAAATGACCGCGCTCTGTTGGCACGGATATTTTCCCGGCCTTCGGCCCGGACAAAAATATGGATTTCGAGTACACGGCCCATGGGCGCTGGCCGCTGGGCTGCGCTGCAATCCGGCAAAACTCCTCCTCGATCCATATGCCAAATGCATTCAGGGACAAGTGAAATGGGACGAAGCTGTCTTCTGTCAATACTTCATGGGGCCAGAAGGTCTCCGCAACGATTTCGATTCAGCCCCATACGTCCCGCGATCTGTTGTCATGGATCCCAGTTTCGATTGGGGCAATGACAAACCGCTTCGGACGCCATGGAACATGACAGTGATCTATGAAGCTCATGTCAAGGGCCTTACCATCAAGCATCCCGGCGTTCCCCCTGAGCTTCAAGGCACCTATCTGGGTCTGGCACAGCCGGCAGTTATCAACTATTTCAAGAGGCTTGGTGTCACCGCCATTGAGCTGATGCCTATTCAGGAGTTCGTCCACGATATGTATCTGATGGAGCGAGGCCTGAACAATTACTGGGGTTACAGCACAATCGGTTTTTTTGCGCCTCACAATGGGTACTCCACGCTCAAGCGAGGCGTCCGGCACGTCGAGGATTTCAAACTGATGGTAAAGGCGCTGCACGAAGCCGGACTAGAGGTGATCCTCGACGTGGTATATGGTCATACTGCGGAAGGTCATCATCTCGGACCTGTTCTTTCTTTTAAAGGAATCGATAATGCCGCGTACTACCGCCTCGAGAGTGATAATCCGTTTTACTACACGGACTACACAGGCACCGGCAATAGCCTGAACATGCGTCACCCGCATGTTCTGCAGCTGGTGATGGACTCGCTCCGATATTGGGTAACCGAGATGCACGTAGACGGATTTCGATTCGACCTGGCATCGACCCTAGCGCGAGGGCTTCATGACGTTGACCGGTTGTCCGCTTTTTTTGATGTGATTCAGCAAGATCCGGTCGTGAGTCAGGTCAAGCTCATCGCGGAACCGTGGGACGTAAGCCAGGGTGGTTATCAAGTTGGAAATTTTCCGCCGTTGTGGTCCGAATGGAACGGTAAGTACCGGGACTGTGTGCGCGATTACTGGCGCGGCATGGATGGCACCTTAACTGAGTTCTGTTTTCGCCTGTCAGGAAGTCCGGATCTCTATCAAATGGACAGGCGCCGTCCATCGGCCAGTATTAATTTCGTTACGTGCCACGATGGATTCACTCTGGCCGACCTTGTTTCCTACAATGAAAAACATAACGAAAGCAATGGCGAGTCGAATTGGGATGGAGAGAACAACAATCGTTCATGGAATTGCGGCGCCGAGGGAATGACGCCCGATAGCGCGATAAATGCCCTCCGGCGTCGGCAGCGCCGAAATCTACTGGCGACCCTTATGCTGTCGCAGGGTGTTCCGCTGGTGCTTGGGGGAGACGAGATTGGGCGTACTCAATTCGGCAACAACAACGCATATTGTCAAGACAACGAACTTTCCTGGGTGGATTGGGAACAGGCACATCATGACGTGTTTGCTTTTGTCGAGAAGCTGATCACATTACGGCGCGAGCATCCGATCTTTCGTAGGAGGAATTTCATCTGTAGCCAGATCGGTTGGTATCGAAACGATGGAAAGCGAATGACAGCCGACGACTGGAATACCTCCTGGGCAAAAGCAATCGGAATGTTTCTCGATGGTTCAGGCTCAGAAGAGCCGGATGAGGACTTCTACATCGCCTTCAACGCGCATTGCGAACCAGTCGAGTTCACCATTCCACCTGAACTGGGGGACGCGTGGCGTGTTCTCATTTACACAGCCGACGCTGCTGCTCAGCACGTCCGATTGTCTAAAAGAAACGCTTTTTACGTCGAAGCGCATTCACTACTCGTCATCGCTCGAGCTAAATAAGATTGATTCGGATAGCATATCGGATCAGTTCCGCGGTTGTTTTGAGACCGAGGTTCCGCATAATTTCGTACTTGTGAGACTCGGTAGTTCTTCTCGTTATGTTCAACATCTCTCCAATTTCCTTCATCGTCCGGCCTTCAGCCAACAGCCGCAGGATTTCGATTTGACGCGGTGTCAGTGTCGCAGTGCGACAATTTTGAGGTCCAGTTGCGAGTAAAGCAGATATCAAATCTCCCAATAAAGGAGTGACATATGTACCGCCTCTCGAGATACATTGAATCGCTTTTACAAGTTCGTCTACGCCGCCGGCCTTCAGCATGTAGCCAGATGCGCCTGTCCGGAATGCCTCTTCCACAAGCGGCAGGTCGGCATACATGCTGAGAAACAGGATTTTTGCGCGGTTTCCCTCTTTCTGAAGTATGCGGACTGCATCGATTCCGTTAACTTCAGGCATCGAGACATCGACCACAATGATGTCCGGCTGAAGACGTTCGGCCATGTCCACCAACGCGCCGCCATCCCGCGCGATTCCAACAACCTCAAACTCCTTTGAGAGCAGCGTAACTAAAGCATCCAGCAGCATTCGATGATCATCTGCCAACAGAATGCGTGTTCGATTCATCTGTTTCTACCTCAATGCTAGCTTGACTTAAAGACACGAACTGACGAATCGGGGAAAGTTCACATTGCTGCGTAGGATTTAGGAGCATCTATGGGTCCATCTAATGGACGGCTTATAAGTGGGATGGTCCAGTTGGGTGGAGATCTACCGGGCGGTGTCGAAAAGACTGCGCAACTGTCACTCTAAAAATTCTGGAGTGAAGCAAATGCCCCCCGGCCACAGTTGCGTTCCACCGTATGATGGCAATTTCACGGCGGTAACGGTCGAGCCCGGAATTCATCCGAGGTTGAGACGTGTCCTGAAAGTTGTCCCGTGACGCCGCGATATTTCAGGTGTCAATTCTTCCTCCACATGCCGAATGCCTCGCCAGGAGAGTTCTAAGGATAAAGTGACAGCTCTTGCCGCAGCACTCCTCACCATCGAGCGCGCCGTATTGGCTATCTCGTCAATTTTGTATGGCTTCTGGAAGAGCACATGGCGAGACAGCCACGGCGCCTCCTTTAAAGCGAGATTTGGATCTGCGCAGGTCATCACAAAACAGCAGTTCGTAAAGCGGCTCAGTAAATGCGATGCAAGTGCGGCCGACCGATCATAAGGAGGATCGAGATCGAACATAACGACCCTCGGACTGCAGGACAGGATGAAATCTTCTATTTTCTCGCGGCCCTCAGACGGTTCAAGTCCGCAGGATTTCAGATTGCGATTAAGGAGAACGAACGACACGAGGTCAATGACATCGGTGTTCCAGAGAATCAGCGCGACATCTATGTGTGTATTCATGGTGCTCGGATAGTGCGCTTGCGCTCGGCCAAAAGCTATCCGAAAAACTTCTGATCTTTGCAGTAAGTCGCTCTTACATCGTGCCGTGCAGATTCCCATCTGTAGACAAGAAAATCTTCGTATTGCTTTGCAAGATTCGGACGTGCTGAACTGATCTGAACTCCAGCGCGCTGCCAAATGAATCGGATGAGGCCCGTGTCAATAGCGTATCTACTGCGCGTTCCGCAGCGGGATTGTCAGGCATACTTCTGTTCCGGCAGCCGCTGAACTGTTAATGGTCACATGTCCGCCAATACACAATGCTCGAGCTTTCATGCTCAGGAGCCCGAGTCCATCTTTGTGGACGACATCGGATCGCACAAATCCTCGTCCCGTATCCGAAACCGTCAACCGGATCTGTCGCGGTGTGTGGTCGACGATAACAGTAACTTTGTCAGCGCCGGCATGTTTGGCCACATTCTGCAGGGATTCTTGTGTGACTCGGAAAATACAAAGCGCCACTTCGTCTGAAACCCTTGGCAATTCTTCCACACCGATAAGTTCCGTCGGGATACCATGCGTCTTCTCGAAACTATCGCACAGCGATTTCAAGGCGACCCCGATTCCGACGTAACGCAGCAGCGGCGGGTGAAGACGATGCGAAAGGTCGCGCATCGCGGCTGAAAGATCCACTATCTGATCAATGATCTTATTGAGTTCGGACGCGCTGTGATTTTCGCAGTTTTGTTTGATGATCTGGCGAATCGATAATGTCATTAATGCGATTCTGTTGCCGATGTCATCGTGGATTTCCCGCGAAATTCTCCGCCGCTCTTCCTCCTGCGCGTTGATTGAGCGCCGCGCGAATTGCCGCAGAAGACGAAAGTTTTTGTCGTTCAAGCGCCGCACGTCCCCTACTTCCGTGTGAGCAATCGCGACGCGAGCGTCCTCATAGGTAATCGGTGAGACGGCCATGTGGAAGGTGGATGTACCCGACGAGGTAGTGCAGGCGTAATCCATAGCAAAAGATGGAGCCCGCTGTGTCAACACTGCGTGGATTCCATCCAAGGCTCGATCGGAATCGCCGCCTGAGGTGGCCGCTTTACGGCACACTTCGAAATAATTTGCTCCTCGGCCTATGCGATCCAACGAAGCTCCCGTTTCCTGAGCGAGAGCGATCCACTCCTTGTTGACTGCGACAATAGTACCTTGTGAATTGATCAACGCCAGCCGATGGGGCACAGCAGGAACAGGGTGAGAGGTCTGCCCATAAACCAACGACGAGGAAATGGAGCTGTAGAGTGTCGATTTCGGAGGTCCTTTTATTACCGTTTTCATTGGCAACTCAGAGATGAAAATTTGATCAGGCCGACTATGTTTCGAGAGATTTACTTTCTGCTTTGAGATTCCCAGTATAGCGCAGGTCTCAAAGGAATCGACCTGTAGAAGTTCCGCCTACCCTTTTTTTCTAACGCCGCATACGATGGTTTTTCGACGCACGGGCGTGTAGGAGTGCGCTGCAGGATGCGTAAAGTCCGCTCAGGACTACATGACCAACTTCATTCGCACGGCGTGTTGCACGAGTTCCGCGCCGCGCCGGACGCGAAGCATCCTCATCATTCGGTACTTATGCCATTCGACGGTTCGCGTGGATAGATTGGTTACGGACGCAATTTCCTTCATTGTTTTTCCTTCCGCAAACAACTGAAGGATTTCCCGCTGACGCGACGTCAACTGGTCCAGTTCGCAGACGGGTTCTCTCGAGGTCTCGATCAATCCCGCGGCGATGTTAGGTGAGATGTATTGCTGGTTCGCCACGACGGCTTCAATCGCGGCGACGAGTTCATCAAACGCCGACTCTTTGGTTACAAATGCGGAACCTCCGCATTGGAAGCATTCCCGTGCCAGTTCTACGTCAGTATGCATTGTTAGGAAGACGATTTTGGGGACGTAAAGATCTGTGTGAAGCGACCGTATACTATCCAATCCGCTCATGTGCGGCATCGTTACATCGGTCACGATGACATCGGGTTTATGTGCCCGCGCGGCCGCCTGCAGCGCTCTTCCGTCTGCCACGATGCCGACCACTTCGTATCGTCCAGCGAGTAGTTCAGCCATCGCCTGAGCAAATAAGAGATGATCGTCCGCCAGTAGTACTCGAGTCGTCATATGCTCCTCCGGCTAGTTGCGCCATAAACATCATCTAGTGACAGCGGCCAAACATCAATCCGTCAAATTCCGGATGCATCCAGAAAAAATACAAATGATGCCTCGAACTTGTCCTGATGGCGGCACACCTTTGTTACTCGTAAATTAGGCACATGAAAAGGCGGATCAAGATGCCCAACCTCACGCGAACGGAAATGGAGCGTGTCGCTGAGGACATTTATATCTACGGGTACCCGCTCCTTCTGATGGACGTTATCAAAAGGACGCAAACCGCCACTGCTTATGCCACACCGCATGGCGCGCCTATAAATCAATTTGCGCATGAACGTTTTCTTCCAGGGCCTCACGAGAAATCCGTCATTCACCCGAATGCAGACTGTCTCAACTCCTTCGCTTGGCTCGACGTTAGAAGAGAACCCGTCGTGCTCAGCATCCCTTGGACGGACCGGTACTATCTCTTGTCATTTTTCAACGGCTGGTGGGAGATATTCGACACGCGGAGCCCTCGTAACGATGGCGGGCAAGGAGCACACATTGGATTTGTTTCTCGGCACTGGGTTGGCAAATTGCCGCCCGGTGTGCAGACGATTGTCGTACCGACGGAAACCGTCTGGATTCATGGCTGGTTCGAGGCTTGTGGCCGCGAAAACGTCGAGCTTGTTCACTGCGTTCAGGATGAGTTTCGCCTTATACCTCTGAGCGAATGGTGCAGTTCATCCGTTCAGCACGGCCTTCCCGTTCGAACGGACGTCGACGAGAAGACGACTCCACAAGAACACGTGGACAAATTCGACGCGCGATGCTTCTACACGCGGCTATCGAGATTGATGGAAAGAAACCCCGCGCAGGAGTGCGACAGCGACATTGTTGCACAGTTCGTGCGTGCTGGATTTTTCCCATGCGAGGACTTCGCATTCGAAATGCTACCTGCGGAAACCACACAGGCCATGGAAGCGGCAGTATCTGCTGCGCAACTGCGGATTGCTGAAGCCGAAAAAAATCCACCACACTACAAAAAAGTCAATGGCTGGTCACTCCACATACATCCCGGCAGATACCAGAAAAACTATCTCGGTCGGGCCGCTGATGCACGAAGCGGCATAGTCGCTGCCGTGGCTGACGATGTTCTGTGCTTTCACACCGGCACTGACCAAACCGGCGAACCCCTTAAAGGTTCGAACCGATACGTGATCAATTTCTCCGGAGACCTTCTCCCGCCGGTAAATGCTTTTTGGTCGATCACCCTCTACGACTCCCGGCAGCATCTTGTCGCGAACAGCATGCTCCGCCATGCTATCGGCGATCGAGATCGGCTAAGAGTCAATCCCGACAATTCACTGTCCATTCATATCCAACACGATTGGCCCGGCACGGACAATGATTCCAATTGGCTGCCTGCACCGAAAGAGACATTCAGTCTCGCCTTGAAAATGTACTGGCCGAAGCCCGATGCGGTCGCTGGAACTTGGCGGCCGCCCACAGTGATGCGGGCGAAATGAGGGTATAGCTATGGTGTCAAGCAACCATCTGGGCAAGGACGAAAGACAAGACGCGTTCACAGGTATCGGAACGACCGCAGATTTGCGATCAATGCATGAACTGATCATCGATCTCAGTTGTGCACAGACGGTGAAGTTGATGGCGGACACAGTCGCAAACTACTGTGGCAAAGCCTTCCGAAGTCCGGCGGGTGCAATCTTTGTCGAGCGGAATGGCGATCTGGAAATCATTTCGCAGTGGAGCTCCCGTCAGGGGCCAAGGAGGCACCTGGCTGAACAAATTATTAAAAATGGCCCAGTTGCGCGTGCTTTTCGGACCGGCAAACCGATTTTCTGCCGGACTCCGGGAACGTCTCAGTCGCCCGTCAGCCGCTATTTACACCGTCTGTTGCGGCAATGCCGTAGCAGAAGCGCCACGTTCCTGCCGATCCGGATGTCGGAGCAACCGCCTGTGGGGGTTCTAGGCATGATTCTTCCCCATGTCGAGGAATTTAGTTCGATGCGTGAAAACCTGGTGCAATTGGGACAGCTTGTTTCCGGTTCCATCGTACGTGCACGCGCTTACGACGAGGCACTCACCGCCCGCCTCCAAGCGGAAAACGCCATCCACAGTAAGGACGAGTTTCTTTCGATGCTTTCGCATGAGTTGAAGAATCCAATGATCCCGATACTCGGCTGGGCGGTCGCGCTCAGCAGCGGTACGTTGGGGGCGGACAAGCAGAATCTGGCGCTCGAGGGAATCGTCCGCAATGTACGCGCGCTGAATTATCTTGTTGAAGACTTGTTCGATGCGGCGCGCATTACTTCCGGGAAGCTTCGTCTCGAACTAGGCGAGGTTCGGATCCAGGACGTTGCGCGCGAAGCACTGGCAGCCATTCAGCACACTGTTGAAGGCAAAAAGCTACGAATCTCGACTGACATATCCGAAGCCATACCACCATTCATGGCGGATTCTCGCCGGCTACAACAGATTTTGATGAACCTTTTGAACAATGCGGTGAAATTCACGCCTGCTGGAGGTTCCATTGCAGTGCGAATTCGCAGATGCAACGATAACGTGGAATGCATGGTGTCCGATACCGGAAAAGGTATCGAAAGGAAGTTCCTGCCTTTTGTCTTCGACAGATTTCGGCAAGAGAATCGTTCTTCGAAAGTCCATACGGCAGGCCTGGGACTCGGACTTTCAATCGTTCGTGAAATTGCCCAGCTTCACGGCGGTTCGATCGAAGCATATAGCGAAGGATCGGACAAGGGCTCTACTTTCGTCCTACGATTGCCCCTGCGCAGAAGGCGCGCCGCGAGCGGGCGGCGCGTGACTTCCGAAAACGGATCTTGTCCGGACCGCTCGGAAAAAACGCCATGAACTTCATCAACAGTAAGAAACACTTGGGAGAATCTATATGCGCGTTTTCCTTGTCGACAGCGAACCTATATTTCGGGAAGGTCTGAAAACCGTCATCGGGACCGAACAGGATCTGACCGTCGTCGGAGAGGCGGATAACTGCCGAAACATGCTTCAGGTGTCCCAAAACGTCGATCTGCTGATCCTGGATGGAGAATTGGATTCGATTGTCCTGATTATGTCGCTACAGAAGATCCGATCTAAAAGGCGGCCCCCCTTTGTACTCGTTTTGACGAAACGCAATGAGGAGCAGCACGCTGTCCAGATGCTTAAGGCGGGGGCGGACGGCTATCTGTACAAATCAGACCCGCCTGAAACAGTTCTAAAGGCCATTCGGAAAATTGCAACGGGTGGTAAATATGTCCCGAGCGATGTTGCCGAAACGGTGATTTTTGCGTTGAATGGACTGAATGGATCGAGCCGGCTGTCTCACCGGGAATACCAGGTTCTGTACTTGTACGCCTCCGGAATGGGCATGAGTGAAATTGCTGAACACTTATCGTTGAGCGTGAAGACCATAAGCACGTACCGTTTTCGCCTTCTCGAGAAGCTGAACCTCAAAAGCAACGCCCAACTGATGCGCTACGCGTTCAAAAAAGGCATGGTGGCGTGAGACTTGTTTGACATCATCTCATCCTGAAGGTCACGGGTTCACCGGCATCCGGCACAATATCCCATCCTGATTCGCCAGCCATGAGTGTCTGCTCTTGTGCAAGAAACCTTTGATGAAGAGCCAAATCCTTATCGTTAGCCATTGGAGAAGCATAACGAGTGCGAGGGAATAGATGATTCCGGAAACACAACAGCAATACCCGGGGGGCACGGCATGTTCAAAGCCGCAGGGCGAACATCAGTTATGGCTGTCAAGAACACATTGAATGGCGGGAATCAGTTCTACGCAGGCGCGAACCTTGACCACGTAACTTGAGGCGCCAGCGTCGAACGCCGCCTCGGCCAGAGCTCCGTCCGAGTAACCCGACAGTATGACTACTTTCACATTGCAGCAGGTCCTGGTGATCTCCCGCGCCGCTTCAATTCCATCCATTTCCGGCATCGCAAGGTCCGCCACGACGAGTGCTGGATTGAGCCGCTTGACGGTCTCCAGCAGCTCGCGGCCGTTCGAAGCGTGCCCGACGACGTCGAAATCGGTTCCGAGAAAATTCCCTATTTCAGCCAGAACTCTCGGGTCATCGTCCGCAATCACAATACGGGGTCGTTTTTTCGCTGCCGTCGAAGGATAGCCGGATACAGCAGTTGCCTGTTTGGCCGACGTGGAGTCCTTTTCAGAATCCATTCTTTGTTCTCCATGTTCAATCTCAAATTTCTAGGCATAGTGGGTTAAGCTACAAAAATGTCTGAGGCACGTTTACAATTTTTTACAATACCACAGACTGCCGGATCAATGTCATCACCAATGAATTGCTTTAGGCAATGTGCTGTCGTAGTGTCCTAGTGTATCCCCCGGTTATGGTCGCCCGAAGAGTGTGGCTCTCCTCTGTCCGATTAAAATGTGAGGCGGGGTGGAGAAATGCCCTACAAAAAAAAGCGGACTGCTAAAAAACGCGTGACGCGAGCGCAGCGCCGGCGATCGCAGAGGCGGCCCACGGTCTCGACGAAGATGACCAATGAGAGGCTACGCAGTTTGGTCCGCGACATGGAAATCCGTCAAGTTGAGTTGCAACTCGAAAACGAACAACTGCGTGAGGCAGAGATGGAACTCAGTAAAGCAGCCGAGCGGTACGCCAGTTTATACGAGTATGCTCCGATCGGTTACGTGACTCTGGACCGGGACGGCAAAATCCTTGAAGGCAACCGGACGGCCGCGAAGATGTTTGGCATCGAACGGCAAGCTTTGCTGGGTAGTAACCTCTCCAATTTCGTCAGTCGCGAATATCACGATATCTGGTATTTGCAGCGAAGAGCCACATTCTCGGGCAAAACCAAACTGGCCTGCGAAATCGAAATGCGCCGGGCTGATGGTAGTGCTTTGACGGTACGTCTCGAGGGTATGTTGGAACCTGGAAAAGATTTGAGATGCCGGACCGCGCTCATCGATATTACCGATTGGAAAGACGCGGAACAAACACTGAGTGACGTCACCAGGACATTGGAAGAACGCGTGAAAGAGCAAACCGCCCAAATCAGGCTGCAGGTAAGTGCCCGGAAACAGACGGAACAAGAACTCGATCAGTATAGGAGGAATCTGAAGACCCTGGCGGCGGAGCTGATGCTGGCGGAAGAGCGAGAGCGGCAACGGATGGCTGAGGATGTGCACGACGGTCTCGGTCAGGCACTGTTTCGGGCTCGCATGAAGTTAGGTCAGTTGTCGGCCACCGAGCCGGCAGCCCGGGAAATCGGCACAATCCTGGAAGAGATCGGCCGAATGATGAATACGATGACCTTTGAACTCAGCCCTCCTGTGTTGCGTAAAGTCGGATTGCGCGCCGCGCTGAAATCGCTGGCCCGAGAGATGCAGCGACAGTACAACCTCTTAATTGAGATTGAGGACGACGGACAGAGCATCCCACTCAACGAACGCACGGCGCTGATCCTCTTCCGGTCCGTCCGCGAGCTTCTAATCAATGTCGCGAAACACGCCCAAACGGATCGCGCTCGCCTGTCGCTTCAAAGAATCGATGACAGCCTGCAAATCAAAGTCGAAGATCGCGGCAAGGGCTTCGATCTGGCTGATCAGTCCCACCACGTCGAGTCGGGACACTTCGGTCTCTTCAGTATTCGTGAGCGGATGGAATACGTCGGAGGAACCTCAACGATCCGGTCGTCGCCGGCTGACGGCACCGTAGTGATTCTGACGGCGCCTGTTGCAAGCGCGAAAGCGGCCGCCAGCGGATAGAAAAGACCAGAGGTTCTAAGAGTTATTCCCGGTAAAACATGAGCAAGATTCCCAGTACTGTCATCAGCAACGGCCACAAATTAGAGAATACTTTATGCCCGCGCATTTTCACTTCAGCAGCTCCCTTCGCAAGACCAATCCCGATTCCTACGATGGCATAGCTCAGATGCTCGTATTGAATTCGCGCCATTGATTCCATGTGATTTGGCCCTTCGGTACCGCCTTGGTGCTGGTGAAACAGAAGCAGAATTGACCCTGCAATGGCGAGGACGGGAAAAACTAATCCGGCCCAGGCTTTTGTGAGAGCCCTATTTACACGTAACCATTCGATACAGCCCAGGCCCAAAAGTAATGCAGCAAATATCTTATGCTGCAGTACTTCGCTATTGTGCTGCAGTGCTTCAATCCACAGCCTGGCACCGAATGGCCATAGTTCCGTGTCGCTCCATACGAGCACGAAAATCCCCGACACGAGAAAGCTGCCGGGCCAGACATACTTCGCCAGGAGCCATCGTTTTCCGATCACTGTTTGGAGCAAAATAAATGCGCCACCCAACGCCACCAGGAAACCCGCCAAGTGGTGATTGAATTCGCTTTCTTTCTTGTCGGCGATCAGCTTCAGCTGCTTTTCCCGATCCATTCGTTCATTCGAGATGAACGTTTCGTGACGGTGATTTCCTTCGTGCATGGAATGGTCCTGGAGCATCGCAGCCGAGTGTTGGGCGGTCAGATAAGGAAGTAAACAGAGGAAACCGACCAACGCAGGCAGCAGATAAGTCCATCCTCGTTTCAAGCTCCCTCCTCTGCGGGGAACAGCAATATGTCGTTGCTGTCAGGCGAAGAATGCCGCAGCGATCGTGCGGGTGCAACCCGGTAAATTGCGGAGAAAGTCGGCGAAAACTTCGAGGTGGTTCTTCGTCGAAGCCAGGGTCGGGTTGAAGTTACTGTGTATGGTTCTTAATAGACATAGATGACCAATTTAGACCAGCTTGATTCGAACGGCATATCGAATCAGCTCGGCTGTCGTGCGGATGCCGAGCTGCCGCATAATTTCGTATTTGTGCGATTCTGTCGTACGAGTGGAGATTCCAAGTTGAGTGGCAACTTCTTTCATCGTCTTTCCTTCCGCTAACAGCTGCAATACCTCACGCTGTCTGAGAGTGAGCGTTGTCTCGCCGCCGTTCTGTTGCGAGCCGGCTGTGAGCAAAGTCGAAACCAAATCTCCAGCGAGCAGCGGCGTTATGTATGTCGCGCCTCCGGCGACACATCGAATTGCTTTGATCAGTTCGTCTGTACTGCAAACCTTAAGCACATAACCCAACGCGCCGGCCCTGAATGCTTCTTCAACAAGGCACAGATCTGCATGCATGCTGAGAAACAGAAGTTTTGAAGAACTTTGTTCTTTGCGGAGTTTGCGGGCAGCGTCAATTCCATTCAGATCCGGCATCGAAATGTCCATCAGGATCACGTCCGGTCGCGCCTCCTTCGCCTTGCTGATCAATTCGCTGCCGTTTTTGGCAACTCCAACAATTTCAAAGTATTGCTTCAGCAGGTGAAACAGCGCATCTGTTAGAACAGGATGGTCGTCAGCCAAAAGAATTCGCGTATTCATACATTTTCGCTCGTGCTTCTATGACTACTTGTGTCCCATGCATGTTTGGTTGCGTTTGCTGAAAACGAAGCTCTTAAAGCTTCTGATGGGGAGCAGCGGACCGCAGGAGGAAACGTTTGAACGATTCTTACGGGCCAGTTTTGGCACCGTAAATTTCCTTCCTTTAGGGTCAGCCTTTCTATTTCTTTCGGATCGGTTTCACTACTGGTTGTTCCAACATCTTCTTTCGGATCGGTTTCACTACTGGTTGTTCCAACATCGATTGCCATGGCAGTCTCCTCGAGAATTTTTTTGCCATCCGGCTCGCGCGACCTCTCCTGGACGTGGAAGACGTGGAAGCCGTGCGCTCTTCCCTGAGTGTCTCAACCGCCGTCAGGTGGCGTATTCGGAACAATTCCTTAGTCCATCGCAGGCATCGTCTCCTGTCTTACGTTCTTGATTTTAAAATAAATTACGTCTTAATTACCTGAGTTCTTTGCGACAGAGGTATTGTCACACGGATTTCAGTGCCTCTGCCGGGCGCGCTTTGAATCTTAAGTTGGCCTTTTAAGCAACGGACGCGCTCTTTCATGCTGACAAGTCCAAGACCGCGCTTTGTGCTGTTCTTCCAAGGTACGAATCCACGTCCGGTATCCGCCACTTTAAGGCGTAAGTCTCGTTGTGTTCGCTCGAGCACAACACTGACACTCTCCGCTTCCGCGTGCTTGGCGATGTTATGTAGGCATTCCTGCGAGACGCGGAAAATGCATAGCCCCACGTCATCCGGAAGAGACGGTAACTCTGCAGGAATCTCAACGTCCATTTCAACACCTTGTGCTTTCTCAAATTGTTCGCAGAGCGCTTTAAGTGCTGTACAAATTCCGGCGTGCCCCAAAACCGGAGGGTGAAGGCAATGTGCGAGGTTCCGCATGGCAGTTGAAAGGTCCGTAATGTTGTCGATCACTTGACTCAACCCATTTAGTGAGATGACCGAATCACTTGATCTTCGATTTGCGATTTGCCGCACCGATAATGACAGGAGCGCTACCCGGTTACCCAAGTCGTCGTGTATCTCGCGAGCTATTCTTTCGCGTTCCTCCTCTTGTGTATTGATGAGGCGTCGTGCAAAATCCTGCACGCGCCTTAGACTGTTTTCTTTTGACAGTCTCAATTCAGTGATGTCGGCATGCGCAATTACAAAGCGGGCGCGTTTGTAATGAATTGGGATGACGCCCATGCGGTAGTAGCGCGCTCCTGGACGAGAATTATCCGAATAATCCATCGTGAAAGACTGTAGTTTGCCATTGAGCACAGCGCGTAAGCCACCGATAGCTTCTTGAGCCTCCTGTGAGTACGCGCTCGCCCGCTGGCATACATCAAGGTAGTTCGTGCCGGGTCCGGTATGCTGCACAGGACCGAATTGCTCGGCAAATGCCATCCAATTATCGTTGCTGCCGACGATATTTCCACCAGAGTCGATCAGTGCGATTCGATCCTCGCAGGCAGAGGCATAAGCACTGAGGTCACGAATCGCTAGCGGACGCTCTATTACTCTTTTCATATCTTGCACTTCCCCTTTCAAACGTTGCACTTCTAGAAGCACGGCCGCAAAACAGATCCTCCCCTCGCTAGTCTGAGTCGACGCCTCCTGTCGTCTAGTGGTTTTTTTTGGAGGCAAAAGTATACTGCCCGCCTCCCATGACGCCAATCCGTAGAATTTCCGCCTACACGTCTAGGAAAATCTGACAACGTGTCCTTCTTCGGCTGCTCGTAGGATTTTTACCACGCAACTTTCTTGTACTGAGATGCGAGTACCTTTGAAGGTTGGAAGGCGGCGCAGACGGCTTTAGACCAGCTTGATTCGAATGGCATATCGAATCAGTTCTGCTGTCGTGCGGATGCCAAGCTGCCGCATAATTTCGTATTTGTGCGATTCTGTCGTGCGCGTCGAGATTCCGAGCTGCATCGCAACTTCTTTCATCGTCTTCCCTTCCGCTAGAAGCTGCAGTACCTCACGCTGTCTGAGAGTGAGCGTCCTCTCGTTCCCGGTGTGTGGGGAACCGACCATGAGCAAAGTCGAAATCAGGTCTCCGGCCAGCAGCGGCGTTATGTATCTCGCGCCTCCGGCAACACATCGAATGGCTTTGATCAATTCGTCTATACTGCAAACCTTAAGCACATAACCCAATGCGCCGGCCCTGAATGCTTCTGTAACTAGGGGCGCATCTGCGTGCATGCTGAGAAAAAGAAGTTTCGATGGACTTTGTTCTTCGCGGAGCTTCCGGGCAGCGTCGATTCCATTGAGATCCGGCATCGAGATGTCGATCACAATCACGTCTGGCCTGGCGTCTCTCGCCTTCGCAATCAACTCGGTGCCATTTTTGGCAACTCCAATGATGTCGAATTGTTGCTTCAGCAGGTGAAACAGCGCATCTGTCAGGACAAGATGGTCGTCAGCCAAAAGAACTCGGGTTTTCATGCGTCTTCCGACCTTGCGAATTATGCAGGTTGCTAAATACAGAGGGACGTTCTCACTTATATACCTTAAGAGCTTCGTATGTACACTTGGTGTCTTTCTTTAATGAGAGAACATTGCTAAAGCGCAAATTATATGAACCCGAAGTCTGCTTGCGTGAGTCCCTGAGGTATCGGGCTATGCCCCCAAAAGTCACATCCCGATTGGGGGCGATCTCACTTGTATGCTGCAGGGCTCGGTCCGAGCCGAGCCAACACGATCCTGCAATCTGCGTGCAGTACGCCGTTTATTCTTAGAATGAAGTCAGGAGCACGGCCACTTCTCCGAAAAGTGGTTGGAGACTTTCCATAAAACCGGCGAAACGCTTCCTGAAATTTTCTGACTTCCTGATATTCGAGAAATGCTGAGATCGCGCTTACGTCAAGGCTCGTGTGTTTTAGTAGACAGGCTGCAATTCTCATTCTGACTTCCAACTGTAGGTGGCGATAACTTCGGCCGTGGGTTTCTCGAAAGGTTCTCGAAAATGAGTTCTCTGTCAAGTGGACCATGGCTGCGGCTTCGCGTCTCGAAAGCCGGCCGTTCGTGGCAATAAGCTGGTGAAGGACTTTTGAAAATCGGTAATCGGGAAAATCGAGTTCAAAAGCTAATCGGAGTTTCACGGTTGATTCCGTTTACGGAGATTGGCGTTGCGAATGAGACATGTAGTAACGCCGAAACGCCGTGTTTTGGTGATGGAAGGGCCTCTCAATAGGGGACCTAAAACAGCCCGGCTAACCCACAAAAGGCTTGTGGTTGTCGAGCTATTGTGAGTTTCCCGATAAGCATGGCTCACTCGGTTTCGCTGCCGGCGACAATGACGGCCTCAGAGGGATCTTTAAGCTCGGCCTTAATTGCTGATGAGGGAACCTGACCGAATCCCTTATTCCGGTGGATTATCCAGATGGAACCAACCGCGACGCGGACGAAGCAAAACGCCAGATCTTTCATGTAGCGACACCCCCACCTTAGACCGGTAACCAAAAATCACTTCAAAAATTCTGGAGACATTCGAAAAGCAGACTTCAATCTCTGGCGGGACACGAAGTGCTACAACATTATGGTTTGTCAGCTTATCGAGTAAATCGGTAATTCTACTGAGAGTTCAACGGAAAATTTTCGGAGCATACGATAGTTCCTCTGTCAGCGGAAGTACTACTCTGAAAACCGCGTGACTTCACCACGCGCTCGCGTGGTTTGGAAAAGTCAGACCCAATAAGGCGGCGGTCTCAGCTAGGTTTGGATTCGGAGCGAAGAAGTTTGCCGTTCCTTGGAAAACTCCTGGTCAGGAAATCCCGGGAATCGACTCCTTTGGAAGTCCGTTAAGGTTTCGTTGATTGGCACGACTGCACGACGAGGTTGCCTGAAACGAGGGTTACTATTGCGCATCCCGAACGGGGCTTTGTTTCCGGAGGAGATATCCCACGTAAACTTTCAAACGTTCATTGAAAGACGTCGTCAATCAACCTTCAAGTTCCGCCTGGCTCAACCGATACCACACAATGCCGGCAGCGACGCACAACCACGCGCCGGTTAGAATCGCATTCGTTCTGGCAAAATCTCTCAAATCGAATGCGAGGCTGGTTCCGGCATACACGATCAGGGCCGAAAGAGCATCTCCGGCGCGCCAGAAAAAGCTGTCGATTGCCGTCTTCCCTTTGTATTTCGCTTCGCGACTAGTGCGCAGGAATAAGGCATGGCAGGCGGTATTTTGTATGGAATAGTCCGTGCCGTTCTCCGCAATTTTTGTGGCGCGAATGAAGGTTAGGATCGGCGCAAACGACAGGAGCGTGTAGCCTCCCAACGACACCATCGGCAACAAAAACAGCGAAGGACCGATACCAACACGTTTCATGATCCGCGATACGGCAAACATTTGCAGACCGACGCCAAGAAGATTTACCCGAAAGTAGAAGTCAGCATAGAACTTCCCAATATAGTCCCGCAGGATCATTCCCTCGCTGCCGGATACGGCAGCTACAGCTCGGGCATGTTCATAGACTGATTTTCCGAGGATAAACTCACCGGTTGTATTGACGACATTCGAAAGCAGAATGAGCAGGGCTATCAAAAAGAGATACCGGTGGCGGAGAACCACTTGGAATGCGCCGACCGGCTTCAACGGCTCCTCAAACCGGCGGATCCGGGCCGAATCGCCCTCGCGGCGCTGGATCCAGTTTGTCAGCAGCATGCAGACGGCCAGCAAGACCGCCGCAACCAGCATCATCGCGTACGATCCGACCGATACGAAGAGCCGGCCTGCAACTGCAGCGCCAAAGATGGCGCCTAGCGAGCTGCCGATACCGACGATTGCAAAGAGCCGCTTTCCCTGTTCCTGACTGTATATGTCATTTGCAAACGCCCAGAATTGGGCAACCAGCATGAGATTGAAGAGGCTTGCCCAGAAGAAAAATAGAATCCCGAAGGAGACTTTGAGCTGACCCAAAACATAGAAGATGACAAGGTTTGATGCGAAGAACCCTGTTACGCTATTGATCAATCGGACGCGATTCAGGTGGCTCGCCAGTTTTCCATAGATTGGAACGAGCAGAAGAAATGCCAGCGCCCCCGCGGCGCCTGCGTAGCTCTTGATCTCGGGACCAGAGCCTCCGAGGATTAGGGATTCACGGACGGGCTTGACGATGTAGTAAGCAGTCATCAGGATGAACAAATTCATCATCAACAAAAATGCCGTCGGTCCTTCGCCGGGCTGGACAATGGCAAAGACCGACAGTACTCGATCCAAACTCGTTCGTATATTCACCCTGATTCGCCATTTAGTTGGGTGCAGGTGGGATACCAATCAAACCCAAGTGAATCTTGAATAGAAGGATCGGTGTAGATGAAAGCCGCGTCTTAGAAACATTCGTGCCGTGGACCCGAAAAAGAACCAACAGATTCAGGATTTCTCCCTGTCGTACCCGCGGCTACCCTCACTGATCAGTGAGATCTTGTTGTGTGTTATTCGAAGAAAGATGGAGGGAATGCCGAGCCGGCCTGAAAAGGCCGGCTCGGCGGTTCAATTCCGTCCTTCGGCACTAGTCCGGAACCAATTCGCTTGAGTGCGTTGCCGCGCGACAGCATTCATCACGGCTGAAGGATCTACGGCAAAAGCAGAACCCAACCTGGTCACCCAGTTCATGTCCGCTCCCAAACGCTGGAGCAGGTCGGGGTAGGCGGTGAGGGCTCTTACGCTGGGATGCCAACCATAGTCGTACCCATTGCGCGGCAGGCTGCCTTCCACATCACGAATTTGATGGACCCACTGGTTCGCCTGCACGATCTCGAGCGGATGCGCACACGCCGGGAACAGGTCGCGAAGAATCGTATCGGGGTAAAGTGCAACCGGGGCCACTAACGTTTCCAAACTGACAGCCGGCGTGGGAGCCAGGGGCTGCGGTACCGGTTGAGGGCCGGGAAAGGGCCCTTGCGGGACGGCCGCACTCAGGGCCGGCCGGGTCTCCACGTAAATTGGGGTCATCAGCTTGACGTAGAGTCGCGTCTCGACGGGAAGCACAATGTCCGGTCCGCGTCTCGGAATTGACAGGAGTTGCACGAGTGTGGTCGGCGGAAATAGCAATAAAAAGGTGTCCCTGGTCCGATGGACGGGACCCTGGATTCCGCCATCCGCCTTCACCTCACCTTTTTCCCCTTTCCGCTTTCCCACGTCGATGATTCTTGCCGACACGCCGTCGTAGACGTCTCCCCCAGGAGTTATGATCTCTTCGATGCCGATATCCATTTGGGAGCGGCCAATGAAATGGCCGGCGCGCTGCGATCGGAGAACGCGGCCGACAACGTTTGATCCCCGGGGTATCAAAACGGGACCGCGGTGACCGCCCGCGCGCACGTCGTCAGCCAACGAGAACAACACCGGATCGTTATCCTGAACCTTGGCCGTATTCAGAGTTTCATTGAGAATGACCGGAAGAATGGTCCCTGGCGGAATCATCATTTCCGGAGCGGCCGCCAACAAAATCGCGGTAAAACCTGCGATTAGCATCGAACCTCCTTGGAGAATATGCCCTTGAACTCGCCTTCACCAGCGGCGGCCATGGTGTTGCGGAAAGTAGTACACCCGGTTGTGGCGCGATCCAATGATCGCTGCCGACGCGATTCTCCCTGCGGCATTGATTGCGGCGGTTCCCAGGATGACCGAAGGCGGATACGCCGGTGCGACAACTACTGGAGGAACCGGAGCCGTGTAGACAACGGTTGGGGGCGCTTGATAGACCACAGTTGGCGGCGGCTGTTGATAAATCACGGTTGGCGTTTGATAAACAACTGGTGGTGCCGGCTGATAAATTACAGAAGGTTGCTGCGGACTGGGGACTGGAACCGGGGCTGATTGAGCTTGCGAGGATGGCAGAGCATTGAGAAGCCAAACGCCCGTAGTCTCTTCATAACACGCCCAACCCTGAGAAGCACCATCGGACGTCATGTAATGTTGTGGGGCCGGGCACGTAAAGCTCTGCAGTTGCCCGCCCGGCGCGGTCACATACGCCCCATTGACCGTCTGGCCATTGATTACAACGGATTGGGGAATCCGGTTCTGCGCTGCCCGGACCTGGGAAAAACCCGAGACTGTCCAGAGCAGGACTATTCCAGCCGCCAAGAAAACCGCCCTTTTCTTCATAGAACCTCCTTGACTATTCCTTGTCAGTCCATTTAGACCACAGCCTCGAGCAACGATCTCGTTAAAAAATGTAACAGCCTTTTCCTCATTTTCTCCGTCTATCCATCCGGAGAGAAAAACCCGATGGATCGGCATTTACTTGTCATTAGAGCGGACGCTTCCTCAGTAAGAAACGTGATCGAGGGGCTACGAGACCGAGGCTATACCGTCGTTACCATCTCAAACTTTGAATTAACCGTTGATCCTGCACTGGCCGAGAATTTTGATCTGATTATCGTCGAGCATGCCCAAAATCGAATCAACGCGCTGGAAATTTGCGCCGAGCTGCGGCAGCAGAATGTTGAGACCCCGGTCATCGTGGTTGCGGATCAGAATCTGGCTCAGCACAGAGTCCCTATTTTCAAGGCGGGCGGGGATGACTATTTGTTGAACCCGTTCGATCTTGATGAGCTGCAGGCCCGGATCGAGGCGTTTTTGGCACGATTGGTTCGCAAGAAAAAACCGGATCTCACATCCTATGAATTTGCCGGGGTCCGCGTGGATTTCGACCGTTCCGAGCTGATCAGAAATGCGTCGGTGATTCAGCTTTCCGAACGCGAGAACCGGCTTCTACGCTACTTTGTCGAGAATCGCGGAAAGACGATTTCGCGAAGCGCTCTGTTGCAACGCGTGTGGGGATATCGATATGCACCGTTAACGCGAACGGTGGATGTTCACATCCTCCGTTTGCGACACAAAATCGAAGAGAATCCCAAGGACCCCCGTCTCATCGTTACTGTTCCGGGATTCGGTTACCGTTTCGACGGCTGAGCCGGATATGTTTACGGCGCTGTCTTCTCCTTGAAATCCAGTT
>WNGJ01000133.1_pt1 | contig 74242 bp, 76 predicted proteins | sample 5400611 | NCBI WGS metagenome assembly WNGJ01 (sample SAMN13153375, study PRJNA577476) | soil metagenome | isolation source: 40 cm soil or saprolite under Garry oak tree replicate 1 | place: USA:California | collected 2016-06-15 | reverse complement strand
ACGTACATGACCCGCCGTCCACGCCACCGCCAGCGGCGGCACTGCCCAGGATCGCCCCATGACCCGTCCAGCTCACCCTCGAACTCGGCCCCGACGGGCGCCACCGTCACCCTCCGGCGGCGTCGCCTCGCCGTCGACCCTATCCGGCCGATCCGTCGCCGGCGGCGACCAGCTCGGAAAGGGTCACCGTCCGTAGCCCGCGCTCGCGCAGCCCTTCGAGGATCAGCGGTAGCGCCGCCAGCGTCCGCTCGGGCGCGCCCGGGCTGCCGTCCGCGTCGTGCAGCAGCAGGATCGCGCCCGGTGCGGCGGCGCGCAGGATACGGGCGGCGATCAGCGTGGGCGTCGCGCGCTCCTCCCAGTCCCTGGCCCAGCCGCTCCACAGCGTCCGGCGCATGCCGAGGCGCGGCGCCGCGCACCAGCCGGCCAGGTTGAATACGCCGTGGGCGGGGCGGTAGAACCGCGGTGCGTGTCCACAGGCGTCCGCGATGGTGTCACGGGCGTGGCGCAGCGCCACAGCAGTCGCCCGGGGCGACAGCCTGGCCAGGCTGTGGTGGGTATCGCCATGGCAGGCCAGCTCGTGACCCGTTGCGACGGTCAGCCGCGCCAGCCCAGGCGCGCGGCGCACGCCCTCACCGAGCACGAAGAACGTGCACGGCGAACTGTCGAGCGCCGCCAGGAAGCGCCCGACGAGGGCGGGGTCCGGCCCGTCGTCGAAGGTGAGCGCGAGCAGCGGCGCGTCTGTCCGCACCGAGCAGAGCACCAGCCGGTCGCTGAGGAGCCGCCGCCCCGGCCGCGTGACCGCCGCGGCCACGCCCCAGTAGCTGGCCGCGGCAACCGCAGCGGTCCCGGCGGTCGCGGCGGTCACGCAGCGCGGCCTCATGCGGCCGTCCGGGGCCGGTGGCGGCCTGGCCGGTCCATCTGCGCCAGCGTCAGCGCCTGCAGGCCCTGCCTGCGGAGCGCGGCGGCGACCGCGTGGACCGCCCCCGCCGCGTCGGCCGGCGAGGCAGTCGGGGCGACGAGTAGCTCGACGATCTGGCCGGGCACGATCGACGGCGGCTCGAAGGGCCGTTTCGAGACGGTCAGCCGCTGGCCGAACACCACCCGGCGGATGTGCAGGTCCCTGGTGGCGGCGACGGCGAGCAGGCTGAAGCGGCCGCACGGTTCGGCCACGTAGACCGGCTCCAGCCCCACCTGGAGGCGCAGCGCACCGACCGTGTCGGCGAACTCCGCCCGTGTGTGGCCGAGTTCGACGGTGCTGTCGCATTGCGCCTCCCAGGTGCCCGCCTCGACCTCGAAGCCCTGCCGGGCGAGCCGGGCGAGGTCGACCCGGTCGGCCGCCACGTCTTCGCCCTCCACGAAGAAGGTGAGGGCAAAGCGCTCGTCCGTCCCGGCCGCAGCCACCACCCGCAGCATCTGGGGTGGCAGCGATCCGGCCACCACGATCACCACCGCGCCGGACGCCCTGGTCGACCCCCGCGCCGCCGAGGCGAGCCGGGTGCCGGCCGTCCAGGAGCCCTGGAACAGAAGCGCTGTCACGGCCGCGCTGGCGATCAGGGTGCGGACCGCCAGGCGCATGCCGCGCCCAGCGGGAAGCGGCAGCGGCTCTGCAGCGGCGAGCAGCGCGAGGTCGTCGCCCAGGTCCCTGCCTTCCAGGTGCGCCAGTTCGGCGGCGCGCATCCGGGCCAGCGGCCTCTGGTCGGCGATCAGCTCGGCGACGGTGGACTTCAGCTCAGGAATACGGTGGCAGACCAGCGCCAGGCCGGCCTGCTCCATCATTGCGGCATTGGCCCTGCCGTGGCCGGCGATCGGGTCGAACAACAGCACGGGGCGGGCGGACGCGAACGCCTCCAGCGAGGTGACCCCGCCGGCGTTGGTCACCACCACGTCGGCCGCCGCCATCAGCTGGGGCATGATGCCCACGAAACCGAGCGGCACCAGCCGCGAACGCGGCTCGCCGAGCGCCTCCAGACGCCGGCGCAGTGCCTGGTTGCGGCCGCAGACCGCGACGACCTGGATGCGCTCGCCCAGCTCGAGCAGGGCGGCAACCGCTGCGGCGAGGGTGCCGACCCCCCAGGCCCCGCCGGTCACCAATACCATGAAAGCACCCGAGCGCAGGCCGAGAGAGTCGCGCGCCGCGCCCTGGTCGCATTGCTGGAACACCGGGGAGATCGGCGGCGCGGCCACGCGCACCAGGCCGCGGGCGCTGAGCCGGTGGGCGTCGGGCGCGCTCACGTCGTGCATGATGAAGTGCGCGTCGATCTGCGAAAAGACCCAGAACGGGTGCGGTGCGAAGTCGGTCACGTAGGTGGCGGTGGGAACCGCCAGCCGGTGCACGCGCCGTAGCTGGTCCATGGCGGCGGCCCCGAACGGGTGCGTGCAGACGACCACGTCCGGCTGGAAGCGGCGCAGCCGAGGCCACAGCCGCCAGCCGCACCAGGCGGCGATGAAGCGCTTGCTCAGCCAGGCGAACCACCGGTGGCGCCAGAGCGCGTCGTAGAAGCACTGGTAGACCACTGGAGCGTGGTCGAGCGTCACGCGGTAGGCGGACTGCACCAGCCAGGTCATGCCCGGCGCCATCCGGGCGATGACGTCGAGTATGCGAACCTCGGTGCCGGGCCAGGCCTGGTCGATGCGCTCGGCGATCGCGCGCGCCGCGGCGTTGTGCCCCTCACCGATGTCGGCGGTGAGCAGCAGGACTCTGGAACGACCATCCCCTACCATGGCCGGACGCTCCTCACCTCCGAGGTGACGTGTGCTCGTCTTGGGTGCGACGCTGGCTGCTGCGTCCGGCCTTGCCTACAACGCCACGGCGGCCGTTCAGAAGCACGAGACCGTCCGCGCGGGAGTGCCTGCGCGCCGCCTGCTGCCGGCGCTGCTCAGACGACGGTTGTGGCTGCTGGCGCTGCTGCTCGACCTCGCGGCCTGGGTGACCCAGGCGGCCGCCCTGGCGCTGGCACCGATCGAGCTGGTGGTCCCGCTCATGGCGGTCGGAGCCGTGCTGCTGGTGCTGCTCGGGGTGCGCTGGCTCGGTGAGCGGTTCGGCCGCGCCGAGCTGACCGCGGTCGCCCTGGTCGCCGTTGGCGGCTCGGTTGCCGCGGTCGCGGCCGAGGGCGTGGCCCCGGCCCACGCACCGTTGGGCGCCGGGACACAGCTCGGCGTCGCCGCGGTCGCCGCTGCGGCCGCGCTGCTGGCCAGCCGTAGCCACAGTGGCGTCGCGCTCGGCGCGGCGGCCGGTTGCCTGTACGCCGCCACGGCGATCTGGACCAAGGAGGTCGGCGACCGCCTGGCCACCGACGGCTGGCGCGGGCTCGGCCTGCTGCTGGAGAGCCCGGCGCCGTGGCTGCTCGCCTTGTTCGGCGTGGTCGCGCTGTGGCTGGTGCAGGCCGGCTTCCAGCGGGCCAACGCCGCCTCGGTAACGGCCGCCATGACCGCCGTCGAGTCGGTCGGGCCGGTCGCCGCTGGCTTCCTGCTCTACCACGAGCGCTGGCCGTCGGGCGCTGGCGGCCCGCTGCTCGCCGCCGGGATCGCCGTGGCGGTCCTCGGCGTCACCATGCTGGCCGCCCGCCACCAGGCCCTCTTGGAGGCGGTGGGCTGACCCGGGGCGGAGAGCCCTGAGCAGTGATCCTCGGCACCTGGGCATGTTCTGGACGCCCGACCCGCGACCACACCGCGCGCTACCCGGCACGCGGCGGCGACAACCCGGCCGGCTCTTCAGCTCGTGGTGCCGCGGTCGTCGTCCGGCGGCATCGGCGCCGCCGCTGCAGGCTCATCCTGGGTGCTCTGGGTGATGCCCTTCTTGAACTCGCGGATCCCTTGGCCGAAGTTGCGGCCCAGCATCGGCAGGCGACTGGCTCCGAACAGGATGGCGAGCACCAAGATCACGATGAGGTACTTGTCGTCCACTGACAGCGCTTCCTCCACGTTGAGGAGGTAGCGTCGGCCGTCACGGCGCGACGTCGGACCGTCAGCATCCCAGCGGCGGGATGAGATCGGGGTGAGCCAACCCAGCACGGCCTTGGCGCCGCCGCCGAGCACCTTGGCGCAGGACCGTTGCCATCTCATCACAGCCTCACGGCCGTTCTGGTTCCATGTGGGTGAAGGAGGCAGGATGGCAACGGTTCCCGCGCGCCGCTCCGTCCGAGGTCTCGTCGTCCTGTTGGCCGTGGTTGGGCTCGTGGCGCTGGTCGCCGGGGTCTTCTACTTCGTGACCCCTGCCCGTAGCGTCCCGACCTGGCTGCCCGGGCACATCGCGGGCTCGACCATCCACCATGTACGACGGGCCACAGCGGCGATCGTGGTCGCGGTGCTCTGCGCGGTCGGGGTGTGGTTCCTGACCGCACGCCAGCGCTCCACCAGCGTCCGGTCGTAACGCTGCCTGGGGCACGGGCGCCCGCTGTGAGGTGGGGTGGATTGGCGAACCGGTGGCCAGGGACGTGACGACAACGGCTCAGCTCAGTCTGGGCGTGTAACCGACCGGCTCCAGCTCGATCCAGGTCCGGCCCGGGTGGAGCGGGATCGTCTGCCCACCCCGGCCGATGAGCCGCATCACCTGGCCGACGGCCGGCCGTCGCCAGGTCCCTGTGAGGACTCGGCCGTCCCGGAAGACCCAGCAGTCCCCCTGGCCGACCACGATCACGTTCGGGTCGGGGTTGCCGAGCGAGTCGACCAGCCCGGGGATCGTGCCGACCTTGACCCCCACGACGACCACGTTGGTGGCGGTCACGCCGGCCCCTCCCGCCAGCGTGGCCCGCTGGCCGCCTTGGTATCGGTCCCAGAGGGCCGCCTTTGGGTCCCAGCGCCAGCTCGCCACGTAATCGGCGGCGGGGGAGAACGCCACGGCCACGGCCCGGACTGGGCGGGCGCCGGTCGGCGCTTGGGTTGTGAAGCCGAACAGGGCGGGGGGCGGTCCACGGTGGGCGCCGAGCCGGGCCGCGGCCTGGTAGAGCCGGGCGGTCGACGTGTACAGGTTGTGGGGGGCGGGCCGGCTGGCCGACCGCCAGTAGGCGCCCGGCGCCTGGTCCGGGCTGAGCAGGACGGCGTTGGAGTAGGCCTTGACCGGGGCGATCTCGCCTTGGGCGGCGCCCGCGTAGGCGAACAGTCCGCCGCCGAGCTGGCGCAGGAGGGCGGCATCGACCGGCCGGGCCGAGCGGACCGGCCCGACCAGCGAGCTGTCGTGGGACTGGAAGGTGACGAAGAAGCGGGTGATGCCGCCCTCCACCAGTTCCTCGGTGACGACGTCGGCCGCGTCCAAGCCGGCTTGGGGGCGGGCTGGCGGGGTGTTCTCGACCTTGATCGACAGCGCCGGTCGGGCCGCCGCCACGGTCGCGCTGCCAACTGGCAGGCCGGTGAGCGGGAACACCGCCACCTGGGGTGGTGGTGTGGCCGTCGTGCTGGTCGACTGGCCCGGCGTCGTTCCGGGTGCTGCCGGCGCCTTGACGCCATGGCTGCAGCCGGCGAGCAGGGCGAGCGCCGCCAGCCCGGCGGCCACGGGCCGGACTGGGCGGTGGGCGGGAGTCGCTGCCATGGCCTGCGCATCCTCGGTGTCCGGCCGTGAGAGCAGCGTGAGGTCTACAGGCCGCTCGGGATGATGTGGAAGCGGGTCAGGTTGGACCTGGAGGGGTGGCGCTGGCCGGCCCGGCCGGTGGCGAAGACCCGCAGCAGGTTCACCGTGGTGGCACGGACGACCCGGGCGGTCAACGGCGAGCGGTGGCCACCGGCGCAGACGGCGTCGAGCTGGCAGACCCAGGAGCTGGTGCCGGTGTCGAACACGCCGGCCCCGCTCGGGGCGGTGTAGTAGGTCGCATCCGCGAAGCTGGCACGCCCTCGGCAGCGGACCGGCGAGTGCAGCAGCAACTGGACCCCGGCGGGCCGTGGCGCTCCGACCTGGACCCGGTCGTACTCCGGCCCGACCAGCCCGGGCAGCGGCGAGCCGGCCCGCACCCCCGTCCCCGCGAACAGCCAGGCCGCCGGGTCGACGACCACGCCGGCGGCGTCGACCGGGTTGCACTCGTAGAGGTCGCCGAGCAGCCGGCTCTCCGGATCGTTCAGGGGCGGCTCGCGCCAGTCGGTGGTGACCTCGGCCGGGTCGGTCCGCCAGGCCGGATCTTCACGCGCCGACCAGGGCTTGTAATTGACCTCCTCCCGGTCCGGGCCGGTCGGGGAGGGCTGCAGGCGGATGTGCCGGAAGCTGGCGTTGGCGCCCAGGAAGGCCAGGTTGACGCCATGGTCACGGGCGGCCTCGGCGCCGCGGCGCATCCGGGTGGACCAGTATTCGTCATGGCCCAGCGACACCAGTGCCCGGTGGGCGAGGAGCCGCTCGGGATGCTGGTGCAGGTCGATGTCGGTCCAGTAGCTCACGTCCAGGCCGAGCGCCTCGACCAGGCGGACCAGTGGGTACTCGTTGCCGAGGAAGTCGCCGGCACCCTGGCCGGACCGGTCGTAGGGACGGTCGAAGGAGACGACCCTTGAGCGGGTGGCCGCCGACCCGCCCGGCCCCTGGTACAGGTCATAGCCGCCCCAGAGGTTGTAGGCCTGCCAGGTGGTGACGTCGTTCTGCACCATGAGGCCGGCGTGGCTGGCGTCGTCCCGGACGGTGAGCGGAACGTACCGCTGCCCACTGCTTGCGACGAGCTTGAGCAGGTAGTCGCCCGGCGGCCAGGCGAGCCCGACGGTGAGGGTGAGCGACCGGCGCCAGTGGGTGACGAGCAGGTTCGTGCCAGCAACACGAGCCGGTGGTGGCTGGCGGCGGCCAGGCAGTTGGGGCGAGCGCCACACCAGACGCGCGCCACGCCCGCCATACCAGCCCATCCGGTAGGCCTCGACCCGAAACCGGGGCGCGGTGGTGGATACGAACAGCCCTACCCGGTCGCCCCTGGCGGCGCTCACCTGGTCGGCCCACCCCTCGATCGCGTGCGGGGCGCCGAGCTGGGTGATCCGCCAGCCGGTCGTGCCCGGCCGCCGGTTCTCCCCTGCCACCCAACCGCTGGCCACCCCGGTCGCCGGGGATGCCAGCGCCGTGGCGGCCGAGCGGTGGGCCGGAGGACCAACCAGCGCGGTGGCGGCCGCCAGCCCGACCAGCGCGACGGCCACCGCGGTCAGGGGCACAAGGCGACGCACGGTCAAGGTTCACCTCCGCTGAGCTGCCCAGCAGAGCGGAGTCTCACGGCGGACGGGTGAGACCAAGCTGAGGCCTTGCTCAGCCGGTGATGCGAACCTTGACTCGGCAGGGGAAGTCCTCATCGTTCCAGATCGGGGAGCGATCCCGGAACGGGTTGGAGACGACTTCGAGGATGGCGACGATGCATGCGCAACCCCGCCCCGCCAGATCACCGAGTTGCCACCGGCCCCGTCAACCATCGCAGGCCCAACAACCATGGTGATGCGAACCTGACCCGCTCAGGCGAGACTGACCTCAGTAGAGCCGACTGTGTTGCGCTGTCGGCGCCTACCGGAAACCCATCGCCGCAGAAAGAGGGCCCCGACACCTTGCAGACCTCGATCAATCGAGCAGCCGTCCCCGGGTGCCGGTGACCAGCGCGGATAGCACGCGATAGGAAAGCGACAGGAAACCGGTAGGGTGCACCCAACGTGCCACAATCCGAACACCCCGCCACCAGCAACCCCGCTGGTCAGCGGCCCGGTGATCCGGCTGCCCGGCCAGCACGGCAAGGTCCGCCGCGACGGTTACCGCGCATGGCGTCGGTGACGGCGGGGAGTGTCTGTACGCATCTACGAGCGAACTCGTGAGCGGGCGGTGCGCCAGTGGCTGGGTGCGTACCTGGTAGTGCGCTTGAACGCCCGACTGAACGCCTCCTCGGAGTCGTAACCAACGCGCCGTGCGATCGCGGCAACGCCGAGGTCCGTGGTCGCCAGCAATCCCTGGGCGACGTGCATCCGCCACTCGGTGAGGTAGCGGATCGGCGATCGCCCGAGGACCTGCCGGAAGCGACTGTCGAGCACGGAACGCGATACCGCAGCCCCGGCGGCGAGCCCCGCCACCGTCCACTTCCGCTCGGGTGCGGCATGGAGCAAGACCATCGCCGGCGCGAGCACCGGATCTCGCAGTGCGGCCACCCAGCCGCGCTCCACCGCAGGGGCCGTTGCGAGGTGGAGGCGCAGCACCTCGATGAGCAACAGCTCCGGCAGCCTGGTGGACACGAGCTCGGATCGGCCACCGGATGACGCCTCGAGCGCGTAGGTGATGTTGGCTTCGACCCAGCGCGCGGCAGGGGCCGCGGGCGGTCGCACCACGAAGACGGACGGAAGGGCGCGAAGCCCGGGATCGAACAACGGGTCTTCGGAGTGCAGGTAGCCGCAGACGACCTGGGTGCGGCTACCGCCCTGCCCGTGGCGGATGATCGGCACCTGCTCCCATGGAGGGGGCGCGAGGACCGCCGTGATCGGCACCGATGCCGCCGGCGCGACCCCGCCCATCGTGTGCTCGTCGCCGTACAGGAGCACGATGACGTCGTCGCTGCTTGCCCAGTGCCGTTCTCCATCGGCGAGCGACAACCAGCAGCGGCCGCTGGCGATGGCGTGGAAGAGGATGACCCGCTGAGCCCCCGGATGGAGCATCCCGGCGAACGCCGGGCCGCCCTGAGAATCCAAGGCCCAACCTTCGGTGTACTCCGCCCGCAGGAAGACGGCCCCTCCAGACGCAAGCGTTCGAGGGCACGGTGGAGCGGCTCCAGATGCTCCGCCGACCCTTGGAGCGTCGCTCCCCCCATCCCGGTCACCTCTGAGAACCCGGCTTCTCGATCAGGATCGCCGGTGTCGTGGTCATGGCCGTCATGCCGTCCTGCGTCGAGACTGATCGTCGCACAGAGGCACGGACGAGAGCTCCGGCGACCACAGGAGGGGACGATGAAGGTAACGCGACCCGAACACTTCCACCGCAGCTATGCCGAGGCATTCAACTCCGGCGACATCGACCGGCTGCTCGACCACTACGAGCGGGACGCCACCTTCGTGCCGCAACCCGGCCAGACCGTGTCCGGACGCGCCGCGATCGGCGAGGCCCTCCAGCAATACCAAGCGGTCGGGAAGATGACCGCTGAGACCCGCTACTGCGTCGAAGCCGGGGATGTCGCGCTGGCCAGCGCTTCCTGGCAGATCAACGGCTCGCAGAACGGAAAGCCGGTCGAGGTGCAAGAAACCAGCGCTGGTAGCCCCAGCGCGGATTCTCCCTGGCCAGGCGCACGATCAGCTGTTGTGCGTCGTGGTCGAGGGCAGGGCGTCCTGGTCGGTGATGCGGGTAGGTCCAGGTGCCGGCCACCAGCCGGCGGTGCCAGCGCAGCAGCGTCTCGGGCTTCACGACAAAGCACGACCAGCGGGCCCGGGGCAGCACGCGGCTGAGGGCGGCCAGTAGGGCCCGGTCAGCAGGTTGGAGCTTGGGATGTGGGATCTGGCGGCGGAGCACGGTGAGCTGGTGGCGCAAGGCGAGGATCTCCAGGTCCTTGGCGGCCTCGCCGCGAGCCACCAGCACGAGGAGGCTGATCGCGCTGCGCAGCGCGAGGTAGACGAGTTTGGATAGCACCAGGATGGCCTCCGCAGATGGCTCGACGGAGGCTTCAGGGTACCGAGCTGCGACTGTGCGCGAACCCGCAGCTCACATGCCGCGGTCGAGTTTGCGCACCTTACAAGCGATCTCGACGTCCTTGGCGTGCTCGCTTTGGAAACGCCCAAGCAGCATGCCGAGGAGCCGACGCGTCATGAGGTAGAGGAACGATAGGGCCATCCACCAATTGTCCCTTGAGCCGGTCCTCACTGCTCAGCGCACACGGCCGAGTTTCTGAACCCTACGGCCTCCGCGCCGGCGGTGTGGAGCTGTCGTGAGGATTCGACTCGTCTGTTGACTCGTCTACTCCTTGACAGCTCCGGCCCTGTCATGGCTTGATGCACGCCTGGGATGACAACGTTGTCGAAACCATGAGACAGACAGGGTCACGGTAGTCGGCGCCGCCTGGTCTGCGCCGAGTCAACTCAAGCCTGGTCGGTCCGTCCGCTCATTGCTCCTCGTCGGTTCGCCGTTGGTCTCTTCACCCCTGGCGGCTCGCCCTGCCGCCCCGTGCTTTGTGGTCCGCGCCGACCAGCTCACCTCCATCGAAAAGGGTCTCGCCCGTGTCACGACCTCGAGGAGTGCCACGACCGACGATGCGGGACGTCGCCGAGGCGGCAGCCGTCAGCCTCAAAACCGTCTCCCGAGTGGTCAACGACGAGGGTGGTGTACGCCCCGAGACGGCCGCTCGCGTCCACGAGGCGATCGTCACGCTCGGCTTTCGCCGCAACGACATGGCGCGAGTGCTGCGCCAGGGACGCTCGTCTGGGACCCTCGGCCTGGTGATCGAGGACGTTGCCAACCCCTTCTACTCGGCCATCACCAGGGCGGTGGAGGAGGTCGCCCGCTCCAGGGGCTACCTCGTCATCGCTGGCAGCTCCGAGGAGGACCCCGAGCGCGAGCGCGACCTCGTCCGCACACTCAGTGAGCGGCGCGTGGAGGGCCTGCTGATCGCGCCCGCCGGCGACGACCACCGGTTCCTCCTACCCGACCTGTGTATGGGCATGGCGGTGGTGTTCATGGACCGCCCGCCCGGCCGCATCCAGGCCGACACCATCCTGATCGACAACGTGGACGGCGCCCGCCAGGCGACCGAGCACCTGCTGGCTCACGGCCATCACCGCATTGGTATGGTCGGCGACCTGCCACGGATCTTCACGGCGGTCGAGCGCCACCAGGGCTACGCCGAGACCATGAAGGCCGCCGGCATCGGCGTGGATGAGCTGCTGGTCAAGCTCGGCCCGCATGACGTGACCGCGGCCGAGACGGCCACCAGGGAGCTGCTTTGCCTGCCGGACCCGCCGACCGCGATCTTCGCCGCCAACAACCGCAACACCATCGGCGCGCTGCGCGCAATCCAGGCCACCGGCAGCCGTATCGCGCTGATCGGGTTCGACGATTTCGAGCTGGCCGACATGCTGGCCACCCCTGTGAGTGTGGTCACCCACAGCCCGGCCGAGATGGGCCGCCAGGCGGCGGAGCTGCTGTGCCGGCGCCTGGCTGGCGACAAGACACCGCCCCGATGGATCCGGCTCCCGGTCAGTGTGGTACCGCGAGGCTCCGGCGAGGTGCCGCCGTGAGGCCGATCCCGCTCGCCCCCAACCGGGTACGCCGCTTCTATCGGGGCGGCGCGGCCATTGCCAGGCTGCGCGGCATCGCGGACGACGGCGATTATGCTCCCGAGGACTGGGTCGGCTCGACCACCGCGGTGTTCGGCTCCGACGTCGAGGGCATGACCCGGCTCGCCGGCGGCGACCTGCTGCGCGACGCGATCTCCGCCGACCCGGTCGGGTACCTCGGCCCGGACCAGGTACTGGCCCGCGGCGCGGACCCGGCGCTGCTGGTGAAGCTGCTCCACGCGGGCGAGCGGCTGCCCGTCCACTGCCACCCGGACGACGCCTTCGCGCGCTCGCAGCTCGGTGCCGCATGCGGGAAGACCGAGGCGTGGGTGATCGCCGACGCCGAGGGCGGGACCGGCGAGGTGTTCCTTGGCTTCCGCGAAGCGGTCCCGGAGGCGGTCCTGGCGGGCTGGGTCGAGCGGCAGGACACCGATCGCCTGCTCGACGCGCTCAACCGGATGCCGGTCGCACCCGGCGACGCGGTGCTGGTCCCCGCGGGCGTCCCGCACGCTATCGGCGCCGGAATCCTGCTGGTCGAGCTACAGCAGCCGAGCGACCTGTCACTGCTGCTGGAGTGGGAGGCGTTCGCGATCGACGGTGCAACCGATGGGCATCTTGGCCTGGGCTACGAGCGGGCGCTCAGCTGCGTGGACCGCACCTGCTGGGACGGCACGCGGCTGCAGGCCACCCGCGTCCGCGTACCGCCGGACGGCGACGACCCGGCGGTCCAGCGCCTGCTGCCCCTCGCGGCCGATCCCTTCTTCCGCGCGGAGCGGATCCGACCGGCCGGCGGCATGGTGCGACTCGATCCCGCCTTCTCGATCCTGGTAATCCTGAGCGGCAGCGGCCGGCTCGAGCTGGACACCGACCGGACCGGGCCGCTCCCGCTCACCAGGGGCGATACCGTGCTGCTGCCCCACGGCGCCGGCCCGGCTCGCCTGTCCGGTCCCCTCCACGCCATCCGGTGCCTGCCGCCCGCCCAGCCTGGGTCACCGCCGCCACCGGGTCCAGACCACTGGACGCAGGCTCGTAGCCAGCGAGGCATGCCCATACAGTCACCAGAGCTCTCGACCCGGGACGCGCAGGCAGGCCAGCCTCGTCGGAACGCCTCGGAGCCGCTGCTCGTCGGCATCGACCTCGGCACCACGACCTGCAAAGCGGTCGTGGTCTCAGCCGGCGGCGCCGAGCTGGCCCACGGCGCCATGCCCACCCCGTGGCGGGCGGTGCCCAGCGGTGCCGAGACCGACCCGCGCGCGCTCGTGGACGCGGCCCTCGGCGCGGCGGAGCGGGCGCTGGCACGGACTCCGGACGGTCCGGTGCTGGCCGTGGGCGTCACCGGCATGGCGGAGACGTGCGCGCTGCTCGGTGCCGACGGCGAGCCGGTGGCGCCAGCGATCGCCTGGCACGACCTGCGAGGCCAGGACGAGGCCGCGGCGCTGGCGAGCGAGCTCGGCGCCGACCGGTTCGCCATCCGCGTCGGCCTGCCGGCGAGCGCGCTGTGCACGCTGGCCAAGTACCGCTGGTTGCGCCGCCATCTGCCCCCCGCCCTGCAGGGCACGCGACTGCTCAGCGTGGCCGAGTGGGTCGTGCACCGGCTCGGCGGCGAGCAACTCGCCGAGCTGTCGCTCGCCTCCCGTACCGGCGCGCTCGACCGCGACGCCGGAGACTGGTGGGACGAGGCCCTCGCCTGGGCCGAGGCACCGGCCGGGCTGCTACCGCCGGTGGCTCCCGCCGGTACGCCGGCGGGCAAGGCCAGCCGGCGCGGCGGTCGGCTGGACGGCGCGGTGCTCACCGTGGCGGGCCACGACCATCTCTGCGCCGCGGTCGGGGCCGGCGCGGCCGCACCCGGGGAGCTGTTCGACTCCTGCGGCACGGCCGAAGCGCTGGTCCGCGCGGTGCCACCGCCGGTCGAGGCAGACCGGGTGCGCACCGCCCTGGCCGGTCACGTGACCGTCGGCTGGCACGTCGTGCCCGGCCTCCAGGCCCTGCTCGGCGCGCAGCGGGCTGGTATGGTCCTGCAGCGCTTCCTTCACCTGCTCGGGGTGGCGCCCGAGCGCGTAGAGGAGCTCGAAGCCGCCGGTGTGGCCACACCGCCGGGCGCGGACGGGCTCACCATCGAGCAGGCCGAGACGGACCGGGCCGTGCTCAGAGGTATCGGTCGACACCCCTCGCCAGGACTGCTGTGGCGCGCGGCCGCCGAGGCCGTCACCGCTCGCAGCGCCGAGCTGATCGCCACCATCGAGCGAGTCGCAGGGCCCGCGGCAAGGGTCGCGGCGGCCGGCGGCTGGTCGCGCAGCCCGACCCTGCGAGCGGTCAAGGCCGAGCGGCTCGGCCAGCTCGATTACCCACCGGTGGTCGAAGCCGGCGCGCGCGGTGCCGCCTTGGTGGCCGGCTGCGCCGCCGGTCTGTACCGGGAGATGGCCGCCGTGCCCCGACCCGGGGGCATCACCGCACTCGACGAAAGGGACGCTGGATGACCGAGCCACTCCTCGAGGCGCGCGGTATCGTGAAGCGGTTCGGGCACGTCCGCGCACTACAGGGTGCCGACTTCGCCGCCTCCGCCGGGGAGGTGATCGCCCTGATCGGCGACAACGGCGCGGGTAAGTCGACCTTGGTCAAGGTCCTGTCCGGTACGCTGCAACCCGACGGCGGCGAGATCCGCTTCGAGGGCAGACGGGTCGCGCTGCCGAGTCCGGTCGCCGCCCGCTCGCTCGGGATCGAGACTGTCTACCAGGACCTGGCCCTGGCCCCTGACCTCGATTCTGCCGCCAACCTGTTCCTTGGCAGGGAGCAGGTCCGCACCGGCGTGCTCGGCTGGTTCGGCCTACTCGACAATAAGGCGATGCGCCGGCAGACCGACGATTCGTTCAGGAGCCTCGGCATCGGGGTGCAGACCACAACCGCCGCGGTCAAGAGCCTCTCGGGCGGCCAGCGCCAGAGCGTAGCGGTGTCGCGGGCGGTCACTTGGGCAAACAAGGTGCTGTTCCTGGACGAGCCGACCGCGGCGCTCGGAGTGGTGGCCACCGGCAAGGTGCTCGACCTCATCCGGCGCGTCCGCGACCAGGGGCTGGCGGTCGTCCTCGTCAGCCACAACATGCCCGAGGTGCTCCAGGTCTCCGACCGGATCGAGGTGCTCCGGCTGGGCCGGCGGGTGGCGACCTTCAAGACCAGCAAGGCGTCGATGGAGAACCTCGTTGGCGCCATGACCGGAGCGATCTCCCAGGCCGCACGTCCGGCGGACTCCAGTGGCCAAGCGGTGGACTCACGGTCGGATCAGGGGGTGGGGTGAGCATGGCAGACCCGACCGACCTTCGAGCAGACCCCGAGACGGTCCGGGCCCAGGCGGAGCCGGGTGAGGCCGGCGCCGTCGAGGAGGTGGAGGAGGAACAGCGCTCGCTGCTGCGCCGCCTGCTCACCGCCAACACCTCATGGACGCTGCTGGTGCTGTTCAGTCTGGTGCTCGGCTTCACGCTGGCACGGCCGACCCAGTTCGGGACGCTGTTCAACTTCCGTAACATCGCCATCGACGGGGCCACCCTGCTGGTGATGTCCGTCGGCATGACCTTCGTGATCATCACCGGCGGCATCGACCTGTCGATCGGCTCGGTCCTGATCTTCTCAGGGGTCATCGCCGCCAAGGTCATGGCCGCCGTGGACCACTCCCAGAACGGCAGCGTCAGCCAGATCCTGCTCGGCCTGCTGGCGGCGCTCGTGGTCGGTCTCGGCTGGGGGTTGCTGAACGGCGTGCTGATCGCGAAGGGGCGCATTCCCGCGCTGATCGTGACGCTCGGCACGCTCGGCATGGCGCTCGGTTCCGCTCAGCTCATCACCGGCGGCGTCGACGTGCGCGGGCTGCCGCTCATGCTCGGCAACACGATCGGCAACGGCGACCTCGAGCTGACCGGGATGGGGTTCCTCTTCCGCATCCCGTGGATTGTGTTCGTGGCGGCTGGAGTCACGATCCTCGGAGGGATCGCCTTGGCCGCGACCCGCTTCGGTCGCCACACCTACGCCATCGGGTCCAACGCCGAGGCTGCCCGCCGCGCCGGCATCGCCGTGGACCGCCACCTGATCAGGATCTACGGGCTCTCAGGGCTGCTTGCCGGGCTGGCCGGGTTCCTGAACCTGGCCCACTTCACCACCACGACGCTGGGCGGTCATTCGACCGACAACCTGCAGGCCATCGCCGCGGTGGTGATTGGTGGGACAAGCCTGTTCGGCGGAATTGGCAGCATCATCGGCACGGTCGTGGGCGTGTTCATCCCCGCGGTGCTGCAAAACGGCTTCGTGATCGTTGGCGTCCAGGCGTTCTGGCAGCCGGTGGCTGTCGGTGCCGTGCTGATCGCCGCCGTCTACGTCGACCAGATCAAGCGTCGGTCGAGCGAACGAGAGTAAAAGGAGGCTCGTGTGCGAACAAGGTTGTTCCTGATAGGACTTACCTGCCTGCTGCTGGCGGCCGGCTGCTCGAGAACCTCGAACAGCTCGAGTGGCGGCGGTGCCACGTCCAAGAAGTTCAACGTCACGCTCATCCAGGGCGTTCGCGGCGACGAGTTCTACATCTCGATGGCCTGCGGCGCCAAGGAGGCGGCCAGCCAGCTGGGGGTGAATCTGACAGTGACCGGTGGCGACACCTGGGGGGCGCCGGTCCAGACCCCGATCATCAACGCGGTGACGGCCAAGCGTCCCGACGCCGTGCTGGTGGCGCCCAATGACGTCAGCGCCTCGATCCAGCCGCTCCAGCAGATGAAGCAGGCGGGCGTCAAGGTGGTCGAGGTCGACACGCACGTGAACGACAGCTCGATCTCGCTGTCGCAGATCGCCACCGACAACCTCGGCGCTGGCAAGCAGGCCGCCAAGGCGCTAGCGCAGCAGGTCGGCAGTGCGTCCGGGTCGGTGCTGGTCGTCAACGTCAAGCCCGGCATCTCGACAACCGACCAGCGCGCCCAGGGCTTCGAGGAGGAGATCAAGAACTACCCGAACCTCAAGTACCTTGGGGTGCAATACGATGACGACGACCCGGCAAAGGCCGCCCAGATCGTGAAGGCGACCTACGCCGCCCACAAGGACCTCGTCGGAATCTTCGCGGCCAACCTGTTCTCGGCGGAGGGCTCGGCCACAGGCGTGAAAAACGCGGGTGCCACGGGCGTCAAGATCATCGCCCCGCCGTTTCCAAGTACCTCTACAAGTCGAGCTGCTGAGCAGATACCAGCTACCACACTCTCGACCTGCGAAACGGCGCCACGACCGGCCGGGGTGCCGCCAGTTCCCTCGCGGCGGCACCCCGGCCGTGCCAGGTCGTCTCCTACAGGACGCCGGATCCGCTGTTGATCGATACCCAGCATCCACTGAGCGTGCCGCGGTCAAACTCTCGCCGGCGCGGATATTCCAAACCCTGCGAGGGTCACGTGGTCGGGGGCCTGGTTGGCGGCCAGCATCCGAAACGCGATGTCCTCGTTCAAGCGCCGTTCGATTTGCCGGGAGGAGCGTACTCCGAGGCAGTAGCCGTACAGCAGCACGCCAGCAGCAGCTTGGGGTCGTAGGCTGGATGGCCGTGCCCGTCGTCACGGTGAGCCCGGTAGAACGTGGCGAGGTCGAGCTGGTCGACGACGTCGAGGATGAGCCAGGCCAGGTGGCGGCCGGGCAGCCAGTCGCGTAGGTCCGGAGGGAGCAGGAAGGGCTGGTCGCGCTCTGCGCAGGAAGTTGTGGGCCATGCGCATTCTATATGTTCGCGGCTTTAACGCTAAATGCGGTGATTCTTAACAGCCTGTTTCACAAAGCCGTTTCGGAGACCATGCGCCCTTAAGGGCCCTGATCAGGAGCGCCGATGAGGCAGCCGAGCCGAGCGGGCGATTCAGGTCTTCTGCAACCTGCGACTGTAGACGGCGTTCGCTCCCTTTGCGGCTAGCGGGCGGCGCGTCGGCGCATGCTCCACGCCTGCAGGCGCTGCAGCAGCACCCCCAGCCGCTCGCCGCGCGACCCGGGCGCTGGGCTAGCACCCAGCTGCATCGCGACGTCATTGGCGTCGTAGAGGACCCGGCACCGATACACCAGGTCGCCGCGGAACTCCCAGTGGTCGTCGCCCTCGATCTGGATGCGCGCGCCGGTCGGGGCAAAGCCCGGCGGGTCCAGCGGCCCAGTCATCGTGCCCGTGAAGCGCCACGGCACGATCGCCTTGCGCCGGTCGAACGAGGCGTACGGCGGCTCGGTCTCGGCGAAGCGGTAGTCAGGGCAGGCGCGCAGGAACTGCTCGTCGAGGACTTTGGTTGGGGCCGTGGCTTGCTCGTCGGTGCTCATTGTTGCCTCCTTGCCACTTCGGGCGCATCCGGGCGCCAGCATCGCCATTGACCGTCCCGGAACCGTAACGGATGACGGATTACGGCACCGCCCGGGGTGCTTGACACCCCATCGGCCACGTTCTATCCCAAAGGGAGCGAAACGACGTCTTAGACTCATGGACTAACCACGATGCGCGGCGCTCGCGCGCCACCGGCCGACTCCAGCGCTGACCGCTCACCCTGGGCTGAGCGCGCTGCGCCGGGAACCGACTTGGATGCTGATCAGTCGCACATCCAGGAAGCGAGCTAGACCGCGCCCGGCCTCTCGCATGACGCCGTCATGGTTCCACTCGAAAAGTGGGCGTGCGAGAGACGCCAGCAGGTTCATCCATCGTTTGTTGCTGCGGACGTCCCAGGTGTACTGCGCGGTCGTGATTGTCCCGTGTTGGCTGAGGGTCCAGCGCCCGATCCCTTCCAGATCACCAAGGGCTCGCAGTTCCAGGATCCGAGGCGGGTCGGCTTCGGTGACTGTGGCATCGAACGCCAGGGTGAACGGCAGGCGGCCCTTGACCTTGTAGCGGATGTTGTCTCCAAGACCGTCCGCGTTACCCTGCTTGAGTTGTTGGGCGTGGAAGATGCCCTTGGACCAGGTGGGATAGTGATCGAAGTCTCGCAATGCCTGCCAGACCTGCTCGATGGGTGCCTCGATCTGGTAGGTGGGGTCACGAAGTGGTAGTCGGCCATCGGTTCCTCCTCGGCTCAGATGCTGCCCGCAGTCGAGGGTGCCGTCGAGCCGTCCAGGAAACGTTACGGCCGACCGCGCCAGTGCCGTCGTAACGATCACGAGACGCTCGCCAACTACAACCAGACCGGCAATGGACCGACACATCCCTGAGATCCGGGGATGGGGGCAGGCATGATCAGCATCCGCCGCATGCAGTGGACAGCCAAGCGGGAGGTCATCGGCTGCCTCAAGCGCTAGGTGGCCAGGAGGTCTTCGCAGCCCTCTGCCAGATCAGCCTGGACAAGCCCGCCGCTTGACATCTATAGGAGCGTCGAACACCCCACCACCCAGGTTTCCGGTGGTCAGCGGCCCGCTGATCCGCCTGCCGGGTCACCACGGCAAGGTCCGCCGCGATGGCTATCGGGCGGCGGCCCAGGCCTGACCCGTCTGATCCCGGCCATCCGCCACCGGTAGGTTCGGATCGGGGATCAGCTACCACGGGGATAGCCTGCTCGCTCAGAAAGGCATGGACAAGCTCCGGAGCTGACCCGACGGTTCGAGACGGTGAGAACGGCCAGCACCGCCTGGCGTTATCCAGCAGGGTGGTGCAGGGCGCCGTCGAGGATGGTGACGGCGTGGCCGGTGAGGTGGACGCGGTCGCCGCGGACGGCGGTGTGGACCAGGCCGGTGCGGGCGGAGGCCTGCAGCCCGGTGAGGCGGTCGCGGCCCAGGCGGTGCGACCAGTAGGGCGCCAGGGCAGTGTGGGCGCTGCCGGTGACCGGGTCCTCGGGGATGCCGCCGGCGGGTGCGAAGTAGCGGGAGACGAAGTCGTAGCCGCGGTCGGGGTCGTCCGCCGGGGCGGTGGCGATGATCCCGCGGATGCCGTCGCGGCGGGTCAGGTGGGCCAGGGCGGCCAGGTAGGGGGTGATGGCGCGGATGGTGGCCTCGTCGGCCAGGACGGCGAGCAGGTCGCCGAGGGCGCCGGTGCGGTAGGTGGCCTGGGGCGTGGCGCCGAGCGCTTCGGCCAGGCCGTCGGGGGCCGGTGCCGGGGTGGGGGTGCGGCGGGGAAGTCCAGGGTGATGGCGCCGTCGTGGCGGGTGTGGGCGATCAGGACGCCGAAGCGGCTGGCGAAGCGGACGGTGCCGGGGGTGCCGCGGTCGTGGTGTAGGGCGTGGGCGGTGGCCAGGGTAGCGTGGCCGCACAGGTTGCTTTCGGCGGTGGGGGTGAACCAGCGCAGTGCCCAGTCGGCGTCGGCGGGCAGTGGGTGGGCGAAGGCGGTCTCCAGGTGCAGCTCGGCGGCGAGCTGCCGCATCCAGGCCCGGTCAGGCCAGGTGGTGGTGTCGAGCAGGCAGACGCCGGCGGGGTTGCCGGCGAACGGCCGGTCGGTGAAGGCGTCGATGACCCAGATCCGCATGGGCCAACTGTAGGACGGTGTGATCGAACCGGTCCAAAACCAATTCGGACCTGTCGACCGGTGTTGTGAGAACAACCAGAGATCAGACGGTGGCCGCAGGCCACAGCGTGGACCCTGCCCGATGGCGGGCAGGGGACGATCGCCGAGCACGCCGGCGACTACAGCGGCACCCTACGCCTCCCAAGCGTTCAACGGCTCCCGGTCACCGGACTGGGAGCCGTTGCGGTTGCCCTAGACCTTGACGGGCTTTATGCCCCAGCCAAAGTGCGCGGTGAGCGCCACGACGACCGCCAGCACGATGCTCATCGCGATGGTCCAGAGTGTCGCTGCTCGCCATGGGCGCTGCGCCCACTTCTCCCAGAACCAGTCGGCCAGGACGATCATCATGAGTGCGCTGAGCATGAGCCACCACCATGGGCGTTGCTCCAGCTCGTTCCTGAACCAGTTGGCGCGGCGCTGCCGTTGGAGCATGTCCAAGTTGCGGTGCTCAGGCTGCTCGCCACGGACAATGGCGAGCCCTCCCCACCAGAGGAAGAAGCAGGCCAGGCACTCGAAAAAGATGAGCAGCGACAACAGACCTTCGCCTCGCTTTCCCCGTACCCCTGTCGCCATGGTGACCAGCATCTTGGGCTGGTGGTGCACGCCATGCCCTGATGCCTCGGCTGGCGCCGGGACCCGCGCAGGTCAGGCATCTCGGCGCTGGAGGAGGTAGGCCGCCGCGCCGAGCAGCACCGCGGTCCACAGGCAGAACACGCCCAGCCCCTGCCAGGGGGTGAGCAGGTCGTGGGGCCCCTGGTGGGCTTGGCCGATCAGATGGCCGGCCTCCGACGGCAGGTAGGCGTGCACGTGCTTGCCGAAGCTGCCGGGCAGCAGCTGCGCCAGCGGCGCCAGGACCAGGACGAAGCCGATCACGCCCGTGATCCCGGCGGCGGTATGGCGGACCAGGCCGCCGACGGCCAGGGCGAACAGGCCGAGCACGGCCAGGTACAGCCCGCTGCCGATCACCGCGCGTAGCACGCCCGCCTCGCCGAGCGCGACCGGCGCCTTCCCGTGCAGGATGGCCGCGCCAACGAAGAACGACGGGAACGCGACCAGCTCGCCGACGATGAACACCAGCACGGCGAAGACGACCGACTTGGCAGCCAGCATCGGAACGCGGCGCGGGACGGCGAGCAGGCTGGCCCGGATCATGCCGGTGGCGTACTCGCTGGTGATCACCAGGACGCCCAGGACGCAGATCGTGAGCTGGCTGAGCTGGAAGCCGGAACCCAGGATCGTGCTGACCGGGTCGGCAATGATCTGGCGCTGCTGGCTCGGTTCGGCCTTGCTCCACTGCGACACGGTCAGCCAGGTCAGCAGCGCGGTGAAGCCGAGGGTCAGCACGACCAGCAGCCCCAGCGAGGCGACGGTGGAGCCAACCGAGCGGATCTTGGTCCACTCCGATAGCAGCAGCCGGCCGAAACGAACCGCTCCGGACGCGGGGGCGACCGGCGCGGGCGGGGCGGGCGTCACGGCGGTCATCGGGCACGCTCCGCGGGCGGTGCCTCGATCTCGGTCGGGGCCGGCTGGCTGGTCCGGGTGTCGTATTCCACGCTGTCGCGCGTCAACTCCATGAACGCCTCCTCGAGCGAGGCGAGCTGCGGGGTCAGTTCGTGCAGGACGAGGCCCTCACGCGCCGCCAGCTCGCCGATCCGCGGTGCGGGCAGTCCACCCACGGTCAGCGCTTGGTCGTTGTCGGCCTTGACCAGGCCGCCCTCGGTGGTGATCAGCTCAGCAAGCCGGGCCGCGTCCGGAGATTTCACCAGCACCGACCGCTCGGAGCTGCGGGCGATGAACTGGTCGGTAGAACAGTCGGCGATCAGCCGCCCGCGGCCGATCACGATCAGCTGCTCGGCGCTGACCGCCATCTCGTTCATCAGGTGGCTGGAGACCAAGACGGTCCGGCCCTGCCCGGCCAGGTACTTCATCAGGTTCCGGACCCAGACGATCCCCTCCGGGTCCAGCCCGTTGACCGGCTCGTCCAGAACCAGCACCCGCGGATCGCCCAGCAGCGCGGCGGCCAGCCCCAGACGCTGGCCCATGCCCAGGGAGAAGCCGCCGACCCGCTTGTGCGCCACGTCCCGCAGCCCGACCAGATCGATCACCTCGTCGACCCGCTTGCGCGGCAGGCCCTGGGTCTGCGCCAGCACCAGCAGGTGGTTGTAGGCGCTGCGACCGGTGTGGACGGCCTTTGCCTCCAACAGCGCCCCGACCACGCGCAGCGGCTCGACCAGGTCGCGGTACCGCTTGCCCTCGATCGTCGCGGTCCCGGTGTTGGGGTGGTCCAGGCCCAGGATCAACCGCATCGTGGTCGATTTGCCGGCGCCGTTCGGCCCGAGAAACCCAGTCACGCGTCCGGGCTGGACCGCAAAGCTGAGGCCGTCAACCGCGGTCACGGGGCCGAAGCGCTTGCTGAGCCGGTCCACCTCGATCATGACGATGTTGCCTTGAAGAAGGCGCTGGAGGTGCCCCGCCACAGGAACATGACCGCGGCCAGCCCGACCAGCCAGACCACCAGCCAGAAGATCTTCACCAGAGCGGCCTCAGGGACGACGAGGATGCTCGGACCGCCCTGCACGGTAGCGATGCCGAACAACACCGTCCCGGTGATCCGTGCCCAGCTCTTGCCGCTCCCGCACGCCCGGGCGATGAAGATCCACAGGCCGGCGCCGATCAGGCCACCAGCAATCGCGCTGGCCATCAGGGCGTGCTGCATCCCGTTGACCTGGCTGGTCGTCAGCTGCGGGGAATGCTTCGCAATGGCGTTCTTGGTGGCGCTCAGCGTCGCGATGAACACGATCGCATAGACCAGGCTTGCGACCGCTCCCGCGTACATGACCTTGACGGCGTTGCGCACCGAAGCCGGGGCGGCCGGCCGCTTTGTTTCGGGCATCTGGGCGCCACCCGGATACGGCTGGAACATGTCCTTCCCCCTCCTTAATCTAACGCGTGTGCTCGACGAGTCTCCGGTCGGGGCTGCTCACCCGCCCCCGGATGGGCCGGCCCGCTCCCATCACCTGAGCAGCGGAGCGAGGAAGGAGGCGAGCCGGGGGGCCACCTGTGGGGCGAAGGGCCTGCCGGCGTTGGCATAGTCGACGGACGGGTTCGGGGTACCGGTGACGAGCTTGAACAGGTGGTCCGCATCGGGGATGTCCGCCCGCACGGCGGCACGGTCGGCGGCCAGGCCCTGCATGAGGTGATCGACGTCGCCGGAGTCCACCTGGACGTCCTTGGTTCCCCGGAGCACGAGCACGGGGAGGCTCGGCCCGAGCCGCCGAGCCAGCGCGGCCGGATCCAGGCGATCGGCCTGGACCAGGAACGCCACGTTCATCGGGTTCAGCGCCGGGGCGAGCGCCGGGTCAGCAAGGTGGGCCGGTGGCTTCCCGGTCGCGCGCAGGGTGGCGATGACCCGGTGCAGGTCTGCGATGCGCGCGGCGGCGTCCTTGGCCGGCAACTGCCCCGCCGTCTGCGCCTGGCGGTACTGGCCGGTGAGCTGGCGGGCCACGACGTCCAGGTAGCGGCGGCCCAGCGGGGCGGCCAGGACCAGCATCCGGGGTGCCTGGGGGGTCCCCTTGAGGTGGTCGGCAAGCCAGAGAGCGAACAGCCCGCCCTCGCTGTGGCCCACGACGATGAGCCGGTGCGGATCGATGCCCGGCTGGCGCGCCAGGGTTCGGTAGGCGTCCAGCGCCTCCTGTGCGAACAGGTCGAAGTCGATGCCGTTGCCGCCGGGGTGGGCGCCGATCCCGGCCGCGCCCGAGCCGAGCTTGTCGTAGCGCAGCGAGGCCACACCGGCTCCGCTCAGTGCGCCAGCGAAGTTGTGGTTGGTGTCCAGGTGCGGGAACTGGCGGTCGTTGCCGTCGCGGTCGGTGGGGCCGCTGCCGGAGATGATCAGCGCTCCGGGAACCTCGCGTCCCGCATGGTCCGGCGACAGCAGGGTCGCGGGTAGTGTGTCGGGACCGCTGCGGAAGCTGAGCTCCCGGGCGGTGCCGGCATCGCCGGAAGCGGTGCTCGCCGCTGCGCTCGCGGCCGTGTGCGGGTGGCCGCCGCCGCATCCGGCGGACAGGGCGATGAGCAGCGCGGTGGCCGCCACCCGGGCCCGCAGGGGAAAGCGTAGGGCGTTCATGGTCGTGGGGCGTTCATGGTCGTGGGGCGTTCATGGTCGTGGGGCGTTCATGGTCGTGGGGCGTTCATGGTGGTCTCCTGACCCCTGCTCGGGGCTGTCAGCGGATGAGGGCCGTGATCAGGGGTGCGCCGAGGGTGGCCGCGATGATCGCCCAGGCGGCGGGCCGTGCCAGGTTGAGGGTCCAGCCCAGCCAGAACCGGTGGGGCACCAGCAACGATGGGTCGTCGCGGTTGAAGTACAGCAGCCCGAGCCGCCAATACCGGTCGTCGTCCCGGTTGACCGCGCTCGTGCGCCGGGCAGAACCGCTCCCGCGGGACGCCCGGATCCGCAGGCGGCTCCCGTTCTGCCCGACACGGACCAGGACCGCCACGAGGACGACCACGCCCAGCAGCGGCATGACCGGGAATAGGGCTCGGGCCGGCCTGGCGAGGTTGACGATCTGCCAGGCCGTCAGCGAGGTGAGCAGCGACGTCACGCTCAGGCAGGCCGCCAGCAGCAGCAGGGCCCGCGCCCCGGACGAGACGAAACGCCGGTGCCGTACCGCGGCTGTCTGCGGATCTTCGGCGTCCAGCTGCGCCTTGCTGCGCAGCACCAGCGCGGCCAGGCCCGCAAACAGCGCGGTACCCAGGACCTGGGCCACAACAGGGCCGAAGGCCCAGCCGGGCGAGGTGGGCGCGTAGCGGTCCGCCTGGCCGGCCGCGTCGAAATGGATGGCCAGCCTGGCGGGCAGGTGCGGATAGCGCAGGATCCCGATGACGACGGTGGCCGCGGTCAGCACGATCGACGGCACCGCCCAGCGCCACGGGTATGGTTCGGGATCGGTGCGCAGCGAGGTATCGGTGACAACCACCTGCCGGAGCCCACCGAACCAGTGCTCGCGGTGCTTGACGGCCATGATCCGCCGCCGGGCGACCTGGAACAGCGCGACGGCGCCCGCCAGCTCGGCGGCGACACCAAGGCCGCCCAGCGCTGGCCGGCTGCCGGTGGCCAGCACCACCGAAGCGACGACCAGGCTGATCGCGGCGACGCCGTAGCGATAGAGCCGCCGCTGCCGGGCGATGACCGGCTCCTGCGCCCGGGCACCGGGGATCCGGACTCCGAACGGCACCGAGCGGGGGACCAGCGCCGGCATCATCCACGCGATGAGGCCGATGAGCAGGATCGGGAACAGGGTCGGGAACACGGTCATGATGCGCTCTCACCGAGCAGGGCCGGGTCGGGAGATCCGGCGGTGAAGTCGTCCAGGATCGTCTGGCAGCGCCGCAGCGTCTCCAGTGGTGGCAGCCCCTTGGCCACGGCCTCGGCGAGCAGGGTGCGCGCCCGTTGCTCCCACTGCGCGATCTCGGTGGCCGCCGGGGGGCCGCTGGCCGCGTCCCGGCTCACCACCGCGCCCGTGCGGCGGCCCAGCCGGATGAGGCCCTCCTGCCGCAGCAGGTCGTAGGCCTTGTTCACGGTGTGCATGTTGATGCCGAGGTCGGCGGCGAGCTGACGGGTGGCGGGCAGTGAGTCGCCGCGCCGCAGCGCTCCGGACGCGATCGCCTCCACGATGCGGTCGCGCAGCTGCTGGTAGAGCGGCACCGCGCTGTCCACCTCGAGGGTCAGCAGCATGGCGGCCTCCAACGCATCCCGTTTGAGATGTTGTTATATAACAACTAGAACAATGAGGCCGTCAAGGGGTCCGAGTCCGAGCTCGACGAACCGCGAATCGCATGAACCAAGCGCGGCCAGGCCGCGCCGAGCAGGATGGAACCGGCCGCCTCGGCCAGGCCCGGAGATGACGAAACGGACGCCCGACAGGCCCCGGACCACCAGGTCGGGCAGGAAGGCCAGCCAGCCGGCGCGCAGGGTGGACGAATTGCCGGGCGGGCCGGCTTGCCAGCAAGGGCGAGAAGAACTCGGGCTTCATCTCGTGGATCACCGTGACTTACGCGACCGCGCGATCGCGGAGGCGCTGGTGGTCTCGGAGCGGACCGCACAGAACCACGTCCAGCACATCCTCACCAAGCTCGGGTTCACCGCCCGCAGCCAGATCGCCGCCTGGGTCGTCTCCCGCCGACAGACAAACCGGTGACCACCGCATCACAGCCACCGAAAAGAGGAGGATGCGTAGGGCTGAGGGACGCGACACGATCTGCTCGTGGTTCCGGTGCCAGTCCCGTGACCAGGCAGCGGTGTTCGAGCAATGTACGGGTGCCCACGGCAGGATTCGAACCTGCGGCCTACTGCTCCGGAGGCAGTCGCTCTATCCCCTGAGCTACGTGGGCTGGATGCTCGTGGCCTGGGGGTGCGGGGCGTATGGTACCATCCCCCTCCGCCTGGTCGGGGAGTGGTGAAAGCCCTGCTCAGGCGGCATGTGTTATGCTCCGCCACGCCGGTCCCCTCTGAACGCCTCTCGTCTGTTTGCTTAATGACCAATGCCCGCATCTTGGTCGTCGACGACGATCGGGTCATACAACAATTGCTCAAGGTCAACCTTGAGCTCGAAGGTTATGCCGTCGAGGTCGCCGAAGACGGCGAAGAGGCGTTGGCCCAGTTCGACCTCTTCCACCCGAACCTGGTCCTCCTGGACATCATGATGCCCAAGATGGACGGCTGGGAGGTCTGCCGCCGGCTGAAGGCGGGTGTCGACTCCTGCCACGTGCCCATCGTGCTGCTGTCGGCTCGCGCGCAGGAAGCGGACGTCCAGCGGGGAACGGAGCTGGGCGTGGCGGCGTACGTGACCAAGCCATTCGACCCCATCTCGCTGCTCGACCTGATTGCGGACATCCTTGCCAAGCAGGGCTTCAGCGCGTGGGAGCCGCGGTAGCGGCGGAGGAGCGCTCGGCCCGCCGCTTGATGGCGCGCAGCCAGTCGCGCCGGATGGCAGCGCTCCCGACGCGGATGAACTGCCAGTAGGCGGCGAAGCGGCGGTGGGCGAGCGGGTGTCGGTGGTGTCGACCCTCGTCTCGGTGAGGATCCGCGTGCCGCCTTGGACCTCCTCGAACCTGAAGCTCAGGGCGAGCTTGGCGAAGCCGGGCCGATCGAAGGCCCGGAACTCCGCCAGGCTCCCGATCTTCGCTGCGACGCTGCCGGCCAGGCGCCAGGGTTGACCAGGACCGCCGATCACCAATTCAGATCCCGGGCGCTGGGCGAGAACGGTGAACCCGCGCAGGCCCCAGTCGAGGAGCCGCGTGTCCGGGGCGAGCAGGCTGGGCCGAGCGCCGTCAGCGGGACGCCTCCGTCTCCGGGTCCTGGCCAGTCGCGCCGGGAGGGCCCGCAAGCCCATCAGGACGCGGAACAGGGAGACCTCGTGGAGGGTGAGCGCCTCGAGCGCCCGGTACGCCTCCGGCTGTGGCGCCGTGGCGGCACCCAGGCGGGAAGGGCGCGGGAGCCGGGCTGGGCGCCGTGGCGGCGCACACAGGTGGGAAGGTGCCGGGTGGGGGGTGGGTCAGGCAAGATGTCGGCCGACCGGTGTGAGGCCAACGGGGGTCGGTGCGAGGTCGTCGCGGTACGGTCGACCGCGGCCCGGATCTTCAGGTCCGGGTGCGCGTGGAGGGAGGGGAACGGCAGGTGGAGCCGATCAGGGTCGGCATGCTCGGCTGTGGAGTCGTGGGCACCGGCGTGGCCAGGCTCCTCACGGAGCACGCCGAGCTGATTCGCGACCGGGCCGGGGTGCCGGCCCACATCCAGCGGATCGCGGTCCGCAATCCCAACAAGAAGCGGGACCCCTGGGTCGACGTCACGCGGCTGATCGGCGACGCCGCGGCGGTGGTGCGCGACCCGGAGGTCGACGTGGTGATCGAGGTGATGGGCGGGATCGAGCCGGCCCGAACGCTCATCCTCGAGGCGCTGCGGCTCGGCAAGCCGGTGGTCACGGCCAACAAGGAACTGCTGGCGGCCCGGGGTGCGGAGCTGTTCGACGCGGCCGACGCGGCCGGGGTGGACCTGAAGTTCGAGGCCAGCGTGGCCGGGGCGATCCCGATCATCCACCCATTGAAGGAGTCGCTGGCCGGCGACCGCCTGCGCCGGGTCCTCGGGATCGTGAACGGCACCACCAACTACGTGCTCTGGCGGATGGCCACCACAGGGGCGGCCTACGGCGAGGCCTTGGCCGAAGCGATCGAGCTGGGCTACGCGGAGCCGGACCCGAGCGCGGACGTGGAGGGCTTCGACGCGGCCGCCAAGTGCGCGATCCTCGCCAGCCTGGCGTTCAACACGCGCGTGACCGCCGGCGACGTCTACCGGCAGGGCATCACCGACGTGACCGCGGCCGACATCGGGGCGGCCTCGCGCATGGGCTACACGGTCAAGCTGCTCGCCATCGCCGAGCTGGTCGACGGCGAGGTCAGCGCCCGCGTGCACCCGGCGATGATCCCCTCCTCGCACCCGCTGGCGTCGGTGACCGAGGCCTACAACGCGGTGTTCGTCGAGGGCGACGCGATCGGCCAGCTCATGTTCTACGGCAAGGGTGCCGGCAGCCTACCGACGGGCTCGGCGGTGGTCGGCGACCTGGTCGACGTGATCCGCAACCGCGTCCAGGGAGCCCATGGGGTCGGCTGCACCTGCCTGTACCAGCGGAGGGTCCGTGGCATGGACGACGTGGACACCCAGTACTACCTGGCGCTGGACGTGGCCGACCGGCCCGGCGTCCTGGCCCAGGTGGCCGCGGTCTTCGGTGAGCACGGCGTCTCGATCCGCTCGGTCCTGCAGCGCGGGCGTGGCGACGAGGCCCAGCTCGTGCTGGTCACCCATCTTGCCAAGGAGCGCGACGTGCAGGCGACTCTGGGCAGCCTGCGCGATCTCGACGCGGTGACCAGCCTCGGCAGCGTGATGCGGGTCGAGGGCGAGGAGGCGGACGAGGTGATGGCGCAATGACCGGCGCGATGACCGGCGCGATGACCGGGGTGCTGGCGCGATGACGCCGACCACCAGCCAGCCGCTCTGGCGCGGCGTGATCGAGCGCTACCGCGAGCTGCTGCCGATCGGCCCTGGCACGCCGGTGGTGACGCTGCTGGAGGGTGGCACGCCGCTGGTGGCCGCCCCGGTGCTGTCGGCCAGGGTCTCCTGCGACGTCTTCCTCAAGGTCGAGGGGGCCAACCCCACCGGCTCCTTCAAGGATCGCGGCATGACGGTGGCGGTCTCCAAGGCGCTGGAGGAGGGGAGCCGGGCGGTGCTGTGCGCCTCCACCGGCAACACCTCGGCGTCGGCCGCCGCCTACGCGGCACGGGCGGCGATCACCTGCGCGGTGCTGGTCCCCGAAGGCAAGATCGCGCTCGGCAAGCTGGCCCAGGCGCTGGTCCACGGGGCGACGGTGCTGGCGGTCCAGGGCTCCTTCGACGACTGCCTGGTGCTCGCGCGCGACCTCGCGGAGCGCTACCCGGTGACCCTGGTGAACTCGGTCAACCCGTTCCGGATCCAGGGTCAGAAGACGGTCGCGTTCGAGATCGTCGAGGTGCTCGGCCGGGCGCCCGACGTGCACTGCATCCCGGTCGGCAACGCTGGCAACATCACCGCCACCTGGCTCGGCTACCGCGAGGCGGCCGAGGGCGGTCTGGCCCAGACGCGGCCGCGCATGCTCGGGTTCCAGGCGGCGGGCGCGGCTCCGCTGGTGCACGGCCGGCCGGTGCCCAGCCCCTCCACGATCGCCACGGCGATCCGCATCGGCAGGCCCGCGTCGGCGCCGCAGGCGTTGCGTGCAGTCCAGGAGTCGGGCGGAGGCCTGGCGGCGGTCACCGACCGGCAGATCATCGCCGCCTACCGCCTCCTGGCCAGGGAGGAAGGGGTGTTCGTGGAGATGGCCTCGGCGGCCTCGGTGGCCGGGCTGCTCGCCACCGCCGCGTCCGGCGGGCTGCGGCAGGGCTCGCTGGTGGTCTGCACACTGACGGGCAACGGGCTCAAGGACCCCGACTGGGCAGTGTCCGGCGCCCCTCCGCCGACGCGCGTGCCGGCGGAGGCAACCGCCGCCGCGGCCGCGCTCGGCCTCGACGTCGCGGACGCCGAATGAGCCGCCCGCCGGTTTCAGGGAACCCCCAGGGAGCGCCTGGGTCGATCAGGGACGGCGGGCGGGCTCCGACCGGGGCCGCCGGGACCGGGGCCGCCGGGGCACGGCCGGCGGGCGTCCGCGTGGTGGCGCCGGCGACCAGCGCGAACCTGGGGCCGGGGTTCGACGCCGCCGGGCTGGCGCTGGACTGGTGGGACTCGCTGGAGGTGCGGAGCGCGCCGGTGACCTCGGTCAAGATCGCCGGGGAGCAGGCCGAGGCGATCGCCGCGGGCGAGGACAATCTGGTGCTGCGCGCCATGCGGCACCTGGCGGCGGCGGCCGGCGCGGACCTGCCGGCCGTGCACCTGGACCTGGTCAAGGGGTTCCCGCTCGGCCGCGGGTTCGGCTCCAGCGCCGCGGCGGTCACGCTCGGCCTGCTGGCGGCCCGCGCTCTGCTCGCCCCCGACCTGCCGGACTCCGCGCTGCTCAGCCTGGCGACCGAGCTGGAGGGCCACCCGGACAACGTGGCGCCCTGCCTGGCGGGCGGGGCGACGCTGTGCTGGAGCGAGGGTGGCGCGGTGCGCAGCCGGCGCGTCCCCGTCCACCCCGACCTGGCCGCCGTGGCGCTGGTCGCCAGGGACCCGATGGCGACCACAGAGGCCCGTCGGCTGCTGCCGGCCGAGGTGCCGTTCGGCCAGGCCGCGCGCACCGCTGGCCGGGCAGCGCTGCTGGCGCCGGCGCTCGGCGGCGACTTCGACCTGCTGCTGCCCGCGACCGAGGACGTCCTGCACCAGCCGGCGCGCCTGGCGGCGGCGCCAGCCGGCGGCCTGGTGCTCGAAGCCCTCCGGGACCGCGGCCAGGCGGCCTTCCTGTCAGGGGCCGGGCCGTCGCTGCTGGTGCTGTGCCCCCGGTCGGCGCAGGCCGGCGCCTGCGCCGACGCCCAGGAGGCGCTGAAGGCCGGCGGCGCCGAAGGTTGGCGGGTCCGCCCCCTCGAACTCGCCCGGATCGGCGCGCATGCCCAGGCCGACCAGGAGCTTGCCTAGCCTGCTGGCGCGGCGCGGACGGTACACTGCTGACGAGCGCCTGGCCCCAGCCCAGGCGTGGCGTGCCTCCCGCGCTGAGGAGGTCACAGCTCCCAAGCCGCAGCCTCGAGACGCGGAGTGCTTCAACTTGGTGGACAAGGTGACCTCGCCGGCCGGCGAGGAGTTCGAGCTGGCGGGCGAGTCGGCCAATCGGGTCCTGGTCAAGGGCGTCGTCGCGGTTCTCGACCAGCGAACCGAACGGCTCTACTCGATCAAGGAAGGGGACATGTTCCTCTTCGCGGACGCGGAGGGGAACCTCGACGCCGAGGAAGCCATCGGCGCCGGCCTCTACTACCGGGACACGCGCTTCCTCTCCGACTACATGCTCACCGTCGACGGGCGGGCGCCGCTGCTGCTGTCGACCTCGGCGGACCGGCCCTACGCCAGCCACATCGACCTGGCCAACCAGGACCTGACCGCCCCTGACGGCACGGTCTCGGCGGTGCAGGGGACCATCAACATCCGCAGGACCAGGGTGATCAAGGACCGGCTCTACGAGCGCATCCGCGTGAAGAACTACAACGCCGGCCCGGTCACGATGCGCATCGAGCTGACCTTGGGCAGCGACTTCGCCGACATCTTCGAGGTGCGGGGGCTCAAGCGCAGCCAGCGCGGCAAGCTGGCCCTGCCCAAGGCGGACGGGCGCTCGGCGGTGCTCGCCTACCTCGGCCAGGACGGCGTCTTCCGGGAGACCCGCATCACCTTCGATCTGGAGCCGACCGAGGTGGAGGTCGTCGAGGAGAAGGTCCGGGTCCGCTGGGAGGTGCACCTGGAGCCGACCCAGACCGAGGTGCTCGCCCTGGTGGTGGAGCCGAGGATCGCCGGCAGGCAGGCCGATCTCCAGTCCTTCGACAACGCCGTCCACCAGTTGCGGCGTTCCTATGAGGAGTGGGAGCGCGCCTGCACGAGCGTGTGGACCGACAACGAGCTGTACAACTCGCTGCTCACTCGGGCTGTGCGTGACCTGCGGGCGCTGCTCACGCCCACCGAGCACGGGGACGTGGTGGCGGCGGGCATCCCCTGGTTCGTGGCCCCGTTCGGGCGCGACGCGTTGATGACCTGCCATCAGACGCTGATGATCAACCCCGAGCTGACCCGCACCACCATCGAGGTCCTGGCCAGCTACCAGGCCGACGAGGTGGACACCTGGCGCGACGCCGAGCCGGGCAAGATCCTGCACGAGTTCCGGCAGGGCGAGCTGGCGGCGGCCCACGTCATCCCGCACAGCCCCTACTACGGGTCGGTGGACTCGACGCCGCTGTGGCTGCTGCTGCTCGGGACCTATTACCGCTGGACCGCCGACCTGGACTTCTGCCGCGCGCTGCTGCCCAACGTCGAGCGCGCGCTGCACTGGGTCGACCACTACGGTGACCTCGACGGCGACGGCTTCCTCGAATACCAGACGTCCAGCCCGCGGGGCCTGGCCAACCAGGGCTGGAAGGACTCCCACGACTCGGTGGTCCACGCCGACGGCAAGATCGCCGGGGGCCCGATCGCGCTGGCCGAGGTCCAGGCCTATACATACCTGGCGAAGCTGCGCGTCGCCGACATCTATGAGGCGATCGGTGGGGCCGACCGGGCGGCCGCGCTCCGCGCCCAGGCCGCGGCCCTCAAGACCAGCTTCAACGAGCGCTTCTGGGTCGAGTCGGAGCAGTACTTCGCCGAGGCGCTCGACGGCGAGAAGCAGCAGGTCGCCAGCGTGACCTCCAACCCGGCCCACGGGCTGTACTGCCAGATCGTCGACACCGAGCGCGGGCACCTGATGGCGCGGCGGTTGCTGGCGCCGGACATGTTCTCTGGTTGGGGGATTCGTACCATGTCCAAGTCGTCGGTCGCCTACAACCCGATGAGCTACCACAACGGCTCGATCTGGCCGCACGACAACGCCTTCATCGGCGCCGGGCTGAAGCGCTACGGCCACGCCAAGGCGGCGAACCGCCTGGCCACGGCGCTGTTCGACATGGCGGTGACGGTCGACGACATGCGCCTGCCCGAACTGTTCTGCGGCTTCACCCGGCGGTCGCCGCAGCGTCCGGTGGCCTACCCGGTCGCCTGCTCGCCGCAGGCCTGGGCCTCAGGCGCCCCGTTCCTGCTGCTCCAGTCCATGCTGGGCATCTCGGCCCGCGCTCCCGAGAACACCCTGCTGGTCAACAAGCCCCATCTGCCACCGTGGTTGAATACGGTCGAACTTCACAACCTTCGTGTCGGCGGGTCCGCGATTTCGGTGGTTTTCCGGCGCCAGGGTGAGACCACCGGGTTCTCGTTGCTCGAGAAGGAGGGCAACCTGCGCGTCCTCATGGAGGAGTAGTGTCCTGCAAGGAGGCTGTTGCGCTCGGTGATTGGTCACCTCTACAATGGCGGAGGTCACAGTCGCTGGCCAATTCGGTCGACGCCCCCGCATCCCGCGCACATCGCCTTGGCGATTCCTGTGGCTTGCAGTGCAGATCGACGTTGCAGTCCCGCGGGGGCAAGCGGCGATTCCGGCCAGTGGCGGCAGAACCAAAACGTTCCTTTCGATAGGCGACCGGGTCGCATGATCCGATACCTCGGCGGGAGCTCGTTCCTGGGCTGAGGGAGTCCGGCGGACTGAACAGCATCGAAGCCAGTGGTCCCAGGTCTCCACAGGAAGCTACGCACCGTGGCGCGGGCCTTCCTGCTGGGCGGACGCACCCTTGTCGCAGAAGAGGAGCAGCGCGATATTTCGCTGGCGCCTGACGGCGGCGCCGATCACCACTCTCGACGAACAGCCGAGCACCCGCCGATCAGGCAGGAATCACCACAGGAAGGTGAAGATGTCAACCACCGAACGCGGCATACTTGAGGCCAAGGTGCTGCCCGAGCTGCAGGCGATCGCCTCGTCAATGGGTGTCCAGGGTTACCAGCGTCTGCGCAAGGCCGACCTGATCGGCGCGATCATCGCCAAGGCCCAGGGTGTCGAGTTCGTTCCTTCGTCCACCCCGAGCAGTCGCGGGCGACGCGGCTCGGCGACCACGACGGTCACCACGGAGACGACCGGGCAGCAGCCGCTGCCCGGCAGCGATGGGGAACCTGGCGGCAACGGCGCGGAGCGCACCGGCCGCCGAGCACGCGGCGCCGCCGTGGCCATGGCTGAGGTGGCCGTCTCGGACGGGCCGGGGGCGCAGGCCTCCGGCACGAGTACGGTCCAGGGCGGCGAAGGCAACGGCAGGCCCCACGGCGACGACACCGGCCGGGCCGCCGAGCAGGCGCCCACGCCGGGCAACGCCGACCGGGCGCCCATGACCAGCAACACCGAAGGAGACAGTACGAACACCAACAGCACCACGCAGGGCGCGACCGCCCCGTCCGCCGGAACCAGCCCACAGCCGTCTGGCGAGCCGGAGAGCTCCAGGCAGGAGCGCCCCGCCGCCGCCGCAGAGACCGGCCAGGCGGGCGGCGACCAGCAGGGGGACGGCACCACGACCCAGAGCCCCGGCCAGGGCGACGCCTCCCGCGAGGACTCCTCCCGCGGTGACGGCCAGGGCCAGACGAACCAGAGCCAGACCACCCAATCCGAGAGCCAGCAGAGCCAGGACCGCGACCAGGGCGGCGACCGCGGGCAGCGGCGCGACTGGAACGGCAACCAGCAGAGCGGCGGGCGCTGGGACAACCAGTCCGGCAACCAGCAGAGCAGCGGGCGGCGTCGCAACCGCAACCGCCGCCGCAACCGCTACGGCAGCGACCAGGCCAACGTGGCCGTCCTCGACCGGCCGGACACGCGCGACCGCGACCGCGGCGGCGCGGCGCCCGACGACCGGCCAGAGGTCACGCGGGTCGGCACGCTCGACATCCGCTCCCAGGACGGCTACGGGTTCCTGCGGGTCAATGGCTACCTGCCGGGCCCCGACGACGTCTACGTGCCGCTGTCGATGATCCGGCGCACGGGCCTGCGCCGCGGCGACGAGGTCGAGGGCGCGGTCAAGCTGCCGCGCGACTCCGAGAAGTACGCCGCGCTGGTGCGGGTCGACAAGATCAACGGCATGGAGCCGGAGGTCGCCCGCAACCGCAAGGACTTCAAGGACCTCACCCCGCTGTACCCCAACGAGCGGCTCCGCCTCGAGCACACTCCGACGGAGATCTCGACCAGGGTCATGGACATCATGTCCCCGATCGGCAAGGGGCAGCGCGGGCTGATCGTGTCGCCGCCGAAGGCCGGCAAGACCACCCTGATGAAGCAGATCGCCAACGCGATCAGCACCAACAACCCCGAAGTCATCCTCATCATCCTGCTCGTCGACGAGCGGCCTGAAGAGGTCACCGACATGCAGCGCTCCACCAAGGCGCAGGTGATCTACTCGACCTTCGACCGGCCGAGCGACGACCACTGCCAGGTGTCCGAGCTGACCATCGAGCGGGCCAAGCGCCTGGTCGAGTACGGCAAGGACGTGGTGATCCTGCTCGACGGCATCACCCGCCTGGCGCGCGCGTACAACCTCGCCACTCCGGCGAGCGGCAAGATCCTCTCCGGCGGCGTCGACTCCTCGGCGCTGTACCCGCCCAAGCGGTTCCTGGGGGCGGCCCGCAACATCGAGGACGGCGGCTCGCTGACCATCCTGGCGACCGCGCTGGTCGACACCGGCTCGCGCATGGACGAGGTCATCTTCGAGGAGTTCAAGGCCACCGGGAACATGGAGGTCCGCCTGGACCGCAAGCTCTCGGAGCGCCGCATCTTCCCGGCGCTGGACGTGGACGGCTCCTCGACCCGCAAGGAGGAGCTGCTGCTCACCGACGAGGAGCTGGTCGTGGCCTGGAAGCTGCGCCGGGTCCTCGGAGCGCTCGAGCCCGCACAGGCCCTGGAGCTGGTGGTCGACAAGATGCGCGCCACCAAGACCAACCAGGAGTTCCTGCGGCAGATCCAGCGCGCCAACATCGGGAGCTGACCAGGTCCACGAGCCTGGCGGCGCCGCGGCGCGCCGTCAGGGAACAACCAGGATGGCGGGAGCGTTGCCTGCAACGTATGCGCCAAGGAGCAACATGACCGCCTTGGTGTACGATCACTCGGTTCGTTCGGCCTGGCTCCATTCGCTGTGCGCGAGCTGGCCGACGCGCCCTGATTCCCCAAAGGAGCGTCATCAAGCATGAAGCAGGGCATCCACCCTGACTACGTGGTCTCGACCGTGCGCTGCTCGTGCGGTGAGACCTTCCAGACGCGCTCGACCATGCCCGAGCTCCGGGTCGACATCTGCTCGAAGTGCCACCCGTTCTACACGGGCAAGCAGAAGCTGGTCGACACCGGTGGCCGCGTCGAGCGGTTCGAGCGTCGCTACGGCAAGCGCCGTTCGCCCGAGGCCCAGTCCTAGACGGCACGGGAGCGCAAACGTGAGCGACCGCCCCGCGGAGGGGCAACCCTTCTCCTACGGGGGCCAGGCGGTCCTCGAGGGCGTGATGATGCGCGGCCGCGACAATTGGGCCGTGGCCGTGCGGCGCCCCCAGGGCGAGATCTACGTCGAGCAGCGTGGGCTGCGGCCGCTGGCCGCGCGTTTCCCGCTGTTCCGTCTGCCGTTCCTGCGGGGCATCGGCGTGCTCGCGGATTCGCTGGGGATCGGCATGCGCGCGCTCTCCATCTCGGGCAACCAGGCGCTCGGCGAGGAGGAGCAGCTCAGCGACCGGCAGATGGGCTGGTCGCTGGCGATCGGCGCGGTCTTCTTCTCGCTGCTGTTCATCCTGATCCCCGCGACCGGCACCAACTGGCTGTCGCGGCACCTGCCCTCCAACCTCGCCTTCAACCTGGTCGAGGGACTGGTGCGGCTCGGCTTCTTCCTCGCCTACATCGCGCTGATCTCGCAGCTCAAGGACATCAGGCGGGTGTTCGAGTACCACGGTGCCGAGCACAAGGCGATCCACTGCCACGAGGCGAAGCTGCCGCTGACACCCGAGAACGTGGACCGCTTTCCGACCCTGCACGTGCGCTGCGGGACCAATTTCCTCCTGATCCTGTTCGTGGTCACGCTAGTGCTGTTCACGGTCGGCTTCTCGCTGCTGGGCCGGCCGCCCCTGCTGGTCAGGGTGCCGCTGCAGCTCGTGGCGGTGCCGGTGATCGTCGGCATCGCCTACGAGGGCATCCGGCTGGGCGCGGGGCGCGAGCGCTTCCCGCTGGTCAGCGCGATCATGAAGCCGGGACTGTGGTTGCAGATGCTGACCACCAAGCCGCCCAGCCACGACCAGATCGAGGTGGCCATCCGCGCGCTGGAGCACGTGCTGCCAGAGACCGAACGGAGCCGGATCGTCCCGCTCCCTTCGGCGCTGGTGCTCGCCTCGCGGCAGCCCCGAGCGGTTGGCCAGCCGGAGGACCTGCCTGGCGGTGGCTAGCGCCGGCGGCCGAACCGGCCCGCGCAGCCAATGCAACCTCTAGGTAGGAGCGGACAGTGTTTTCCCCACGACTGGATGAGATAGAGCAGACCTACACCTCGATCGAGGACCAGCTCGCCGACCCCACGGTGTTCGCGGACCACGAGCGCTTCGTCGAGCTGTCGAAGCGGTATGCGGAGCTCGGCGAGGTGGTCCGCGCCTATCGCGCGTGGAAGGCGACCCAGGGCGACCTGGACGCCGGCCGGCAACTCCTTCGGGAGGAGCGCTCGGCCGAGGGCCGCGCGCTGCTGGAGGACGAGCTGCGCGTGACGCAGGAGCGCCTCGACGCGCTGCAGACCGAGCTGCGGCAGGCGCTGGCCCCCAAGGACCCCAACGACGACAAGGACGTGATCGTCGAGGTCCGAGCGGGCACCGGCGGGGACGAGGCGGCCCTGTTCGCCGGGGACCTGTTCCGGATGTACTCGCGGTGGGCGGAGCAGCACGGCTACAAGGTCGAGCTCCTCTCGCAGAGCCTGTCCGACCTCGATGGCGGCTTCAAGGAAGTCGTGTTCTCCATCCACGGCAGGGGAGCCTGGTCAAGGCTCAAGTTCGAGGCGGGCGTGCACCGGGTGCAGCGCGTGCCGGTCACCGAGTCGCAGGGCCGCATCCACACCTCGGCGGCCGGCGTGAACGTGCTGCCGGAGGCGGAGGAGGTCGACGTCCAGGTGGACCCGGCCGACCTCAAGATCGACGTGTACCGGTCGACGGGCCCGGGCGGGCAGTCGGTCAACACCACCGACTCGGCCGTGCGCATCACCCACCTGCCCACCGGCATCGTGGTCGCGATGCAGGACGAGAAGTCGCAGATCCAGAACCGGGAGAAGGCGCTGCGCGTGCTCCGCGCCCGCCTGCTCGACCGCGCGATCGCCGACCAGCAGGCCCAGCTCGCCGCCGAGCGCCGCTCGCAGGTCCGCTCGCTGGACCGCTCCGAGCGCATCCGCACCTACAACTTCCCGCAGGACCGGGTCACCGACCACCGCATCGGCCTGTCCGTCGGCGACCTGGCCGGCGTGCTCGAGGGCAAGGGCCTCGACCGGATCATCGAGGAGCTTGCCGCCCGCGACCGCCAGTCCCAGCTCGAGGGGGTCGACGCGGGGACGGGCCAGCGATGACCGGCCTGTCCACCGCTAGCACCATCGGCGCCGCGCTCGACGGCACCGCCGCGCGACTGGCCGCCGCCGGCTGCGTGTCCGCCGACGCCGAGGCGCGCTGGCTACTGGAAGAGGTGCTGGAGATTCCAGGGGGCGCCGCCGTCGCCAGGCGCGCCAAGCCGCTGCCGCCGGCGGCGGCCCGCGTGCTCGAGGGACTGGTGGCGCGCCGGGTGGCCGGTGAGCCGCTGCAGTACGTGATCGGCTGGGCGCCGTTCGGCGCGCTGCGGATCCAGGTCGGCCCCGGGGTGTTCGTCCCCCGCCCCGAGACCGAGCTGGTGGCCTACCGGGCCGCCAGCCACCTGCGCGCCGCGGCCGCCCCGGCGACCGCGGTCGACCTGTGCACCGGCTCGGGGGCGATCGCCTGCTTCCTGGCCGACGCGGTCCCCGGCGCCAGGGTGGTGGCGACCGAGGTCGACGACCAGGCGCTCGCCTGGGCGCGCCGCAACCTCCGCGACCGCGCGGTCGAGCTGCTCGAGGGCGACCTGGACGAGCCGCTGCCGGAGGAGCTGCGCTCGGGCGTGGACGTGCTGGTCACCAACGTGCCGTACGTGCCGTCCGGCGCGATCCCCCTGCTGCCGCGGGACGTGCGCTCCCACGAGCCGCTGGTCGCGCTCGACGGTGGGCCCGATGGGTTCGACGTGCTGCGCCGGGTAGTCGCGCGGGCGGGACGCTGGCTCGTGCCCGGAGGTTGGCTGGTCTGCGAGATCGGCGACGACCAGGGCGAAGCGGCCACGGCGCTGCTTGGCGGGGCGGGACTGGTGGAGGTGGCGATCCGTCCGGACCTGACCGGGCGGAACCGGATGGCTGAAGGGCGGTGGCCAGCGTGACCGACCTGCCCGAATCGTTCGGCAACGAGCGCGTCATCAAGGTCTCGGAGGACCGCGAGCAGTGGGACACCCTCGTCGAGGTGGGCGGCCGCGTGGTCGCCCAGGGCGGCCTGGTGGTGCTGCCGACCGACACGGTCTACGGCCTCGGCTGCGATCCCTTCAACGCCAGCGCCGTGGGCGCGCTGTTCACGGCCAAGGCCCGCGGCCGAGACCTGCCGCTGCCGGTGCTGGTGCACAACTGGCGGCAGGCGATCGGCCTGGTGGAGGACGTGACCGAGCAGGCGCGGCTGCTGATCGCCGAGTTCTGGCCCGGCCCGCTGACGATCGTGCTGCGCGAGTCGCCAGGGATCGGCTGGGACCTTGGTGCCTCCCGGGGCACCGTGGCGGTGCGGATGCCCAAGCACGAGTTCGCGCTGGCGCTCATCGAGCGGACCGGGCCGCTGGCCGTGACCAGCGCCAACCGGTCGGGCGTGCCGACCCCGAGCACCGTGGAGGAGATCGCCGAGCACCTCGGCGGGCACGTCGACGTGTTCTTCGACACCGGTCCGTCCAGCGGCGGCCCGGCCTCGACGATCGTCGACCTTTCCGGCACCGGGGTGCGCGTGCTCCGGGAAGGCGCGGTCCCGGCGTCCGAGGTCCAGCGCGTCATCGGGGAGCTGCTGGCCGATGAGGACTGAGCTGGAGCCCACCTTCAACGTGCTGTTCGTGTGCACCGGCAACCTCTGCCGCTCCGCGACCGCCGAGGGGTTCGCGCGCCGCGAGATACAGCGCCACACCGGCATGCCGCTGCGGTTCATCTCCGCCGGCACTCACGCGGTCGAGGGCAACCCGGCGGCCAGTCGCTCGATGACCGCCGCCGCCGAGCGCGGCGCGGCGCTGGAGCGCCACCACGCCCGTGAGCTGACCAGGCGGCGCGTCCGCGCCTCCCATCTCATCCTCTGCATGGCGGCCGAGCACCGCCCCTATGTGCTGGCGCTGGACCGCTCGGCCGCGCGCCGCACCTTCCTGATCGCCTCGTTCGCGCGGTCGGTCTCGCAGTGGTCGTGGCTGGCCGACTCGCCGGCCGAGCTGGTGACGATGGCCTCCGAGCACCTGCGCGAGCTGCCAGGCGACGACATCGCCGACCCGCTCGGCCACCCGCCAGAGGCCTACGCCGTCTGCGCGGAGCGCCTCGACGGCCTGGTCACCACCGTGGTCGATGCCCTGGTCAAGTCGGTCTCGACCGTCGCCTGACCCGCGGGGTGATAGCCTGCGACGCAAATGGGCGGCCTGCTTGCCTACGTTCTCGTCGCCGGCGTGGCGGCGGTGCTCGCCTACGTGCTCACACCGGTGGTGCGCTGGGTCGCGATCCGCTACGACGCGGTCGACCGGCCCGGCGACCGCAAGGTCCACGCCATCGCCACGCCCACCCTTGGTGGCCTGGCGATGTTCCTGGCCTTCATGGGCGCCCTGGCGTTGTCCTCGCGCCTGTTCCGCCAGCTCTTCGCGTCCTCCGAGGCGGTCGGCGTCGCCATCGGCGCCTCGCTGATGACCGCCATCGGCATCATCGACGACCTCAAGGGCCTGACCGCGCCGGCCAAGCTGGCCGCGCAGATCTTCGCGGCCAGCATCATGACCCTGGCCGGCGTGCAGGTCCTCTATTTCTGGGTACCGTCGTTCGGCACGCCGGAGCCGGGCACGATCGTCAGCCTCTCGCCAGACCTCGGGGTCCCGCTGACCGTGCTGCTGGTGGTCATCACCGTGAACGCGGTCAACCTGGTCGACGGCCTCGACGGCCTGGCCGCCGGGCTGGTCGGCATCGGCGCGCTCGCCTACTTCATCTACAGCTACCGCACCGGCGCGGGAGGGCTCATCGAGGAGTTCACGCCGGCGCCGCTGATCAGCGCCCTGCTCTTCGGGGCGTGCGTCGGCTTCCTGCCCCACAACTTCAACCCCGCGCGGATCTTCATGGGCGACTCCGGCTCGATGCTGCTGGGCACCCTGCTGTCCGGCGCCACCATCACCGGCATCGGCCGCACCACCCAGCCGCAGGCCGCCGACCAATTCGCCCTGCTGATCCCGGTTGCGATCCCCATCCTGGTGCTGGCGCTGCCGTTCATCGACACGCTGTTCGCGGTCGGACGGCGGATGCGCGCCGGCAAGGGGATCATGACGGCGGACAAGAACCACCTGCACCACCGCCTGCTCGAGATGGGCCATTCGCACCGTAAAGCCGTGCTGATCCTGTACGCGTGGAGCGCGCTGCTGGCCGGATCCGCGGTGGCGTTGTCGTTCATCGGCGCGACCAGGGTGCTGCCCTACTTCCTGATGGTGGTGGTCGCCGGCATCATCGGTCTGCTGGCCCCACGCTGGCGAGCGAACCGTCAGGGTCGCGTCTGACCGCATCCCCGAGCCGTATCAGAAGAATGTGGTGGTCCAGGGGGGCGGGTCGCTGCCGAACATCGCGTCCGCGCGGAGCAGGGCACCGGGTGTCCGCTCGTCGATCCGGCCGGTCCGTCCGAGGCTCGCCAGCCGGGTGCCGCCGAGGTAGGCGGCGCCGAGCTCGCTGACGTCCAGCGCCAGGTCGGGGCGCCGGCGGGTGTGCTGGCAGCTGGCCCCGTCCGGGCCTGCGTCCAGCAGCCAGCGGCCCTGGTTGTCGGGTCGCACCGTGTCGGTGACCTCGAGCACCAGCTCGCCCTCGGTCCCGTAGCGGCGAGCCTTCAGGGCCGCCGGCAGGTCGAGCACCCGCAGCCACAGATGGTCGGCGAGGTCGGTGGTCCGCAGCAGCCGGGGATTCTCCAGGTACCAGCGCAGCGGCTCGTCGACCGGCCGCGCGTGCAGCTGCACCGTCCCGGCGAGGTCCAGGTCCAGGCAGTAGGACCACAGGGCGGCCGTCGCCTCCGGTGTGGAGGCGAACAGGTGCTGGACCTTGACCAGGTTGCCGGGGATGAAGTGGTCCCAGCGGTCCTTGATCCGGTAGCTGACCCATCCGTCGACCTGCCCAGGCGCCGACTCGTAGACCACGTCCTGCCGTTTGCTCTCACCCTGGTGGCGCCACTCGGGGTCGCCGGCGAACATCTCCCACCACCAGTCGATCCGCGACAGCTCGCCCGGCTGGGTGCGCCGGTAGCGGTCGTAGAAGGGCCGCACCACCGGGGAACGCTCGTCGCGGTCGAGCAGGCGCAGCCGGCCGCTGCCGCCGGGTGGCCGCCGGACGGCGGCCTCGCGGATGTCGATCTCCATCTCGGCGGACATCGTGGCCATGCCGTAGCCGAAGCGGCCATAGATGGTCGCCTCGGCGGCGATCAGCACCGAGATGGGCTCGCCGCGCTGGGCGACGTCCTCGAAATGCCGGTTCATGATCGCGCGGAGGATGCCGCGACGCCGGTAGGTCGGCAGCACCGAGATGGCGGTCAGACCGCCGACCGGGACGGTGGTGAGGCCGGGCAGTGTCAGCTCCATGGAGTCGGCCCCGCCGGTGCCGACGATCCGGTCGCTGTCGAAGGCGGCGATGCTGCGGTCGTACTCGACGCCGCGCTGGATGTCGGCGATCGCCTGCTCACTGCGGTCCTCGCCGAAGGCGACGGCCATCACCCGCGCGAACGCCGGGAACTGGTCGGGCCCGATCGCCCGGATCTCGATATCCATCCTCTGGTTGTACTCGATGCGACGCTCCGCTCCCAGTCAATTTCGCCGGTCGCCCGCCGCGCCGCCTGTCAGGGAGCGATGCGATACTCGCAGGCATGGACGAACTCGTCACGGTGGTCCGCCACCGGTCGGAGCTGGGCGCCTGGGAGATGGCCACCCGCCAGGCCCACCCCGCCCTTAGAGGGCACGTGGTGGGCTACTACGGCTCCCGCGGCTACACCGCCCGCGACCCCGAAGGCAACCTCTGGAGCTTCGGCACCTACCAGCCTCCCGCCCCAGCGCCGTGACACGTCCGACCGCCCATCCGCGGGCCCCGTGGTAGCTTGGCGGGGCCTTCCGATGGGATGGGGAAGCGATGGAGCCTGGTGACGTTCGGATCGTGCGCGCGGGGGTGCTGACGACCGCGGCGGTGGGCGTGGCGGTGGTGATCGCCGCCGGGCTGCTGGCCGGCTGGACGGGGGCCTACGGGGCGCTGCTGGGCACCGCGGTGGCGATGGTGTTCTTCGCGGTCACGATCGTGGCGGTGAGCGCCGCCGGGCGGGTCGCCAACGAGCTGATGCTGCCGGCGGCGCTCGGCACCTATCTCATCAAGGTGATCGGCATCGGCTCGGCGCTGTTCTTCCTGCGCGACACCACGGCCTTCAACCGCACCGCGTTCGCGCTCGCGACGGTGATCGGCGCCTGCGTGTTCCTGGTGGCCGAGGTGCGTTTCGCGCTCCGCGCACGCACGCCCTACGTCACGACCCACGATGGCGACCGCACTCCGGGATCCCCGCGTACTGGTTGATCCCACCGGTAGTAGTCCCCAGGCGGGCCGTTCACCCAGCCAACTCCGGCCCCCCTCTGGTATATTCGCCCACCCCATGGGATCTGCACCTGGCAACAGAGGCCGCGACGGACCGGGCGGGTCTGAGATCGCCTGGACGATCATCGGTCTCCTGTTATCCGGGGTGGTCGCGTGGGGTGGCATCGGCTGGCTGGTCGACCGGTGGCTGGGAACCGGGCTGTTCCTTCCCATCGGCATCCTTGTTGGTGCAGCCGGAGCGTTCTACCTCGTCATCCGGCGCTACGGGCAGGGCTGACGGGCGACCGAACGGGAGTTGACGAGCTGAAGTGACGATACTTTCCACCTTGCCGACTCTGCTCGCGCGAGAAGGGTTCAAGGCCCCTGGCATCGGGGAGTTCAACTACGATTGCTACGGCTGGTCCAAGTTCCTCGGCCCGGCCTGCCTGAACCGCACCACGGTGCTCATCCTGTTCGTGACCGTGGTGGTGGCGGTGCTGTTCCTGACGGCCTTCCGCTCGCCGCGGATCGTGCCGACCGGGCTGCAGAACGTCGCCGAGTACGGCATCGACTTCGTGCGCCGCCAGATCATCCTTGAGGTCATCGGCCCCGACGGCATGCGGTTCCTGCCGTACCTGGTGACGCTGTTCGTATTCATCTTCTTCTCGAACGTCCTGGAGATCACTCCGTTCATCAACTTCCCGGTGACCTCGCGGATGGCGCTGCCCGGCTTCCTGGCCATCGTGACCTGGGCGCTGTTCAACTGGGTCGGCATCCGGGCACAGGGCCTGGGCCGCTACCTGAAGGGGCTGGTCTGGCCCCCCGGCGTGCCGTGGTTCATGCTCCCGCTGATCGCGCCGATCGAGTTCGTCTCCACGATCCTGGTCCGCCCCCTGACGCTGTCCGTCCGTCTGTTGGCCAACATGATCGCCGGCCACCTGATCCTCGGGGTCTTCTTCGCCGGCACGGTCTATCTGCTCGCACAGCCCAAGACCTTTGTCTTCGGCCTGGGCGCCGGTCTCATGTCGATCGCCCTGGTGGCGTTCGAGTTGCTGGTGGCGTTCCTTCAGGCTTACATCTTCACGATTCTCACCGCGGTCTACCTCGCCGGGTCTCTGCAGCCCGAGCACTAGCCGACACAAGAAGGAGCGACGTCCGTGAACCTTGCCAACCCCCTTGTCGCCGTGCTGTCCGGCAACCTGAACGTCCTCGGCTACGGCGTTGGCGCCGTCGGCCCGGGCATCGGTCTCGGTATCCTGATCGGCAAGGCGCTCGAAGGGATCGCCCGCCAGCCGGAGGCCGCGGCGATGGTTCGCACGACGATGTTCATCGGCCTGGCCTTCGTGGAGGCGCTCGCGCTCTTCGGCTTCGTGCTCGCCTTCGCCATCAAGTAGTCGAGGAGCTGACGTGAACGTCGTTGCCGCGCTCATCCTGGCGCAGGACTCGGAGAGCACCAATCCGATCCTGCCGGCAACCAACGAGCTGATAGTCGGCATCATCGCGTTCGTCGTGCTGTTTTTCATACTGCGGCGGGTCGCGTTCCCCCGTGCCAACCAGGTGCTCGAGGAGCGGACGAGGAACATCGAGGGCAAGCTCCAGCAGGCGGAGCGTGAGCGCCAGCAGGCCGAGGAGCTGCTGCGGCAGTACCGCGAGCGGCTGGCCAGCGCCGAGCAGGAGGCGCAGCGCATCATCGACGAGGCCAGGGCCAACGCCGAGCGGCTGCGCGCTGAACTCATGGCCAAGGCGGAGCAGGAGGCGGATCGGGTCATCAACCAGGGCCGCGAGGCGATCCGCGCGGAGCGGGACCGGGCCGTGCGCGAGCTGCGCACCGAGGTCGGCTCGCTGGCCGTCGAGCTGGCGACCAGGGTGATCGGCGACTCGCTGGACCGCGACCGCCAGCTCCGCCTGATCGACCAGTACATCGAGCAGCTCAGCGACCACGCCCAGGCCGGCGCGATGACCGGCAGGCGACAGGATGGCAGCGGTGCGACTGAGTAGGCCAGCACTTGCCGAGCACGCCGAGCGGCTGCTCGGGGAGGCGGCCGGCGCGGGCACACTCGACGCGGTAGCCGGCGAGCTGGCCAGCTTCGCCCGCCTGACCGCCACGTACGTGCGCATCCGTGGCCCGCTGGTCGACCCGGGCCTGCCGACGGAGGCGCGCCGCGGACTGGTCACCGATCTCGGCCGCGGCCAGCTCCAGCCCGTCACGGTCGAGCTGCTGGCCACCATGGCCGACCGGCAGCGGATCCAGCCACGCGTGGTGCCCGACCTGCTGGCCGAGCTGGCCGCCCAGGCCGACTTCGCCGCCGCCGACGCGGCCGGCGACCTCGACCGGGTCGAGGACGACCTGTTCCGCTTCGGGGCCGTGGTCGCGGGGACGCCCGAGCTGCGCTCGGCGCTGACCGACCCGGTGCTGCCGCTGGACCGCAAGCGGGCGCTGGTGGACGACCTGATCGGCGGCAAGGACAACCCGCGCGCGGTCCGCCTGATCCAGCTCGCGCTGGACCTGCAGCAGGGCCGCGAGCTGGACCGCCGCTGCCGCGAGCTGGCCGAGATGGCCGCCGAGCGCCGCAACCGGGTGGTCGCCGACGTGCGCACGGCCGTGCCGCTGGACTCCGAGCGCCAGGCGCGCCTGGCCGAGGCGCTCACCCGGGTGCTCGGCCGCCCGGTCGAGCTGCGCTACACCGTGGATTCGGGGATCATGGGGTCGGTCGTCGTCCGCGTCGGGGACGAGGTGTTCGACGGCAGTGTCCGCAGCCGCATCGAGCAGGCTCGCGAACGCCTGGGCGTGGCGTAACGCCGCCGTCGCCGAGTTACTTGAACATGGGGAAGGGGCGAACACCTTGACCGAGCTTTCCATCCGACCCGACGAGATTGCCGCGGCCCTCAAGAAGAACGTGGAGTCGTTCCGGCCGACCGTGACCCGCGAGGAGGTCGGTCGGGTCACCGACGCCGGCGACGGCATCGCCCACGTGGAGGGGCTCCCGTCGGCCATGGCCAACGAGCTGCTGGAGTTCCCCGGCGGGCTGCTGGGCATGGCCCTCAACCTCGACCTCCGCGAGATCGGCTGCATCATCTTCGGCGAATCGGCCGGCATCGAGGAGGGCGACGAGGTCCACCGAACCGGCCGCGTGCTGTCGGTGCCGGTCGGCGACGGCTTCCTCGGCCGGGTGGTCGACCCGCTCGGGCGGCCGGTGGACGGCAAGGGCGACATCGACGCCGAGGGCAACCGTGCCCTGGAGCTGCAGGCGCCTTCGGTGGTCCAGCGCCAGTCGGTGAAGGAGCCTCTGGAGACGGGCATCAAGGCCATCGACGCGATGACCAACATCGGCCGCGGCCAGCGCGAGCTGATCATCGGCGACCAGAAGACCGGCAAGACCGCGGTGTGCCTGGACACGATCATCAACCAGCGGCAGCACTGGGGCACCGACCGCCAGGTCAAGTGCATCTACGTCGCGGTCGGCCAGAAGGGCTCGACCGTCCGCGAGGTGGTCCAGTCGCTGGAGGAGTACGGCGCCATGGAGTACACCGTGGTGATCGACGCCCCAGCCTCGCTGCCAGCCCCGTTCAAGTACATCGCCCCCTACGCCGGCTCGGCCATGGGCCAGCACTGGATGTACAAGGGCGAGCACGCGCTGATCATCTTCGACGACCTCTCCAAGCAGGCAGAGGCCTACCGGCAGATCTCGCTGCTGCTGCGCCGCCCGGCCGGGCGCGAGGCCTACCCGGGCGACGTGTTCTACCTGCACTCGCGGCTCCTGGAGCGCTGCGCCAAGCTCTCCGACGACCTTGGCGGCGGCTCGCTGACCGGTCTGCCGATCATCGAGACCAAGGGCAACGACGTCTCGGCCTACATCCCGACCAACGTGATCTCGATCACCGACGGCCAGATCTACCTGGAGCCCGACCTGTTCAACGCCGGCGTGCGGCCGGCCATCAACGTCGGCATCTCGGTCTCGCGGGTCGGCGGCTCCGCGCAGATCCGGGCCATGCGCAAGGTCGCCGGCACGCTGCGGATCGACCTGGCCCAGTTCCGCGCCCTGGAGGCGTTCGCGCTGTTCGCCTCCGACCTCGACCGGGCGTCCAGGGCTCAGCTCGACCGCGGCAACCGCATGGTCGAGCTGCTCAAGCAGGGTCAGTACCAGCCGATGCCGGTCGAGCAGCAGGTGATCTCGATCTGGGCCGCCACCAACGGCTTCCTCGACCGCGTCCCGGTGTCGGACGTGCGCCGCTTCGAGCGGGAGCTGCTCGACTTCATGGAGGCCAGCTACCCCGAGATCGGTCAGCACATCCGCGAGGAGGGCACCCTCCCCGACGAGGTCGAGGAGAAGCTCCGCGAGGCCGTCACCGAGTTCGGGCGGCGTTTCCGCACCTCGGAAGGCCAGCCGGCGGTGCGTGACGAGAACGTGGAGCCGATGGGCGAGGACGAGGAGGGCCAGGAGTCGGTCCGCACCTACCGGCGCGACACGCCCGACGAGGTCCGTGACAAGAGCGGCCCGGCCGGGCGGGGCGCCTCGGGGACGCCCTAGCCATGCCAGCCCAACTGCGGGTCATCCGCCGGCGGATCCGGACGGTGCGGTCGACCCAGAAGATCACTAACGCCCAGGAGCTGATCGCCGCCTCGCGACTGGTGCGCGCGCAGCAGCGCGTGGCGCAGGCCAGGCCCTACACCCGTGAGCTCACCACCGCACTGTCCGAGATCGCCACCACCGAGGGCCGGCTGGAGCACCCGCTGCTGGAGCGCCGGCCGGAGGTGCGGGCCGCCGCGGTGGTGGTGATGACCTCCGACCGCGGCTTCGCCGGTCCCCACAACGCCAACATCCTGCGCACCGCCGAGGAGCTGCTGGCGCGGCTGCGCGAGGACGGCGTGGAGCCGCGCATGTACGTGGTCGGGCGCAAGGGCATCGCCTACTACCGGTTCCGCCGGCGCGACCTGGCGCGGAGCTGGACCGGCGTCTCCGACCAGCCTCGCTACGACAGCGCGCGGGAGATCGCCGAGACGGTCCTGGCCGCGTTCCTCGAGCAGGAGGTCGACGAGATCCACATGGTCTTCGCCGACTTCGTCTCGGCCATGGTCCAGCGTCCGACCGCGGTACGGGTCATCCCGCTGGTCGTCGAGGAGGGCACGGAGCGGCCGCCGCAGCCACTGCCGATGTACGTGTTCGAGCCCGACGTCGAGTCCGTGCTGGACGCGCTGCTGCCGCGCTACGTCGCCGCGCGGATCTTCACGGCCATGCTGGAGTCCGCGGCGTCGGAGTGGTCGGCGCGGCGCAGGGCGATGAGCGCGGCCACCGACAACGCCGAGCAGCTCGTCGAGTCGCTCACCCGCGAGTACAACCAGGCCAGGCAGGCGGCAATCACGCAGGAGATCATGGAGATCGTCGGAGGCGCGGAAGCCCTCCAGAGCGGGAGCTAGGAACCGATGGCTGACACTTCGAATGGCAAGCGGGGCGCGGGTCGCATCGCCCGGGTGATCGGCCCGGTCGTGGACGTCGAGTTCCCACCCGACGCGTTACCCGAGATCCAGACGGCGATCGAGTTCGAGCGCACGCTGGACGGCCAGACCACCGTCATCACCTGCGAGGTCGCCCAGCACGTCGGCGAGGGCATGGTGCGCGCGATCTCGATGCAGCCCACCGACGGCGTCGTCCGCGGCACCCCGGTGACCGACACCGGCGCGCCGATCTCGGTCCCGGTCGGGCCCCAGACCCTCGGTCACGTCTTCAACGCGCTCGGTCACTCGCTGGACGACCCGGATTTCAAGGCCGAGGACCGGTGGTCGATCCACCGCCCCTCGCCGGGGTTCGACCAGCTCGAGCCCAGGACCGAGATGTTCGTCACCGGCATCAAGGTGATCGACCTGCTCGAGCCCTACGTGCGTGGCGGCAAGATCGGCATGTTCGGCGGCGCCGGCGTGGGCAAGACCGTGATCATCCAGGAGATGATCCACCGCGTCGCCGAGGAGTACAGCGGCGTGTCGGTGTTCGCCGGCGTCGGCGAGCGGACCCGCGAGGGCAACGACCTGCTCGTGGAGATGACCGAGTCCGGCGTCATCTCCAAGACCGCGCTGGTGTTCGGCCAGATGGACGAGCCGCCCGGCGTGCGGCTGCGGGTCGGCCTGTCCGCACTCACCATGGCCGAGTACTTCCGCGACGAGATGGGCCAGGACGTGCTGCTGTTCATCGACAACATCTTCCGCTTCGTCCAGGCGGGCTCCGAGGTCTCCACGCTGCTCGGCCGCATGCCGTCGGCTGTCGGCTACCAGCCGACCCTGGCCGACGAGATGGGCGAGCTGCAGGAGCGCATCACCTCGACGCGCGGTCACTCGATCACCTCGCTGCAGGCGATCTACGTGCCGGCCGACGACATCACCGACCCCGCCCCGCACACCACCTTCACCCACCTGGACGCGACCACCGTGCTGAGCCGCGACATCTCGGCGCTCGGCATCTACCCGGCGGTGGACCCGCTGCAGTCGACCTCGCGCATCCTGGACCCGCGGCTGGTCGGCGAGGAGCACTACCGGGTCGCGCAGCGGGTCAAGGAGATCCTCCAGCGCAACAACGAGCTGCAGGACATCATCGCGATCCTGGGCGTCGACGAGCTGTCGGAGGAGGACAGGACGCTGGTCACCCGCGCCCGCAAGATCCAGCGCTTCCTGTCGCAGCCCTTCTACGTGGCCGAGCAGTTCACCGGCGTGCCCGGCAAGACCGTGCCCCTGGAGGAGACCATCGCCTCCTTCGACGCGCTGGCCCGCGGCGACCACGACGACCTGCCCGAGCAGGCGTTCTTCAACGTGGGCGGGATCGAGGAGGCCCAGGAGAAGGGCAGGCAGCTCGCGGAGCAGGGGGCGTAGGCGGTGCCGCTGGAACTGCACCTGGTCACCCCGGAGCGGGAGGTCTGGGCGGGCGAGGCCGACTTCGTGGTCGCCCGGTCGGTCGCCGGCGACCTCGGCATCCTGCCCGGGCACACGCCGACCCTGGCGGCCCTGGACATCGGCGCGGTCTACATCGAGGCCGGCGGCCAGCGCACCGCGGTGGTGGTCGACGGCGGCTTCCTGCACGTCGGTGAGCTCGGCGAGGAGACCAGGGTGGACATCCTGGCGGAGCGCGCCCTGCTCCAGGATGAGCTGAGCGACGAGGACCCGTCCGTCTACGAGCGCAGGGCCGAGGAGCTGCGCGCCGAGGGCCGCGACGCCGAAGCCAGGGTCGAGGAGGCCAAGGCCGAGGTCCGCCGCCGCCTCGCCTCCAGCTAGCCGAGCCGGCCTCACCGCCTACGAGGACGAAGCGCTGGACGACGCGATGGAGAACGCGGGCGCAGCCTCGGTGCTGGTCAAGGGCGCTTCGATCAAGACGATCGTGAACGCGATCGCGGAAGCGGGCTCCGTCCGGGGTTAGCCGCCAGCCGGCTGAACGCGTCGAGCAGCCGGCGCGCCCGCGGCGCGTAGCGTCTCGCCGCGCTCACGACCGCCTGCCTGGGCAGCGGCGGCGGAGCGCTGGCCTGGTCGTACCAGGAGGCCACCAGCGCCGCGTCGACCTCGGGATGGAACTGCACGCCCAGGACGCTGCCGAACCGGAACGCCTGGTTGGGCGCGTGGCCGCCCCAGGCCAGCAGGTCGGCGCCCGGCGGCAGGTCGAAGACGTCGTGGTGCGAGGAGAACACCTCCACGTCGGAGTCCAGCGCGCCGAGCACCGGGTCGGCGCGGCCGCTGCGCGTGAAGGCCAGCGGAATCCAGCCGTACTCGGGACCGCGTGGGGAGGGATAGGCGCGGCCGCCGAGAGCATGCGCGGCGAGCTGGCCACCAAGGCAGATGCCCAGCGCCGGCAGGTCCCGGTCTGCCGCCTGCCGGATCAGCGCCATGGCGGCGACCAGCGCCGGCTGGTCGGGCGCGTCCGACACGTCCATGGTGCCGCCGAGCAGCACCAGCCCGGCGGCGTCGTCGAGGTCGCGGGGGACCTGCTGGTCCAGGTCCGTGGCGATCACCTCCAGGTCGACGCCGGCCGCGCCGGCAGCGTCGGCGAGCAGGCCGGGCGGGCAGCTCGCCTCGAACCGGATCACCAGCAGCCGCGGCCTCGGGGTCATGTCGCCTCCATTCCCCCAGCGTACTTGCGCGGCGCCTCCGAGTAGAATCCCCGCGATGAGGACCTCTCGCGGCGGGCGTGCGGTCCTGCTGGTCGCCGCGCTCGCCTCGGTCGTGTGGCTGGCGAGGCCGGCCGCGGCCGCCCCCCCGCCGAACCGCTCCCAGCTCGCCGGCGCACCAGTCGGTGTGCTCGTGCTGGTGCGCCAGCTCACCTGGGACCAGGCTGCCGTGGCCGCAAGCGGCCACGGCGGGCCGATGAGCGCCGGGCTGGTCTCGACGCTTCCCGCGGACGCCTCGCTCGCCGACCGGATGCTGTCGCTGGCGGCGGGGCGGCCGGTGGACGCCGGTGCGCTGGAGGGCGCGGTCGCCTCGCCGGGCGACGGCGGCGCGGCCGCGGCCGACCGAATGCGCAGGGCCAACCCGGACGCCAGCTTCGGTGCGCTGCAGCCGGCCCGGGTGCTGGCCTCCCCGGACATGGCGGCGGCCGGGCTGCTGGCGATCGGCGGCGCGGGCGCGGCACCGCCGGCCGACCCGCTGCCGGCTGCGGGGCGGCTGGAGACGGTGCCGGGGGAGCTGCTGGTGATCGCCGTGCGCGATGCGGCCGGTCTGGAGCAGGTGCTGGCCCGGGTGCAGGCGCCGGGCGGCGCGCGTGCCCGTGTGCTGGTCGTCGGGCTCCAATCGCCGCCGGGGCGGGCGCGCACGGCGCCGCTGCTGGCGATCGGCGGTCCGGGGGAAGCCTCGGGGGTCGTGACCTCCGACTCGACCCGTCGCTCCGGGCTGGTGGCGTTCCAGGACGTGCGCCCGACCCTGACGGGATCGATGGAGGGCACGCAGGGCGCGCCGATCCGCTCGGTTCCGCGAGCCGATCCGCTGGGGTTCGTCGGCCACCTCGACCGGCAGGTGGGTGCGCTGGTCAGCGCGCGGACCCTGGCGGTGGTGCTGTACGCGGTGCTCGGCACCGTGGCGCTGGCCGCCTGCCTGGCCGCGCTCCTGACGGCGGGCCGCGCGGGGTGGGTCGGCGCGGTCGCCCGTCGCATGCGACCGCTGGCGCGCGCACTGGTGCTGGTCAGCCTGGCGGTGCCATCGGGATACCTGATCGCCAGCGCGGTCGCGCCCACCTTGTGGGTCGCCTGGCTCCTGCTGGGCCTGGTCGCGGCCGCCCTCCTCACGCTCGCCGCCTGGCTCCTGGCCGGTGGCTCCGGCGCGGCGCGAGCCGCCCCGGGGGCGGCGGCCACCGCCGGGGGCGGGTGGGCCGCCCCGGCGCTGCTCGGAGGGCTGCTGACGGCGCTCGTGGTGCTCGACCTGCTGGCGGGCGGCGACGCGCTCACCCGGCCGCTGCTCGGCAACAGTGCCTTCGACGGGGAGCGGTTCTACGGGCTCGGTAACGGCTACTTCGCGCACGCGCTGGCCGGCATCTTCCTGGTGGTGGCGTTCCGGCGGCTGCCGGCCCGGGCGGTGGCCGCGCTGCTGGCCGGCCTCGCCGTGGTCGACGGCCTGCCGAGCCTCGGCGCCGACGTGGGCGGTGCCCTCACCGCGATGCTGAGCGCCGCCGCGGCCCTGCTCCTGCTCGGCCGCTCCCGTCCCAGCCCCTCCAGGATCCTCTGGCTGGGCGGCGCCGCGGTCGTGGCCGCCGCCCTGGTCGTCGTGGGGGTGGCCCTGGTCCTGGGCGAGACGACCCACGGCAGCCGCTTGGCCCACGACCTCGGCTCCGATCCCGGCGGCGCCCTGCGCGCCGTCGGGCACCAGCTCAGCGGCAACTTCGGGCTGCTGGCCGGCAACTTCTGGGCGTGGTGGGGGCCGTTGCTCGTGGCTTTCGCGGGCTACGCCAGCCTGCGGCCGCCGGCCCCGCTGGCCGGCATGCCGGACTGGGTGCGACGGGTGGTCGGCGTCGGGGCGATCGGCTCGGCCCTGCTGATCCTGTTCAACGACACCGGCGTGACCGCGGCAGCGGGCAGCGGGCTGGCCCTGGTCCTCACCATCACCTGGAGCGTGCTGGAGCCCGCCCGGAAGCCCGATCCCGCCCGCTCGCGCTCCGCCGTCTAGGTACGCGAGTCTGCGAACCCCGAGTTGTGTGCGACGCTAGTGCATGGAGCGGACGGCTGGGGGATCAAGGAGGCGGTCGTGGCCGGAAAGCTGTTGGTTGTCGGTGCGGGCCTGATGGGCGCGGGGATCGCGCAGGTCGCGGCGGTGGCCGGTCACGACGTGTCGCTTCAGGACTTGAGCGACGGCGCGCTGGCCCGTGGCCGCAGGCAGATCGAGGATTCCCTGGCCCGCTTGGAGGCCAAGGGCCGGATCGACCCAGAGGCCCGCGCGGCGGCGCTGGAGCGCATCTCGACCACCACGGATCTCGACGGCGCCGCCGAGGCCGAGCTGGTCGTGGAGGCGGTCTTCGAGGACATCGAGGTCAAGCGCGAGGTGTTCCGGAAGCTGGACAAGCTGGCTCCCGAGGGGACGGTGCTGGCGACCAACACCAGCGCGATCCCGATCACCGCCATCGCGGCGGCCACCGGGCGGCCGGAGTCGGTGGTCGGCACCCACTTCTTCTCGCCGGTGCCGATGATGGCCCTGTGCGAGCTGGTGCGGGGGCGGCGCACCTCCGACGAGACGCTCGTCCGCGCCAGGGCCTTCGCCGAGGCGTGCGGAAAGACCACCGTGGTGGTGCAGCGCGACATCGCCGGGTTCGTCACCACGCGGATCATCGCCGCGGTCGCGATGGAGGCGGCACGGCTTCTGGAGCAGGGAGTGATCAGCACCGAGGACCTGGACACGGCCTGCCGGCTGGGGTTCGGCTGGGCCATGGGCCCGCTGGCGACCTTCGACCTCACCGGCGTCGACGTGCTCTACCAGGCGGCCATGAACATCTACCTCGGCACCCGCGACCCCAAGTTCCTCCCGCCAGAGAGCGTCGCCCGCATGGTCGAGGCCGGCGACCTCGGGCGCAAGACGGGCCGCGGGTTCTACGTCTACGACCGCGGTTAGTTGCCCGGGGCCTGCATCGCCTACAGCGGCTCGGCCGCGTGGGACGCCCTGCCGGCGGCGCTGGCGGCGCTGCGGCCGCGCTTCGGCAGGCTGCCGGTCCACGCGGTGAGCGAGCCCGGCGAGGCCGAGCGGCTGGCGGCGGACCTTGCGGGCTCCTGCGACCCGCTGGTGGTGCTCGGCGGCGACGGCACCATCCACGAGGTCGCCAACGGCCTGCCGCTGGACCGGGGGCCGGACGGGCCCGCCATCGGCCTGCTGCCCGGCGGCACCGGCAACGATCTCGCCCGCGGCCTGGGCCTGCCACCCGATCCGGTCGCCGCCGCGCGGGTGCTCGCCGGCGGCGTGCCACGCCGGCTGGACCTGCTCGACTGCGGTGCTCGCCGAGCCGCCAACGGCGTCAACGCCGGCTTCGCCGCGGCGGCCACCCAGCGGCTGTCTCGCAGGATGAAGCGCGCGCTTGGGCCGCTGGCCTACGTCGCCGGCGGGCTGCTCGCCGGGCTGGCGCCGCCGACCTGGCCAGCCAGGGTGGAGGTCGACGGGCGGGTGGTCGACGGCGAGGCGCTGGCGGTGGTGATCGGCAACGGCGGTTCCTTCGGGGGCGGCCGCCGGCTGCTGCCCGAGGCCGACCCGGCCGACGGGCTGCTCGACGTCCTGGTGGTGCCGGCCGGCCACTCCAGGGCGCGCCTGGCGCGAGCGCTGGCCCGCCACCGCCTGGAGGGCCTGCCGACGATGCGGGGGCTGGTCGCGACCGTCGCCACCTCGATGCCCTGCGGCCTGGACGGCGAGCCGGCCGCCACGCCGGCGCGGGTCGCCGTGCTGCCCGGCGCCTGGCGGGTGCTGGTGCCCGAACCCTATGCCCGGGCCAGCCTGCCCGGCGCGGCCAGTTAGTGCGCGGGGCCTGACTGCCAGTTGCGGCCGAAGCGGTCGGGGAACTCGGCCATGATCTCGGCGGCCAGCTCGTCGGGATCGCCGTCGCCCAGCCGCTCGACCACCAGCGCGACGCCGTCGGCGACCATCGCGCCAGGCGGCAGCGCCGCCGCGGCCCAGCGCGCCAGCGCCCGCACGGTGCGGGTGCGCGCCCTGACCCGCGTGGACAGCTCTCGCGCGATGGCGTCCTCGAAGCGGTTCGTCGTGATCCCTCCCCTCCGGCAGGTACACTCGCGCCGTGCGTGCCGTCGACCTTCATGTCCATCTTCCCCTCCCGGAGTGGGTGGAGGGGAGCATCGGTCCCTACCGCGAGCCGGCCGAGCGCTACTTCCGCAGCCAGATCGTCCTGCAGACGGCGGAGGAGCTGGCCGCCAGCTACGAGGCGATCGACTGCGTCGGCGTGCTGCTCGGCTGGGACGCGGAGACGGCCACGCGGCTCCCGCGCCTGTCCAACGACCTGGTCGCCGAGATCGTCCACCGCTTCCCGGGCCGCTTCGTTGGCTTCGCCGGGATCGACCCGTGGAAGGGCGCCGCCGCCTTGCGCGAGATGCGCCGCGCCCACGAGGAGCTGGGCCTGATCGGCTACAAGTTCCACCCGTCGATGCAGGCCTTCCGCCCCGACGACCCCCGCTGGTCCGATCTGTTCGAGCGGGCGGCGGTCTACAGCGCGCCCTGCCTGTTCCACACCGGGACCAGCGGTATCGGCGCGGGCATGCCAGGAGGGCAGGGCGTCGAGCTGGCCTACGCGCGGCCGATCCACCTCGACGGCGTGGCCGCGCGCTACCCGGAGCTGCCGGTGATCATGGCCCACTTCGGCTGGCCGTGGCACCTGGAGGCGATCGCCATCGCGCTCCACAAGACCAACGTGTACCTGGAGCTGTCCGGCTGGGCGCCGCGGTACGTCCCCGACGAGGTGGTCCGCGAGATCGAGGGCCGGCTGGTCGACCGTGCGCTGTTCGGATCGGACGCGCCCTTCTTCACCGCAGAGAAGGTGCTGGCCGAGTGGGAGCAGCGGCTCTCGCCGTCGAGCTTCCGCCGCTTCGCCCACGACAACGCCGTCCGCCTGCTCGGCCTGGGCGGCGGCGTGCCGGGAGGGCTGGGGGATGGCGAGGGCGGCTCTGGCGCCGGCGGCGGCGAGCCGGGAGGGTGAGCGGGGCCGCGATGCCGGTCGAGGAGGGCAGAGGGCGCAGCTTCCGCGGCGACCCGCCGGCGCTGGAGTGGGTGGCGGACGGCTGGCACCTGCGCGTGGTGCAGCCCTACCGGGCGCTCAAGACCTACCGTTGCCCCGGGTGCGACCAGGAAATCTTCCCGCGCACGCTCCACCTGGTCGTCTGGCCGGAAGGCAGCCCGGAGCAGCGCCGCCACTGGCACCGGGCCTGCTGGAACCGGCATTTCGCCGAGCTGGAACGGGCTGGAGAGCGCCGGCGCGGGCGCCGCTCCTCGAGCGGCTGAGAAGCGAGGAGGGATCGCATGGCAATCGATGGTGACGCCATGCCGCCGGGGGCGAGGTTCCGCCTCGACGGCAAGACCGTCCTGATCATCGGGGCCAGCCGCGGGATCGGCAGGCTGGCCGCGCTGGTCTGCGCCCAGGCGGGGGCCAGGGTGGTGCTGGCGGCCCGGTCCACCGCGGACCTCGAGGAGGTGGCGGCCGCGGCACTTGCCGCCGGCGCGCCCGAGGCGCTGGTGGAGCCGACCGACGCCGCCGACGAGGCCGCCGTCGAGTCGGTGGTGGCGCGCGCCGTGGACCCGTCCGGCAGGCTGGACGTGCTCATCCACGTCGCGGGCGGCCAGCAGTTCTTCGCCGCGCTGGCGGACACGCGGACCGCCGGCTGGGACAAGGTCATGGACCTCAACCTGCGCGGGCCCTTCCTGGCGTGCAGAGCGGCGCTGCCGCGCATGCCCCGCGGGGGCGCCATCGTCAACGTGGCCAGCGTGGCGGGTCTGGGGGCCAGCCCGACCATCGGCGTCTACGGCGCCGCCAAGGCCGGGCTGATCGGCATGACACGGACGCTGGCGGTCGAGGCCGCGCCACTCGGCGTGCGGGTCAACTGCCTGGCGCCCGGCTGGGTGCGGACCGAGCTGACCCGGCGGCTGTGGTCGGATCCGGAGACCAGCCAGGCGACCATCAGGGACGTGCCGATGGGGCGCTGGGGCGAAGTCGAGGAGCTGGCCGGCCCGCTGCTGCTGCTGGCCTCCGACGCCGGCAGCTACATCACCGGTACCACCCTGGTCGTCGACGGCGGAGGCCTGGCGTGAGCCGGCGGGCCTTCCCGGCCCGCCGGCTCCGCCGGGCGCCGGTCCCCAGCGGTCCTATCCTGGGCGGATGAGCTCGGAGAGGTTGCTGCTGGAGCTGGTGGAGAAGCTGGAGTTCTCGTCGCCGGCCGATCCGCTTGGGGTGCCGGCGGCGGTGCTGCTGGCGCTGTCGCCCGTGGACGGCGCCGACGACCTTGAGCTGGTGCTGGTGCAGCGACCCCACTCCATGCGCACCCACGCCGGCCAGGTGGCCCTGCCGGGTGGCGCGGTCGACCCAGGCGACCCCGACGGCGTCGCCGCCGCCCTGCGCGAGGCCCGCGAGGAGGTCGGCCTCGACCCGGCCAGCGTGCGGGTGCTCGGGAGCCTCGACCGCTCCTACATCCCGGTGTCGAACTTCGACGTGCTGCCGGTGGTCGGGCTGTGGGACGGGCGCTCGGCGCTGCGCCCCAACCCGCGGGAGGTCGCCGGCATCCTGCGGCCCAGCCTGCGCCAGCTCGCCGACCCGTCGAACCACGGCACGATGCCGCTGGAGCGCCTGGTCGGCGACGCCGGCCTGCGCGGCCGCGCGCCCGATCTCTCCAGCCCGGTGTTCTGGGTCGACGGCGTCGTGGTGTGGGGCTTCACCGCCGGGCTGCTCGCGCTGTTCCTGCGGTCGCTGGGTCTGGACGCGCCGCCCACGCTGCCGCGATTCCGTCCCTGACCGCCGCCCGAGGAGAACCCGTCCATGTCCCAGCCCGCTGAGCCGACCGCACCGCCCGTGACGGTGTACGGAGACGGCACGCCGGTGGTGCTGCTGCACGCCTTCCCACTCGACAGCCGCATGTGGGTGCCGCAGGTCGAGGCGCTCGGCGGCTACCAGGCGATCGTCCCCGACCTCCGCGGCTTCGGCGCGGCCCGCGAACAGGCGGGCGAGATCACCCCCATGGACCTGCTCGCCGAAGACGTTGCCAAGCTGCTGGACGAGCGCGAGCTGGAGCGGGTGGTCATCTGCGGGCTCTCCATGGGCGGCTACGTCGCGCTGGCCTTCGCCGGCCGCCACCCGGAGCGGCTCGGTGGCCTGGTGCTCTGCGACACCAGGGCGGGCGCGGACACCGACGACGCCAGGGCCGCCCGCCTCGCCATGGCCGAGCGGGTGCTCGCCGAGGGCGTGGGCTTCCTGCCGGAGGCGATGGTGCAGCGCCTGCTCGGCAAGACCACCCGCCAGCAGCGGCCGGAGCTGGTCGAACAGGTCACCGAGACGATCGGTGACCAGGATCCGCGCGGCATCGCCGCCGCCCTCCGCGGCATGGCCGAGCGCCCCGACTCCACCGGGGTGCTCGGGCAGGTCAGCGTGCCCACGCTGGTGATCTCAGGCATGGAGGACGAGCTGATCCCACCCGACGAAGCCGTCCGGATGGCCGCCACGATCCGCGACGCTCGCCTGATTCAGGTGCCCGATGCCGGACATCTCGTCAATTTGGAGCAGGCGGATACCGTCAACGAAGCCTTGCTCGATTTCCTTGCCCCACTTTGGATCTGATTGCCCAAGAAAGTGGTGACAACGTCGCAATGCATCTAGTACTCTCGGGTAAGTCGCGGTTCCGAACAGTCCCAACGGAGCCGAACAGCGCGAGGGGGGCAGGGGAGGACCGGCCCTTGCCCCCTTCGCTCATGCTCCCTCGGCGCTGGGGGGTGGTGCCGGCTCGGCGGTCGAGGTCGCGGGAGCGGGCTGCTGCTCACCTGCATCGGCCGGTTCGGCGGGCCCAGGCTCGACCGGCTCAGCGCGGGGGGCAGGGCCGCCTCCGTGCTCTCGCCGGTCGCCCGCTCCGGTTCCACCTCGCCGTTCATGATCCTCGGTGTCCGCTTCCCTCCTCGACGAGCTCGATCAGCACTCCGTGCGCCGACTTCGGATGCGCGAAGGCGACCCTGGTGCCGCCCGAGCCGATCCGGGGGGCGTCGTCGACCGTCTCCACGCCCGCGGCCCGGAGCTCGCTCAGGGCGGTCGAGACGTTTGCGACGGAGTACCCGACATGATGCAACCCCTCGCCGCGCTTGGCCAGGAAGCGCCCGACCGGGGTGTCCGGCCCCAGCGGCGCCACCAGCTGCACCCAGGCGTCGCCCATCCGGTACAGGACCTCGTGCACCCCCTGGTCCTCGATGACCTCCTCGTGAGCGGGCCGCAGGCCGAGCACGCCCTCGTAGAAGCCGCGCGCGGCGGTCAGGTCGCTCACGGCGATGCCGACGTGGTCCAGACGGTTGAGCTCCAATGCTCAGGTCCTTTCGCTCGAAGGGAGGCGGCGGCGCCCCTCGGCGCCCTTTGACTAGTCCTGGAGGTCGAGCATCCAGTCGTCGGCGGTATGGGAGGGCGTCCAGCCCCGGGCGCCGCGGGCCGTGGCGTCGCCACCGCCACCCAGCTCGGTGAACAGCCACAGGGGACGGCCCTCCGGGAGCAGCCCGGGCGCCAGCTCCAGCATGCGCCGGCCGGCGCCGTGGCCCTGCGCGCCGGCGGCCACCGCGAGATGGACGAGCTGGGTGGTCGGACCGTCGGAGAACAACAGCAGCACGCCGCCCGCGTCGGCGCTGCGAAACGCGCGGGTGCGCGGGTCCTGGAGCCGCCGCCGCACCGCCTCATCGCGCGGCGAGGCCCCGTCGACCTTCCAGGCGGAGTGGTAGATCTCCAGGAACTGCTCGTGCCGGTCCGGGCCGAGCTCCAGCAGGCCCGGGGCGCCCGCCCCGGTGCCGCGGGCGCGGTGATAGGCCTGCGACTCGGCCTTGCGGAAGCCGAGCCGCTCCAGCTCGGCCGGCAGCTCCGCCCGGCTCGACGGCGAGGCGAGCACGTGCACGTAGTCGCGTCCCGCCGCCCGGAACGCCCGCGCCGCGGTGTCCAGGTCGAAGGCTGTCCGCACGCCGAACACGAAATTGAAGACGAACACCGGGTCGAGCGGGTTGGTCACCGCCTTGCCGGAGCGCAACTGCACCACCGAACCACCACCGACCATCGAGAGGCGCTGGTGGTTCTGCTCGCAGGCGTGAACGAAGCCGAGTCGCACGATGGCGAAAGGGTACCGGCTCGCCTCGGCGGTAGACTCGATCAGACTCCGACTGCCAAGGGGATTCAGCGAATGTTCGAGCGGACGCAACCCGTCATCTGCGCCGGTGCGCGCACGCCGATCGGCCGCTTCGGCGGGGCGCTGTCGTCGCTGCCGGCGGTCGAGCTGGGGAGCGTGGCGATCGCCGCGGCCTGCGAGCGCGCGGGGATCTCCCCTGAGGGGGTCCGGCACGTGGTCATGGGCCATGTGCTCCAGGCCGGCCAGGGCCAGATCACCGCGCGCCAGGCCGCCGTCCGCGCCGGCGTGCCCATGACCGTCCCGGCGCTCACCGTCAACAAGGTCTGCCTGTCAGGCATCAACGCGATCGCCACCGCGGCCCAGTACGTCGAGCTCGGCATGGCCGACCTGCTGGTCGCCGGGGGCATGGAATCGATGAGCGGCGCGCCCTACCTGATCCCCAAGGCCCGCTGGGGCGCGCGCATGGGGCACGCCGAGCTGGTCGACTCGATGATCCACGACGGGCTCTGGGACGCCTTCGAGAACGTCCACATGGGCGGCATGTCCGACAGGGTGAACGCTCGGCTCGGCATCGACCGGGAGGTCCAGGACGAGTGGTCGGCCCGCTCCCACGAGCGCGCCGCGGCCGCGGCCAAGGGCGCGCTCCGCGAGGAGATCACCCCGGTGCGGGTGCCGCGGCCCAAGGACGACCCGCTGCTGGTCGACCAGGACGAGGGCATCCGGCCGGGCACCACTCCAGAGGCGCTGGCCAGGCTGCGCCCGTCGTTCTCGCCGGAGGGGACCATCACCGCCGGCAACGCCTCGCAGCTCTCCGACGGCGCCGCCGCCGTGGTGGTCACCTCGCGCGGCCGCGCCGCCGACGAGGGCCTGCCGGTGCTGGCCTCGATCGTCGCCTACGGCACCGTGGCCGGGCCCGACCCGAGCCTGCACAGCCAGCCGTCCCGCGCCATCGAGGACGCCTGCGACCGGGCCGGCGTGGCCGTCGGCGACCTCGACCTGGTCGAGATCAACGAGGCCTTCGCCGGCGTGGCGGTGCAGTCCACCCGCGATCTGCGACTGAGCCCGGAGATCGTCAACGTCAACGGGGGCGCCATCGCGCTCGGCCACCCGATCGGGGCCAGCGGCGCACGCCTGGCGCTCACCCTGGCCATGGAGCTGCGCCGCCGCGGCGGGGGGCTCGGCGCGGCCGCGCTGTGCGGCGGCGGTGGCCAGGGCGACGCCCTGCTGCTGCGCGTGGCCGGGTGAGCCCGCTCCGTGCGCAAGCATCGGACCGATGACGTCGGCGAGCTGGCCGAGCGGCTGCGCGCCGGCGACGGCCGCGCGGTCGCCAGGCTGATCTCGCTGGTCACCGACGGCGCCCGCGAGCAGCTCAGCGAGGTCGCCGACGCGCTCAATCCCGGCACCGGCCAGGCGGAGGTGATCGGCCTGACGGGCTCGCCCGGGGTCGGCAAGTCCACCCTCTGCGACGCGCTGGTGGCCGCCTACCGAAGGGCCGGCCGCACCGTCGGCGTGCTCGCCGTGGACCCGTCCTCGCCGTTCACCGGCGGCGCGCTGCTCGGCGACCGCGTGCGCATGCAGCGGCACGCGCTCGACCGGGGCGTCTACATCCGCTCGATGGCCACCCGCGGGCACCTCGGCGGCCTCGCCTGGGCGACCCCGCAGGCCGTCCGCGTGCTGGACGCCGCCGGCTGCGAGGTGATCCTGGTCGAGACGGTCGGCGTCGGCCAGGCCGAGGTGGAGGTCGCCGGGCTGGCCGACACCACCCTGGTGGTGCTGGCCCCTGGCTTCGGCGACGCGGTGCAGGTCGCCAAGGCGGGGATCCTGGAGGTTGCCGACCTGTTCGTGGTCAACAAGGCCGACAAGGACGGCGCCGGCAACGTCGCCCGCGACCTGCGACAGATGCTGCATCTCGGCGAGGCGCGGCCCTGGCAGGTGCCGGTGCTGATGACCGTCGCCGAGCGCGGCGACGGCGTCGGGGAGCTGGTCGCCCAGATCGGCGCGCACCGCGCGTATCTGGAGTCCAGCGGCGAGCTGGAGCGCCGGCGGCGCCGGCGCGCCGGCCGCGAGATCGAGGAGATCGCCCTGGCGGACCTGCGCGTGGAGCTCGGCGAGCTGGGCCGTGGCGAGGCGCTCGACAGCCTCGCCGAGCAGGTCGCCGCCGGCAAGCTCGGCCCCTACGCCGCCGCCGAGCAACTGCGTGTCCGGGTCAAGGAGGAGAATCGTCCCGCTCACCGCCGGGTCGACCCGCGGCGCTGAGGGCCCTCCAGCGCTGCGGCCCGGCGGCCGGCCGCCGTCGGCGCCAGCAGCTCCGGGCCGAGCGCCACCGCGGTGACCAGGTCGAGCGGGACCGCCTCGAAGCCGGGAGCCGCCAGGCGCGCGAAGGCGCTCGCCGGCACCAGCTTCAGCGGGCTCGACACCACCAGCGTGGGCAGGCGCGCGGCCAGCAGCCGGGTCCCGGCGGCGTTGAGCAGCGCCTTCGGCCCGATCGCATCCGAGCCCACCACCGCCACGACCGCGTTTCTCCGGCCGGCTCCCACGACCACCACCCGCTGGCCGAGGCGGTGGAGGACCGCGTCCACCTGCGAGCTGTGTGAGACCGTGGCGACCGGGCCGGGCCGCTCGGCCAGCCACTTCCGGAGCCAGCCCGCGGCCACCTCGGCCGCCGCCGCCCCGTCCCGGTCGAGACGCTGCCGCAGGTCGCCCAGGGCGGCGGCCGGGTCGTCCGAGCGGGCCGCGGCGGCCAGATGCCACATCGGCGCCATCGCGGGCTGCCCCTCCGCCAGCACCTCGGCCGCCAGCTCCAGCAGCTCACGGTCGCCGGCGATCTCCAGCAACCCCTCCAGCGCCCGCCGCGCGACCTCGGTCGCCCCGCCGCGCCTGTCGTTCGCCGCCTCGACGATCGCGCTGGGGAGCCGGTCCCGCTCCGCTGCCATGACCGCAGGCTACGACGCCCTCCCGCCGCGAGCCAGCGCCACCGCGACCCCTACAATCAAGGGAGTGGTCGTGACCCGGCCGTCGGCAGACTGGTCGTGATCCGGTCGTCGGCAGACCATCCCCGAGGAGGCACCAGTGACCGAGCGAGAGGCCGACCAGGCCGCCAGGCTCGAGCAGCAGCGTGCTCGCTGGCGCGCGCGGTACGCGGCGGCCGGCGAGCGGGACGGCGACTTCACCACGATCTCCGGCGAGGAGGTGTCGCCGCTGGCCTCCCCGCTGGACTCCCCGGAGCGCGATCTGGCCTCCTCGGTCGGCTTTCCTGGCGAGTTCCCCTACACCCGCGGGATCTATCCAACGATGTACCGGGGGCGGCCGTGGACGATCCGGCAGTTCTCGGGGTTCGGCAACGTGACCGAGACCAATGCCCGCTACCGGTACCTGATCGCCCAGGGTGGCGGGGGGTTGAGCGTGGCGTTCGACATGCCGACGCTGATGGGCCGCGACTCCGACGATCCCCGGTCGGCCGGGGAGGTCGGCCATTGCGGCGTGGCGGTGGACTCGGCCGCCGACATGGAGATCCTGTTCAACGGCCTGCCGCTGGACAAGCTGACCACCTCGATGACGATCAGCGGGCCGGCGCCGATGCTGTTTGCGATGTACGTGGTCGCCGCGGAGCGCCAGGGCGCCGAGGTGGGCAAGCTGGACGGGACGCTGCAGACCGACATTCTGAAGGAGTACATCGCGCAGAAGGAGTGGCTGTTCCCGCCCGAGCCGCACCTTCGCCTGATCGGCGACCTGCTCGAATACTGCGCCGTGGAGGTGCCCAAGTATCATCCGATCTCGGTCAGCGGCTACCACATCCGCGAGGCCGGGTCGACGGCGGCCCAGGAGCTGGGGTTCACCCTGGCCGATGGGTTCGCCTACCTGGAGTTGTCCCAACGCCGCGGCTTGGACCTTGGCGTGGTGGCCCAGCAGTTGTCGTTCTTCTTCGACGCGCACATCGATTTCTTCGAGGAGATCGGCAAGTTCCGCGCGGCCAGGCGGATCTGGGCCCGGTGGCTGCGGGACCGCTACCAGATCGAGGATCCGAAGGCGCAGCAGTTGAAGTTCCACACCCAGACCGCGGGGGTGTCGCTGACGGCGCAGCAGCCCGACAACAACGTGGTCCGCACCGCGGTGGAGGCGCTGTCCGCCGTGCTGGGTGGCACCCAGAGCCTGCACACCAACGCGCTGGACGAGGTGTTCGCGTTGCCGACCGAGCGGGCCGCCGCGACCGCGCTGCGGACCCAGCAGGTGCTGGCCGAGGAGACCGGCGTGGCCGCAACCATCGACCCACTGGGCGGCTCCTGGTACGTGGAGCAGATGACCGACCTCCAGGAGCAACGCGCGGAGGACCTGTTGGGGACCATCGACCGGTTGGGTGAGGGGTCGATGCTGGACGGGGTGCTGGCCGGCATCGAGCAGGGCTGGTTCCAGCAGCAGATGGCGGATGCGGCGTTTGCCTACCAGCAGGCGTTGGAGAAGGGCGCCAAGGTGGTCGTGGGGGTCAACAAGTACGTCACCGATCAGGACCAGGAGCTGGAGATCCTGCGCATCTCCGAGGAGGTCGAACGCGAGCAGCGTGCCGAGCTGGCCCGCCGTCGCGCCGCCCGCGACCACGCCAGCGTCCAGGCCACCCTGGACCGGCTGCAACGCGCCGCCACCACCGACGAGAACCTGATCCCGCTGCTGATCGAGGCGGCCAGGGCCGAGGCCACCGAGGGCGAGATGGTCGACGCCCTCAAACACGTCTGGGGTGAATACACCGAACCACCACGCTTCTGACCCGTGATCACCAGGACGGACGTGGAGGAGGCGGCCGAACGGGTCGGTGGACGCGTGCGGCGCACGCCGGTGGTCGAGGTCGAGCCAGAGGCGTTCGGGACCTCGGCGCCCGCCGCGTGAGCGCCACCGCGCTTGCCGCCGCCGGCCGTGCCGGGGTCGCCTCGCTGCTGGTGCCGGACGAGGCGATCGCGGCGGCCAGGCGCCGGCTCTGGGAGGGGCTGCGCGTGGTGGCGGAGCCAGGCGGCGCCTGCGCGCTGGCCGCTCTGCTGGAGGGCGCCTACCGCCCCTCCCCTCGCGAGCGCGTCGCAGTGGTGGTGTGCGGCGGCAACACCGACCCGTCGGACCTGTAGCCTCACCCCAGTACAATCCGGGCGCCCGCGACCGCGTCGTACCGCGCCACCGGAACCATTGCACAGGCGCTCTGGGGGGGCGTGGGGGGGAGCGAGCTCCCCCCACATGGACCGAGGAGGACCGTGTGGAATTCGTATCTGTCGAAGTAGACGATCGAGTGGCAACCATAAAACTCGAACGGCCGCCGGTGAACGCCCTCAACGAGCAGGTCCAGGAGGAGCTGCGCGAGGCCGCCGGGATGGTCAGCGGCGACGACCGTGTCGGGGCGGTGGTGCTCTGGGGGGGACCCAAGGTCTTCGCGGCGGGCGCGGACATCAAGGAGATGCAGGGCAGGACCTTCGCCGAGATCTCCTCGCGCGCCGGCGACCTGCAGGCGGCCTTCACCGCGCTGGCACGGATCCCGAAAGTGGTCATCGCCGCCGTCAACGGCTACGCCCTCGGCGGCGGCTGCGAGCTGGCGCTCACCGCCGACCTGCGCATCGCCGCGACCGACGCGCAGCTCGGCCAGCCCGAGATCCTGCTCGGGATCATCCCGGGCGCTGGCGGCACGCAGCGGCTCCCGCGGCTGATCGGCCCCTCGCGCGCCAAGTCGCTGATCTACTCCGGCCGCTTCTGCAAGGCCGAGGAGGCCCTGGCGATCGGCCTGGTCGACGAGGTCCACCCGCCCGAGCAGGTCTACGCCAAGGCCCGCGAGGCGGCCGCCCGCTATGCCAGAGGACCGGGCATCGCCCTGCGCGCGGCCAAGCAGGCGATCGATGGCGGCCTGGACGGCGGCATCGACGCCGGCCTGCTGCTGGAGCGCCACGCCTTCCAGTCGCTGTTCGCCACCGAGGACGCCGCCGAGGGCATGGCCTCGTTCGTCGAGCGCGGCCCTGGCAGGGCGACCTTCAAGAGCCGCTAGGCGCCGGGGCCGGCGGCGCCCGTGACCTCGGGCGACGCGGCGCGGAGGCCGGCGGCGGCCTGGTCGGGGTCGACCACGTTGATGATGATCCCGGTCGCCAGCTCGAACCCTCCGTAGGTGGTCAGGCGGGGGAGAAGGTGCAGGTGCCAGTGGAAATCGGGGACGCCCGGCGGGGCTGAGTGCAGCACCAGGTTGTAGGGGGCGCTCGCCCCGACGACCCCGCCGAAGCGGCGCAGCAGGCGGCCGAGCGCGCCGGCGACCTCCAGGTCGCCGGCGGCGTCGCCCTCCTCGAAGCGGGGCCGGTGTGCCTGCGGTACCAGCAGCGCCTCATACGGCATGGACGACGCCCACGGGCAGATGGTGAGCAGGTCGCTGACGTCCTCGACGGCCCGGTCGCCGCGGCGCTCGCGCTCCACCACCGCGCAGGCCGCGCAACCGGGGCCCGTGAGCCGCTCCAGCTCGGCCCGGACCAGCTCCGGCCGCTCCACGGTCGCGATCAGCTGGCTATGGGGGTGCTCCAGCGAGGCGCCGGCGGTGCGGCCCTGGTTGACGATCACCACGATGGAGCCGAACGGGTCCGGCCGGTGCGCCGCCAGCCGTGCCCGGTAGGCGGCCACCACCAGGGCGGTCTGCTCCACCGGCAGGTCGGCGAGGCTGGCGTCGTGGTCGGTCGAGTGGATCACGACCTCGTGCGCCCCGGCGCTCGGGGCCGAGCGGTAGAGCCCGCCGTCGGGGTTGGGCGCCGCCGGCGGGCCCGCGAAGGCCGGGAACTTGTTCGGCACCACCCGGACCCTCCAGCCCGGGCCGTCGGCGGCGCTGCCCGGCTCCCGGTCCGCCCAGAGCTCCGGGGGGGTCATATGCTCGTGACCTGGGCAGAACGGGCAGCCGAGTGTCCCGCGGGAGGGGCCGACGTCACCCAGGAACGCCTCCGGCCGGGCGGCGCGGCCGGCGGCGATCGCGACCAGGCGCCCGCTGAGCGGGTCCTCGCGCAGCTCGCCCGGGGCTGTCAGCGGCGCCGGAGGCGGCAGGTGGATGGGCGCGACGCCGATCGAGCCTGCTGGCGCGCGTGAGAGCTGTCGACGGTTCACTGGCGACTGATCCTCTTCGTTGGTGGACGCGGTCCGGCTTTCGGGGAGCCTATGGGGTCGCGCCACGTCGGGGCCAGTTGCGGCATCATGGGCCGCGGCCCAGTTGGGCCCTTCTGCTCTTCGGCGACCTTTTGGAGGACGAACGCGTGAAGATCCTGGTCACCGTCAAGCGCGTGCCGGACACGGCCGCGGAGAAGCGGCTCGACCCGGCGGACAAGACGCTCGACCGCGAGTCGGTCGAGACCATCATGAACCCGGTGGACGAGTACGCGGTCGAGGAGGCCCTGCGCCTCAAGGAAGCAGCCGGCGGCGAGGTCATCGTGCTGTGCATGGGGCCGTCCTCGGCCCTCCCCACCATCCGCAAGGCCCTCTCCATGGGGCCCGATTCGGCCGTGCACGTCCACGACGACGGGCTCCACGGCTCGGACGTGCTCGCCACCGCCAAGGTCCTGGCGGCCGCCATCCGCAGGGTCGAACCCGACGTGGTCATCTCCGGGTCGGAGTCCACCGACGCCCGCACCTCGCTGGTGGCCGGCGCTGTGGCCGAGTACCTCGGCTGGCCAGGCCTGATCGGCGCCAAGAAACTGGAGGTGGACGGCGGCACCATCCGCATCCACCGCGAGACCGACAGCGGCTACGACGTGCTGGAGGCCTCGGGGCCGGCGGTCGTGTCGGTGGTCAAGGGCATCAACGAGCCCCGCTACCCCTCGTTCAAGGGGATCATGGCCGCCAAGTCCCGGCCGGTGACCGACTATGGCCTGGCCGACCTGGAGATCGACCCGGGCTCGGTCGGCGCCGCCGGCTCCGCCACCGAGGTCGTCGACTTCACCCCCCGCCCGCCGAGGGAGGCCGGCCAGGTGGTCAAGGACACCGGCGACGGCGCCGCGGCGCTGGAGCTGGCCGAGTTCCTGGCCAGCCGCAAGTTCATCTGAGACGCAGCCTGCACCCGGCCTCGCGGCCGGTGAGGGTCGAAACATCTAGGAGGGCTGGCGATATGGCAAGCGTTCTGGTTCTGGTCGAGCACGACGGGGGCGACCTCAGGAAGGTCACGGCCCAGATGCTGACCAAGGCCCGCGAGCTGGGCGAGCCGGCCGCGGTGTTCGTCGGCGACGGGCTGCAGGCGGCGACGGAGGCGCTGGGCCGCTACGGGACGCAGACCGTCTACGCGGCCACCGGCGAGGGCTGGACCAACCAGCTCACCGGGCCGGTGGTCGACGCGCTGGAGGCGGCCGCCGACCGTGCCGAGCCGGCCGCCGTGCTGGTGGCGGCGACCCCTGGCGGCAAGGACGCCGCCGTGCGCCTGGCCGCCCGCAAGGGCTGGGGCGTGCTGGCCGACGTGGTCGACCTGGACGGCGACCTCGTGGCCACGCAGAACGTCTTCGGCGGGGCCACTATCGTCCACTCCAGGGTCACCGCCGGCACGCCGGTGCTGACGATCAAGCCCAACGCCTTCCCGGTGGAGGAGTCGCCCGCGCAGCCGCGGGTCGTCGACCTGGAGCTGACGCCCCAGGCCGGGCCGGCCGAGGTGCGCATGACCGAGCACGTGGTCGAGGAGCGCGGCGGCCGGCCCGACGTGGCCGAGGCCGAGATCATCGTCTCCGGAGGCCGCGGGCTCCAGGACCCGTCCAACTTCGCGCTGGTGGAGGCGCTGGCCGACTCGCTCGGAGCGGCCGTCGGCGCCAGCCGCGCGGCGGTGGACGCCGGCTGGTACCCGCACCAGCACCAGGTGGGGCAGACCGGAAAGACGGTTTCACCACAGCTTTACGTGGCAGTTGGTATCTCAGGTGCGATCCAGCACCGGGCGGGTATGCAGACCTCGAAGACGATCGTCGCGATCAACAAGGATTCCGAGGCGCCGATCTTCTCGATCTCGGACTTTGGCGTCGTGGGCGATCTCTTCAAGGTCGTTCCCAGGCTGACCGAGGAAGTCGTGAAGCGAAAGGGCTGATGGAAGCGCCGCTGCCGATCGCAGATCCAGGTCGCGCGAAGCGTGGCCCCTCCAGGCGACCGGCGATCGTGGAAGCGGCGCACTGGCTTCGGTCTCTCGGGATGGCGGCCGGGCTGCTGCTGACGCAGCCGGCCCGGTGGCTGCGGCTGCACGCGGCCCTGCGCCGGCTCGGCGCCACCGTGACGGCGCACGCCGACGAGCTGCCCCACCCACTGCTGCTCGAACGGCTGCTGGCCAGGCGCGCCGCCGCTGAGCGGCGGCTGGTCTCCACGGCCCCACCCTGGCCGGACGCCGAACTGGACGTGGTGGGGCGGGCGCGCGGGTTCCTCCGCGGAGGCCTGCTGCGCTACGCGGGCCCTCGCCTGCTCGCCCACCGGCGGCTGCGCGGCACCGAGCGCCACCTCGGCGCGGCTGCCATGGACCTGGCCGAGCTTCCCGGTCCCGTCCTGGCGGTGCGCCAGCACGCCGGCGTGGTCGAGGAGGCGCTCGACGGCGCCCGCGCCGAGATCGGCGACCATCTCGCCGAGGCCGCCGCCTCCTCTCGGGTCCTGGCCGGCGCCGCCGCCGAGGGCGCCCGGGCCGCCTCGGCCATCACCGCCCACGCCATCGTCCTCACCTCGCTCGCCACCGCGCGCGCGACCCGCGCGGGCTCGCTCGCCTCCGGCCGGGCGACCCGGGCCGCTTCGCTCGCCACCGGCCGGGCGACCCGGGCGGCCTCGCTCGCCACCGCAAGGGCGACACGGGCGGGGTCGCTGGCCTCCGGAAGGGCGACCCGGGCGGCCTCGCTCGCCGCCGGCCGGGCCGCGTGGGCGGCGCTGCTGGCGTTGGCGAGGGGGACCCGTGCGGTGGTGCTGGCGCTGGGCGCGGCGGTGCTCGCCACGGCCCGGGGAGTCGTGTGGGCTGGCCGGGTGGCGGGCGCGCCGCTCTGCCCGATCGTGCGGACGATGGCGGCGCCGCCGGACCCACGGCTGCCGGCGTGGCGGCGGTTCCTGCGGCCGGTCGCCGCGGCGCTGGCGCTGACGCTGCTGGCCGGTGCGCTGGCCGGGCTGCCCGCGGCCGCGATGCTCGGCGGCTCGGTCAAGGCGGCCTCGGCGGGGCTGCCGGACCTGGCGAACCTGCGGCCGCTGTCCCAGCCGGAGCGCACCCAGGTCTACGACCGCGGCGGCCACCTGATCGAGGTCCTCCACGACGAGCAGGACCGCATCGTCGTGCCCTTGGCGTCGATGCCCCAGGTGCTCCGCGATGCCGTCCTGGCCGCCGAGGACGAGCGTTTCTACGAGCACCACGGCATCGACGACCGCGGGATCCTGCGGGCGCTGCTGGCCAACGTGCTGCAGGGCCAGACCGTCCAGGGCGGCAGCACCATCACCCAGCAGCTGGTGCGCAACGCCTATCCCGACCTCCGCGACCGCTCCCTGGTCCGCAAGGTCAAGGAGGCGTCGCTTGCCGCGCAGCTCGAGGAGCGGATGTCCAAGGACGAGATCCTGGAGGCCTACCTCAACCGCGTGTACTTCGGCGCCGGCTACTACGGCGTCGAGGCGGCCAGCCGCGGCTACTTCGGCAAGCACGCCGCCGCCCTCAGCCTCGCCCAGGCCGCCACGCTGGCCGGGGTCATCCGCGAGCCGGAGGGCGCCAACCCCCGCACCTCCCCCGGGCGGGCGGTCCAGCGGCGCAACACCGTGCTCCAGCAGATGGTCTCGCTCGACATGGTGTCGGCCTCGGGCGCCGCAAAGGCGACCAGGACCGCGCTGCGGGTGCAGCCGCCAGGCGATCCCGGCGGCCACTACCCCTGGTTCATCGACGCGCTCAAGCGCCAGCTCATGGCGGACCCGCGTCTGGGCGCCACCGTGGCGGAGCGCCGCCGCAACCTCTACGAGGGTGGCCTGCGCATCGTCACCACCCTCGACACCACCGCGCAGCAGCAGGCCGAGCAGGCGGCGGCCACGTGGCGGCCGAAGTCCGGACCCGACGTCGCGCTGGTCTCGCTCGACCCGCGCGACGGCGCCGTGCGCGCGATGGTCGGCGGGCGCAACTACAACCGCCACAAGTTCAACCTGGCGATCCAGGCGCAGCGGCAGGCCGGCTCGTCGTTCAAGCCGTTCGTGCTGGCCGCGGCGATGGACGACGGCATCTCCCCAGACTCGCTGTGGGAGTCCAGCGGCTTCTCCAGCAACGACGTCTGCGGCGTCCCGTGGACGGTCAACAACTTCGAGGGGAAGGGCTCGGGCACGATGCCGCTGCGCGAGGCCACCTGGCACTCAGTCAACGGCGTCTACGCGCGCGTGATGGCGCGGCTGTGCCCCGCCAGGGTCGTGAGCATGGCCAGGCGACTCGGCCTGGACGTTCCCGAGGCGCAGTCGCACGCCCCCTCGATCGCGCTCGGCAGCGCCAACGTGACCCCACTGGACATGGCCAGCGCCTATGCCACCATTGCCGACCTGGGCGTCTACCACAAGCCGATGCTCTTCACCGAGATCAGCCGGCACGGCCAGACGCTGATCGACAACCAGCCCAAGGGGGAGCGGCGCATCTCCGCGGCGCTCGCCTTCCAGGTCACCGACGTGCTCAAGGGCGTCGTGCGCAGCGGCACCGGGACCGCGGCCCAGATCGGCCGGCCGGAGGCCGGCAAGACCGGAACCACCCAGGACTTCCGTGACGCCTGGTTCATCGGCTACACGCCGCAGCTCTCGACCGCGGTGTGGATGGGCAATCCGGAGCAAGAGGTGCCAATGGAGGACGTCGGCGGCATCCAGGTCACCGGCGGGTCATATCCAGCCAGGATCTGGCACGATTTCATGGCTGCCGCGCTTGCCGGCCAGCCCTTGCTCGACTGGAGCCAACCGCAGGGGAGCCTGGGCTTCTCGGTGGCGCCACCGTCCGGCGGGAACCAGGGCGACCACCAGCGCCCACGCGGACGGAGACGCGGGCCGGGCCCGGGCTGACCGGGCGAGGCGGCAAGAGCCGACCAGCGCGAAAGGACCACCCTGTGCCATATCTCGACTACGCAGCGACCGCGCCGCTCCGTGCGGAGGTCCTGGAGGCCATGCGCCCGTACCTGGAGCGCCCGGTCGCCAATCCCTCCAGCCAGCACGGTCCCGGCAGGGCGGCCCGCGCGGCCGTCGAGACGGCGCGCGAGCAGGTGGCGGCCATGGTGGGAGCCGACCCGGCGCAGGTGATCTTCACCTCCGGCGGCACCGAGGCGGACAACCTCGCGGTCAAGGGCACCGTGCTGCTGCGCGAGCCCGGCGAGCGCCACCTGGTGGTGTCCGCTGTCGAGCACCACGCCGTGCTCGACGCCGCCGAATGGGCGGTGGTCGACGCCTGCGCCACCGTGGCGCTGGCGCCGGTGGACGGGGTCGGCCGGGTCGACCTCGGCCGCCTCGGCGAGCTGATCGAGCCGGGCCGCACCGCTCTGGTGGCGCTGATGGCGGCCAACAACGAGGTCGGGACGCTGCAGCCGGTGGCGGCGGCCGCCGGGCTGGCTCACGCCGCCGGCGCGGTGGTGCTCTGCGACGCGGTCCAGGCCGCCCGCCACCCTGGGATCGACGTGGCCGCCGACGGCCTCGACCTGGTGGCGCTGGCCTCGCACAAGCTGGGCGGGCCGGCCGGGGTCGGTGCGCTGGTGACCCGGGCCGGGCTGCCGCTCCGCCCGCTGGTGCACGGCGGCGGTCAGGAGCGCGGGATGCGCTCCGGGACGCTGCCGGTGGCGGCGATCGTTGGCTTCGGCGCGGCGGCCGCGCTGGCGGTGGCGGAGCGCGGGACCGGTGCCGGCGCGCTGGCGCGGCTGCGCGAGCGCCTGCTGGACGGCCTGCGGGCGGTGGAGCCAGGCCTCCAGGTCAATGGCGACCCCGGCACCGGCCTGCCGGGGCTGCTGTCGGTGCGCCTACCAGGGCGCCGCAGCGAGGACGTGCTGCTGCTGCTGGACCGCGGCGGGGTCGCCTGCTCCGCCGGGTCCGCCTGCGCCAGCGGCGCGACCGGCGCCTCCCACGTGCTGCTGGCCATGGGCCGTACGCCGGTGGAGGCGCGCGAGACGATCCGGCTGAGCCTCGGCCACGGCTCCAGCGAGGCGGACGTGGACGCCGCGGTCGCCGCCTTCCGCCACGCCGTGGCCGTGCTCGACGCCGGCCGCTCCGCAGCGGAAAGCGCCGGAGCCTCACACGGACGGCCGGCTCCCGCGGGAGCCGCCCAAGCCCCCGACCGGCAGCACGCCTCCGCCGGGGGCGTGCCGTGAGACACCCTTTGTCAACCTCGGGTTCAGGCAGCGCGGCCGTGGGCGCGGTTGCGGTTGGCGACGTGGGTGGCCTCGTTGTAGAGCACGCCCTTGTGCAGGCAGTGCCACAGCACCTCCAGCCAGTGGTTGCCGA
>WNGJ01000342.1_pt1 | contig 75780 bp, 66 predicted proteins | sample 5400611 | NCBI WGS metagenome assembly WNGJ01 (sample SAMN13153375, study PRJNA577476) | soil metagenome | isolation source: 40 cm soil or saprolite under Garry oak tree replicate 1 | place: USA:California | collected 2016-06-15 | reverse complement strand
CCGGCGCCATCATCCGAGAATAGCTGCGCTATCGAAGACGCCAAAGCTTGGTCCGAGTAAACGGTTGCCAAGGGTACGCATGACGTACCGCTGGTAGATGGCTTCATAATCGCGCGCGAGAATAGCACTTCACGGTTGTCTACTTCTAGAAGACTTCCACTTATGGTTAGCGCAAGTCCTAGGAGGGACGCTAACATGAAGACCAAGAAGAAAGCTACAAGGGCAGCGAAACCAGCGAAACCGAAGCAAGCGCAAGTGAAGTCCAAGACCGCTCGTGCGCATATCGCCGAGGGCACGCGCCTCTTTGCCCTCGCCGGACGGCCAACCAAGGCGCAATTCGTAAAAGTGTACGGGCCGCAGGGACCAAAGATGACCTGGGAGCAGCGGGCAAAAGCAGGCGTCGACGCCAAGCACTTCCAGGAGGCGCTCAAGGCGAAGTCCTAAAGTGCGCGGTACGGCCCCTCGGTCGCAAAACGGCTGAGGGCCTCAGTTTCTATTGTCCGGTAATGCGTGCGGGAATTACGCATGAGACGGTCAAATAATCGACTTGTTCCTGTCGCGATTCCACCTTTCTGTCCCGCAGACGCATCCGGGATACAAATTGCCCACACAAACGGCAGAAAAGAGTTAACCACTAAGAGGCGTCTTGCGGGGCAAGAGTCGGCCACCCTCCGAGCACCGTAGGGTCAGGATTGCTTTCTCCTGTCGTCCAGCACAGAATCAGGCACAACGAAGTTGACCGTCGCGCGAGAGGCACCTAGCCATGCGAGTTTCCTACTCGATGCCTCGCATAGTCCTGCTGATCTTCGCTGTCGTGTACCTTGTACTCTGGGTCTGGCACCCGCTCGCCGAAGGGGAAACGCCGCCATTTAGCGTTTTTTTTCCTGCCATGTATTATTTGTTTCCCGCACTGCTTTACTGCCTGGCCTCATTTGTTTTCCTAGTCGGTCGTCCGGCCAACGGCGAACCGCCTCACGAAACCCGGCAGGCGTTGCGGGATACATTTCCGCTCCTCACGCTCGCTTTGGTCTTGTATTTGCCATTGCTGGTGATCGATGGAATTGAGGACGGGAAAGCGGGAGTCGGTCTCGCGCTCTCCCTCCTGCTGGGGGTCTGTTTCATTCTGCTATCTCTGGCGTTCGCCTACGAGCAGACATCGTCGCTGGAAGAATGGAGCGCCAGCGACAAAACGCTGCGATTGGAAAAGCTCTGGCAGCCCGCTCGGGGATGGTTTCGGCGCGTGGCGAGCTGGATGCTCCCGGGCTTGCTACTCAGCGCTGGCGCCATTCTCGTTCTAGCCAGTCTGTTCTTGCCCACGACGGATGGCTCAAACGGTCTCGGGGGCCTGCGCGGGGGCAATGCATGGATCACTTCGATTAGCGAGGTCACGGACGGCATCAAGCCTATCCAATCCACGAAGGCCATCCTTGGACGCGTCACTTATGTTCTGGCGCTGGGCGCAGCGGCGGCAACGTTGACCCTAGTATGCAGCCGGAAGTTCCGGCTCCAAATTTCGAAGCCGTCGCGCCTGTGGCTGGGATTGACCGGCCTGACGAGCTTCCTCGCCGTCTATACGGCAGCGGATCTCAATTTCGGCTGGCTGGGCTTGTTCGCAGAGAGCCGACGAGACGTTCATTGGGTGCAATTCTGCCTGTGGCTCATCCTGTGGCTTGTTCCGCTTGCGCTCTGGGCGTGGCCGTCGCGAAGAGGTGACTCAGCCACGGTGGGACTTCAGGGGTCCGGCCTCAACTGGCTGATTCTGCTTTTCCTTCCTGTTGTGCTCTTAGACGTTGTAATGGCTCCGGCTCTGGTCGGGAATTTTCTAAATCTGACGGGCCTGGCGATCTACGTCGCTGGCTTGCAATTCCTGTGCTGGGGTTTCGTACGCAGCATCACGTTGAATCGCACCGGCTAAGCCGCGTCAACTTGGGGCGACCCAATCACACATACTGGTGAGAACACCGGGAAATCGGAAGCTCGCGCTCTGCTCATCAAACCAAAGCTTACCTACAACTACCACAATTTGAAAACTCGGAAACAATCCACTTGGACGTGTAACGCGGTGTCGTACATGTGGAGTCCTGGGACGCCAGAAGTCCTCTCCCGGGAAGTCACAAAGTGGCTTTGGCTGTGAGCGCAAAACTTCACATTCAGACGCTGCCCACGGCCATTTACAGGTGAAGAATTGCAGGTGAAGTTTCTCTGGGATTCGGCAGAAAACTCTCTAAAGTATTGAAAACGATGGAAGGCCAGGCTGAATTTGAGGTTAGAGAATCTCCCTTGTATCCACTTGGGAAGTTTGGCTAACTGACGGGCTAGGGCATGAAGGCAATCACCTGATAAGCCTTGGCGATGTTGCCGATCACACTCTTGGGGAAACCAGGGTCAAATCTGTCCGCGTATTTCGCTATCAGGGTTTTGCCGACTCCTTTCTCGGCATCTTCCAGCGATGCCCCACGAGCGTAAGCCTGTGCGGCCTCGTCCATCAGGTCACCGAAGTAATGCTTCCATAGTTCGAATCTTTCCTTGCCGCGCATGACGTCGCCATGTCCGCCGATGACCTGGTCGAAGTCAAGTTTCTCGGCGGCGTCGAGGGTTTGAATCCAGTCAAAAGGATAACTATCGCCCATGTATGGAGTCCATCCGTGAAGGGCGTCACCCGTGACGAGAACTTTCTCTCGAGGAAGATAAACGAAGACGTCGCCATTGGTGTGTGCGTTCCCAAGCCAGAGGATTTCGACGGTTTTTGAAGGGCGGTTAAGTATCAACGAGTGATCGAAGGTCACACTAGGAAGCGTCACCTGCATGCTCTTGAGTTCGGCAAGGTAGGCTTCTGCCTGGAGCAAGTTGGCGCGAAGTTGTTCTTTTTGCCTTACGTCCGATGCCTTGTCCAGGTCACTTTTCAGTTTTTCGATTTCCTGGGGCATGGTAACGATTTCGTGTTTTACCCGCGGTATGCCTCGCTGCTCAATGTTCGCCCGTGTCGCCTCCGAGGAAATAATCTCGACGCCGGCAGGCCAGGAACTGGGATACGCCTGGTTGCCCTGATAATGATCCCAGTGAAAATGTGTGTTCACGACGTACCGAACGGGTTTGTCCGTGAGCTTCTTGATCTGCTCGATCAAAGCGCGGGCGGCGGAAGGCTTGGAGTGGGTGTCGACGACGAGCACTACATCGTCGAACAAAATGATGGCTGCGTTGCAGTTGACCTTATACGCAGGCTTGGCGATAGCAGCGTATACCCCATCCGCGACGGGCTTGATGTCGAAGAGATCGTCGGCAGCAAGACGCGTAGCCGGGAGGAGCAACAAGCTAAACAAACAAAACAAGCGTTTCATGTTCATCTCCGCAACGGACGTGAAGTTTCCGAGCGCAGGCTACTACACGGCTGGAGAAAACGTAAGGCGCAGAGTAATTCGCGACTGAGAGTCTTGCGCACGAGTCTGAGCTCACAGGCAGGGCGGATTGTAGCAGGGAATGGTAGGCCCGTGGGGACTCGAACCCCAGACCTCTACCGTGTCAAGGTAGCGCTCTAACCAACTGAGCTACGGGCCTAAAGTCCATCAAGTTTATCACGACTGCCGCAACAATACGGAACGCGCCTGTTCGCCTACCGATGTTCGGATGATGCTCCCGGCGAGAAATCAGTTGCTGTGGTAGTGTGTCCGATGAAGAATCCGAAAAATGCCCATCAAGACGATCATCGAGCCATTTCGAATCAAAAGCATCGAGGCCATCCGCCGCACCACGCGGGAAGAACGCCGGACACTTATGGAGGCCGCTGGCTACAATCTTTTCCTCGTTCCTTCCGATACGATTTTGATTGATCTGCTGACCGATTCCGGAACCGCGGCAATGTCCACCGAACAGTGGGCGGCAATGATGCGCGGCGACGAATCCTATGCCGGGTCGCCGAGCTTCGCGCGATTTCGCGACTCCGTGCAAAACATTTTTGGTTTCCGCCACGTGATTCCCACGCACCAGGGCCGTGCCGCCGAACGCATTTTGTTCAATGTGATGTGCAAAAAAGGCGACGTCGTTCCGAACAACACACATTTTGACACCACGCGCGCGAACTGCGAATTTGTCGGCGCGCAGGCGCTGGATCTTCCCATCGCGGAAGCGAAAGAGCCAGCGCGTGTGCATCCCTTCAAAGGAAACACGGATACTGCGCGGCTGGCGGAAACCATCGAACGCGAAGGCGCGAAGAAAATCCCGCTGGTGATGCTAACGGTGACGAATAATTCCGGGGGCGGCCAGCCGGTCTCGATGGAAAATATCCGCGCGGTGAAATCCATCTGCAAGAAGCACGGAATTCCTTTGTATATCGATGCGTGCCGGTTCGCGGAGAATGCTTACTTCATAAAATTGCGCGAGCCGGGCTACGCGAATAAGACTCCGCGTGAAATTGCGCGCGAAATGTTTTCGCATGCCGACGGCTGCACCATGTCAGCAAAAAAGGATGGCATGGCGAACATCGGCGGATTTCTGTGCACCAACGACGACCGGCTGGCGCAACAGGAAAAGGATTTGCTGATTTTGACCGAAGGTTTTCCAACTTATGGCGGATTGGCGGGACGCGACCTGGAAGCGATTGCCGTGGGACTGAACGAAGCGCTCGAAGAGGAATATTTAGAATACCGGATTGCATCTACCGCATTTCTCGGCAACCACATCGCGGCTGAAGGCGTGCCCATCGTGCAGCCGCCGGGCGGGCACGCAATATATATTGATGCGGGGGCATTTCTGCCGCATGTTCCGGCGGCGCAATTTCCGGGAGTGGCACTGGCGAACGAGCTGTATCTGGAAGGCGGAATTCGCTCCGTGGAAATTGGCACGCTGATGTTCGGCGAGCACGCCACGATGGAGCTCGTGCGGCTGGCGATTCCGCGGCGCGCGTACACGCAAAGCCACATCGAGTACGTCGTCGAGGTGATTCTGGACGTTTGGCGCAAACGGGAGCAAATCCGGGGATACGAAATAATCGAGCAGGCAAAATTTCTGCGGCACTTTTCGGCGAAGCTGAAACCAGTTGAGACTGAGGCGCGATGAACGTAACGATCGATGCGAAATTGAAAGCGAAATGTCCGCGGACGGCGCTTGGGTGTGTGACGGCGCACGTGAAAGCGGGCGCGTCGCCCGCCGCGCTGCTCCAGGAAATGAAGATGCGGGAAAACGAAATCCAGAAACTCCCCTTTCCGCGCGGCGTGCTGGAATCGATGCAAGTGGAAACGACGCGAAAAGCATACAAAGCTTTGGGAAAAGATCCGGCGCGGTACCGTAATTCGGCGGAAGCGTTGTTGCGGCGCGTGGTGGCTGGAAAAGGCTTGCCGGAGATCAATGCGGTCGTGGACGTAATCAATCTCGTGTCCGTGGAAAGCCGCCTGCCGGTTGGTCTGTATGACCTGGGGCACGTTGTCGGCGACATGGTTTTTCGCGCGGGGCGAGAGGGCGAAACGTACAAAGGAATCGGTAAATACGATTTGAATCTGGAAGGATTGCCGTTGTTCGCCGATACCGTTGGCCCGCACGGCAGCGCGACGAGCGACTCGGAACGAACGATGGTTACGACAGCGACGAAGCAGGTGCTGGCAGTCATCATTTCTTTCAGCGGCCCGGAAGGACTGGGGCGCTGGGGGCAAAGAATGTCCGATCTGCTGAAGGAGTATGCCGCAGCGCAAGACGTGGAAATCCGAGTGGTCGAATAAGGAACTAGTCTTAGTTCGCCAGGTTTTAACCAACCCGTTTGATCCGCAGCGTTTTTCCCGCCTTTCCGGCCTTTCCCGCCTTTGTCGAATGCTTCTTGAAGCTGAGCCAATCATCGGGTTTACTAGGGGCGAAGCTGTCGCGTGTGGCGCTCGCATCAAACGCTTGAAAGACCGAGAAGCAATCCCATTCCGTAGAAGAGGTGGCCGATGGCCTGCAATCCCGAAGTGTTGAAACACGTTCCGCTGTTTGCGCTGCTCGACGCAGACGAGACGGCGGTGCTGGCGGGGCAAGTGGAGCTGAAAAATTTCTCCCCGCGGCAGCGCATTTACAAGATGGGGGACCCGGGCGGCCAGGCCTACGTGATGGTCTCCGGAAAAGTCCGAGTGACGACGGTGGACGAAGACCAGCAGGAAGTCGTGGTGGATGAACCGGCGCACGGCGAGTTCTTCGGCTTCGCGTCGATGCTGGAGCAGACACCTCATCAAACCAACGCCACGGCCATGGAAGATACGCAATGCCTGGAAGTCAGCCGCGGCGACATTGCGACGCTGCTGCAACGCAAGCCACATGCGGGAATGGATATGCTGACGGTGCTGGGGAAACAGTTTCACTCTTCGCAGCAACTGGTGCGCATTCGCGCGATGCGCAACGCGAACGACGTGATCGAGGCGAAATCCACGTTGCCCGAGCGCATCGCGGACTCCATGGTGCAGTTCGGCGGATCGTGGAAGTTCATCATTGGTTTTATGGTCCTGAGCAGCATCTATACGGCTATCAACGTGGGTTTGCGAAGGGCGGCGTGGGATCCGTATCCATTTATCTTGCTGAATCTGATTTTGTCGCTGCTGGCGGCGATCCAGGCGCCGGTGATTATGATGAGCCAGAACCGCCAAGACCGGAAAGACCGCGTGCGCAGCGAACTGGATTACGCCGTGAATCGGCGAGCGGAATCGGAGATTCAGGGACTAGCGCGGAAGTTGAATCTGCTGGGGGATCAGATGGGCGACCTTGAGGATCTTGTGCGGGGAAAGCTGAAACATGGATAGGGGAACAACGGAGGCAGGAAAAGGATAACGCCGAGACGCTGAGTTCGCAGAGGAGCGCAGAGAGGAATGGCCGGAAGGGGTACTCCACGCCGAGTGGAAGTTAGGCCCGTCACTACAAGAAAACCCGAGAGGTATGGGATGCCGGGCCACGCGGCAGCCTGAAAGCAATTCCTCAGCGGCTAAAGCCGCGAGGAAAGGGCAGGAATTATGTCGGACCTAAGGGTAAGCCTCGCCGCTACAAGATCAAAACATTAGACCTGCAAGGATTGAAGATAGGGGACGCTGGCTTTCATCATGTCCAGGTTCATTTCGACGAAGTAATTTCTTACGCCGGCGGTTTTCGCGGCGGAGAAGATTTTCTTCCAATCGAGAGTGTCCTGCCCCACCGGCATGATTTTTTTGGTTTGCGCCGACCAGCCCTGGACGTGCATGGAAAAGAAGCGGCCGGGATATTTTGTGAAATATTCGGCGGCGTCGTAGCCCTGGCTGATGGTGGAAACCTGGAACTGGAACTGGACGAGCTTGGGATCGAGAAGCTGGAGCAGCAAGTCGTAAGTGCGCTTGCCGTCCACCACTGAAAGCTCGAAGTTTTCGTTATGAAGGCCCTGCTGGATACCAGCCTTGGCGGAGACTTCGCCCATTTTGTTGTATTCGGCGGCGGCACGCTTCACATCATCCATGGTGGGTTTCTTGGGGCCGTCGAGGCTGGGCACGATCATTTGCGTCAGGCCGACATCTTTCGCCCAAGCAATGCGGGACTCCTGATTCTCACGAAGCTCCTTGATGCCGAAGTGAGAACTTATGCAGGTGACGCCTGCATCGACCAGAATTTTGCGAAGCTCGGCGCCCGAATATTTGGCGAGGCCAGCGAAGCCCGAATCGCCATAACCCACCGGCGAGCACAACTCGATGGTCTGAAATCCGGCAGCGGCAAGCTGCTTGATGGTGCCAGGAAAATCCTTGGCGATCATCTCGCGTACCGGCCAGGTCTGACAGCCGATAGGCAACCCCAGCGGATTGGCGCGAAGGTCCAAAGCGTTTGCGGAAAGAAATCCGGCAGCGGCGGCGGTCGTGGCGGCGTTCCTCAGAAATTCTCTTCTCGACAATTCGGGCATGGACGTCTCCTTATTCATGCTTAATTCATTACAAGGGACTCGCTAGAGTTCCCAATGAGTTCGGCGGTCCGGGCGGACTAACTTTTGCGCCGCATCAGAATTAACGATCTTCAAGTTGGCGCGATCCCAAGCGAGTTTTTGCGGCAAGCGGGTGGCGACATTTCCGAGCAGCAACGTCTCTGTGACAAGGCTGGAGAATTCGAAATTTCCGCCGGGCTTGACTTTGCCTCCCTTACAGGCATCGAGCCATTCGCGTTCGTTGCCGGGCGAGCGCGGCAACGTTTTTGACGGCTGTTTGTAGGCGCTCATTTTCGATTCGGGGATGAGCCGCGGATTGGCGCCATTGAATGCGCAGAGAATTTTCCCGCGATCGCCGATGAAAAGTAGCCCTTCGCCTTCTTCATCGCCGTCGCCCTTCAGGGGACGGCCTTCTTCCAATTCTTCCGGGCGCGGCGGCTTGAGGCCACCGTCGTGCCAAGTGAATTTCACGGGCGGCATGTCGCCGCGGGCCGGGAAATTGTAATGAATGACGGAGGCCAGCGGAAACGTTTCTTCGTAGCGTTCGGTGGAACTTGCTTCGACGCTGACGGGCGCTTCGAGCTTCAAGACGCGAAAAATTGTGTCGTAACTGTAGCACCCCATGTCGCCGAGAGCGCCGCAACCGAAGTCGCTCCACCCGCGCCAGACAAAAGGCAAATAGGCGTGGTGGAAAGGACGTTCCGGAGAAGGGCCGAGCCAGAGGTCCCAATCCAAACCGTCGGGCACGGCTTCGGTTTCCTTGGGGCGTTCGAGACCCTGCGGCCAGAAAGGACGGTTCGACCAGTTGGCGACCTCGCGCACGGGGCCGATGACGCCGTCCCAAATCCATTCACAGAGCAAGCGAGTGGCTTCCGAGGCCTGGTTGCCGACGGCAATCTGCGTGGCCACGCCCGTTTCGCGAGCGATTTCAGCGATGCGGCGCGCTTCATAAATGGTGTGCGTGAGGGGCTTCTGGCAAAAAACATGTTTGCGCTTCTTCATCGCGGCGGCGGAGACGGCAGCGTGAAGATGGTCGGCGGTACAGACAACAACGGCATCGACGTCCCTTTGTTTTTCGAGCAGCTCGCGGAAGTCCGTGTATGCGAAACAGCCGTGATACTGGCCGGAGCGCTGTTGCGTAGCGTAATAAGCGTCCACGATTTTCTGGCAGGGTTCGCGGCCGGCGACGCCGCCGGTGACGCGAAGAGAATGCGTCAACTGAATGGGCTGGTCGGGGCTGAGCCAGTCCCAGCCGCTATCGACGCCGAGCAATTTGCGGACGGAATTGCAGAATTCATGAGTGTCCCATTGCGGGTAATCCGCGCCGGATTTATTGGGATCGCAGACGGCGACGCCCTGAACGTCTGGTTCGCGCAAGAAATGAAGCATGACGCGCAAACCCTGGGCGCCGACGCCGATGAAAGCGATGTTGACTTTGTCGCTGGGCGGAACATATCCGGCGCCACCCAAGACGCGGCGCGGAACGATGGAAAAACCAATCGCCGCCGCGGCAGTTTGCGCCAGGAACTTGCGCCGCGAAATCGAGCGTTCCGAAAAGGGGCGCTCTGAAAAGGTGCGCGACGTAAGCCGATTCTTCACGGTTCCTCCCCGACTGCGGCTCGCATTGCGATGATTTACCACAGTGTTGAGCGGCGTGACTACTGCAAAAGAAGCAAAAGTGGGACGGCCGGCAAACTTTGAAAAGGGCGCGGTAAGCCCCGCCACTACAAAGCAATCCAGCAGGCGGACGGCCTAAGAAGGCCGTCCCTACAAAACGCGAGCGAAACGAACTGAAGTTCGCTCCTACACCAAGAAGGAAAAACCGCCGGCCGACGCTACAAGTTAGCGGGAGACGGGCTCGGCGATGTTTTGCTCCTGCACGGCGGCGCGGCGGTTGAGGAAGCCGCGGGCAGCGAGGAGTTCGGCGTTGAGCAAGGCGGCGCCGGCCGCCCCGCGAACCAAATTGTGCGAGAGCAACGTGAGCTTCACGTCGAGGAGCGGACACTCGCGGACGCGGCCGACGACGGCGGCCATGCCGTTGCCGGCGTTGGCGTCGCGACGCGGCTGGGGGCGACTCTCGTCGTCGAGTACGACGACAGGATTGCGCAAAGCGGTGGGCAGCGAAGCGAGCACGGCGTCGACTTCAAAATTGCGCAGGGCTTCGCGGACTTCGTCGAGCGACGCGATTTTTTTCAGGCCGACGGAGACGCATTCAAGGTGGCCGTCGACAACCGGAACGCGATTGCAATGGGCGCTGAGGCCGAGGCCGGCGTCAACGAACCGCGAGCCATCCCATTTGCCGAGCAGCTTCTGCGGCTCAAGCTCCATCTTTTCTTCTTCACCGCTGATAAAGGGAACAACGTTGCCCTGAATATCCATCGCCGGGACGCCAGGATAGCCTGCGCCGGAAATGGCTTGCAGAGTGACGACGAAGATTTTCTCGAGGCCAAAAGCATCGGCGAGAGGCTTTAGAACAAGCACGAGACCGGCAGTGGAGCAATTGGGATTGGTGACGATAAAACCGGTGTCGTAGCCGCGATTCTTCTGCTGCACGGGAATGGCGTCGAGGTGAGCGGCGTTTACTTCAGGAATGAGCAGCGGAACGTCGGAGTCCATGCGGTGATTGCGCGAATTGCTGACGACGGGATAGCCGGCGCGGGCGAAATCTTCTTCGGCGGGGCCAGCGACGGAGGAATCTAGAGCGGAGAGAACGAAGTCGCAGTCGAGGGAAGGATCAAGACCCTTGACGACGAGGCCACGGGCGGACTCTGGAACCGGCCAGTCAAGATGCCAGCGAACGGCGTCGGCGTAAGTCTTGCCCGAGGAACGCTCGGAGGCGGCAACTTCGGTGAGTTCAAACCAGGGATGATCGCCGAGCATTTGAACGAGGCGCTGGCCGACAACACCGGTGGCGCCGAGGACTCCTGCTTTCCACTTTTTCTCCGGTCGTTTCGACTGCATGTTTTGGTCTCCGTTGTTTTGAGCTGGGGAATTCATACCGCACCGCCGTGTTGAGATGCCTCCGGGACACGAGGCGAACCAATGCGCGTGCCGCGCGCCTGCGGGTTAAAAGTATTGCGAACCCAGACGACCATTTCAGTTTCGGCGGCCAGAGGCAAGACCTTGGCGTGAAGGACTTTCGCGCCACTGTCGGCAAGGGCGCGAGCTTCGTCGTAGCTGAGTTCATGCAAAAGGCGCGCTTCGGCGGATTCGCTGGGATTGGCGGTGTAGATGCCGTCGACGTCGGTCCAGATGACGAGCTCGTCAGCGTTCACAACGTGAGCGACGATGGCGCCGGAAAAATCGGAGCTGTTGCGGCCAAGAGTGGTGATGCGGCCGTCGGGAGTCGCACCGATGAAGCCGGTGACAACGGGCACAATGCCGGCTTCGAGAAGCGGAAGAAGTACTTCGCGGCCACGCTGCCTGGTTTGTTCGAGATGGGGCTCGGCATCGCGGAAAGTGTCGCAAGTCAGAACGAATTCCGAAGAAGTGACAGGTACTGCGGGGACGCCCGACTTTTCGAGCGCCACCGCGAAAAGCCTGGCGCTGAAACGCTCGCCAAAGGAGGCGAGGCGATCGAAAAGTTCGGCGCCGGCCGCCACGCTGCCGTGAACGGGAACTTCGTGGAGAAGGTCGCGTCCCAGCAGTTGCAACTCGTAGCGCACGCGAAGGCTCTCCTGCTCGCTGAGTTGCAATTCGAGAAGCACATCGAGATGAAGGTCCAGGAGGAGTTCGGCTTCATGGCGAGCGTGGGCGAGTTTGCCGTCCGCGAGCGCCCGCGCAATGGAAAGGAGATGGTCGGTGACGCCCTTCATGGCGGAGACAACCACGACGACATTGGAAGACCGGGCGGCGGACCGAACGAGGCCTGCGGCGTGGAGCATACGGTCCGCACCGAGAAGCGAACTGCCGCCGAACTTGAACGCGACGATCTCCCGGAGTTGCCTGGCTAACCCGCCTGCGTAGTGTACGACCTCGTCATGAGCGGCCGCGGAATGGCCGGCTCGTAACGCGGCGGGGCTGCGTTCGCCTGAAACATCTTCCTGAACATTTTCGAGACTCATGGCCTGCGCTCCTGGTTTGTTGTTTCCAGTGCCGCTGGAGCGTCTCTGGAGGGGGCTTAAAAGAAGAAACCCACCGCCAGGTCGCTTCCGGCGGTGGATTGGAAACTTTTTCTAGCTTTGCTAGGTGTTTCTCCACGCGCCGGAAGCGGAAATAGTCTTCTTAGTCGTAGTCGAGGTAATCGACATGGACGACTTGGACGTAATTCGCTTGGCGGTGGCAGTCATCATTGCAAGGAAAGAGTAGCACGCGTGTGGGCAGAAGTGAAGGGGGAAAAAACCGCAAAAGCACCTCAAGTGATCTACCTGACCCCTCTACAGGTTTTTCCTTAGTCCTAGCGAGCAGTTTTGCAGGAGAAACACCTGTTCCGGGGAAAGAATGCGCAGGCGGAGGGGTCCGCGTAGTGTGGAGACTAGTTACAAGCTTGTCCCGCGCATGGCAAATCCAAAGCGTTCAATAAACTACGGAACGCCAATTCAAGAGGAACGTGGAGATGAGAAACGAGCGTAAGGGAAGAATCCTGGGGGGTGCGTTGCTGGCGATGACGCTGAGCTTGGGCGCGGCGAATTTGCAGGCGCAGGAAGGCCGCAAGGTGCTGTCCAATCCTGTCCCGGCTTACCCCGAGGTGGCTAGGAGGATGCGCCTGAGCGGCGTGGTGAAGGTGCAGGTGGTGATCGGCGCAGATGGCCGAATCAAGGAGAAGAATGTCATCGGCGGACACCCGATCCTGGTGAGCGCCGTCGAGGACACGCTGAAGAATTGGAAATACGCGCCAGCTAGCGGAGAAACCACAACCCAGCTGGAGTTCAATTTCCATCCATAGACCTCGCGGAAACAAGTTTTTGGAACAATCCGAAGTGAAGAAGCGGCCATGCGGAACCATTCCGCGTGGCCGTTTTCTTTTGCTCAGAGGACTTTGGCTAGTTCCTGCAAGACTCCGTCACCATATACCGGATCCTTGATGGAGAATTCGCCCTTCCCTAAAACAGGATTGAGGTTAAGAAAAACTTCTGATGAGCCATCTCCCAAGAATAATTTGATGGTGGTCCAATTGCCCGCCGGCTTGACGGTAAATCCTCCGTTGGGAGAGTGTCTGACGTGTTCGCCGAGTATGGCTGCACTAAACGGCAGCTCGGCGACGCGGACTGCCTTCGATGGAATGCTCTTTGCCTCAAGCGTCTTCTGTAAAGCAGCAAGGAGGCCGGAGGCGTCGGAATCTGGCAGGGCGATGAATTTGCCTTTCGTGAAAGCGACGGGAATCTTGCCGGACGGACGAGCCATGGTCAATTCAATATCGAAGCGGGCGGTCTTGCCGTCCGCGACGTAAGCGGCCTGATAGCGTTTCACGGTGTCGGACGAGGCTCCATCGGCGGAACGAAGACTGAACATCAGCCAGCCGTCACCGACGGCAGCGACCTGCGGTTCTGAAATGAGTTGCGCTTCCTCTTTCTGGCATCCCCCGGACAGGCCGGTCACCAGAAGCGCGAACACAACTAAATGGATTCTCATTCCAACGGCCTCAACGGCTATCTGAGTTTTTCGCTTCGAAGAGCAGACTTGAGCAGGTTAAACCGGATTCGGCCTTTTGAAGCTCGGAAATGTCGATGGAAGCGACGGAGAAGCCACGGGCTTCGATGCGCGCGCGGGTGCGTGGAAAAGAAGCGGGAAAAATGATCGTGCCGCCGAGCGCCAGGGCATTGGCGGCGTGAGGCTCGGCGGGATCGACGTCGATCCATTCATGGCCAGCGAGTGGCGCCGCGTCAAACCACGTGCGATTTGCAAGGAGCGTGTTGCCACCAAGCTGGGTAACGGCGGATTTTAGATGCAGGCAGCCACTGACGGGAACGGCGATGACTTCATAGTCGTACGGCGCAAGAATGGCGGCAAGCTGGCCGATGCCCTCCGCGTTACTACGTTTGGTGAGGCCGACAAAGAGTTTTCGGCCGATGCGAAGGACATCACCGCCTTCGAGAGTTCCTGGAATAGAAACGTATTCGAGCTTTCGAAACCTGGCGAGAGCATGAGCGAGCGATTGAGCCTCGCGCCGGCGAGTTTCCGTTCCGAGCGGCAGGATCACTGCCAATTCATCCAGAACGATGGCGGGATCTTCGACAAACATGGAGTCGGGAAGAGCAGGTTCGGCGGGAAGAGAAATAACGCGGGCACCCAGTTTGCCGAGCAGATTCTCGTAAGCGTGGTGCTGCTTTTGGGCGACGGCTAGATCGATGGGCTTGCGATCAATGAAGGAAAGTTCGCAATGGACGATGGCTGGGCTGACGGCGCGCGTTATGGCGGTGAGCATGGCAAGCACAGGAGTTTACACGAGATATTGTTGAGACGCCGCGCCGGAGTGTATAGACTCGGCATCGAAATGGAGCGAGGAGCGACTGGAATGGCGATTGGTCGGAGGATTGGCGCAGGATTTCTGGCGAGTGCGCTTTTTTTCAGCGGCTCGGTTGCGGCGGCTGGGAATACGGCGGACGAGAAAAAAGCAGTGGCCGTCGATGAAATTTTCGTGGACATGACGAAACCAGGTTCGCCGGGATGCGCATTGGGAGTCTACCGCGACGGCATGATGATCTATTCCAAAGGATATGGACTCGCGGATGTCGAACAAAATGTGCCGATAACGGCGCAGAGCGTGTTCGACATCGGCTCGACATCCAAACAATTCACGGCCGCAAGCATTCTGCTCCTGGAAAAGCAGGGCAAACTTTCCGTCAATGACGACGTCGGAAAGTACATTCCGGAACTTCCCGATTACGGGCAGAGAATCACGATCCTTCATCTGCTGAACCATACCAGCGGGCTGCGCGATTACCTTACGCTGATGGACCTGGCGGGAATCAACACGGACGGCGTGACGACGGATGAAGACGCGCTGCAGATGATTTCCCGCCAGAAGGCGCTGAATTTTGCACCCGGGAGCGACTGGCTCTACAGCAACACGGGATTTTTTCTGCTGTCAGTGATTGTGAAGCGCGTGAGCGGGAAGACCCTGCGAGAATTTGCGGCGGAGAATATTTTTATGCCGCTGGAGATGACCCATACGCAGTTTCGCGACGACCACACGTCGCTAGTTGCCAACCGCGCGCTGGCCTACGATCCCAAGGAGAATGGCGTAGGTTTTCGCCTGAACGTTTCGTACTTCGAGCAAACCGGCGATGGCGCGGTACATACCTCCGTGGAAGATTTGCTAAAGTGGGATGAAAATTTCTACGGCGGGCAGATCGGCGGGAAGGATTTCCTCGCGGAGATCCAGCAACAGGGCAAACTGAACAACGGCAAGGTGCTGGATTACGCGAAGGGATTGTTCATCCAGGACTACCGCGGATTGCATACCGTGAGCCACGGCGGAGCCTGGGGCGGATACCGCGCGGAATTGCTGCGTTTTCCAGGGCAGCACTTTTCCGTGGCGTGCTTGTGCAATCTGGGAAGCGCGAGGCCGTCGAACCGAGCACACCGCGTGGCGGACGTGTATCTGGCCGGCCTGATGAAGCCCAAAGAAACAAATAAAGAAATGCCAGAACAGCGGGAAAAGGAGCAGAAGGCGGTTTCGCTGCCTCCGGAACAAATTAGGAGCTACCAGGGCGACTACTGGAGCGATGAACTGGGCGTCGCGTATAGACTGGCGATTGTGGATGGGAAGCTAAGGGTGATCGCACTCTTGGATACAACAGGCTCCGCGCACACCGGAAATCTTCCTGGGATTACGGTGGATGCGACGGCGGCGGATAAATTTGAAATGAATGAACCAAAAATCACGATTCAGTTCGAAAGGGACCAACAGCAAGGCGTGAAAGGCTTCACGCTGGATGCCGGCCGGACACGCGGTATGATTTTTACGCGGAGAAACGGCGCGGGAAAGTAGGGGGCGAGATGGGCGCGGATTCGATGAGGCGGGCAGCAGCGGTTTTGCTGGTGATCCTGGGAGGAGCGGCGCTTTGGTGGGCGGGGAGCGGAGCACAGGCTTCGGCATCGGCAAATGACGCCATGGTGGCCACGATCGCGGTGGCACGGGAGCGTGCAGCGTCGAACGATCCTCGGCTGAAAGGGGCGTCGCGGTTCGAAGAGGGCGGCTGGATCTACGTGCATCTGGAAGGCGATCCGGGCGCGATGGGGTATCAGCATGGATACCTGCTGGCGCCGGAAATCGAAGACGGGTTCGCGGCAGTAAGTGCAGGAATGATGCATTCCACCCAACGCGACTGGGAATTCTTCCGGAAAGCCGCGCACGAAATGCTGTGGCCGAAGATCGACGCGGAATATCAGCAGGAGCTGCAAGGCATCGTTGAGGGGCTGCGAACCCGCACCGGGTCGAAGCTGGATGTGGACGACATCGTGGCGTTCAACGCATTCGAGGAGCTGCCGGATTATTACCTGCCGTGGCTGAACAAGTGGCAAAAAGCGGCGAATGCGCCGAACCTGAAGAGCCCAGGAAATTGCAGCGCTTTCGTGGCCACGGGAAGCTGGACAAAAGACGGGCAAATCGTGATGGCACACAACAACTGGACGAGCTACCGGAACGGAGAACGGTGGCGGATTGTGTTCGACATCGCGCCGAAAAACGGTTACAGAATCCTGATGGATGGATTCCCCGGAGTGATCGCCAGCGACGACGATTTCGGCATCAACAGCGACGGGCTGATGGTGACGGAAACGACGATCACACAGTTTGAGGGCTGGGACCCGAACGGCAAGGCGGAATTTGTGCGGGCACGAAAGGCGCTGCAGTATGCGGGTTCGATCGACGAATACGCAAGAATCATGCTGGACGGAAACAACGGGGGATACGCCAACGACTGGCTGCTGGGCGACCGGAAGACTGGCGAAATCGCGCAACTTGAACTTGGATTAAAAGCACACAAACTGTGGAGGACCAAGGATGGCGTGCTTTCGGGATCAAACTGGGCGCGCGACCCGAAGGTGCTCAAGGAAGACACGCCACAGTTTGATCCAAATAATAAGGAAAGTTCGCCGAACGCGCGACGGGCACGGTGGGAGGAGTTGCTGGCGGAAAACAAAGGAAAGATCGACGTGGCGCTTGCGGAAAGGATGCTCGGCGACCATTCCGACACTGCCCAGAAAAAGGAAGAGCCAAACGAGCGGACGCTATGCGGGCACGTAGATGGATCGTCGCGCGGTGTGAAAGAGTGGGAATGGCAAGCATATTATCCCGGCGGAGCGGTGCAGGGAAAAGCGACAGATGCAACCATGGCGAAAGAAATGCGGTTCGTGGCTCGCATGGGCCATCCCTGCGGCGGAGATTTTCTGGCCAAGCCATTTCTCGCAGCGCATCCGGAGTTTGCCTGGGAAGAACCGTATTTGCGGGACATGAAGGCAGGCCCTTGGACGGAGTTCCGGTCAGGCCAGGTTTCGAAAGAGTCAGACAAAAATTAGAAAAACGTGGTCGATGATGTACTGGGAAACATCATTGCGAAGGGGTGAGGGGCGATCGGCGCCGCGTGAGAAATCCAGAGCCGGGTAATTCCTGCCCCGAGGAGCATCCCGGCGAGAATCAAACCAATCACGCCGAGCACAATCCAAACATCCGATTTTGCAAACGTCAGGACGCCCGAGTTCCGCGAAGTTTCCTGAGCAGGATCGGCGGATGGCTCGTTCCGCGTGAAGCGAGGATGCGGGGCCTTGTCCGAAACCTCCGGCTGCACCAGGAGGCAGTAGCCTTTGCGCGGAATGGTTTCGATGTAGAGCGGCTTATCGGAGGAATCGCCCAGCGCTTGGCGGAGCTTGTTGACAGTGGTATTGACGTTGGCGTCGTAGTTTACGTGCGTATCGGCGGGCCAGAGCCGCACGCGCAGCTCTTCGCGGGTGACGACTTCGCCGGGCTTCTCGAGGAGAGTAAGCAGAATCTGATAAACCTTGCCCTGCAGCTTCAGCCGGGCTCCATCTCGCGACACTTCCTGCCGCTGCTGGTCAATCCGAAACGGTCCAAAACTTACATACCGGCCCGACGACAAAAGCGTCCGTTCTGAGACAGTCGCCTCATCCGGCTCTCGCATTGAGATCACTTCCGGTGACATAGACGCCCACCCTTATGGTGTATAGACGTAAAATCCATCAGAGTGTTTTCTAGGGTTACGAAAAAATTCATGAATAGGTTCCGTGAAACGGCTGACTCCAGCAGCGGCACTCGGGAACCTAGCGACAATAATCTGGAAATCGGGATGTCGCTAGGTAAAGCGCGGAAATTTAGATAAAACACATATGAATTACTGGAATTTTGCGCTGTAGGAGGAACGCCAATTTTTGGCACTCCCCGTCTAAAACCGCAAATCAGGCGCTTTCGGCGATATTATTGAGGTGAGTCCAATGCGTCGTTTTGTAACCGTGTCCGGGGCATGTGCTGTTCTTTTTCTGATGGTAGGCGCGGCTGCCTTGGGGCATTCGAGACAGGCGCCTTCCCAGTCCCAAGTGGCCGTCCAAGCGGCGTCTGCATATGACGCGAAGAACTGGAACGAAGCGGCCAAGTTATTTGGCCAAATCGCGCACGCAGCGCCAAGTCCACGGGTTTGGTACCGGCTAGGGGTATCCCTGAATAAGGCTGGAGAAAAAGAAGAGGCCATCGAAGCTTTTGAAAAAGGCAGAGCCGCAGGGTTGCCGCCGCAATTCGTGGAATATGGCCTTGCGGCCGTATTCGCAACGAAAAAAGACAAGGAAAAGGCGTTTGAACATCTGGAAAAAGCGGCGCAAGAGGGCCTGGGTCAGCCGGACGAGTTGTCATCCGATCCCGACCTGGCGGAGTTGCGGTCCGACCCTCGTTTCGCAAAAATTCTGGAACTGGCGACACGCAACCAGAAGCCATGCGCTTATGCGCCCGAAAATCGGCAATTCGACTTCTGGCTGGGTGAATGGAGCGTAGTGACAAGCCATGGTGAGACTCCGGCGGGAGACAGCCGAATTGAATTGATCCTCGGCGATTGCGTGGTGCAGGAAAATTGGACGAGCGCGGGAAACGTTGGATACTCCGGGAAGAGCTACAACATCTATAACGGGGCGCTGAAGCGGTGGGAACAATATTGGGTGGACAACGCGGGAGGCAACATTTTTTTCTATGGCGGCTTGAAGAACGGAATGATGGACTACTGGACGGATGAAATTCCACAACCGGACGGAAAAAAACTAAAACGGCATCTCCAGTTCATCAAGATGGGAGCTGATAAGGTGCGGCAATTCAGCCAGGGCTCGAATGACGGCGGCAAGACGTGGTTTGTGGAGTACGATTTCACCTACAACCGAAAGAAGTAACCAATCCTGCTTGGAGCCGGACGCGGGTATTTCGATTCCTTACTCCTAGGCAAGTTCTTTCGCCGGTACGGGCGGCAGCGGCAAAACAACTGGCCCGCGACGCGAATCCGGGTACCGCGAAAGCGCTGGTCAAAGCAACCACGGACAAGAATTGGTCGATACGAGCGGCCGCACTGGAGGCCATCTCGCAGCGGGGAGATCGCTCGCTCGTTTCCGCGAAAGACGACGTACGCTTCGCGGCGGCCGCGTGCGTCGTGCGCTTAAGCGAGATACCCGCAGAGAAAACGCCAGCGGAACGCGCAAGCCATAGGTTTTTCACGGATGGCGCCGCGAAAATCCCCTTGACACTATGGCGTGTTACGATATAGCGTATGACGACTGAATGCTCTTTCTCAGGAGTTGTAGCCGTGAGTGTTGCACAAGATAACCCTGAATCATTCGGGCCACTGACGCCCGCCATGTTCCATGTGCTGCTGGCGCTTGCGGGCGATGACCTCCATGGCTACGCCATTCTTAAAGAAGTAGAGCTGCGCACCGGCGGCAAAGTGCGGCTGAGCACGGGGACTCTCTATGGAATCATCAAGCGCTTGCTGAACGATGGCTTGATTGTGGAGCTCCGTTCACGGCCAGCGGAAACAGACGACGAACGGCGGCGTTATTACCGATTGACGCCGCACGGGCGGCAAGTGGCAACCGCGGAGGCGGAGAGGATGGATGAAATCCTGTCCATCGCGCGGTCGAGGAATCTGCTGAAGAAAACTCGGACGGCGTGAAGAAATCTCCGGCGGCGGACGAGCGGTTTGCAGAAACAAGGAGTGGTCCGAAGAGCGGTGCTGTGGTGGCGCCGCGGGAGGACACCATGGCAGCGGCTGATTCCAGGGCGACGCGAATTTATCGGGCACTTCTGCGGCTCCTCCCCTTCGATTTTCGGAGCGACTTCGGCCCCGAAATGGAAACCGTTTTCCACGAACAGCATAAGGAAGCAGGGCGGCGCAACGGAACCCCAGGTGTCCTGAGGCTGTGGTGGGAAACGATTGTGGGGATTTTCCGGACGGCCCCGGGCGAGCACCTGGCGATGTTGCGCCAGGATGCGGGGTTCGCGCTGCGGATGATGGGCAAGAGCCCCGGATTCACGCTTGCGGCGATCCTCACGCTGGGCCTGGGAATCGGCGCGAATTCGGCGATCTTCAGCGTCGTGCATGCGGTTTTGCTAAAGCCGCTGCCGTACGAACACGGGGAGCGGCTGGTGACGCTGCAACAGCAGGCGCCGCGCGCGGGATTATTGAATCAACCCTTCTCGGTGGCGGAGATCAACGACTACCGGACGCAAAGCCATTCCCTCGACGGCCTGGTCGAGTATCACAACATGAATTTCATCTTGCTCGGCCGAAGCGAACCGGAACGGGTGGAAACCGGAGTCGTTTCCTGGAACTACTTTGACGTGTTCGGCGTGAAGCCGCTCTTTGGCCGCGCCTTCCGTCCGGAAGACGAACAACCCGGCGCGCCCGCCGTGCTGATGCTCAGTTATGAATACTGGATCAGGAGCTTCGGCGGCGACCCCACAGTGGTGAACAAGACGTTCTCCATGAACGATAGGCCGCATAAGGTGGTGGGAATATTGCCGCCCGTGCCGCAATATCCGGACGAGAATGACGTGTATATGCCGACAACGGCGTGCCCTTTCCGTTCGCGTGCCGCATTTATCGCGAATCGGCAGGCCCGCATGATGCAAGCGTTTGGCCGGATGAAGCCGGGAATCAGTGTGAGCCAGGCGCGGGCCGATTTGAATAGTGTCGCCGCCAACCTGCAGAAGGCTTATCCGAACGACTATCCACCGTCCGTTGATTACTCCCTGGCGACATCCTCGCTGGAGGTAGAACTGACACACAACGCCCGGCCGACGATGCTGGTGCTGCTCGGTGCGGCGGGTTTCGTTCTGCTGATTGCGTGTGCCAACGTTGCGAACTTGAACCTCTCTCGCATGGTTCGCCGGGAACGTGAGCTGGCCGTGCGCGCGGCGCTGGGTGCGGGACGCGTAAGGATGTTCCGACAATTGCTGACGGAGAGTTCGCTGCTGGCGCTGATCGGTGGCGCCTTGGGGCTTTTGTTCTCGTGGGGAACACTGAGCTTGCTAGTGAGCTTCGCGGCGCGATTCACGCCACGGGCCCGCGAGATTCGTCTGGACGCCCCGGTGCTGCTGTTCACGCTTGGCGTGGCGGTTCTGACGAGCATGCTGTCTGGAACGGCTCCCGCGCTGGCAGCGCGCGAGACAGTTGTGGGCGGCTTGAAAGAAGGCGGCGCACAATCCGTGATTGGACGCGGCAGGCACCGAATGAGGAGCTTGCTGATCGTGGCGCAGGTGGCGGTATCGTTCCTCCTCCTGATTGGCGCCGGATTGATGCTGCGCAGCTTCGCGAAGCTGCAGCACGTCGACCCGGGCTTCCAGCCGGAAAATGTATTGACGATGCAAATCGGTCTGGACTTCACCAAATATAGTTCCAACGACAAGCAACTGGCGTTTTTCGAGACGCTGCTCGACAGAATCCAGGCGCAGAGCGGCGTGAAATCCGCAGCTGTCTCCATGATGATTCCGCTAAGCGGGAACATGCGGATGACCAACGATTTCCAGATCGAAGGGCAGCCGCCGGCTCGCGGACAAGCGCTTCCGGTGGCGGATTTTCGAGTGGTGAGTCCGGGCTATTTTGAGGCGCTGCACGTTCCCGTTCTCGATGGGCGCGGGTTTACTCGCGCGGATCGACCAAACACGCCGGCCGTGGCGGTTGTGAACCGGACGGCGGCGCACCACTTCTGGGGCGCACAGAATCCGGTCGGAAAACGCTTCTCGCCGGACAGCGGGAAAAGCTGGGTTCAGATTACGGGGATTGTGGGCGACATTAAGCAATACGGGCTGGACAAAGATGTGCCGGACGAAATCTATGTGCCGCTGGCGCAAAGCCCGCTGCTGGATGGAATACTCGTGGTCAAAACCGCCGCGGAGCCCATGAGCATTGCGCGCAGCGTAATCGAGTTGCTCTATGCCATCGATCCGAATCAACCGGCCGCGCGAGTACAGTCGCTCGAGCAAGTGCGTGCAGAATCCGTGGCCGCACCGCGGCTGACTACCAACTTGCTGGGGCTGTTTGCCTTGCTGGCGCTGGCGATCGCAGCAACGGGCATCAGCGGCGTGATGGCCTTGGCGGTCGGCCAGCGCCGGCATGAAATTGGAGTACGCATGGCCGTCGGCGCGCGCCCGGGAGAAATCCTGCAAATGGTTCTGAGGCAGGGCATGGCGCTGGCATTGGTTGGAGTGGTACTTGGACTGTTCGGAGCGCTCTGGCTGACGCGCCTCTTGCAGCAACTGCTCTTTGAAGTAACGCCGACGGATCCCTTGACGTATCTAGGAGTTGCGGTGGTGTTCGGCCTGGCCGCGCTGGTAGCCTGCTATGTTCCGGCGCGCCGCGCGTCGCGCGTGGACCCGATCATCGCCCTGCGTGTTGAATAGGATGGGGGGAAACGGTTCCGGGAACCTGCTGGTGGACGTCCAAAGAGGATGTTAGCCAGGAACTCCCGCGGACTTGTTCTTCAATGGCCTTGGCGGCCTCGATCCAAGCCTGGCGTTCCGCGAGGGTTAAATGCGTAAACTCCGGCGCTTTCATCGCACCACAACCGTGCTCTTCGAGTACCCGCCAGTAATGCACAAACGCGAGTTCCCCCAGCCAGTCATCTAGCATGGAAGCAATCTTCTATATTCCCACTTCGGGAACAATCGGGTAAACACTTGAATGTTGCTAGGGTGAACTCCCGATTCTCCTGATTCTCAGGCTCCGTTTCCGGCCTTTCTGGGCTGGCTGGAGGGCTCTACATCTGATAAACTGTAGCTTGCTGGGCCGCACCTAGGGATGTGTGACCGCCGGGCGGTCGACCTACATAAAAGGTACATTCATCAAGGCTGCTGGTTGTTTCAGCAGCTATTTTTGTCTTTAGAAGAGAAACTGGCCGCGAACCGGCCATGACAAGCAGGAATTATGAGTGAAAAGATTCGCAACATCGCCATCATCGCGCACGTGGACCATGGCAAGACCACGCTGGTGGACGCCATGCTCAGGCAAAGCGGGATTTTTCGCGCGAATGAAGCCGTCGTCGAGCGCGTGATGGACTCGAACGATCTGGAGCGCGAGCGCGGCATCACCATTCTGGCGAAGAACACCGCGCTCTTTTTTCATGACACGAAAATCAATATCGTAGACACACCCGGGCACAGCGATTTTGGCGGCGAAGTGGAGCGCGCGCTGCGCATGGTGGACGGCGTGGTGGTGCTGGTGGACGCCAGCGAAGGCCCACTGCCGCAGACGCGCTATGTTTTGCAAAAGGCCCTCGCGGCCAAACTGCCTCCGGTGATCGTGCTGAACAAGATTGACCGCGCCGACGCCCGCGCCAAGGAAGTTCTGGACGAAATCTACGATCTCTTCATCGATTTGGACGCCACCGAAGACCAGCTCGATTTTCCCGTCATTTATACGAACGCTCGCGACGGCGTGGCGCACCGGACGCCAGGCGACAGCTCGAAGGACTTGCTGCCGCTTTTCGAAGCCATCGTAAAATACATTCCAGCTCCCCCGGGAGATGCCGAGGGCGTATTGCAAATTCAGGTGATGAACCTGGATTACAGCGAATTTCTGGGACGCATCGCAATCGGGCGCGTGTTCAACGGCACGCTGAAGCGCGGCGCAGAGGTGGGCATCAGCAAGCTGGATGGCAAGCTTACGCCGACACGAATCACCAAGCTGTACACGTTTCGAGGCCTGGAGCGGGACGAAGCTCAAGCCGTTCCGGCAGGCGACCTGGTGGCGATCGCAGGCGTTGAGGGCATCCAGATCGGAGAAAGCATTACGGATTTAGCGAACCCCATGCCGCTGGAGCCGTTGCTGATCGACGAACCCACGCTGGCGATGATTTTTACCGTGAACAGCGGCCCGCTTTCCGGCAAAGAAGGAACGTTTCTCACGTCGCGTGATCTCCGTGACCGCCTGCAAAAAGAACTCCTGACGAACGTGTCCATCCGCGTGGAAGACACGGACACGCCGGAATCCTTCCGGGTGCTGGGGCGCGGCGAATTGCAGCTTGCGATTTTGATTGAGACGATGCGGCGCGAAGGTTTTGAGCTGATGGTGGGCAAGCCTGAAATTGTCGTGCGAACGGAAAACGGCAAGAAGCTTGAGCCGCTGGAACGGCTGGTAATCGATGTGCCCGAGAATTTTATCGGCATCATCATGGAGACCATCGGCAGCCGGCGCGGCGAGATGATCAAGATGAGCAATCACGGCTCGGGTCGCGTGCGTATGGACTTCAAAATTCCTTCGCGCGGATTGATCGGGCTACGCAGCCAGTTGCTCACGGACACGCGCGGTACGGCGCTGATTCATTCGATATTCGAGGGCTGGATGGAATACGGCGGAGAGATGGCGCTTCGCCCTACTGGCGCGCTGGTGGCGGACCGCGGCGGACCCTCCACTGCATTTGCGCTGTGGAACATCCAGGAGCGCGGCGAACTGTTCATCGGGCCGGCCATTGAAGTATACGAAGGCATGATCGTAGGCGAAAATTCCCGCGAGCAGGACATGGACGTCAACGTGACGAAAGAAAAGAAGCAGACCAACATGCGTTCGTCCAGCGCCGACGAAGCCATTCGCTTAATTCCTCACCGCGAACTGAGTCTCGAGCAGGCCATCGAATTTATCGCCGACGACGAATTCGTAGAAATTACCCCCCAGTCGATCCGGCTTCGCAAGAAAGTCTTGCAAGCCAACAAACGGCCGCGCCGCTGGCAGGAAATCCGCGCCAGCCAGGCCACTACTTAGCGGGACCATCTTCTCAATGCGCTGATTTCTCGAGCAGTTCCGCTAGGTACTGCTTCCAAACGACGGCGCGCGTATGCGTGCCGTGGCCGCGCGTTTCATCGCTAATGGGAATCAAGACGAAGCGCGCGTTTTTGACTCTTTTGATTTCAGTGGCAGCCATGCCCAACTCCGGAGGATTGATGAAGTCGTCCGCGGAATTGATATACATGACCGGCGCGGTGATTTTTTCGAGGTTCGGCGAGGGATCGTAGTTGCGCGAAGCGTTCACCGCATACAAAAGATCGTTCGCGTCCAGTCCGGCCATGCGCGTCTTGAAGTAGTCGTTCAAATATTGGTCGGCCGCATCCTGGGTGGGCAAAGTCTTCTGCATATAGAGCGGCGCGCTGCCGGCAATTAGCAACAGGTCGAGCGCCGTCCGCAGTGCCTGCTGCGGCTCCGCTGAGTATTCCCCGGCCTTCCATTCCGGATCGTTGCGAATGGCGTCCATCACCATTTTGCGCCAGACGCGGTTGCGTCCCGCGATTTGCACCGGCTGGCAAGCCAGCGGCATCAGCGCATCCATGAAATCGGGATAGGTTTCTCCCCACACAAAGGAATGCATACAGCCCATGGAGGTGCCCACAATGAGGCGCAAGTGATTCACGCCCAGGCCTTCGCTGAGAAGCTGATGGTGAGCGGCGACCATGTCGTCATAGTCGTATTGCGGAAAATGTGCGTGCAGGCCGTCGCTGGGCTTTGAGGATTTCCCGTGGCCGATGCCGTCCGGAAGAATAATGAAGTATCGCGTGACGTCCAGAAGCTGCTCGGGTCCAAACAATTCGGCGGCAAAAATGAGCGTGAGGAATTGATGGCCGGTGCCGCCGGTGCCGTGAAGAATCAGAACGGCGTTCGTGACGCGGCCCTGAGCGTCGCGCGCGGGCTTTCCCAGCGTCGTGTAGTGCAAGCGCAATTCCGGCAGCGTTTCGCCCGAATGGAACTTGAAATTCTTGACGGTGAAATCGCTCTCGGTTGTCGCGGGCCAATTCGCAGTCTGGCCCGGCGTTGGCGGACTCGCCGAGAGTGAGACCGTCGCTGCCAGCACGAGCAAACGCAATGCTGTTCTCCGCATGAAGCACCTCGCCAATCAAGAATCTAACATGCTCGGCCAACATTACTTGCGCCGCAACCACGCAGGGAATAAATTCCATGGCGTACAAGTCTTTCTCTATGAAGCCGTGGTCGGAAACAACGGATTTGCAGGCGCGACCGAGTGCGAGGCGCTCAGCGACTTCGCACAGGTTTCCGATCACGGTTCTCTATTGCCCCGCGGACAACCCGTCTCAAAGTAGTTCGCTCCTGACCATGAATTGATGTAGAGTCATGGACTCAAATACAGCCTGCTCCGAAAACGCTGCATCCAAAAGGCTTATGCAGCAGAAAATCAGCGGTGCAGGCTTTGTGCCCAAGGAGACTGATGGAATCCGCGAGCAATCGACCCATAGGAACCGCTGCAACCTCGTATCCTACCATCGCCGCGACAGCTACCGCCCTGCCGCCCTACACCATCACCCGCGAGGACGTAAAGGTTTACATGGGACGCGTTTTTGATATCCCCGAGCGCCGCCTCGAAGCGATGATGAGCATTGTCGACAACGCGCAGGTGCACAAGCGCCACGCCATTTTCCCGCTCGATTACACCATCGAGCCGCGGCCGCTTTCGCAAACCAACAACGAATACATCGAACACGCGGTGAAGCTCGGCCGGGAAGCCGCGGAAAAATGCCTGGAGCGCGCAGGCTTGAAGCCCGACGAAATCGACATGATCATCACGGTGTCCTGCACCGGCTTCATGATTCCGTCGCTGGACGCTCACCTCATAAACCTGATGGGCTTCCGTTCGAATGTGCGCCGCATGCCATTCACGGAACTGGGCTGCGCCGCAGGCGCCATGGCCCTGGGCCGGGCGGCCGATTTCCTGAAGGCCGAGCCTGGCGGAAACGTCCTAATTATTGCGGTAGAGCTGCCTTCCCTTACTTTTCAGCGCAAGGACATTTCGCAGGCCAACTTGATTTCTTCGATTCTCTTTGGCGACGGCGCCGCAGCCGTGGTGGTCAGCGGAAAACCGATGCAGGGACCGAAGATTCTCGAAACGGAAACCTACACGTTTCCCGATTCGCTGGGCGCGATGGGATTTGATCTGCGCGATTCCGGATTCCACATCCTGTTGGCAAAGGATGTCCCAGAAATGATCGGCGGAAAAATCGGCGGGCTGGTTCAGGGCTTCCTCGATCGCAACGGCCGGAAGCGCGAAGAGATCAAAGGCTGGATCCTGCATCCCGGCGGAGCGCGGCTGCTGGGAAACATCGAGACGGAGCTCGGCTTGTGCAAGTGTGACACGCAGCCGTCGTGGGACATTCTTGGGAATGTTGGGAATCTTTCCAGCGCGACGATCCTTTTCATCCTGCAGGAGTGGCTGGAAAAAAGGCCGCTCAACGCCGGTGAGTATGCGGTGGCGGCGGCGTTTGGCCCGGGCTTCAGCGCGGAATTCTTGCTACTGCAATGGACCTGAGCGTCAATTTGCTGCCCGACCGTGTGACGGTCGACGTTTTTCTCGGGCTGCTCCTGGCCGTGGCGTTGCTGCGACTGGTCGAGTTGCGCATCTCCAAGCGGCATCAGAAGGAAATGGCCGCTCGTGGCGCTGCGAAAATTGATGAGCCAAAATTCCGCTGGATGGTGCTGCTGCACACTGCGGTGCTGCTGGGCGCAGCGCTGGAAGTCGTTCTTCTGCGGCGTCCCTTTATTCCGTGGCTGGCCGCGCTGACGTTTGCCGTCTTCCTGGCAGCAAATGCCGTGCGTTGGTGGGTGATACGCTCGCTCGGGGAACACTGGAACGTTCAGGTTATGGATTCCACGCGCCTCGGCGTGGTGACCTCCGGGCCTTTTCGCTACGTCCGGCATCCCAACTATGCTGCGGTCTTTGCGGAGATGCTGGCGCTTCCCCTGATTCACACGGCGTGGATCACCGCAACGGTGGGAGCCATTGCGCACGCGGGAGTCCTGGCGCAGCGGCTCGCCACGGAAGAGCGCGTGCTCTCCGCCAATCCTGACTATCGCGCGGCGATGACCGGCAAACCGCGCTTCTTGCCTGGGCTCTTCTGAAGAACAGGTTATAAATGCGCTGGCGAAGCCATACCATGGCGACCCTGCTGCTCTTCTCGGCGGCCGTCTGCGACGCTCGGGCGGGTGCCGATGTTGCCAGTCCAGCGTTCACCAACGTGCCGGAACTCGTTTCCGGATTTCAATCCTTGTATGTTCAAAACTTCGCTGAAGCTCGCGAGAAATTTTCCGCGTGGGAAACACAGCATCCGGACGAACCGTTCGGCGAAGTTGCGGTTGCAGCCAGTTACCTGTTCGAGGAGCTTTATCGCCAGGACGTTCTCTCCAGCGATTTTTTCTTAAACGAAAAAAGATTCTTGCACGGCATTGAAGGCAAGCCAGACCCCGAGCGCATGAAGAGTTTTCAAGAGGCCATCCGGCTCGCCCGAAAACTTGCCCGCCAGCGCCTGGAGAAAGACGAACACGATCCAGAAGGGCTCTTCGCCATGGCTTTGTCGGCCGGAATGGAATCGGACGCCGATATGATTCTCAGAAAAGAGCACCTTGAGGCTTTAAAGCGCCTCAAGGAAGCAAATGAGCACGCCAAACAATTGCTAGCCGAGCAGCCCGACGCTAATGACGCCTATGTCGCGCTGGGGGCGGCCAACTACATTATCGGGAGCCTTTCCGGCGGGACGCGATTCATCCTGCGGTTCGGCGGAATTCACGGCGACAAGAAACTCGGCATGGAGCAGCTTGGAAAGACCATTGAAAACGGAAGGTACTTGAAGCCGTTTGCAAAAATCCTGCTGGCGCTGGCCGCGCGCCGGCAAAAGCAAAATGATTTGGCGCAGAAACTCTTGCGCGAATTGAGCGAGGAATTTCCGGCGAGCCCCCTCTACGCAGCCGAGTACGCAAAAGCCATGGGCCGCCCGATTCCAGCACAAATGCATCCCTGAGCTCGTTTAGCGCGCTTTTTGTCCAGCGGCTAGGCGGCTTCGAAATAAACTCCATCCGCATTCCCTCGAATAGAATAGAATCGCGCTCCCGTGGTCCTTGCGCGGTCGCTCACTTCTTCCAAAGGCGGTGACAAGTGTTTCAAAAGGACTTATTGAAGGGCCGCGCAGTGTTTCTCACCGGCGGGGGGACCGGCCTTGGCAGGTCGATGGCCTTACGGTTTGCGGAGTTGGGCGCGCGGATATTTCTCGTTGGCCGGCGCGAAGATCCGCTGCGAGAAACGTGCGACGAAATCCACCGGACGGGCGGTTCAGCCGCATGCGCGACTTGCGACGTGCGCGACTATAGTGCTGTCGAAGCCGCGGCAGCGAAGGCCGAGGAACAATTCGGCGAAATCAACACGCTGGTCAACAACGCCGCCGGAAATTTCATGGCGCGCACGGAAAAACTCACTCCCAATGCATTCAACGCCGTCGTCGGCATCGTGCTGAACGGTTCCTTTCACTGTACGCAGGTTTTTGGCAAGCGCTGGATTTCTCGAAAGCTCGGCGGCAACGTGCTGAATATCGTGACGACCTACGCGGCCGCCAACTGTGGCTCGGGATTTGTCGTGCCTTCGGCTTGTGCGAAAGCGGGGGTCTTGGCGATGACCACTTCGCTGGCTGTGGAATGGGCGAAGTATCACATCCGGCTGAACGCCATCGCTCCGGGGCCGTTTCCGACGGAGGGCGCGTGGTCGCGGCTGATGCCCTCAAAACAGTTCGAAGACCACGCCAAGGACAAGCACCCGATGAAGCGCTTCGGCAAACACGAGGAGCTGGCCAATCTTGCCGCATTTCTCATCAGCGACATGGCCGAGTATATCAACGGCGAATGCGTGGTGATTGACGGCGCGCAGTGGCTGCGTGGCGCGGGCGAATTCAATGATCTATTGCTCTTGCCCGAAGCTGCCTGGGAACAGATGGAAGCCGCGCGTGAGAAGAAATAATGAATAGCTACTGAGGCAGCGCCCGCTTGCGAAGTTCAACGCGAAGTTTGGCCTCTCCGATGGATTGCCCGTTCGAATCAGCGTGAACGCTGACTTCCTGCGGCTCCGGTTTCTTCGTTTCGTTTTCGGGAACCGCGGGCAACAGGACTTCGATCCTTGCGGCCGCTAGCTGTTTCGCCATCACCGTGAATTTTCCCGTGCCGGTCTGGACTGCCCACCCTGCCGGGAGCGAGGCCGCCAGCGAGACTTCTTGCGTCTTGCCCGTTCGGTTTCGCACCCACAAAGGAATCACCAACGTGGTGTGTCCTTGCAGGGCAATCTCCGGCGGCTCGGCATGCGGAAGATTCGTTAGCCCATGGGCGCGCCGAAACTCGGCGTAGAAACTGTACGGGCCGCCGAGTTCCACGGATAATTCCGGCCGCGCGGGGTCCGCAGAAACTTCCGGCCGGGCGAAGGGAATGGCACCCGGCGTGATGCTGTCGAAAACATCGCCAGTCACACTGCCGCCGACCAGTGATTTACCGAGCACGAAATGCAGGGCCTCTGTCCAGAAGCTATCAGAAGTGGCCATCTTTTCGATTTGCGGTTCGTCCATTTGCGCCAGCTTGTCGAGGAACGACTTGGCCTGCGTCTGGTGGGCGCGGAACGAATCGAGCGCCATTCGCCAGTACGGCTGCTTGCCCGATTTGGAAATTCCCTTCACCGAATACTCCGGGCCTTTACCGCGAAAAATATCTTCGCGGTCCGCATCCGGAAAGTAGTAGATCTTTTTTGGCTGCCACGGCCGCAGGTTCTCAAGAAAGGGTTCGAGACGTTTGGACGACCCGGCAACCTGTTCCGGGAAAGCCGTCGAATCACCGGCAAGATCGAAGGCTTCGGTGGCCAACACGCCGGAAGTCTGATGGTCGCCGTGATCCTCGCCGATAAAAGTTCCCGGGAGAAACGTGAGGATTACTTCGGGCCGCGTCAGCCTCACGAGCCTCACCAATTGTTCCAGCGACTCGCCGTGGTCCCAGTTCGCCAGTGATAGCAATACATTCTGCGATGCCGTGTCCTTTCCGCCGAGAAACCAGACATTTGTTATGCCTAGCGTGGCCAGGGCGTTGCGCGCCTCAATCTCTCGAATCGCGCCGAGCGCTGCGGCCTGTTCCGCGCCAGCTTCATTCGCGCCGCTGCTGCCGCGCGTTCCGAAAACGACGGCAATGCGCTTGTGCTCGTCGAGCGCCCGCGCCAGATACGGAGTCGCCGCGCCTTCATCATCCGGATGCGCCACCACCAGCAGGAGATCAGCTTTGTAGCGCTCGTCGGCCGACGGCAGCGCCTGCGGCCCCTGTGCTGCTGCTCTGCTCAGCAGCATACTTGCGGCCAGAGATACGGTCAGCAACGTCGTTACGAATCGTGGCATGTAGATTCCTCACATGAACGGTTTCGCAGATGGGACAAAGACGGAAAGGACTTGTGGCTGCCCGCGCCCGTCTTCTCGATTCCTCTTCGATGAAGCGTCAAGGTTTCACGGTACTTTTTGCAGTGTTGTGGCTATCAGCCAGGCCCACGCGCCGCAATAAATCTTGGAAACGCGGATCGCCGCGCAGCGCGTCGTAGGCCGGTTCGACCTTGAGGGTGGTCATTATACTGAAGTGCTCGGAGTATGCCTTTTCCAGGTCAGCCAGGGCCTCTTCCTTGTTGCCCATACCAAGATGTGCCCAACTCATAGTTACGGGATCTACTTGCTCATGCCGACTCAACTTTTCCAGCTTTTCCAGCTGGTGTCGAGCCCGCTCCAGCTGGCCCGCGCGGCCGCAGATATAGGCCAGGTAAGCCCAGTGCCACGTCGCATCCCCATAAGTACGCGGGTTCCCCAATTCGGCCAGTGCAGTCGCGAACTGTCCCTTCTGAACGTGGGCCTCGATAAGAGCGCCGGTGCGCGGAAAATCGGGATCCATCTCGCGCACGGCGCGAAACTGTTCGATGGCACGGTCATATTGCCGAGAGAAGTAAAGAATTGTTCCATGGTCCCGGGCAATGATCACCGAGAGCGGATCAAGCTGACGAGCCCTCTCGCTTTCCGCCAATGCCTCATCAAAGCGCCCCTGGAAAGAAAGGCACTCCGCATACCACTGGTGGGCTGTGCCGTAGCCGGGGTCCAATTGGATGGCCTGCCTGAATTCTTTCTCCGCCGTCTGCCAGTCATAATCATAATTCTCGGCAACCAGTGCCAGCGATGTGTGGGCCTCCGCAACGCTTGCGTCGATTCGCAGGGCTTTGAGTGCTGCTTCCCGGGCCTTCGGCATGAACTCATTCTGAGGAACCAGAGACCAAGTGCTCATGAGCCCGAACGTGTCGGCCAGCCCGGCGTAGGCCTGGGCATAGTTTGGGTCCTTGGCGATAGCTTGTTGAAAATACTCCGCCGCCTGCTGAAAACTGTCTTTTGTCCTTTTGTTCCAGAAATAACGGCCCTTGAGATAAAGGTCGTACGCCTCGTACGAACTAGGGGAGGCAGTAGACTTGCGATCCGCGGTGATGCGCTTGTGGTCGCTTCCCAGGATCGGCTGAATTTCGTCGGCAATTTCTTGCGCGATCTCGCCTTGAAGAGCCAACAGGCCGCTGAGTTCGCGATCGTATTGCCGTGACCACACTGGCGTCTGGTCTTTCATCTGGACAAGTTGCGCTGAGATTCGCACTTTGCCGGAATCCCGGCGCACGCTGCCCTCCAATACGTACTGAACTGCCAGATCGCGGCCGATTTGTTGGAGTTGCTCCTGTCGGTGTTTGTAGTGCATGACAGAGGTTCGCGCGATTACCCCGAGGTGCTCCGGATCCAAGTGCCCGAGTTGCGCGATCATCTCCTCGGTGAGTCCGTCGCTAAAGTAGTCTTGCCCCGAATCTCCCGTTAGATTCTCGAAGGGTAGAACCGCAAACATCAATCGTCCGCCTTCCGGCAGCGGGCGAACGCGGGGACGCGACCACGCAAAATAGCCGGCGACCACCGTGATTAGAACTGCGGGAATTCCAAGAAGCAGCGGCCCCCGGCGGTGGCGCGGTTCTTCCGTTTTGACGGCTCTTTCCACATTTACGGCTACACCTGAAGTCTCCACTGCCGGCCGCTCGTTTGCGGAGATTTCCTCCACTGGAGCTATAAACCGGTAGCCCAAGCGGGGTACCGTCTCGACATAGCGCGAGTTTTCCGGTGAGTCGCCCAGTGCCGCTCGCAACTTCTTCATGGCAGTGTTCAGGCTGTGCTCAAAATCCACGAAAGTATCGGCGGTCCACAGCCGTTGCCGCATCTCTTCCCGCGTAACCACTTCACCTGGTTTTTCGAGCAGCATCGACAGGATGCAAAAGGGTTGCCCCGGCAATCGGACGCGCACACCGTGCTTGCGTAACTCTCGCGCCGCCAGGTTTGCCTGGAAGACTCCGAAGCGGTACACCGGACTTGGCGATGGCGAGTTCTTTTCGGCCAATGCGAACCATCCCGTAAGGAAGGAAGTTTCCTCAGGGTCGCAATCACCTGACAGGATAAACCAAATCGTATCTTAGGCTTGGCCGGTCATCAAGAAATCAGTAACGGTGCATTGTCTTATCGTCACTACTTCCATACCTTCGAACCACTGCTGTCCCACTCTCCCCGGAGACAAGTGATACAAACCGCGCCAACGGCGCTGTAAGGAGCGTTTCGATGCAGACTTTCCCAGTCCGGCAATCCAGCTTTACCCGTTTTATGTCTCGGCTTTTTTCGAAAAGGTCCATACTCAAGCGCCGCTCCAGGCTAATTATCATTAACGCTGTTTTTCTGTCTGTGGCCACCCTGATTGCGATCGCGGCGGTAAGTGGAGAACCGTTCTCTTTCATCCCCAACGGAACGTTTTTCGTGAATCCAGGTGGCGCGTCCGAAACCTACAGCACAAGCGACGGCGGGATCGACCTGAGGGGGCCATTCTTCCAGAGTTTGGGCACCAACGGCCGTTCGTGTGGTTCATGCCACCAGCCGAGCGACGGCATGTCCGTCTCAGCCGCGAATGTCCAGCAGCGGTTCTTGCAAACCCAAGGTCAGGACCCGATCTTTCGCACCGTCGATGGTTCCAATTGTAACCACAACGTCGACGTCTCCACGCTTGCTGGAAGATCCGCTGCCTACAGCCTGCTGCGGACGCGCGGTCTCATCCGTATAGCCATCGGCGTCCCCGCAAACGCGGACTATCGAGTTGTCAGCGTGAACAATGCATACGGCTGCAACGAATCCGAGGTGATCTCGATGTACCGGCGGCCGCTGCCCACTACGAACCTTCGCTTCTTGAGCGCGGTCATGTTTGACGGGCGGGAATCAGCCACGGTCACCGGTACAACCAAAATCCTGTTCGAGAACTATCCGAAGTCACTTCTGGACGATTTGAAGCACCAGTCGCTGGACGCCACCAATGGCCACGCGCAAGGTGACGGCACGAGACCAACCCCCGCAGAGCAGCAGCAGATTGTGAATTTCGAGATGGCCCTGTTCACCGCGCAAACCATCGGCAACTACGCGGGCCGGTTAGACGCGCACGGCGCCCATGGCGGATCCGAGACTCTCGCCGGGAGCTCGAGCATTCCACCGCAGCCGTTCTTTATCAGTATCAACTCCAGCGTCAACCCTTTGGTCCCCACGCTTGAAACTCCGGGTGGACTGGTAACGGCGGGTGATGGCCAGTTCAATCCCGCAATCTTCAACCCCTTTGACGCCTGGGCGTCAATGCCGGACACCTCCGCGCGCGCAGCGGTTGCACGCGGGCAGGCTATTTTCAATTCCAAGCCCATTAACATCACGGACGTAGCCGGCATCAACGACCTCGCGTCTGCTGGCGGCCTCGTTGACAAAGGCATTCCTTCGCTTATGGGAACCTGCGGCACCTGCCACGATACGCCAAACGTGGGTAATCACTCTTTCCCGACACCCCTAGACATCGGAACCGGTAATCCCCACCCTTCCGACCCATCCACGAATTTGGGGGGTCTTGATATAAGCTACTTGCCGGGCATCACCGTGTGCAAGACGGATCCGGCCACGGGTCTGCCAACCAGCAACTGCAAAACGACGACCGATCTTGGCCAAGCGCGCCCCATATTTCCACAACGGCTCCGCTCAGACGCTGTTGGATGCCGTGCACTTTTACGAAAACCGCTTTGGCTTGGTTCTGACGCCTCCGGAGGAGTCAGACCTGGTCGCATTCTTAAGCGTCCTTTAGCCTGCATTGACAACGATGCAGGCAGCTATCTTGATTTAGCAAGAGTCCACGAATATCTGCTGGATGATTACGCGATGCGCAAAGACAAGAAAGCCGCCGGAGAAGCGGTGGACAAGGCCATTGAAGCGGCACAGCGATCCATCCAGCTTAATGACAAATCAGCCGATGCACATAGCCTGCTTGCGGATCTTTACGGCAGAAAGATCTCGTTGGGGAGCGCGATGTTCCTGGGACCGAAGTTTGGTCCAAAAGTGAAAGAGGAAAATGCCAAGGCGATGGCGCTCGACGACAAGAATCCGCGCGTGTGGGCCAGCCTCGGCCGGCAATACCTGATGGCTCCGAAAATGTTCGGCGGAGACGTCTCCAAAGCCATCGACAGTCTCGAGAAATCCAAATCGCTTGATCCGCAACAAGAGCAAACTTACGTCTGGCTGGCAAAGGCTTACAAGAAACATGGCGACAAGGCCAAAGCCCAAGATGCTATCCAGCATGCCTTAAGCTTGAATACTGATTCTCCCTGGATCAAGAATGCCGCAAATTTGCTGAATTAGAACGATTTACTGCTGGAGCTTGGTTAGATGTCATACGAATTCTAGATCGATAGACAACTTGACATACTATCTTTCCATCGATAGAATGCTTGTGGGAAAAGGTGGCGAGATGGAGAAAGTAAAGGTTTCCCCAAAATTTCAAGTCGTCATCCCGAAGCGAGTCCGCGAAGAACTTCACCTCCTGCCCGGCCAAGAACTCCTCGTTTATGTGATGGACGGGAGCATCCACTACAGCAAGCCGCGCTCGATCAAGGAGCTGCGTGGGATCGCCAAAGGAATGAAGTGGAAGGATGACTACCGCGATCGCAATGACCGCTTCTGAACTGGTGCTTGTGGATTCTTCCGGTTGGCTGGAATACATCACCGGCGATGAGAAAGCCGACGCCTTCGGAGAGATTCTCCAAAGTGACGCTCAGGTGCTGGTTCCCACAATCGTTCTCTACGAGGTATTCAAAATTCTGCTCCTTCGAGCGAGCAAGACAGACGCGAATCTTTTCCTGTCGGAGGCTCTGCGGAGGAGCGTCGTGGACCTTACGGAGACCATTGCACTAGCAGCCGCGTCCCACAGTATTGACCGGAAACTGCCCATGGCAGACGCGATCATTTATGCCACGGCGCAAGGCCACCAGGCAGAGTTGATCACGTCGGACGCGCATTTCGCGGGCTTGCCCGGCGTGACGGTGCTCTAGCTGGTAAATCCCCGACGATTGTTTATTTTCGCTGACCGAACGTCTCGTTGACGTTCGCGCTCCCGCAGCGTAGCATCCGCGGCGTTCACCAATCAGGCTAGAAGAGGCCCCATGACTGACGGAACGACTCGCCGTGAGTTTTTAGGCTCAATTGCTGCATTCTCTCTGTTTCCCCTCGAACAGGAAAAACCGGAACTCATTTTGCATAACGGCCACCTCGTGACGATGAATCCTGCCGATCCATTTGCAGAAGCTGTGGCGATAGCGCGCGGCCGGTTTTTCGCGGTTGGGAAAAACGCGGACGTGCTGAATCTCGCGGTGCCTGGCGTTCGAAAGATCGATCTCGGCGGAAAGACAGTACTGCCAGGCTTCAACGACGCGCATTCGCATCCCGCCGGAGCCGGGCTATCGCATCTGCGCATGGTGGATTGCGACCTGCGTTCCATCTCCGCCATTCAGGCGGCCATGCGCGAGCGCGCCGCGAAGACGCCGGCCGGCGAATGGGTCCTCGGCTTCAAATATGACGACACAAAAACCGAAGATGGCCGCCCTCTCAGCGTCGGTGATCTGGATGCGGCGGTGCCGGATCATCCTGTGGGCATCCAGCATCGCGGTGGTCATACGGCATATGCAAATTCTCTTGGGTTCCGCAAAGCGGGAATCGACGAGAAGACTCCCGATCCTCCGGGCGGGAAAATCGATCACGACCAGGCCACGGGAAAACTGAGCGGCCGTGTCGCCGAGAGCGCTCTAGCCTTCTTCGAAAAGGTCATTCCGCAAAATTTCACGCGTGATGATCATCGCGAGGGCGTGAAGCTCATCTCCAAAATGCTTGCGAAGACCGGAATCACGTCCGCAACGGAAGCACAGGGCACTCCGGCCGATCTTCGTGCTTACCAGGACGCGCGCGATTCCGGCGACCTGCTCTATCGCGCCTACTGCTTCATCAACTACCGGTTCATCGATTCGATGATCGATGCCGGCGTTCGCACCGGGCTCGGCGACGAATGGGTTCGCGTCGGCGCAATGAAGCTGGTTTGCGACGGCTCGATTTCCGAGCGCACTGCGCGCCTCTCTGTCCCGTATGAGGGCCGCCCCAACGACTACGGCATTCTGGTGATGACCGAGGAGGAGCTGTACACCCATGGCCGCAAAGCGCATCTCGCCGGCTGGCAGATCGGCACGCACGCCAACGGCGACGTGGGCATTGACACCACTCTTCGCGTCTATGAGCGCCTGCAACGTGAAAGCCCGCGCCGCGATCCGCGTTTCCGCCTCGAACACTGCACGGTCGTCAATGACAGCTTGATCGCGCGCATCAAAGCGCTGGGGGCGATTCCGACGCCGTTTTCAACCTACGTCTACTACCACGGCGAAAAAATGCGCTACTACGGTGCGGAGCGCCTAAACCACATGTTCGCGCTGCGCAGCTTCCTCGATGCCGGCATTCGCGCGACGCAAGCCTCCGACTATCCGCCCGGAGAATTCATCCCTATGATGGCGCTGCAATCGGAAGTAACGCGCGCCGACACGACGGGCAACACTTGGGGGCCGAAACAGAAAATCACGGTGGAAGAAGCGATTCGCGTGGGAACCATCAACGGAGCTTACGCTTCCTTCGAAGAAAATCTGAAAGGTTCCATCGAAGCAGGCAAGCTGGCAGATTTGGTCGTCCTCGGCCGCGATCCGCTCAAGGAAAACCCCTCGACGCTCGTCACCATTCCCGTTGAGCGCACCATGGCCGGCGGCCGCTGGACCTTCGAGTCGTAGTATTTTCTTCTCGCCGAGGCCTAATTAATGTGTTAGGAGTGTAGTGGTCCCCTGCCCGCAACTCAGCCCAGAGATCAAACTGAGGAGATCCGCAAATGAAAATCAAAAGACTGTTGGGAGGATTGGTGTCGTTGTGCCTGGTTGCGGCGCTGGCCGTAACCTTGGCTCCAGCGAATTCACAAGCTGCAACCGCGCCGCAAGCCGGCGGTAAGGAAATGGGAATGCACGGCGGACTACAGGCCTCGGTGGAGAGCTTGAATCTCACCGACGACCAGAAGGCAAAGGTAAAAGATATCTTTGCGGACGCGAAGACAAAGAAGCAGGCGGTGTCCAGTGATGCTTCGCTCAGCGAAGAACAGAAAAAAGCGAAGATGAAGGAGCTCCACACCAGCATAATGGCCAAGCTGAACGAAGTTCTGACGCCTGATCAACAGACCGAGTTGAAGACCAAGATGGAAGCTGCGAAGCCAAAGTCGCCGTCGCAGCCGTGATGTAAGAAAACAACACATCAACTAGCGAAAACGCTGAGAAAGCGCCCGGTTCGCAAGAGCCAGGCGCTTTCGTTTGGATTGAGCCCGTCTAAACATCTAAGTTAAGTGCAGTGGTTGCGTTGCCTCGGGGTGCGGTGGAGCGTATATTGGCGTCCGGCTCCCCGATGCGAGCTCCAAACTCCCGAAGAATCCTGGAGGTACCGTGGTGAAACTGCTTGGACGTGCGCTGTGCTTCTTAGTGTTGGGAGCGATGCCGTTGCCTGCGCAGGCTCCGGGACTGTCGGACATGTATGGGCAAATCCGCGCAGAGGAGACAAACAATTCCAAGATCATGTGGATCATCCACGAGGTCGCGGATGTATACGGTCCGCGCGTCACGGGCACACCAAACTTGAAGGCGGCAGACGACTGGGCCGTCAAGACGATGACCTCGTGGGGATTGAAGAACGCGCACCTGGAGCCGTGGACGTTCCAGCCGTCAAGCGCGGCGACGCCAGTGCCCGGTTGGGAAAACATGGAGCTTCTGGCGGAAGCCGTTACGCCGTTCCACGGGCAACTGATGGTGAAGCCGCTGGCATGGACGCCGAGCACCAAGGGAATCGTGAAAGCACAAGTGGTACTGCTGGACCCGCCGGGATTGGCGCCGCCGACGGGCGGCGGATTTAATTTTTTTGGAAGCGCGCCGCCGCCAACGGAACCGAAATGGACGGCGCCGCCGATGCCCGCAAAAGCGAAGCCGGCGGAGCCCAAGCAGCCGACACAGGCAGAGCTGGATGCGTACTTGAATTCCGTGAAGAGCAAGGTCCGCAGCGCGATTGTCCTCGTGGGAAAGCACGTGGAGGTGGCCGAGGAGATGAACCCGGCTCCGATGCGGCGTCCCGAAGACGAATGGAAGTCGCGATTCGATGCCAAGAACCCGCGCCCGTTCCGCTTTCCCGAGCAGCCAAAGCTGCCGGAAGGCCAGTTGACGCGCGGGGAAGTTTCGCGGCAAGTGGACCAGTTCCTTGTGGACAACGGAGCGCTGGCACGGATCAACGACGCGGGGCGGCCGCACGGCGTCGTCATCGCGCAGCAAAACGGCACGTACGACTGGACGCGCGCTGTGCCCACGCTGGTGATGCGCAATGAAGACTATGGACGAATCTCGCGGTTTCTTGGCGATGGGACTCCCGTGACCCTACGTCTCAATATCCATAACAAGGAGTATCCCGAGGGGACGACCGCCTATAACGCGATCGGAGAAATTCCCGGCACGGACAAAAAAGACGAGATCGTCATGCTGGGAGGCCACTACGACTCGTGGCATGACGCGACGGGAGCTACCGACAACGGCATCGGTTCGTCGATGATGCTGGAAGCGGTGCGGATTCTAGCGGCGCTGCACGTGAAACCACGGCGCACGATTCGCATTGCGCTGTGGAGCGGCGAAGAACAGGGGTTGCTCGGTTCTCTGGCGTACGTGCAGCAGCATTTTGGCAGTTTTGAGAGCCAGAAGCCGGAGTACTCGAAACTGGACGCGTATTTCAACATCGATTCCGGCACCGGGAAGCCGCGAGGCGCAAGCATATTTGGGCCAGCGCCGGCAGCGGACATGGTTCGCGATGCCATGATGCCGTTTGCAGATTGGGGATTCATGGGAGCTGCGGCGAGCGACAGCCGGAGGACCGGCGGCACGGACAGCACTTCTTTTAACAACGCCGGATTGCCGGGAGTTGGATTGGCGCAGGATGCATTTGACTATGGTTCGTTTACGCATCACACGAATCTGGACACCTATGAGCGGATTTATGAAGAGGACGTGAGAGAAGGAGCCGTGGAAATTGCCTCGGCCGTGTATTCGCTGGCCATGGCCGACCAGATGGTGCCGCGGTTCAAGCCCGAGGAGATGCCGAAGCCGGTGCCGGAACCCGGACCGGGATCGCAGGCTGCACCGGTACGCCACGTTCCGGCGAACTGAAGCGGGACATTATCCAGCAACGCGACTAACCGGTAGTTACGACGTGGCCAGAGCGTCCAAAATGTTGATGCCATAACGCAAAGGGCCTGAAATGCGCCTCGTTAATCTCCGCATATATCTGACTTCATTCTTCGGCCTATGTTGTTTCCTCTTAGCGGCCACGCAATCACCGTCCTCTCTTGAATCACGCCGCAAAGCACTCAACGATCTACTTGCCGAGCAGTGGGAATACAACTTGCGCACCCACCCCCTCTTCGCATCCTTCCTGGGGGACAAGCGATGGAATGACAAACTCGACGACTTCTCTCAGGAAGCCATCGACAAGGATCTGCAGGAGACTCAGAAATTCCTAACTCGCTTCGAAGCCATCGACGCTTCCGGCTTCCCCGAGCAAGAGGCGCTGAACAAAGCTCTGATCGTTCGCGACCTTCGCATGGATTTAGAGGACGCCCGCTTCAAACCCTGGGAAATGCCTGTGGACCAACAGAACGGTGTGCAGCTTCTATTACCCGACGTTGTCAACGTGCTCTCTTTCCAGTCGGTCAAAGACTATGAGGACTACATCTCCCGGCTGACCCAAGCGCCGCGTCTCTTTGACGAAACCACAGTCCAGATGCGCAAGGGCGTGCGCGACAAACTGATGCCGCCCCGTTTCCTGCTGGAGAAGGTCGTGGACCAGTGCAGCGAAATCGCTGCCCAGGAACCAGAGAAGTCGTCCATCGCCCAGCCCTTTTCCTCTTTTCCCGAGAACATCTCTGAATCGGATCAGAAGCGCCTGCGGGAAGCCGGCCTTTCCGCAATTAAGGGATCTGTTTTACCGGCGTACGCGCGCTTCACCAAGTTCGTGCGTGATGAGTACGTTCCGAAGGGCCGCCGCGAACTCGGCGTGTGGTCTCTCCCCGGGGGAGGAGCGCGGTATCGCCTGGCAATCCGACGCATGACCACCACCAACCTGACACCGGAACAGATTCACGAAGTCGGGCTTAAGCAAGTGGACGAGATCGAAGCCGACATGGTTGGCGTAGCGCACAAACTTGGATTCAAAGACGTGGCCAGCATCAACGACCACATTAGGAACGAGCGTCGGTTCTATGCATCCACAGGCCAGCAGTTGCTCGACTTGTACGCGAACTACGCGCACGAAATGGAGCCGGCACTGCCTAAACTCTTCGGCCATCTTCCCAAGAGCAAGCTCGCTGTCATTCCGATGGACGTCACGCGTTCCAAGAATGCCGTCCCCGCTGACTATACCGACGGTGCTGAAGATGGTTCGCGCCCAGGACATATCAACGTCAACGAATGGGATCCCCAGCACCGCCTCAAGCTGAACGTTGAGGCGATCGCTTATCACGAAGGGATTCCCGGACATCATCTTCAGCTGTCGCTCGCTCAGGAACTCACTGATCTGCCTTCCTTTCGAAAACATGAGAATTACACAGCTTTCGTCGAGGGCTGGGCCCTTTACGCAGAGGGGTTGGGCAAAGAAGTTGGTGGCTATCAAGATCCGTATAGCGATTATGGGCGCCTGGAAAACGAAATGTGGCGGGCCATCCGCCTGGTCATCGATACTGGCGTACACGAGAAGCATTGGTCCCGCGAACAGATGGTGGCTTACTTTCATCGGTACACTGCCATGGATGAGCCTAATGTTCAGAGCGAAGTAGACCGATACATCGCGTGGCCCGGCCAGGCACTCGCATACAAACTGGGACAGCTGGAAATTCTCAAGCTTCGGCAATACACCAAAGATCAACTCGGAGACAAATTCAACATCCGCGACTTCCACGATGAGATTCTCAACGGTGGCGCCCTGCCCTTGGACGTCCTCGAGAAGCGCATCCACGAATGGGTCGCCAAACAAAAGTTGCCTTCCGCTCCCTAGCCCCCGTGTCAGCGACCTTGCAAGCTGAAATCTCCTGCGGAATGTGGGAGCTAGGCGTTCACCTTTTGTTCATTCGTTTTCCAGACGCCGTGCATTGGCAGGAAAAGCGGAGTGTGCGAAAAATCGCTCACTTTGCACGCGCATTCGACGCCGGATGAACACAGTCGGTAACCAGCGTGAATAGCCGCGCAGCATCGAAAAGGAAAGGAGAATAGCGATGAGATTCTTGTTACCCAAGACACTGTGGCTCGGGACAATCGGGGTTGCGGCGACGCTGCTATGCTGGACGCCGTCCTGCAAAGCGCAGGAGGTGAGTCCGGCGCATTTCACGCAAACGGGCGTCGAAGACGTTTACCCGGTGGAGAAGCCACTGGCAAAGAAGCCCGCGAAAGTACGCATCGCAACCAACTCCAATCAGGCCGGACCTTACAAGCTGGTAGTCGATCGAAAGCACAATACTCGTCGAGTCGCTCGCAGGCGGAACGTGGTACTCGCAAAAAATATCTGAAAAAACGTGTTCGCCCAGCCGCTCGAAAGAACCGTTGCCTAACGCCCGCTGAAGTGTTTTTGCAAGGATTCGGCTCTGACGCTACGGGGTGCCGCCGCTGATCGCGGGCACAAACTATCTCGGACTCGGTTTCCGATCTTCAGAGTTCGCCACGATTGAAAGCGAAATTGGAATTCCGACTTCCCTCAACCGAGATTCCAGTCGAAAGCCCCCATCGACGGGAATGTAAGAGAACGCGTTTTGATCGAACGGGTCAAGATGTCGACTCAGTGCCTTTGGTCCGTCTAGCCGGACGGCAATTGCGGCGCGCAGTAGCGCACGACGAGTCTGGTTGTATGCTTCTGCCCAGCGAAAACGCGGCAAAGCGGGGGTAAATTGCCGAATGACCGGATTCACCCTTGCGAGTTCTTCAATCTCGGCATGGTATGCCTCTTCGAACTGCTCCGGGGGCAGAGCAAAGCGGGGAGCCCACGATGCATAAAAAGACTGCTGCTGTCCGACACAGTTTACGAATCCTTTGACAGAGCCTCCGCAGCCATCGACGATTTCGCCTGCTAGTCCCTTGTTTGACTGCAATGCCGGAACTTTCTTTAGGAGTTGCGCGATCAGTTCGTCGCGGGTTTTTGCGATTTGAACGATAGCTAGGAAGTCGTTTCGGCGCACCTTCTCTGATTCGAAGGCAGTACTAAGGCTAAAACCACTCGGCAAGACGCCAAGGCCGTTGGCTAGCCCATTCAGTTGTGCGGGAGAGAATCGAAGCAGGTTCTGGGCAAGAACTCCAGTGATCTCCCTCTCCAGTTTGTATCCAAAAAGAACGGAAGCAAGGCTGCCATCAACCGACAAGTGTCGTGCCGCAGCCATCGCCGCCAGCGCATCACCCATTGCTCCTGGCGTGTCCCCATCGCGAAAACGCAGCCGTGCGCGAAGTCCGGAAACAGCTACCAGCTCTGTAATCGCACCGCGATGTGCGGTATTCGCGAGGGCCCCGTCCTGATCACTTATTATCCAAGCGCACCGCTTGATAGCAGCTCCGTGGTGGAATTCGACAAGGGCATCCTCTGCAGCTGCCACTAATTTCTCGTCTTCCGCGTCCAATGGCAACGCCAGCGATTTTTCAAGCTTCGCCGCCGCATCGGGAGCCAATGCATACGACTGCCTTAACGCGGCGTCCGCTCGCAGGTATTTCACGGCCGCGTTTTCCATATCTTGCTGACTCACAGCTGGAGGGGACTGCGCTCCAAGCCGCGTTGCGGAACACACCGCTACAAGCACAGCCACTGCTGTTTCAGTTCTCATAAGCAGAAGTCTAAACGCTCTACGTACTAATCGGAAGCTAGCCTGCTTCCGCACCGGGCACCGCCTTGGCACTCGCGTCCTCAGCCCCAGGCAGGACGACCGCGATCAAGAAAAGTCCGCCTCGCCTTGACCCAAGGGGTAGCCGCCGATAAGCTTGTTGTTTCTCCGCTGAGGCGGGGCACTCACATGGAACAGATTCACATCACATTGCCGGACGGCAGCGTCAAAGACGTGCCCAAAGGCACGACGCCCGCCGACGTCGCGCGAAGCATATCTCCGCGGCTCGCCGATGCCGCGCTAGTGGCGCGAGTGGCCGCTCCGAACGACGGCGAAGGCGAGCTTGTCGATTTACGGCGTCCGCTCGATCGCGACGTTAAGCTCCAGATTCTCACCGAGAAAGACCCCGACTCGCTCTTTGTTTTTCGCCATTCCGCGGCACACCTGCTCGCGGCCGCGGTGATGGAGTTGTATCCCAACGTGAAGCTGGGCATCGGCCCGCCGATTGACACCGGCTTTTTCTACGAATTCCTCCGCGAAGAACCCTTCACGACGGAAGACCTCGCCAAAATCGAAAAAAAGATGCACGAGCTTGCCGCGCAAGATTTGCCGAACGAGCGCAAGCTCATTCCTAAGCCCCAAGCGCTCGACCTGTACAAAAAGAGCAACCAGATTTTCAAGTGCGAGCTGGTCGAAGAAAAAGCCACGGAGCCGATGGTTTCGTTTTACACCACGGGAAAATTCATCGACTTCTGCCGCGGCCCGCACATTCCTTCCACAAAACGTATTCAGGCGTTCAAGCTGATGAACGTCGCCGGAGCTTACTGGAAGGGCCAGGAAGGCAATCCGCAGCTTCAGCGCATTTACGCCGTCGCATTCTTCACCCAAAAGGAGCTGGACGAGCATCTGCGCCGCATCGAGGAAGCCAAGCGCCGCGATCATCGCAAGCTCGGCGTCGAACTCGACCTCTTCAGCATTCAGGAAGAAGCCGGCCCGGGGCTGATTTTCTGGCATCCCAAAGGCGGCCTGATTCGAAAGATTGTCGAAGACTGGCTGCGCGAAGAGTTGCTCAGGCGCGGCTACGACCTTGTCTACACGCCGCACATCATGCGCCTGGACCTCTGGAAGACCAGCGGCCACACCAATTTTTACCGGGACAATATGTTCGGCGCCGTCGAAGTTGAAAAAGCCGACTACCAGCTTAAGCCCATGAATTGCCCCGGCCACATCCTGATTTATAAGTCAAAGCTCCGCAGCTATCGCGATCTTCCCGTCCGCCTCGCCGAACTCGGCACTGTTTATCGCTACGAGCGCAGCGGCGTGCTGCACGGCCTGCTCCGCGTCCGCGGCTTCACCCAGGACGACGCGCACATTTTCTGCATGCCCTCGCAAATCGAATCCGAGGTGGAAGCCTGCGTCGATTTTGCTTTCGCGGTGATGAAAAATTTCGGCTTTGATAAATTCGAAGTCGAGCTCTCCGACTGGGATCCCGCGCATCCCGAGAATTACGCCGGCAAGCCCGAAGACTGGCATCGCGCCACCGCCGCTCTCGCCGACACCATGAAGCGCATGAACATCCCATTCAAAAAAATGGAAGGCGAAGCCGCCTTCTACGGCCCGAAAATCGACGTCAAGCTCATTGACGCCATCGGCCGTTCCTGGCAGCTCACCACCGTGCAGTTCGATTTCAACTTGCCCGCGCGCTTCGGCCTGCAATACGTCGGCGAAGACGGCTCGAAGCATCAGCCTTTAATGGTCCACCGCGCGCTGCTCGGCTCCGTTGAGCGCTTCTTCGGCATCTTGATCGAGCATTACGCGGGCGCCTTTCCGCTGTGGCTCGCGCCCGTGCAGGTGGAAGTCTGCCCGGTCAGCGAAAAAGTGGCTGATTACGCCAAGCACGTCACCGAGACGCTGAAGCGCCACAACCTCCGCGTCCATCTCGACGAGCGCAATGAAAAGCTGCCCGCAAAAATCCGCGACGCGCAGCTACAGAAGATTCCTTACATGCTCGTCGTTGGTCCCAAGGAAGCCGAGGCCGGCACCGTCTCCGTCCGCCATCGCAGCAAAGGCGATCTCGGCCCCAAGCCTCTCGCCGAACTCGTCGAATCGCTCCAGCGCGAAGTCGATTCCCGCGCGACAAGCTGAATTATCGTCACGACTTTTTCCCATGGCGCCGTGCAAAATTCACAAATCATCCTGAACGAAAACGTCTTCGCTCAAGGCATGCGTCTCCTGGTCGATCGCGACGCTCATCTGGCTGAAGTCGTGCAAAAGTACGGTCCGCCTCCGCTCTGGGTACGCGAGCCGGGCTTTCCAACCCTCGTCTACATCATCCTCGAACAACAAGTTTCCTTGGCCTCCGCAAAAGCGGCGTTCGATCGACTCAAAGCCGCCGTCCGCCCGCTCACCCCCAACCGCTTCCTGAAGCTCACCGACACCGAGCTGCTGCGCATTGGCTTCAGCCGCCAGAAAACTCTGTACACACGTCTTCTCGCGGAATCGCTGTCGCGCCGCCACTTCGATCTTCGCTATCTCCATGATCTGCACGACGATGCCGCCCGCAAAATGCTCGTAGCCTTCAAAGGCATCGGAAAGTGGACTGCCGACATCTATCTATTGAGCGCGCTCCGCCGCCCGGACATCTGGCCGACCGGCGATCTGGCCTTGGCCACCGCGGTACAGGAAGTGAAGCGCCTTCGCCAGCGCCCGTCGCCCGAGCGCCTGGAAAAAATGTCCGCGCCGTGGCGTCCGTGGCGCGCCGTAGCCGCTCGCCTCTTCTGGCATCATTACTTGAGCAAGCGCGGCCAGCGCACATCGGAGATTTCGCTCTAGCCGGGAATCGCGCACGCTTCATTGGAGAATATGAATGTCGCCAATTTTTTCTCGCCGAACTTTCTTCGCGCTGACCGGCGGCGCACTAGCCGTGCCGTCCTTCGCCCTGGCTGCAGACGCCGAAGACGCGGACGATGACGTGCCCGCCTTGCTCGATCACATCATTCTTGGCTGCAACGACCTCGATCGCGGCATCGAAGCAGTCGAAGAGGCCACCGGTGTCCGCCCGGCCATCGGCGGAGTCCATCCCGGCCGCGGCACGCGAAATGCTCTTCTCTCGCTTGGCGAACGCCGCTATCTGGAAATCATGGCTCCCGATCCTGCGCAGGAAAAGATCGTCCACTTTCCGCAAATCCGCCAAATGACGGAGCCGCGCCTCATCGGCTGGGCCGTTCATCCTCCGAACATTGCCGCTGTCGCCAAACAACTCAGCGAAAACAAGATCGCTTTCACGGGCCCCGACGACGGCTCCCGAAAACGCCCCGATGGCCGCGTCCTCAACTGGAAAACCATCAACCTCGCCGACGACCGCGGCGGCCTCCTCCCCTTTTTCATCGAATGGAGCGCCGACTCCGTCCACCCTTCCAAAGACGTTCCCGCGCATTGCGACCTCGATTATTTTGAAATCCTGAGCGCCGATCCCGAGGAATTCTCCTCCGTCCTCAAACGGATCGGCCTCGACCTCCCGGTCCAGCGCAGCGACAAAGCCCGCCTCCACACCCTCATCAGCGGACCCAAGGGCGACGCCAAGCTCAGCACCTGAGCCTCTCGTTTTGGTTCCCCGGTTCTTGAGCCGCTCCGAAATCCCGGCGCCTTACCCCTTTTTGCCTCTTGCCGTGCAGCCGCTGGCACGTGCTATACTTTGGAGCTCGTCCCCAGGCGTTTTTGCGCTGTGTGGGACGGGATATGAATTCGGGGCCGCCTTGGATCTTCCGGGGAGCTGGTGCCTGCAGGTCGCATCGCGGCCGCAAACAACGAAATGCTTGAGGGGGACTTATCGCAGAACGCAGCTTCCGGCAAAGCGACCGCATTCGCGTCAACGAACGAATCAGGGCTCGCGAAATCCGGGTGATCGATGAAGAGGGTGGCCAGCTCGGCGTCATGCAGCCGTTTGAAGCCGTGAAGCTAGCCAAGGAGAAGGGGCTCGACCTGGTGGAAATCTCGCCCACGGCTGATCCGCCTGTTTGCAAGATTACCGACTACGGCAAATATCTTTACCAGGCCAACAAAAAGGCCCACGAGCAGCGCAAGAGCAGCCGCGGCTCGCAGTTGAAGGAAGTCAAGTTTCGGCCCGCCACCGCGGAACACGACTATCAGGTTCGCAAGAACCAGATTATCCGCTTCCTCGGTGAAGGCCACAAAGTGCGCGCGATGATTTTTCATCGCGGGCGCGAGATGGCTCACCAGGAAGTCGGGCGCGCCAAGATGAACCGTCTGCTGATGGAAATTGGCGACCAGGGCCAGATCGAAACCATGCCGCGCATGGAAGGCAACGTCCTGGTAGCGTTGCTGGCGCCGAAAAAAGGCGTAAGCGTCTCCAAGCCCGCGGGTCAGCAATCGTCCAGCGCCCAGCAGTCGCAGTAATCAGCGAGCGAAAATGTTTTTTGTAGGGGCGCAGCATGCTGCGCCAGAGTTAGCACTCAAGTCGAATTTGCAAGACGCGCATCAAAGCGCATCGAAATCAGGAGAGGATTTCTAGCAATGCCGAGGAACGCATCGAAACCAAAATTGAAATTGAAGACCCACCGGGGCGCCAGGAAGCGCTTCAAGTTCACCGCCAACGGCAAAATCAAGCGGGGGCACTCCGGTAAACGCCATTTGATGGGCACAAAAGCGCCGGGCCGTATGCGCAAGCTCAAGAAGCTGACGCTGGTCAACAAAGCAGACGTCGCCAGCGTCAAGCAGATGCTTCCCTACGGCTAGATGAATTTTCTTGTATGGGCGCAGCACGCTGCGCCCCATTCAAGAGCGTGTTGGACGAACAGTGCGGTTTTTTTTGCCGGCGCTTTGTTCTTAAGAATTTGTCATCCTGCGGTCCGGCGCTTTTTGCCGGGCCGCAGGATCTCAATGTAAACTGCAATCGAACCTGTTCCAAGTTGAGCTTTCTATAGCGAAGGACAACTTGTAAGCAGTACGGCGGGAGGCAAGTCCCGCAAATCGTGCCAGGCAGCGCTTCACGGGTGCCTGCCGGCCGATTTCCCCCCGGCTTAGTCGGGGCATATAAAGGCGGACCTCAGTTCGCCCTGCTTCGCGGCTCCGTAATGGTTCCGCGGGGAGCGTTCGCCGCAAGGCAAACGCTGCAAACGCATCACCCCGGAAACAAACCCGTTGCGGTACGCGTGTTTTTCGCGTTCATGCAACCCGTCTTGTTTCCCATAAAAAGGAGAAACCCATGGCACGCGTAAAACGCGGCACCAAGCGCCGGGCACGGCGCAAGAAGTACCTTAAGAGGACAAAAGGCTTTTTCCTCACCAAGAGCAAGCTCTACCAGTCCGCGCAGGAAGCCGCCAATCGCGCCGATCGCTATGCCAAGCGCGACCGCCGCGTCAAGAAACGCGAGTATCGCAAGCTCTGGATTCAGCGTGTCGGCGCCGCCGCCCGCAACAACGGTCTGACCTACGGCCAGTTGATTCACGGCCTCAAGGTTGCCGGCGTAGCGCTCGACCGCAAGGTCCTCGCGGACATCGCGGTGAAGGACGCGGCGGCGTTCACGCAGCTCGTAGCCAAGGCCAAAGCCGCCGCTCCGCCCCCAGCCAAGGCGAAGCAGGCGTAGCCCCGTCATTCCGAGCGAAGGCGACGAGCGAAGTTTGCAAGTTCCGACTCTTGTGGGAAGGAATCTCTCTTCGTCGTTAGCACAACGTCGGATACTCTTTCGTCGGGCGCAAAACTTCTTCCGTAGGGGCGCGATAAATCGTGCCCTTCGGTGTAATCTACTTCGCGATCATGCCGACTATTGACATCGGTCTCGACAAGACTCTCGCAGCCCTCGGCGTCACGCAGCCCGACCAGGTCGCCTTGCACTTCGCCAAGATTCGCGTGCATTTCCAGGCTCATTTCCAGACTGTTCACGACGAATCGGATTGGAAAATCCTCCGCGACGGATGGCTCGGCCGCAAATCCGGCGTCCTTACGCAAATCACCGACAACTGGCTAAAACCTGCAACGCCAGAGCTGAAGCGCGCTGTCGGCGCCTGTCTGAACGAACTCCGGGCGCAGGTAGAGGCAAAGATCGAAGAGCGCCGTCTCGCCATCGAATCTGGCACGGAAGAATCCGCGCTGGCTCGCGAACGCGTCGACCTTTCTCTCCCCGGCGTAATTCGTCCCATCGGCTCCCACCACCTGATCCGCCAGGTCTTCCAGGAAATCGAAGACATCTTCTTCTCCATCGGCTTCTCCGTCGTCGAAGGTCCCGAAATCGAAACGTCCTACTACAATTTCGAGGCCCTCAACATTCCCGAATTCCATCCGGTCCGCGACGACATGGATACCTTCTATTTGGAATTGCCGAAAGGCGCGCCGGCACCGCTCCTTCTTCGCACTCACACTTCGCCCATGCAGATTCGCACCATGGAGAAGCAGAAGCCGCCCGTGCGCGTCATCGTTCCCGGCAAGGTCTATCGCCGCGACAATCCCGACGCCACACATTCTTTCGCCTTCCACCAAATTGAAGGCCTCGCTGTCGACACCGACATTACCTTTTGCGATTTCACCGGCACCATCGAATATTTCGTAAAACAGTTTTTCGGGCCCAGTGTGAAAACGCGCTTCCGTCCCAGCTATTTTCCGTTCACCGAGCCCAGCGTCGAGTTCGACGTCTCCTGCCCCTTCTGCGGCGGAACCGGCACCGCGGCTGGTGGAGGAACCTGTTCAAAATGTAAGGGCGCGGCCTGGATCGAACTCTTCGGCGCCGGCATGGTCGACCCCGCCGTCTACGGCTTCGTCAACTACGACGCCAAAAGAGTCAGCGGTTTCGCCTTCGGCATCGGCATCGATCGCCTCGCCATGCTCAAGTATGGCATCGACGACATCCAGGTCTTTTTCCAGAATGACTTGCGCTTCCTCCGCCAGTTCCCGTAGGAAGCCTTGTAGACGCCGGGCTTTAGCCCGGCCTTGCGATCTTCTCGTGGGCGGAACGCAGCATCTGGCAATCACGAGAAGATGAGAACGGTTTGGGGGCAGGCGGCGCTACTCCCTCCTCATGAAGTTTGGGTTTGTAGGTCGCGGCTTCAGCCGCGACATTAAGCAGGCCGAAGTAGAGGGCTTTAGCCTCTGAGGAATTGGTTTTGAGCACCATGACTTTCGTCGACGCCAAACAACGCTTCTCCAATCGGGTAACGGATTACGTCCGCTACCGCCCGGGCTATCCCTCGGTCATGCTCGATCTTTTGCGTGCGGAATGCGGCTTGCGCCCCGGCCACGTCATCGCGGACATTGGCTCCGGCACGGGGCTGCTCAGCGAGTTGTTCCTGAAAAACGGCAATCGCGTCTACGGCGTGGAACCCAACACCGAGATGCGCCGCGCAGGCGAAGAATTCTTGCGAACATTCCAAGAGTTTTTCAGTGTGGCTGGTTCAGCGGAAGCCACAACGCTCGGCGATTCCACCATCGACTTTGTCACCGCCGGCCAAGCCTTCCATTGGTTCGAACCGAATGCTGCGCGAAGCGAATTTGCCCGCATCCTGAAGCCCGCCGGCTGGGTTTTCATCGCCTGGAATGACCGGCGGATGGAGGAGAAGAACCTCACCCGTGAATACGAGGAATTGCTCGAACGCTTCGGCATCGACTACAAGCGCGTGAAGGATGCGTACCCGGAGGTGCATCATATCCGCAGTTTCTTCGGCGGGGATAATTTCCACTCTCGCGACTTGCCCAACGAACAAGTTTTAGACTGGGATGGTCTGCGCGGGCGTTTGCGCAGCAGTTCCTTTGCTCCGACCGAAGGCCATCCGAGTTACGCTCCGATGATGGCGGAACTGGACCGCATTTTTTGCGCGCATCAACGCGATGGCCGTGTATGCATGGAATATTTCACGCGAATTTATTTTGGCCGTCTGGAGTAGCGCTGACGATGTCCGCCATTTCACTGTCGTGGCAATCTCTTTGTAGGGGGTGCCCCACCCTCGGTGTTTGAGGGTGGGTTCTCTTGAGAAATACACAGGACAAATAGATGAAGGTTGTTTACAACTGGCTGAAAGACTTCGTTGACGTGGCGGCGTCGCCGCAGGAGCTCGCCTCGCGCCTCGCGCTTTCTGGAACGAACATCGCCGCGGTCGAAACCAGCCCGCACGGGGCTGTCATCGACGCCGAAGTCAATTCGAACCGCCCCGATTGCCTCGGTCACTACGGAATCGCTCGCGAAGTCGGCGCCATCTACAAGCTCCCGCTGAAACACGTTGCACCGAAACCAACGGAAAGCTCCGCCAAAGCCAGCGACGCCGTAAAAGTCGAAATTCAAGCGCCTGAACTCTGCGGCCGCTTCACCGCCCGCGTCATTCGAAACGTAAAGATTCAGCCCTCGCCAAAATGGCTGAAAGACCGCCTCGAAGCCTCCAGCGTAGCCAGCATCAGCAATGTCGTCGACATTTCGAACTACGTGATGCTCGAGCTTGGCCATCCGCTACACACGTTCGATTACGATAAAGTTCGCGATCACAAAATTATCGTCCGCCGCGCCAAACAAAATGAAAGGATGAGGACGCTCGATGGCATCGAGCGTCAATTCGATTCGAACATTTGTATGATCAGCGATCGCGACGGCTTGCGTGCCGTCGGCATCGGCGGAATCATGGGCGGAGCCGAAACGGAAATTTCCTTTTCTACGAAAAATGTGTTGATCGAGTGCGCCTGGTTCGAACCGGTCGCCATTCGCCGCGCCGCGCGTTTCCTGAAATTGCACACCGAAGCCTCCACGCGTTTCGGCCGCGGCGCCGATCCGGAAATGGCCGAGCTTGCTTCCCGGCGCGCTGCCGAATTGATTTTGCAGCTTGCTGGCGGCGAATTGCTCTCCGGCGTTGTTGATGTTTATCCCGGCAAGCGCGCGCCGAAAAAAATCAGCGTGACACGCGCCGAGATTCTTCGCGTCATGGGCGCGGATGTACCGGACAAGCAAATCGAAGCCAGTCTCGGCGCGCTCGGCTTCGCGCCCGTTCGAATCGACCAGAACCGCGGCGCGGAAGGTTCGCTCCTCGCGGCCTGGGAATGCACGCAGCCTTCCTGGCGCGCCGAAGTCGAGCGCGAAATCGATTTGATCGAGGAAATTGCGCGCATTTATGGCCTCGATAAATTTCCGCCACGGCTGCCTGCCGCGCGCCAAGGCGCGGCGCGACTTCCACACTACGAGGCAGAAACGCGTTTGCGCGAGCGGCTCGTCGGTCTTGGCTATCGCGAGATTCTGACAATTCCGCACGTCGCCGAAGAGCGTGATGCCTTGTTCCGGCCGACCGGCGTTGCGCCGGCGCGCCTTGCGAATCCACTTTCCGAAGAAGCGAACGTTCTGCGTTCGAACGGCATCGTGACCATGGCCGGCGCGCTCGAATGGAATTTGAATCACGGGCAGCGCAATGCTCGACTGTTCGAAATCGGCCGCCACTATCGTTTGAACGGAAGCGAGTCAGTTGAAACGCGTGTTCTTACAATTGGCGCGACCGGCGAAGCACGCGAAAAAGGTCTCTACGATGCGGCGCGCGATTTTTCTTTCGCCGACCTCAAGGGCAACCTCGATTCCATCGGCGAACTCTGCGGCGGCTTCCGCTGGGAAGACGGCGGCGCGGAGTGGCTGCATGCCGCGCGTCGCGGTTCTGTCAAACTGAATTCCGCCATTTCGAGCCAAGCGAAAAATAATTCTTCACTCGGAGTTGCGGGGCAGCTTGCGAGGCGCGCCTCGGAAAAACTGAAATTGCGGCAAGACGTTTTCCTCGCGGAATTAGAACTCGATCCGGTTTACGCCGCGATGCGCGAGGCGAAAGAAGCGCGGCGGTATGAACCGCTGCCAAGATTCCCGGCGGTCGAACGCGATTTTTCGTTGTTGCTCGCCGAAGGCACGAAGTTTTCCGAGGTTACGAAAACGATTCAGTCGTTGGGCATTAAGGAAATTTCCGCGATTGAAGCGACGGACCTTTTCCGCGGGAAAAATGTTCCTGCAGGAAAATATTCGCTGCTGGTGCGCGTAACGTTCCAGAGCCGCGAAGCAACGCTTACCGAAGCGCAGATCGGCGATTTCAGCAGCAAAATCATTTCTGTACTCGAAAAAAATCTTGGCGCACAACTCCGCGCCAGTTGAAGACAGTTGAACAAATGTTCCGCAAAGCTTCGCTCTGCGCTACAATCCTGATACATGAGCGCGCCGATAAAAGTACAAATTTTCGGGCAAGTGTATTCCATCCAGGGAGAACTGGATGGGAAGTACGTGCAGAAGCTCGCGAAGTACGTGGACGAAAAAATGCACGACATCGCCGACGTGACGAAAACGGTGGACACGCAGAAAGTCGCGGTGCTGGCGGCGCTGGCGATTGCCGACGAACTCCACACCTTGCAACGCGATCGCGGCGATCATGAACAGTTAATGCGCGAACAAGCCGAGCGTTGCCTGACGCTCGTTGAGCGCGCGCTGAAGCAAACCGCGTAGTTTGTTTTCTTCCAGACATAAAATTTTCATTGGCTCCAACTTGTTGGGTTGCGATCCCAGCGGTGGGCGCGGAGCTGTTTGTGGAGGGCAGCGGGGAGGGCGCCCTGGTCGCTGGTGGCGATGTTGGCTTCGACGTTGCGGCGTTTGCGCATGCCGGGAATGATGGTGCTGACGTCGCGATTATTCAGGATGAAGCCCAGCGCCATTTGCGGCATGGTGTTGCCCGCGGGAACGAGCGGGCGGAGCGCTTCGGCGCGGGCGACGCTGTTCTTCAGATTTTCCGGGACGAAATACGTGTTCCGCCAATCGCCTTGTGGCCATTTGCTGTCCACGGTTAGCGTGCCGGTGAGCGTGCCTTCATCGAAAGGAACGCGAGCGATTATGGCGGCGTCTTTCATGCGGCAGATGGGGAAAAGCGCGTCTTCGGGATTCTGGTCGAAAATGTTGTAGATGACCTGGACGGCGTCGGCGACGCCTTCGAGAACAGCGCGAATGCCGTTGCATGGCTCCCAGCGATTAACACTGACGCCGACGGCTTGCGCTTTGCCGGTGGTGCGCAGTTTTTCGACGGCGCGCGGGAGGCGTTCGTCAGTGAGCCAGCGGTCTTCCCAAGTGTGAAACTGGATAAGGTCGAGTTTTTCGACGCCGATGTTGGCAAGACTTTTGTTGACGTACTCTTCGATGTGGTCGGGCGGATAGCAATCGTCGAGCGTGAAATCTCGGCGGCTGGGCCATTGGCGGTTTTTGGGCGGAATTTTCGTGCCGACGTAAAGTTTCTTTCCGGCGTTGGAGCGCAAAACTTTTCCGAGAATTTGTTCGCTGCGGCCGTCGCCGTAGGCCCACGCGGTGTCAAAGAAATTGCAGCCGAGATCGACGGCGCGCTGGAGGGCGTCGAGCGATTCGGCGTCGTCGGAGCCGGTCCAGCCGGCGAGTCCCCACATGCCGTAACCAATTTCACTGACGTTCCATCCGGTGCGGCCGAACTTGCGATAGCGCATGAGCAGGAGCTCCTTTTGAAATGGGAGTCCATTATAGAGGCAACTCTTCCCGTCCGTGGATGAGGCGAGCTAACGAAGCAATGAGCTAGGGAAAGGCAAAAACGGAGGGGCCCCCACCCCCGTGTTTTTTCATAAGTGTTCATTCTAAAGGGGGTTGAAGTCGTAATGCAGCTGTTAAATACATTTTAGATTACCATTCGAAGGAACTGTGGAAAATTTCTCGCGCGGTTCCGTGGTTTTCAGGTGCACGGGTTCCGCTTCTAAGGCTGTCCTCAAGAGTGGGATTTGGCTATCTTATTTCACTAAGTGAGCAGGAGGGAGGGCGCGATAATCGGTCGCGGAGACGGGTTGCTGGTCAGGGGGCGGGCAATGAGGGGCGAGAAACGACTCTGAAAACGGGGACGAGGCGGACCGCGGGGTTTGAAGCGAAATAGACGGAAGAGGCGCTATCGAACTCGATCGAAAGATGGATGACCTCGCCGGGAAGTACGCGGAAAAAGCTGGCGGTGCCATGTTCCAGAGGGATGTGAAATTCCGGGGCGGGACCGAATCCCAATTGCGGCACTGAGGCAGCGGCGAATTCCGCAGGGGGAAATTCCAAAGGCCGCGCGGAGCGGTCGGCAAAGACGATGCAGTTCCAGCCAGCATCGCCACAGGCGTTGCTTTCCGGGATAGGGTCATCCGGGGACGGATTCCGAGGCAAGAGCCGGAGGCGCAACTGAACGTATTCGTCGGCGAGAACCGTGGCTAGGCCGCTTGCGTCAGCGGGTAAACGCAGCGATCCAGAATCGCCGGTCATTGTCAAAGGGGCCGAGGGGGCTAGCAGGTCAAACTGTACCGGGTGGGCCGACAGGTCCGGAGCAAGTTCTTGCCAGTCCGGCGAATCCTCGTCTGCCGCTGTGTCTGAATGGGCCTCAATGCCGCGAAGCGTCAGAAAAATGTGCCCCACATTGTATGGCAACGCGCTTGGTGACATGCCCGGTGATGCGTGTGGCCAAGCCAGTGGCGGCGGAAAAGCCGCGGAGTCCGCGGAAGACGCAGGAGCCACGCTGATCTGCACGATCACGGCGCCGGTAGCCTTTGTGAGAGGGCAGGACGAGTTGCTGACCGTTACGCCGCTTGCGCTCCCGTTCCAAAAGCCGCTAAAGCAGTTTTTGCTGCAACCAGACACGGCCAGGCACAAGAGAAGCACAACGGGAAAGGCTCTCCGCAGAACGTTCGCCGCGGTTTCAGTGGCGCCAGTGCGCTCCATACTGGGCCTCACTTCTAGGACCGAAATAAGGATAGCACTTCCAGAATTCATCGTGTGGGGCTTACTCTTCCTTGCAGGGGGGCGGCCGAGATGAATAAGAGAAGACTTCTGCTGCTGGGGCTGGGGTGCGCTGTGGCGGCGGTGTTTGCGGCGCAGGTGCGCGGGCAGGCGGCGGAAGAGGTCAAGCGGCTGGCGGAGTTGATGGGATGGAAGGCGGGGACGATTGCAGCGGACATTGGGGCAGGGGACGGGAAGTACACGTTTGCGGCGGTCGAACGCGTGGGAGCGGCGGGAAAAGTGTATGCGACGGAGATTGATGCGAAGAAGCTGGCGGAGTTGAAGGAGGAAATTGCCAGGCGGAAGCTCGGAAACGTGATCGTGGTGGAGAGCAAAGAGGCGGACACGAATCTGCCGGCGGCGTGCTGCGACGCGATTTTTCTGAGGCACGTGTACCATCACCTGACCAAGCCGGCGGAGTTTGACGCGAACCTGGTGCGTTCGCTGAAGCCGGGAGGGCGGCTGGCGATTATCGATTTTCCGGCGCGCGCGGGGCTCGATCCGGTGGAAGGAGTTCCGAGCAACCGGGGCGGGCACGGCATCCCGCAGAAGGTTGTAGTCGAGGAGCTGAGCGCGGCGGGGTTGCAGGTGGAAAAGATTGTGAATGACTGGCCGGATGGCGATTATTGCGTTTTGTTTGTGAAGAAGTAGATGAAGCAGTTGTCAGTCATCAGTTGTTGGTTGTTAGTGAGGATGAGGAGAAATCAGACTCGTGGCGGAGTGCCGCGCCTGAAGGCGCGGGTGTGTCGTAACCTCAAAACCAATTCCTCAGCGGCTGAAGCCGCAAAGATAGGGAACGGCTTATGGCGGACCTGAAGGTCCGACCCCAGTTGCGACACAGACCCCGCACGAGGAAGGGCACGATGTATCGTGCCCCTACAATATGAAACGCACAGCCAGGAGTGGCTGTGCCACGATAAGGACCGAAAGAGTCCCGCGCGGCATGCGTAACGGAGACTACTCCTTTTTGGACCAGGGAGGGGCGACGCCGCTCATGCGGGCGTAGGCGACGAGCTGGCCCATGTGCTCGTTGGCGTGAACGATGATGCGCAAGTACATGCCGTCCACGGTGGCATCGCGATCGACGATGTGAACCTGGCGCTCGAGATCTTTCGGCGTGACCGCCAAATGGGCCTGCTTGACGGCGTCCAGCGAGCGCCTGAGCCAGTTGATGACCTCGGCTTTTGCGGTGACTGACTTTTCCATCCCCTCTTTCGCGTCGGCGGGCATTTTGGGTCCGGTAACGCTGAGCAGATAAAAATTCGCGAGAGCGATGTGCATGAAGACTTCGCTGGTGGAACGCACACCCGGCGCGGGACGCCAGGAGAATTTTTCCTCGGGCGTGGCTTCGGCGAGCGCAAGCAACTGGCTCGATACATGCCGCCACTCGCCGTCATAGCCCTGCCAGATTCCTTCGGGGGCGGTTTGGGCGAACACGGGGCGCGCGATGAACACTATTAGAAGCACAAGAAGCGCTTTTCTCATGATTGTCTCCAGTCTGGCTCTCTTGTCCCACATTCTACCGTGAAGGCGGCGGGAAGGGCGAGGAACGCGAGTCAAGAGAACCCGGCTGAAGACCGGCCACTACAGCAAACAAAAGAAAGATGCCGGGCTTCCCGACACACATCGTCGGGACCCCCACAAACCGAGGGAAAACCCGGCGCTACGAAGGCGAGAAGAAGGGCACGATGTATCGCGCCCCTAGAAAAGCAAGCGCACCGCCAAGAATGGCCGTGCCACGATGCCGGCGTTCCAGGAAATGCCTACGGGGTGATGGCGATGACGCGAAGGGGGCTGCCGGAGCCGCCTACGATCTTGAGAGGCGCGGCGATGACTACGGCGCCGGTGGGCGGCAACTGATCGAGATTGCAAAGGCTGGCGAGGCCAAACTTTCCGCTGCCGTGCATGACGAAATGATTTGAGAAGGGCGGGTCAAACTTGGCGGCCTGCCCCGCGTCGGTGCCCACCGTTTCGACGCCTACTCCCAGAACATCGCGCTCGCCAGCCAGAAATTGCGAGCACTCTTTGGCCCAGCCCGGAGTGTGCGGCCCGTCGTCCTTGAGATTGATGTATTGCGCGGGATCGGTGCGCTTGGACCAGCCGGTGCGAAGGAGCACCCAAGCGCCCGGTGGGATTTTTCCGCGCGCGGATTCCCATTGGAGGATATGCGCAGAGGTCAGGAGAAAGTCCGGATTTTTCTCGACTTCTTTCGTGACGTCGATGATGCAGGCCGGGCCGATGAATTTGCGCGGAGCGATGCGGTCGACGGTAGAGTCCGGCAAATCCTTGCCGCTGACCCAGTGCACGGGGGCGTCGAAATGCGTTCCGGTGTGCTCGCCGGTTTCGAAGGCGTTCCAATACCAGGCGGGGCCGCGTGCATCGTAGCGGGACAATTCGCGAAGGGTGAAGGGCGGAGAGTTGTTCCATTGTGGAGGGAGAGGGATCAGCGGCGTGGCGTGGCTGAGCGGCAGGGTGAGGTCCACGACGCGCAAATGGCCGGCATCGAGTTCGTCGACGAGCCGCAGAAGAATTTCAGACATGATGACCCCCTGAAGCAAGCAACGGAGAGTATGCCTAGAATGGCGGAACAAGCATAGTAGCGTGCTATTTCCGAAATCATTTTCTCAGCGGCTAAAGCCGCACGAAAGCGGAGCATGCATGGCGGACCTAAAGGTCCGACCACAAGACCTTCACATGGACTCCGAAGATCCCCGAAGACTAGGATTTGGCCGCGAGCGATTGGATGTGGCGGCGAAACTGGAAACGGTTTTCGAGCAGGCCCAGATCGGTGACGAAGGCCTTTGGTCCGGTGGCTTCGACCTTGGCGACGATGGTCTGCAAACCTTCACCCGAGATGGCGCGGCGAGCGGCGGCGGCGAAATCGGCGACGGTGTGGAGGGTGCAAGTTTGCGGGATGCCGGCGGCGCGAGCGATGCCTTCCAAGTCAGTGCCGGTGCTCGTGGCGGTGGGGAATCCGCCGACGGAGAGGAGAGTCTCGTTGTCAAAAACGATGTGGACAAGATTTTTTGGGTTGTAGCGCGCGAGAGTGCTCAAGGAGCCGAGGTTCATGAGGAGCGAGCCGTCGCCGTCGAGGACCACGATTTTTTGATGAGGCAGGCAGAGAGCGAGGCCGAGGCCCGTGGAGGAAGCGAGGCCCATGGCGTGCTGCAAGTAGAAAAAATTGGCACGGTGGCCGAGCGATTGCAGCTCGGCGGGGAGCGCGCCCATGATGGTGACGACGAGGCATTTTTCAAGATCGGAATAAATGGCGCGAAGGCAATCGATGCGCAGCATCATTCCTCCCACATCAAATCGCGCGTGAGAAGCAGCGCCACGGGCTGAAGGCTGCTTTCCGCGAGGGTATGAGCCTGCGCGATGCGCTTTTCGACGGAAGCGGGAGCATCGAGGAAGGAGTATGGGATGTTCATGGCGCGAAGCAGCGGTTCGGTGACGTTGCCACCCTGCGTTTGCCAGGGATCGCGTTCGCCAAATGAGCCTCGATGGGAGATGAGCATAAGCAGCGGGATTTTGTAGAGGTGCGCGAAGGAGACGATGCCGTTGATGGCGGCGAGAAAGCCGTGGTTCTGCATGAGCATCGCGGACTTGACGCCGGCAAAGTGCGCGCCCGCCGACAGGCCCACGCCTTCCTCTTCCTTGGCGAGGCGGACGAGAGTCATTTCGGAGTCGTCTTCGGCGATTTGGATGAGGTGGACGAGCCAGGTTTCCGGGAGGGCAGAAAGCAGCCGGATGCCACTGCCTTTGAGGGCACGGTAGATGAGCTTCGAGCTTTCAAGAGAAACGGGCATGGTTCACGCGGCGACGCGCGATTCGAACGTTCGCACGGGGGAGGATTCTATGCCAGGGAAGGCGAGGACTCAAATGAGGCGGCGCGAGCTTGTGGCAGGCGGGGGCTCCGTCTGCTAGACTGGCGCGGCTTTGACGATCAAGACGCGAAGGCGATTTCTGGGGCAGGCTGCCGGTGCAGCGGTGGGGACAGCCGTTTGCGCGGGAGTGTGGCCGAGACTGTTCGCGAGGATGAAGACGGCGGTCGCCGTGGATGCGGGACCGAGCTTGAAGTTTCCGGCGGCGGCGCGGGAGCGGATAGCGATTGCGTCGTATCCGTTCCGGGATTTCGTCGCGGGGCGAGAAGACAAGCCCAACAGTGGGAAGATGGAGTTGAAAGAGTTCGCGGCGCACGTCAGCGCGAAATTCAACATCAAGAAAATCGAGCCGTGGAGCGCGCACTTCCGTTCGCTGGAGAAGGCGTATCTGGAGGAGCTGCGCGCAGCGGTAGTGAAGGCAGGCGGCGCGATCGTGAATATTGCGGTGGACGGCGAGCACAGCCCGTATGCCGCGGACAGCGCAGAGCGGGAGCGCGCTATCGCGTTCAGCAAAGAATGGATTGATGCGGCGGCGGCGATTGGGTCGCCGAGCGTGCGGACAAACATTCCTCAGGCAAAAGATTCGAAACCGGACGTGGAGCGGACGGCGGAGAGTTTGCAGCGGGTAGCGGAGTATGGCGCGGCGAAAAACGTGGTGGTGAATCTGGAGAACGACAACCCGGTCAGCGAAGATCCTTTTTTCCTGGTGAAGGTCATTGAGAAGGTGGGCAGTAAATGGCTGCACGCGCTGCCGGATTTCGGGAATACGCTGGCGGCCCACGACGACGAATACGCGTACAAAGGAGTTGCGTGGATGTTTGGACTCGCGTACTGCATTTCGCATGTGAAGGAAACGGAAGTGGGCGACGGCAAGGATAAAATTGCACGCGTAGATTTGGCGAAGACGTTTGGGATTGCCAAGCGGCACGGGTATAAAGGATATTTTTCGATGGAATGGGACAGCCCGGGCGATCCTTACGCGGGAACGGCGGGGTTGATCGAGAAAACGCTGAAGAATCTTTCGTAGAGACACGACGGGGAGTATTCTTTGCGGTGAATTCTTGGAGGAGGGAATGACAATGAAAATACGGGTGAGTTTGCTGGTGGCTGGGGTGATGGTGTTGATGGCAGCGAGCAGTGGGTTTGCGCAGCAGGCGGCTCCGGCGGCAAGCGGTGCGCCGGCGGCGGGCGCAGCACCCGACATGTCGCCGGTAGCGAATCCGGTGAGCGGATTCGTGAAGGCGGGAGTCGCGCGATACGAGAAGAACATGGTGGCCGCGGCGGAGGCCATGCCGGCGGAGAAATATGCATTTAAGCCGTCGCCGGAAATGAATTCGTTCGGGCACTTGATCATGCACATCGCGCAATCCAACAACACGTTCTGCTCGAAGATTTCCGGGCAAGCGGCGCCGGACGTAAAAATTGCGGAGACGGATTCGAAGGACAAGCTGGTGGCCGCGGTGAAGGATTCCTTTGCATATTGCACGACGGCGCTGGCGAAAGTGGACGATGCGAAACTCGGAGAGCAATTCGTGATGTTCGGCAACCGGCCGATATCGCGGGGTGGCGCGCTGGTGGCGCTGGGCGGGAGCTGGACGGATCACTACGCCACACAGGCGATTTATTTGCGGTTGAACGGGATTTTGCCGCCAACGGCGCAGCCCGCGAAAAAAGATTGAGCGCCGCTCGTGTTTGGATCAGCGGTTCAGGAGTCCACAAATCAACTTGCCATAAGCCGCTATGCTTGCCGCGGGGAGGGAGAAACTGTTTCCAGTTCCCTGCGAGCGGAGGCGGAGCCCTCCAGCTCGCGGGCGGAGCGCCCGTGGTGCACGATCAGGTGCAAGAAGAACATCAGCACAAGGATGCCGCCGAAGGTGACGACGATGGTGGCGCCCGTGGGCGTATCAAGCTGCACGCTGAGGTAGCAACCAAGCGCCGAAACCAGCGTTCCCATGGTCCAGCCAATCGCCAGACGTGTGCCGATGCGGTCGGCAAAAAGCATGGCGCCAACACTGGGAACGATCAGGTAACAGAAAACCAGCAAAACGCCGGCGATGGCTACGGAAGACGTCACAACAAAACCAAAAGAAGCGTAGAACAGGAAGTCCCAGAAGCGGACATTGAGGCCTGACTGTTCGGCTTTACCGTGGTTCATCGAGATGGCCAGGAATTTTTTGCGAAAGATAAAGTGGAAGATGCCGATGGCTCCGTAGAGGAAAGCCGTCTTGCGAACTTCGGGCCAGGAAACGGCGAGGATGTTGCCGACGAGCATGTCCTTGAGGTGCTCGGTCTCGCCGGTGGCTTTGCTCATCAGAAGAATGGCGGTGGCGGAAGCAACCGCGTAAGCGATGCCGATGAAAGCTTCCTGGGGAATATGGCCTCTGCTCGAGCGAGCGAAAGCGAAGATTCCAGCGCCGATGAACGTGAAAGCTAAGCTGATCCAGTACGCGGCACGGCCATGCGGGTCCATGCCGACGACGACGGCGACAGTCGCTCCGAGCGCGGCGATTTGCGCGAGCGCGAGGTCCACAAAAATAACGCCGCGTTCGACGACGTGCACGCCAAGATAGGCGTGAATCCCGGTAAGAATGAGGCTGGCGACAAAAGGTGCGAGCAAAAACAGTAAAATTTCCATCCAGCGGTCTCCTGAACGTTACTTCGTTGTGTCGAAAGCTTGCTTCAGTTTCGCAATATCGTAATCAAACAGCTTGAAGTAATCGGTGATTTCTTTTTCGCCGCCGACAGAAGGCATGAGGACGACGACTTTTGCGCCAGTGTCGCGGGCAATGGCGTTGGGGGTCTTGAGGTCGAAGTATGGCTCGACGACAATGATCTTGACGCCATCGCGCTTCATCTGGCCGATCAACTCGACGGTGTGCTGCGGGCTGGGGGGGATGCCGGGACGCGGCTCGACGTAGCCGACAACGTCGAGATGGAAGTGTTCGGCGAAATTGGGCCAGGAGCGATGGTAGGTGACGATCTTGCGGCCGGCGTAAGGCTTCATTTCGGCAAGCCATTTCTCATCGGCTTGCTTGAGGCGCTGCTCGAACGAATCGTAGCGCTGGGCGAAATACGCGGCGTCGCTCGGGCGCATCTCCGAAAGCTTGTTTTGAATGCCCTTGGCTATGCGCAGGCCGTTTTCCGGATCGAGCCAATAATGCGGATTGCCGAGCGGGTGAACGTCGCCTTCGGCGCGCGTCACTTGTCCCGTCGGAATTTCGAGGATTTTGGCAAAGCGGGAAGCGTCAAAGTAGCCCGGCGCGCCAACCTGAATCTTCGGATTGGTGGACTGGCTGATGAGCGGAGGGAGCCAGCCGATCTCCAGCTCGAGTCCGACAACGATGAGCAGATCGGAGTGACGAAGTTTTAGAAGGAAGCTGGGCTTGGCTTCAACGAAATGAGGGTCCTGGTAGCCGCGAGCAATGGATTCGACGTCGACTTTTTCGCCGCCAACCTCTTGGGCGAGGGAAGCGAGGTCCGTGGTGGCCGTCATGATATGCAGTTTGCTGTCCGCACGGCCGGCCGGAGGACTGACAAGCGTGAAGATGAGGGCGCAGGCAGCAAGAAGCGCGCCGATTCGGGTAGTCATTTTTGTGCGTCGCATGATATCTCAGAAACCTTTCTTAAAACGGGCCTTAGAACGGATGCGCCCCGTGCGCGCCCATCACGAATAGGAACTGGAACAGAAACTCGTTGGCGTTGGTGAAGCGATCGCTGGGCACGTCCCACAAATGGCCATAACGATACTGGCCACGGATCTGGCTAAACTCGCTGGGCCAATAGGTGAGAATACCGGAAAAACCAGTGTCCGTCAGGCTGGCATTTGTGGCGCGGCCGCTGCGGTCGAAGCGGCCGCCTAGAGTCCAGCGGCGGTTGACGCGATATTCGGAATCGGAATAAAGCCCGAAAGCGTGCTGGGTCTGGAAGACGTTAAGCGGAGAAAGCTGGTCGCGGGCGCTCCAGAACAGTTCTGTGCGGAGGAGGAAAGAATGGTAGATAGCGCGGCGGAGCGGCTTCCAACGAAGAGTGGCGTCAGCGGAATACAGGTTGGTCAAGAAATTTGCCGGGTCAAAGGTAGTGCTGCCGGCGCCGGCAGTGTTGTGGCCGCGGGCGTAGGAAGCGCCTAGATCGATGTTGGTCGATTCGCCGAGGTCGCGGTAGAGGCGAAGATGGCCGACAACGCTGGCGTCCTGGCGGCGGTTGGCGGTGAAAACGTCACTGGAATCGCCGCGGAAAACCTGGGCGGTTCCCTGGAGGAACCAGTTTTTCGGGGCGGGCAGGAAACGCGACAAGGAGATGCCGGCATCGTCGATGCCGTCCTCGCCGCCGACGAGATTGTTGGTCGCCAGCGGCCGGTCAATGAATGGCAAGGCGTGATTGTGGATGGTGTTGACTTTGCCGAATTCGGCGCGCATTTTTCCCACTTTCAAAAGGAGTCCCGCAGGGAGAGAAGTGAAGGTGACGTAACCTTCCTCGACGTTTACGCCGGTTTCGCCGAAGGAGATGAAGGCGTCGGCGCGCGCGTAGGGGTCGATGATGGCTTGCATACCCACTTCGGACTCGTGGAGTTCGAGCGAGCGCGATGGCGAAACGGTGTTGCGTCCGGCCGTGCCGATGAAGTCGCCGATCAAGCTGATGTCCGGATTGAGGAGCTTGGCGTTGGAGGTGGCGCCGCCATAGGTCTGCGTTTGCGCGACCTGTGCGGCAGGCACCGGCTCCGGCGCAGCTGTTGACGATGAGGAGCTGGGGAGCACACCTGCCTCAATTCGCGTGGAGGCAAGCAACAGGTGACCCCCGGTTGTGGGATCAGCCGGCTTTGTGTCACGGATAGTCTTCAATTCTCCACGGAGCAAGGCCACTTCCTCGGCAAGTGTGCGCACCTGTTCTTCAAGAGCCCGTATGCGAACTTCTTCGGGAGCAGTAGTGGCCGCTCCCGCAGAGGGGGCATCCTGCCTTGCAGAGACAGAGGGTTTCTCTTGCGCACTGGCAGACGTCGAGAAAAGAATGACCAGGGACAATGCAGAAAATCGTTTCATGGCACCACTCCTAGCTAAGAAATGTGAATTTTCCAACCCGGATACGGACCGGAACTACGACTTGGCTAAAGGGAGGGAGGCGCGCGCGGAGACGTGTCGCGTGGAGCAGCTGAGGATACCGAAATAACCAAAGGAGTGAGTTCGAGCCGGCTGGTGACCGGAACAATGGCGATGACGGGTGACTGCGTCGCAACCACAGAGGCTGCTGTCGAGCAAACAGGGCAAATATGTGCGGCGGATGGAATGGCCGTCAAGTCGGCGCAAAAGTGGAACTGCGCCCCAAGAAAGACAACCCCGAGGAGCAGCGCCAAAATGCGGATATGCCCAGCCTTGGCCTGCATGTGCTTACTAAGACGAAGCTTAGGTTGGAATGGTTGCAGGGTCAAGCAAACCATTTACTTCGTGGGTTACCCGCCAGCAACCAACCTGCTCAATCCAGCGTCTAAAGTGCTAAGCTAAATTGTAGCTTATGCACCGGGGAGTATACATTTTCGGGAGAACAGTTGTGCGCCGCGCGCTCGCTCTAATAGCTTGCAGCGCGTTGCTGTACTTCGCGGTTGGCGCGACGCTCCCCCACGGACACGCCCAGGGCCCCGACAATGCCTGCCATGTCTGCCAAGCGCTGCACATGCCCGCGCTGGCGGCTGCATGGCTCGATCTCGTCAGCACGTCTCAAATCGTTACCTGGTATTCTTCGCTCCCGCAACACGCAGCGCCGAGCGATTCCTTTTCCCTTCATCGCGCCGGACGCGCACCTCCCACCGCTTAATTTCTCCCTAGGCTTGAAGTGTATCTCTGTGCGCCGGCCTTTTGAAGGCCAGCGTCACCGCCTTTTTTCCGGCGGGCTCTATCCACAACAACCACACATAACCCTTGAAGGGATGGAGAAAAAATGTTGAAGCACTTGAGCATGTGCGCGGTTTTCGTTTTAGGGTTTGTCCTGTTATTGACGGCTGGGCCGGCGGAGGGGCAGATCGGGAATTCCGGCTCGATTGAAGGCGTGGTCAAAGATCCGTCCAGCGGCGTGGTGGCAGGCGCAACAGTAGAAATCTCTTACGCCGTAAGCGGTTTTCATCGAGAGGCGACTACTGGAAGCGACGGGAGCTTCAAGTTCACAAACGTCCCCTTCAATTCCTATCATTTGGCAGTGACGGCAGGCGGCTTCGAGAACTACTCCCAGGATGTGGATGTGCGCTCGGCGGTTCCGACGACGCTGCAAATCAGCTTGAAGATTGGGACGGCAGTACAGACCGTGAACGTGGAAGCGAAGGACCTGGTGGAAAACGAATCCACCTTTCACACGGACATCGACCGGGGCTTGTTCGACAGGCTCCCGCTGGAGAGCGCATCTTCGTCAGTGAGCTCGCTCGTGACGCTGGCTGCGCCCGGCGCGGTAGCGGATTCCAACGGCCTGGTACACGCCATCGGCGATCACGCGGAAAGCTCCTTTTCGGTCGATGGCCAGCCGGTTACGGATCAGACCAGCAAAGTCTTCTCCAATCAAATCCCGATCGATTCGATCCAATCGCTGGAAGTGATCTCCGGCGCTCCACCGGCTGAATTTGGAGACAAGACCAGCCTAGTCATCAAGGTGACGACGCGCTCGGGTCTTGGCCAAACAAAACCTGTTGGCAGTGTGCGGGCTTCTTATGGCAGTTTCGGGTCAGCGAACGGGGGCTTCGATGTGGCGTTTGGAGGCCCGAAGTGGGGCAATTTCCTTGCAGCAAATGGCTTGAATACGGGCCGTTTTCTCGATCCACCGGAATTCCAAGTCATCCATTCCAAGGGCAACGAGCAAAATATATTCGACCGCGTGGACTTGCAGTTTAGTGGTTCCGATTCTGTTCATTTGAACGGCGGCTATACACGTTCCTGGTTCCAGAATCCGAACTCGTTTGAGGCCGTGGCATCCGGCCAGGATCAGCGCGCACAGATCAAGACGTATAATTTCGCGCCAGCCTGGACTCACTTGTTCAATACCAGCACGTTGCTCAATGTCGGCTTTTTCGCACGGCACGACCAGTTCAATTTCTACCCGAGCGCAAATCCCCTAGCGGACGTTTCTGAGACTGCCACGCAGCGGCGCAAGCTGACCAACCTAGGCCTGCGCAGCGATCTGTCCTATGTGAAGGGCATTCATAACGTGAAAATGGGAGCTACCTTCGAGCACACGCTATTGACGGAGGACTTCAGCCTGGGACTTACGGACCCAACGATCAATTCGCCGTGCATTACACAGAATGCTGCCGGGGACTTCGTCGGCGTGGGCGATACCAGCTTGACGGATCCATCGCAGTGCGCGGCCGTTGGATTTGAGCAAAACGTGGCAACCAACCCAGATGCAACGGCGCCGTTCATCCCGCTCCTTGGATGCATCGATCTTACGAGGCCCACGCCCTCTGCAAACGACGGTTGCGCAACGCCGCAAAGCACGTTGTTCGGGTTCCGCGGCCGTGGCGACGTCCGAGAGATTGCGCTCTACTTGCAAGACACCATCACCAAGGGCAATTGGTCCTTCAATGTGGGTGTGCGCGGTGATTTATATCGGGGCCTCACTAAAGAATCGCAAATCGAACCGCGCGCCGGCATTTCCTACAACATCAAACCGAGCAATACGGTTATGCGTGTTTCTTACGCTCGCATCCTAGAAACCCCCTTCAACGAAAACCTGGTTGTCGCCAGCGTGACGGGCAATCCTTTCCTGGACGCGATTTTTGGGGGATCCTCGGGGCCGATTCGCGCCGGACAACGCAACGAATTCCATGCAGGACTCCAGCAGGCGTTCGGAAGATACCTCGTCGTCGATGGGGACTACCTCTGGAAGTACACGCACAACGCTTATGACTTCAGCGACCTGCTGAATACGCCCATCTTCTTTCCGATCGGATGGCACAACTCGAAGATCAGCGGGTTCAACGCGCGCGTCAGCGTTCCCAATTTCCATGGCTTCACGGTCCTGACCGTAATGGGTCATGCCTCCGCTCGCTACTTTCAACCGCAGGTCGGCGGACTAGGGACCAGTGATGGACCTGTTTTCCGCATCGACCACGACCAGAACTTCCAGCAAACCACGCATGCACAATATCAGCCGTGGAAGCGCGGTCCGTGGGTGGCGTTCAACTGGCGCTATGACAGCGGGCTGGTGGCCGGCGCCGTGCCATTTGCCGCAGACACCACGACAGCAGTGGATCTTACGGGTCTCAGCGCAGACCAGCAGATGCAGGCTGGTCTGTTCTGTGGGAGCGTTTTCCCGACGCTGAGCGCTCCCCTGGTGACGTGCGCCCCATCTCTTTACGGGTCGACGCGGCTCAAGATACCGGCTGCAGGAACGGAAAATGACGATCGCCATCCGCCGCGCGTCGAGCCCCGCCACTTGTTCGATACCAGCGTGGGAGATGATGACCTGTTCCACGGCGACCACTACAAATGGAGCCTGCGCTTGACGGTCATCAATCTGACGAACAAGACCGCCCTCTATAACTTCCTGTCGACGTTCAGCGGAACGCACTTTGTGACGCCGCGGAGCTATACCGCGGAACTGGGCTTCCACTTCTAGTGGATTCGCGACGGAAGAGTTGAATTACTTCTGGGCGAGGTAGGTTTTGGCTTCGCTGAGCTCCGGCCGGTCGGCGCCGGGGCCGCAGATTTCGGCCAGCTTGGCGTAAAACGACTGCGCATCGCCTGCCTCGCCGGTGGCTTGCGCAGAGCGAGCGGCGCCCAGCAGGCCGTCGAAGCGGTTTGGTGAATTCTTCAGGACCGTTTTGTATTCGGCGAGGGCGTCGGCGGGACGCTTGAGTTCCAGGAGCATGTCGGCGAGCATTTCGCGCGCGGGGACGCTGACGGATTCGCCGCCATTTTTGTCCTGATGGTCGGCGGCAGCGCGCAATTCTTGAAGAGCCTCGTCCGGCTGCCCCTTGGCGAAGGCCAGCCAGGCTTCAGCTTCACGGAGGTCCGTGGCTTTTTCGTGCGAGACGCCGTAGCCCTCTTTTCGCGCGCGCTTCTCGCGGTCGGCAACGAGCTGCGTCAGTTCTTTGACGTCAACTTCCGCGCCGGCCACGTTGCCGCTACGGGCTGCGCCGATGGCGCGCGCCCAATAAATGGTGTCCAGCCAGTCTTTACGAGCCGCCGGAACCGGCAAAGCAGCTGCTTCCTTCCAGCGGTGCAATTCCAAAGCGGTTCGCGCGGCGAGATAGGCGCGATCGCCGGCTTTATTTTCCTCGCTGGCCCCCACGACGTGGTCCGTGTGCTCGACGACTTCGCGCGCCTTGGCTTCCTGGCCGCTCTGCAAATAGGAATAGCTGAGGAAGTCCATGGCGTGTGTTTGATAGTGAGATTCGGCAAGATGCATTTCGGCGGCGTGCGCACCGGAAGTGTTTGCGGCAATATTCGAAGCGATGGAATCCTGCCAAAGGCCAAGGCGCACAAAGATATGCGATGGCATATGCAGGGCATGGGCGGAATCCGGCGCGATGGCCGCGTACCGACGGGCGGCCTCGAGACCTTGTGCTGCGAGTTCGGGGCGATCAGTTGCGTGAATCATGTAGTGCGCAACCCCCGGATGATCGGCGTGCTGCTGAAGCAAGGGTCCGAGAATCGCGATGGCTTTCCTCCGGTCAGCCATTTCGTTGTCGCCGTCCACGTAAGCCAATGACACCAGCGAAAGAGCATAAAAAGAAGCGAGTTCGACGTCGACGGGATTCTCACGGTAAAGGCGTTCCAGCACCGTGGAATAAGCTTTGATACGGTCGGCATGAGTCATTTTGGATTTTTTCTGAAAGAAGGCGGCGGCAGCGTCAAGGAAACCCTGCTCCCGTGGATTTGCGGAGTGAGGTTTTTGAGCAGCCTCAATGTCTTTGCGGCCTTCTTTCAGAATTTTGTCATTCGGGAAGTCCCAAAGCTGATGGAAACGGGCCATCGCCTGGCCCCAGTGGGCGATAGCACACTTCGGGTCGTGCTTAGCGGCTTCGGTGAAAGTCTGTTCAGACTCCTTGTATTGAAACGAGTGGAGCAGCGCGACGCCCTTTTCGATCGTGGGTTGCACGTCGGCGGTGCAACTGGTTGGGAAATTCACTTTGCCAAGCTGATCGGACGGCGCGAAGGGCGACGCATTCGCCTGCCGAGTGGCCGGACGAATCGCGAGAACCGCTAGAACAAAGAAGAGCAGGCCGGCGGCTGAAGCAGTTCGGCGTGGATGGCGCATGATTCTTCCTCCTGTTGCTTGCGGTGATTTTACTCCTGACGATTGGCTTTCGCGGAGATAAACCTTTTGGCGGCGGGGCGCTGCAGGAGTTGGACGCAGCTTTGGCCCGGAGGATACAATGGAAATGGAGCGGTACTTCGAAGCAGGTGAGGGTGCGAAAGCTGTTTGAACCAATGCAGAATCTCTGAGGTGCTGCGGATAGACAGCCTGTGTGCACGGCCTGTCCCGCTGGCGGGTCACATCGAATAGCAATAAAGATGACGACACGCGAGCGGGGCAGGAAAGCCTAACGGTTGGCTCGTGGCGCCCACTTTATTCAGAGGTTCACAGCCTAGTTCCCCACGGCCAAGCGGTCCGCTCCATTTTTATGTTTCTGCTGTACGAAAGAGTGCATGCGCGTACTTTTCGTAGGAGACATTGTCGGCTCGCCGGGACGGCAGATCGTTCGCGATCGCCTGGCGGACATCGTTGCGCAGCGGCAGATCGATCTGGTCATCGCCAATGGCGAAAACTCGGCGTCGGGATTCGGGATCACGCCGCGGCTCGCGGAAGAGCTTTTGAAAATGGGAATCGCTGTTCTCACCGGAGGAAATCACAGCTGGGACCGCAAAGAGATTCTGGAGTTCCTGCCACACGAGCCACGGCTGCTGCGGCCAGCGAATTTTCCGGAAGGCAATGCGGGCAGCGGACTCTACCTGGGGACAGCGAAGAATGGCGTGAAGTACGCCGTGCTGAACCTGCAGGGGCGCGTGTTCATGACACCGATTGACGATCCATTCCGGAAAGCCGACAGCGAGTTGGCGAAAATTTCAGGAGATGTCGCCTTCGTGTTCGTGGACATGCACGCGGAAACCACCAGCGAGAAAATCGCCATGGGCTGGTACCTCGATGGCCGCGTGACCGCCGTTGTCGGAACGCACACTCACGTGACCACTGCCGATGAACATGTTTTGCCGCAAGGCACGGCGTATATCACGGACGTCGGGATGACCGGTCCGCATGGCGGCGTGATTGGAATGGACCGCAACGGCATCATCGGGAAGTTCCTCAACGGGCTGCCAGCGCGGTTCGAGGTGGCTTCCGGCGACGTGCAGATGAATTGCGTTTTGATCGAAACCGATGACGACGGGCCGCGAAATGCTTCCGGCCGGCTCCGTGCGCGCTCGATCGAGCGCCTGCGCTTCTGTATTGACTAATCGTTTCCGCGCACGGCTGAAGCGCGGGGCAACCCGTGCGAGTCCGTAGTAATCTGAACATTCATGCGAAAGAGGGTGGGCGCAATCGTGAGAGTTCTTGCGATGACGTGTCTGCTGGTGTGTGCGGCGCGGATTGCGGCTGCTCAGGACGAGGGCGACCTCACTGCCAGACAAAGGATATTTCCGGGAGTGGGTCCCGGGCTGCGCACGGTGAAGCGGGGCGGGGATGGGCGGCTGTACATTCTGGCTTCGCCGTCGCCGGGTTTGCTGGTCTTCGACGCACAGGGCAAACAGGTTCTATCCATCGGCGAACTTCCCGGCGCGGGCACCGGTGCCAAGACGGGCCGCCCATTGATCACCTTCGGGGAAGACTGCGATGGCGCTGCCGACGGCAAGATTTACGTGGCGGACCGCGGCGCGAATCTCATTCAAGTATTTAGCTCGGATGGCGCGCCTGTACGGTCGATTTCCGTGAACGCGCCTGTCGCTGTGGCTGCCCTCCCTGAGGGCGAGGTCGCTGTGGGCACGCTCCGCGAACCGAACCTGGTGATTGTTTTCGACAAGAATGGAAGAGACGTGAGAGAGTTTGGCGAGCCGGAACCGATCACCGAACGCGCGGAACTGAATCGCTATCTTAACATCGGCGAGATGGCCACCGACGGCCAAGGGCATGTCTACTATGGGTTTACGTTTTTGCCGGAGCCGACCGTGAGGCAATTCGATAGGCTGGGCTATGCACGGCAAGATATCCAGTACACGGCGCTGGAGGCGATGCCGGCGGCCCAGGCCGCGCGCAAGGAGATTGTGCGCCAGGAGAGCAAGGGGAAAGAACCCTCCTTGAAGCGCATCCTCACGGCCGTGGGCGTGGACCGCTCCAACGGCGAAGTCTGGGTCGCGCTGTACAACACGCTGCTGCATTTTGACAAGGAAGGGAACCGGCGCGCCACCTACAAGATCTACACGCCGCAGGGCGCGCGCCTCGAAGCCAATGCCATCGTCGTGGACCAAGACCGCCTGATCATCGGAAGCGACCCACTGGGCATCTACGAGTTCGAGCGGCCCGATAAAAAAAATCTGAAATAGGCAAAGTTTTCCTCAGGGACTCCCGTAGTAGTCCTATGCGGGAATTGTGCGCAGCGTGAAAAAATTGTTCACAAATGCGGGGAAAATTCACATCTATGGAGCAGCGCGAACAAAATTTGTGCTTGTGGAAAAACTGTGCATGGGGTGTGAAAGCCGGTGCATGCCTTCTCTTATTTTTCTCTTGCCCCGTGCGCTCCAATCAGAGACAATCCCGCGCTGACTCATAGCGGCGGTATGTGGCCGACTAATTCCAAGCCGGGCCGCGGGCGGAGCGACAGGGGCATATCGGAGCGTTCCGGCGCGGGCAAGAATCCCGAAGCCTGTAGAAAGACGCGGACGGACCTGCTTTCCACAGTTTTTTCACATCTGTGGAAATAGCACGGGTTTCTCTTTTCTCTTCCAATGACGACGGCAACCAAAGCGGAGCGTGAGCGTGAAGCTGTGAATTCCTGGGATAAATTCCTCGATCGGGTTAAATCCCGGGTCAGCATCAATACCTTTACAACCTGGTTCAAGCCGACGAGGCTGAACCGGGCCGAGGGCGAAACACTCTTTATTCAGATCCCCAGCGCCGTCTTCCGGCAGGTTCTGACGCGCACTTACGGCGATATCGTGAAGGCTGTTTTTCATGAAGTCGGCACGCCGAACATGAAGGTGCAATACGTGTGCACCGAAGAGGAGCCGGCCCAGGCAGCGCCAGTGGTTTCCGGCGTGAAACAGTCAAAATTGGATTTTGAGAGCAGCGACCACCAGCTCAACACGCGCTATACCTTTGATTCATTTGTCGTCGGCAAGTCCAATGAGTTTGCCCACGCCGCTTCGCGTGCCGTTGCCGAACAGCCTTCGAAGGCCTACAACCCGCTGTTCCTCTACGGCGGCGTGGGCATGGGCAAGACGCACTTGATGCACGCCATCGGTCACACCATCAAGAAGCGCAATCCAGCGATGCGGCTGAGTTACGTCAGCGCGGAAAAATTCACGATTGAAGTGATCAATTCGCTGCGCTTTGACCGCATGATCAGTTTCCGCGACCGTTTCCACACCGTTGATGTGCTGCTGGTCGACGATATCCAGTTCATCGCCGGAAAAGAGCGCACCCAGGAAGAGTTTTTTCATACCTTCAACGCGCTCTACGAGCAGCAGAAGCAGATTGTCATTTCCTCGGACTGCCTGCCAAAGGACATCAACTCCATTGAAGAGCGGTTGCGCTCACGGTTTGAGTGGGGATTGATTGCGGACATTCAGCCGCCGGACCTGGAGACCAAGATTGCCATTCTGCAGAAAAAAGCCGAGAACGACCGCTTCAGCCTGCCCGATGACGTGGCGGAATACATCGCACGTGCCATCAAGTCCAACGTGCGCGAACTCGAAGGCGCTTTGACGCGGCTGATGGCCTACGCCTCGCTGACAGGCGCGACGATTTCTCTGGGGACCGCACAACAGGTGCTGCGGAACATCATCGCTTCCCAGGAAAAGCGCGTCACCATCGACCTGATCCAGAAACGCGTGAGCGAGCACTTCAATTTGCGCGAGCAGGACCTGAAAGTTCGCAGCAACACGCGGGCAATCGCTTTCCCGCGCCAGGTGGCGATGTACATCGTCAAACAGCTCACCACCGCTTCGCTTCCGGAGATCGGCCGCCAGTTTGGTGGCAAACACCACACCACGGTCTTGCATTCCATCAACAAGATCGAAGAGTTGCGCAGGTCCGACAAAGACTTGAACCGAACGATCACACGTTTGATGGACGCATTACAGTAACGCTGGCTTTTCCCTGTTAGCTTAGTCCGAGATGCGGGCTTCTCCTTTTGCCTGCGTTTCGCGCTTTCTTTCTACCACCGGTCTCCCCTTCCGCTCTTTTTGAGATTCGTCTGCGATCCAGTATGTATGTGTTGTGGAGAAGACTTGAGAAAGGTGCGGAAAATATGTTGAAGGGAGTGGATTAATTTTCAAATTTCGTGCTGCGCTGTACGACAGGCGGATAGTTTTCCGCGATCCTCACAATTTGCCACTTGCAAAGCAGCTTCGCAAATCCATTACACAGTTGGAGTTTCCGGGCGTATCCACAGATTCACAGCGATCATCACAACAACAAGCTTTATAGTTCTTAAAGTTCAAAAAAGATTCTGCTGTATTGACGATGCTTGTGGATTGTTGTTGCGTTTGA
>WNGJ01000067.1_pt1 | contig 76307 bp, 74 predicted proteins | sample 5400611 | NCBI WGS metagenome assembly WNGJ01 (sample SAMN13153375, study PRJNA577476) | soil metagenome | isolation source: 40 cm soil or saprolite under Garry oak tree replicate 1 | place: USA:California | collected 2016-06-15 | reverse complement strand
CCGCGATGGAAGAACTGGATCTGGAATGGCAGTTTTTCGCCGCTCCACAGCGCGCGCTCGGGCAGGAAACGTATCTGCCGGTAATGGTCGTAATCGAGGTTTTTCAGATTGTCCGGCAATTTCGTATCCGGCGCCTTGTACGGCTTACTGGCGGCGTCACGGGCGATCTGTCGCACGACCGATCGATCGAATGGCATCGCGTAGGCTCGCGCAGGCGCAACCAGTCCGCCTGCCGTTGGAGCCACAAGCGGCAAGGAGGCTGCAGCTTGCAGGAAGCGTCGACGGTTCAAGGAACCTCCAAATGCACGATAATGAGCGTTAGAAACTCTCACGAGGTCGGCAAGTTCCATGAAAGGGAACATTTGCCTGGGCAGGGGCGAGCCTGCTGACTATCGCGCGCGCTGCATGAACGGGACCTGAGTTTGGTCGCGTCAAACGGTCACAATGGACAGTTTGCCACGCTACGGCGCTCATCGTCCCTGAGTGCGTATCGTGGCGCCGTATTCAAATTGGCTCCCAATCCCAGCGGTGGCCCCTCAGAATAAGACGGTTCCAACGGTTGCCAAACTAAGGTGAGTTGCTATCGCTCAAAGAACAAAACCACCGCGGGGCCGATTGGGTTGAACTGCCATTCGATCATGCGACGCCGAAAGGCGGTCAACCGATTGGCCGTTTCAGTCGGTCTTGTCACAGCCGTCTGGCTTGCCGCCGTCAGCCACTGGATCATCAGGGACGCCGTTGTGCCCTGGGATTCCAAGAATCAGTTCTATGCCTTCTTCCGTTTCCTATCCGCTACGCTGCGCGCTGGAGAATGGCCGTTCTGGAATCCCTATCATTATGGCGGACATCCGAGCGTGGCTGACCCGCAATCGCTGGTCTTCTCGCCGGTGTTCGTTGCTTGGGGGATGCTCGATCCGGCGCCGACCATGCGGACGTTCGATCTCGTTGTATTTGCTCATTTGCTCGCTGGCGGTATCGCGGTCGCGGTCCTGGGCCAGCGCGCGCGATGGCCAATCTCGAGTGCTGTGTTGGCGGCGGCATTGTTCATGTTCGGCGGCGCTGCGTCCGCCCGTCTACAGCATTCCGGGATTATCCTCAGTTACAGCCTATTTCCAGTGGCGTTGCTGCTTCTTCAACATGCGCTCGAACGGTGTTCGCTCTCGTTGGCCATAGGCTTTGCGATCATGGCGGCCGGAGTAGCACTTGGCCGTAACCAAACGGCTCTCCTGCTGTGCGCGCTGCTGCTGGCCGCCGCCGTCGCTGATGTCTTGGGATCGGCGCAGCCGGTGAAATATTTGCGCGAGCGATCAAGCGTGCTGACGACAATGGCAGTGACAGGCGGCGCGCTGCTCATCGTACCCATGCTGCTGACGTTACAGTTTGCGCAGCTTTCCAACCGGCCCGCCGAGTCGCTGGACGACGCGCTCAGGGGGTCACTGTACCCAGCCAATCTGGCGACCCTCGCGGTTGCGAACATCTTCGGCACGCATGGCAGCTACTGGGGCCCGGGCGCAGCGACCCTCCCGGAGGTCGCCCTCACGGACGATTCAGAGAACTATTTGTTCGTTGGCGTCGTGCCCATTGTATTGCTGCTTTGGTTCGGCATCGCGGGGGGCGGTGCGTGGCGGCGAGGCCGCCGCCTGATGACGGGTACGCTTGCGATAGCATGCCTGTTCATGCTCGGACGCTACACGCCGTTCTATGGCCTGGCATTCAGGTTCGTGCCTGGCATCGATCTGTTTCGCCGTCCGACCGACGCGAGTTTCCTGTTTGGCATTGCACTCGCGTTTCTGGTTGGGCACTGCCTCGCCGACTATGTTCGCGAGGGCTTGCCGCGTTTTCGACTGCTATCAACTGTGGTGACAGCTTCAGCGATGATAGCGGTCGTAGGCTACGCGGTGGAGTTTTCCGCTCGGACCGGACACGCTCTGGACGCTGCCCGTGAGGTGCTTGTTGCGGGCGCGGTCACGCTGGTCGCCGCCCTGATCCTTTTGAGCGCGCGCCAGCGGTCGACCCGCATTGTAGCTGCCGCGTTCGTCACACTTCTTGGCGTTGCCGAGCTGTTATGGTGGAACACGGCTTCGCGTCTTAATGCCCAAAGCCGGAGCGAATACGCGGTGCTCGAAGCGCCGACGGGCGCGGACGCCAGTGCGATCGCGTTGCTCGAAAACGCCATCGCGGCGGATCATCGGCGAGGCGACTATCCGCGTGTCGAAGTCCTTGGCCTCGGCGGGCCCTGGCAGAATCTCGCGATGGTTCGCGGATGGGAAGCGATCAATGGATACAATCCCCTGCGCATCGGTTTGTACGACCGTCTCGTTTCGCCCGGCGAGGAGAACTGGGGCGCGTTCCATCGACGCTTTCCACCGTCCTTCGAGAATTACGACTCCCCGCTCGCGCAAGCCCTTGGTTTGACTTATCTGGTGATGGGGCAGCCGCTGAATGAGTTGCCGGGCCTGGCAGCACCGCCAGCAGCGGACCTTCTGCTTCCTGGGCCGCCCATTTGGATCTATCGGCTCGCGGGCGCGATGCCACGCGCCATCATTTACGAGCGATCCGAAGAAAACTCAGCCGAGGCAACGCTGACGGACAGTCGCTGTCCTTTGTCCGTCGATAGACAGACCGCGTGTGACCGCTCGACTTTGTTGCCGTCGTCGGAGGCTACCGGAGCCGTGAAAATTGAGTCCTCGAGACCCGGCAGCGTGGAGCTCGTCACGACATCGGCCGTGGGCGGCCTGCTTGTGCTGCATGACATCTACTATCCGGGTTGGATGGCCGAAGTCGACGGCAAGTCGGAACCGATCCTGCGGTCCGCCCTCTTGTTCCGCGGCGTCGCTGTACCCGCCGGAAACCATCGCGTCACGTTCCGCTTCGAACCGTTCGCGCTCTCTAACCTTGGCGCAGCCTTGAAAGCCGCCACCGGCAAACAAGACTAAGCTCGCTGCACTTGTGCAAGCGCTTCTCGCGAAAAAAATCGCAATCACCACCGCGCGATTTGGAGATTCGCGATGCGGCCGAAGGAACGCAGGGACTGCGGGCAGAAGGACCTCTTCTGCGCCCGTCTGGATCAGATGGCGCGGCTTCTTGATCCGCATCCGGTGCGGATTGAGCGGTTGCAACCCAAAATCACGCTTCCGTCTTGCAAGACGGCCACCGGTGATGCCAATCTTTGTCTCGCTGAGGCCGCAATATGGGAATCCCGGTTTGGGATCGTCTGAAGAGCTCCCCAATGAAAATCATCCAGGCATCATGCAGGGCGGCGCTCGCGCTCTGTCTGGCGGGTGCGGCGCTTGCCGACGATTTGCAGACCGTCGGCGATCCGGACAGTCTCGGCTTTTCGGCGCGGCGATTGGCGCGCATGACCTCCTGGTTTGAGGCGCAGAGCGAAAAGGGCGATCCCTCCGGTTTTGTCGTGGCGATCGCCCGAGGCGGAAAGCTCGCCTATTTGCAGCCCACCGGCTTTGAGGACCACGACAAGAAAATTCCGATGCGGCCGGATTCGATTTTTCGCATTGGATCGATGTCCAAGCAGATCACCAGCGTCGCCACCATGATGCTGGTCGATGAAGGCAAGCTCGACCTTGACGCACCCGTGGCGCAATATTTGCCGGAGCTCAAGGACATGCCGGTTGTCAAGAAGGATCCGGCCACCGGGGATGCTATCCTCCAGGATCTTGCGCAGAAGGTCTTTGAACCGGCGAAGCGCGCGATGACCATCCGGGACCTTCTGCGCAATACGTCCGGTCTCGTTTATGGCATGGGAGATTACGCCGACCCGGGATTTGGAAATGCGGCGGTACACGTGCTTTACGGTGCGAGAGCGCCGTTTCGACGCGACAAGCCCATCGCCCCCTTCGTCGCGAGCCTCGGCACACTCCCGCTTCTGCACCAGCCGGGCGAAGTCTGGGAATATTCTTTGGGTTTCGATGTTCTCGGGCGCGTCATTGAAGTCGTATCAGGCCAGCCTTTTGACCAGTTTCTGCAAAGCCGCCTCTTTGCGCCGCTGCACATGGTCGATACCGGCTTCCATGTGCCGGAGGATAAACTTGCCCGTCTCGTTGCAGTGCCGGGCGCGCAGCCCGCATCTCTTTCGGATGGGGACGTCACGAAGCGGCAAACGTTCTTTTCAGGGGGTGGGGGGATCGTTTCGACGGTGCCCGACTTCCTGCGCTTCTGCCAGATGCTGCTCAACGGCGGTGAGCTTGACGGTGCGCGCATTTTGAAACCGGAAACGGTCCGGCTGATGATGACAAATTCGCTGCCGCCCGACATCCACATCGCGGGACACGAAGCCGGTCCAGCTTTTGGGACGGGTTGGGGGCTCGGCTTCGCGATTCGCACCAACCCGGATTTCAGTCTGATCCCAGGCGCGGTCGGCAGTTTTAACTGGCAGGGAAGCTGGGGCACGTTTTTCTCGGTCGACCCAGTTCAGAAGCTGATCCTTGTCATGATGATGCAGCGGGGGCAGTACAGTGAAAACGGCTTCTATTTCGACGCGATCCGACGTCTGCCGTATACGGCGTTGAAGGTTCCCGAAGCCTCCGCGCCGCTCGCGTTGGGGCCATTGAACGCCGCCGCTCTCACCGAATACGTCGGACGTTACGTTTTCGGCGGGTCCACAAGTTCGCTGGACAGACAGACCTCGGTCGCCGACGTTAACGGCTGGACCGGCCTTGAGTCCGTTGTCGCGGAGACAGGTGGCCTGAGGGTGATCAAACCGGTCGACGCAGGCCCCGCCGCGAGGGCGGGCGTCTTGGCAGGAGACCTCATCACAGCTATCGGCGACGCGTCGATCGAGGGCCAGACCCTGGAAGCGGCCTTTCGACGGATTTCAGGTCCGGTCAACGCCACGATCAAGCTCAAAATCATCCGCCAGAAGCAGACCGATCCGCTCGTTGTCGCCTTTGCCCGGGAGGCGGTCCCCTTGCGCAGTGTCCAGCTTCAAATCCGTGTCGCGGACGGCAAGCTCGTCGTTAAAGCAACAGGCGGCTGGTCGATCCTTGATTTTGACAAGGGCCAGCCGACGCCCGTGGCGGTTCTTTCGAGGGATGAATTCTACGTCGAGAGTGGCGATCATACGCGGATCGCCTTCATTCGCGACGCAGCTGGCAAAGTCAACGGCGCGGTTCTCAATCCGGGACTATGGGAGCAACGCGGCGCGCTCGCCCAATAGGGGGCACAATGACATCTGATGACCTGCGGCGGCATCGCGCCCTCCATTGCTTGCGTCCCTTTGAGCGCGACACCCGGTCAAAGCTTGTCCGTAAGAGGATCGGTGAACGGACGGTCGGTCAATTCGTCGCCCTTGAAGAACCCCGAGCGCTCTGATTTTCAGGGACGTTCCGAGCAATCGAAAGTATTCGATTTTGCCGGTTTTGGCGGTGCGGAGGTCGGATAACTTGCAAACGGCCGCCGTGTCGTGATTCTCTATTGCCATGGACGCGATTTGGAGATTCGCGATGCAGTCGAAAGAGTGGCGGGACAGCACCAGCGCTACGCCCATGCCAAGCCTTGCATTGGCCACCTCAAATCCGAACACACCGGATGGGACGAAACCATCTCGCCCATGCCGCCGGCGACGCGACCAACGCGGTCCTCGCCGCCGCCGGTTACAACTTCCGCAGATTGCTGGCCTGGCTAGCGGTCTTTTTGCGCCTATGGTTCGAAGCGATCACCCGCTGGCAACGACCGCTAAATCCGCCCGCGGTCGCCTAAAGCGCGTTCTTCACGGGCGACTAGGGCGTCTGCTCCTGCAGCATCTCATAGCACTCGCAGGAAATTGCCTTCAGCGCGTTGAGGTCAAGAATTTTAATGGCACCTCGCGAATAACTGATAGCGCCGCGGGCTTGGATACTACTAGCCACTTCTGTCACCGACGTGCGACGAACGCCGAGCATCTCCGACAAGAATTCTTGCGTGAGCATGATCGTATCGCTCTCGGCTCTGTCACGACTTTGCAATAACCAGCGGCAAAAGCGCGCTTCCACGCGATGCAGCGCGTTACAGGCGGCGGTGACCCTGGCTTGTTCGAGCAGCACTTCGTTGAATTCGATGCATAGGTCGGCGATGCGCTTGCTTGCCTGCGCGGCCCTCCTCAATTGAGGTGCCGGAATCCGACAAGCGAATCCCGGCAGTTGGGTTATCGCCCGTACCTTGGAGACATGTAAGCCGAGCCCTGCCATGGCGCCGACGACGCCTTCACGGCCGACCGTGGCCGTCTCAATCGCTTTGCCGTCCTGCATGACGACGAGCATGGACACCATGCCGGACAGCGGAAAATAGACCTGATCGACCTCGTCGCCGGCTTCGAACAGCGCGAAGCCCTGCGCGAGCGCCACCGGCACCATGCTCCCGGCAAGAGTCTGAAAGTCTTCACGGGTGAGTTTTGCCAGCAGCTTATTGCTGCCCGGGTCACGTCCTACCGCATCCAAAGCGATATCCCGCCCGGTCGGTCTGGGCCGATCCTGCGGGGGTTGACGTGGCGTCCGAGAACCGCCTCCGCAGAGCTTGACGTATCTTTGTTATGCGTATCTAAGGTCGGCGTCGGTCCGGAACCCGACATTGTCCCAATGCACCCGCGGCAGCTATTCGCAACCGCGTCAGCTCAAACAACCGCACATGAGCCCCTATTCGTGCAGAGGTTTTCTGAGCTCCTGGTCAATTTGTATTCGAGCACGGCGCATTGCGAGATGCTCTAGCTTGGTTTCCGTCTTGCCAGCTTTGACTTTGTCCCCGATCCGAAATTCCCATTGCCAGACATTCGGCGCGGTCGTGCGCTTCACGATATAGTCGACGCCTCTGTGGTTCATGGGAAACTCCTATCGGCTCCCATCCCTCCTTTTCTATCATATGTCCGGCTTTCGACATATCGATATCTGCGGGTTAGTGTGACGAGAATCGGTCGCCAAAGCGACGCGCATTCTGACGGTATACCGACAATGAGAGCCGGCAGGCGGGTCTCGCGCGCGACCACAACCAGAAGTGAGAGTATTACGGCACAGGCTTTCGCGGTGCCGCCTCCCGCACGCCGTCTAGAGCGTGATGACTTTATCTTCGAATCGTCATCCCGCTCTATCTTTTTGCTTGAGCATGATCTCCGCGCAAACGCGTTCCGCGTTTGTTAGCTAAGGGAAAACCGGTATCTACCCATCGGGTCATGGCCCGAGGGCATGCTTTTCCGCATCATGCTCCAGGATACCGGCCTGATACCTTAAACGCTCGGGCACAAGCGCGGCGAACGGCACGGTCTCAAGCTCGCGCCCTTCGCTGTCGGCTATGATGAATGCCTCGGGGACATCTTCGTGACCGGACCTTATGGTTTCTGCCAAAATCTGGCGGGCTGACGCCAATGCCTCGCTCCGAGCCGCGGTGACGTCTGCGAGATCGGTCCCCTCTTGATCGGCTATGACCCTTTCGCCCCAGCGAATATGAAAGTAGAATCGACCCATTCTGACCTCCAAATTATCCAGCGATAACTACATCATTTGACATGATTTGCGCCCGCTTTGTCTGTGCGGTGTCAGACAAAACCAGGTCATGTCAAATTCAAAATCAAGCTACGCGCCCCTGCGGTTTACGCACGATAGTGGGCTTACCAGCCGACGGCGGAAGTCCCGTCCGATACCAAAACGTTAAGGCTCGCATCAGCCGAATTCTGCGACATGCCAACGTGTTCGCATCCAAATTACCTTATCCCACTGCATCCCGCGGCGTGAAATTCTCGATCAACCGCAACAGCACGCGGGCGCCGGCATCGACATCGGCCAGTTCGACATGCTCGTCCGGGTGATGGCTGATGCCGCCGCGGCAGCGCACGAAGATCATGCCGACATCGGCGACGTCGATCATCGCCATGCCGTCATGCCCTGCCCCGCTCGGCAGTTCGAAGACGCGAAAGCCTTCACCCGCAATGGCGTCCGCGACTTGCGCCTTCAGCCACAGCGCGCACGGCACCGTGCGGTTTTCGTGGGTGACGTCGAGTTGCAACGATAAGTGGCGGCGCTTGGCGATCGCCTCGATCCGGCGCACGATGTCGGTGACGGCGAGCTTGCGATGCGCGTCGGTAGGCGCGCGAATGTCGATGGTGAATGACACCTGCCCCGGAATGACATTGGTCGCGCCGGGCATCGCGTGGATATAGCCGACGGTGCCGACCAGTCCGTCCGTATCGGTCCGGCAGAATTCCTCGATCGCGCCGATGCATTCGGCGGCTCCCGTGAGCGCATCGCGCCGCATCGCCATCGGCACCGTGCCGGCATGGCCGGCCATGCCGGAAAGCCGCGCCGCGAGCCGCGTTGCGCCCGCGATCGCGGTGACGACCCCGACCGGCAGGTTCTCCTGCTCCAGCACCGGCCCCTGCTCGATATGCAGCTCGAGATAGGCGAGCAATTCACGGCGGGCGCGCGCCGCGGCACCGATATGATCAGGGTCGAGGCCGAACGTTCGCAGCGCCTCGCGCATCGGGATGCCATCCGCATCGCGCACGTTGAGCACGCTTTCGTCGAAGGTGCCGGCGACGGCGCGGCTGCCGAGCAGCGTGGAGGCGAAGCGCACCCCCTCCTCGTCCGCAAAGCCGGTCACTTCGATCGCGAACGGCGAGCGCCGCCCCCGCCGGTTCAGATCGGCGACGCATGAAATCGCAGTGAGCAGCCCGAGCGGGCCGTCCCATTTGCCGGCATCGCGTACCGTGTCGTAATGCGAGCCCAGCATCAGGCAGGGCAGGCCTTCGCAGGGTAGACCTTGGCGCTCGCCCTCATAACGGCCGCAGACATTGCCGATCGCATCGAGATGCGCGCGCATGCCCGCCGAGCGCATCCAGCCCAGGATGAGATCGGCGGCGACGCGATGCTCGTTGGTGAGAAAGATGCGCGCGAGATGATCCGGCGTCTCGGAAATCGCCGCGAGCGCGTTGATGCGGCTAACGATCTCCTCGCCGAGCGAGACCTGTTGCTGCCGCCCGCCGATCGCGTTCATCTCGCTCATCTCTATCCAATACCGAAACCGCGAAGGGGGATCGATACAAGTTCAGTGCCAGCGCAACGGCGGCCGTGGCCGACTCCGCGTGTTTCTGCCTAACAGCTTGGCGCGCTTCGCCAGCCGACACCCTATCATCGCCGTTTGGAGTCGGATTCGAAATGCTCAACTCAATTGCATACAATGAGAATGTGATGCCGATATTTTGATCAATACGACTTTTTCACAGGATTCGTTCGGCCGCCTCACCTCAAAATAATTGAATTATTTCAAATAGCTACGAAGACATGCTCAATAAAACGGCTGTGGCACGACAATTGCGACAATGCTTCCGGGCTCCGCCGGGACCGGGAGCCAGCGCAAATCGCGGCGGGCCAGCCGCCAAAGGGAGCAACCAATGGATTTTGGCAGGATTTCACGACGGCATCTGTTGCAGGGAAGTGCCGCGCTGGCGCTCGGCAGCACCATCGGCGCGCGCGGGGCTCAGGCGGCCGAGACCACGATCGGCTTCATCTATGTCGGCTCGCGCGACGACTACGGCTACAACCAGGCGCATGCGCAAGGCGCCGCCGCGCTGAAGAAAATGGCCGGCCTCAAGGTGGTCGAGGAAGAAAAGGTGCCGGAGACCGACGCGGTCGAAAAGACCATCGAGTCGATGATCAATCTCGACGGCGCGACGCTGCTGTTCCCGACCTCGTTCGGCTACTACAATCCGCACATGATCAAGATGGCCAGCAAATTTCCCAAGCTGCGCTTCGAGCATTGCGGCGGCCTGTGGAGCGACAAGGACCCGAAGAACGCCGGCAGCTATTTCGGCTATATCGACGAGGCGCAATATATCTCCGGCATCGTCGCCGGTTACACGAGCAAGAGCGGCAAGCTCGGTTTCGTGGCGGCGAAGCCGATCCCGCAGGTGCTGCGCAACATCAACGCGTTCACGCTCGGCGCCAAGCTCGCCAATCCCAAGGCCACCACGCAGGTGATCTTCACCGGCGACTGGTCGATGCCGGTCAAGGAGGCCGAAGCCACCAACAGCCTGATCGACCAGGGCGTCGATGTCCTGACCTGCCATGTCGACGGCCCGAAGACGATGGTGGAAAACGCCGCGCGCCGCGGCGCCATGGTCTGCGGCTATCACGTCAACCAGTCGCCGCTGGCGCCAAAGGCCTATCTCACCGGCGCGGAATGGAACTGGGAAGCGCTCTATCCGAAATTCGTCAAGATGATCGCGGCCGGCGAAGAGATCCCGAACTTCTATCGCGGCGGCCTGAAAGAAGAGATCGTCAAGGTCTCGCCTTACGGCGAAGCGGTCTCGGAGCAAGCACGCAAGCACGCCGACGACATCAAGGCCAAGCTCACCTCCGGCGACTACACCATCTTCAAGGGTCCGATCGCCGACAACAAGGGCAAGGCCGTGATCGCGGCCGGTACCGATCGCGGCCAGAAAGATCCTGAACTGGAAAAGATGGACTATCTGGTCGAAGGCGTGATCGGAGCCACTTCATGACCTCTGACGTGGCGGATCCCATCGAGGCGGCCGGGATCGCTCCGGCCGCCGATCCGGGATTCCTCCAGCGTCACGGCGGCACCATCGAGTACATCCTGATCCCGGGCGCGGCGCTGGTCGGCGCGCTCGCGGTGTTCGGCGTCTTTGTCGCTTTGTTCGGCAAGAACCCGCTCGACCTTTATTTCTACATGTACCAGGGCGCGTTCGGCACCTGGTTCTCCTGGCAGAACACGCTGACGCGCGCGGCGCCCTTGATCCTGACCGCGCTGTGCACCGCGCTGCCCGCGCAGCTCGGCATGGTGATCATCGGCGGCGAAGGCGCGCTCCTGATCGGCGCGCTGGCGGCGACGTCCGCGGCACTGGCGCTGCAGTCGATGCCGCCGCTGGTCGTGCAGATCGCCATGGTCTGCGCCGGCATGATCGGCGGGGGACTATGGATCATGCTCGCCGGGGGCTTGCGGCAATATCGCGGCGTCAACGAGACGATCTCCAGCCTGCTGCTGGTCTACATCGCGCTCGCGATTCTCAATCACCTTGTCGAAGGCGCGATGCGGGATCCCGCGAGCCTCAACAAGCCCTCGACGCGCGAGATCGGCGCGGCCAACATGATCGGCTCTATTCCCGGCACCGATGTGCATTGGGGATTGGTGTTCGGGCTGATCGCGGCGGTCATATCCTACATCCTGATCTATCACACGACATTCGGCTTCGCGGCTCGTGTCGCCGGCGGCAACATCCGCGCCGCCAAGATCGTCGGCCTCTCGGTCGGCAAACTGATCCTGACGATCTGCTTTCTGGCCGGCGCCTCGGCCGGGCTCGCGGGCATGGTCGAAGTCGCGGCCGTGCAAGGCCGCACCAACGCCAATCTCGCCGCCGGCTACGGCTTTACCGGCATTCTGGTGGCGTTCCTCGCGCGGCAGAATCCGCTCGCGATCATTCCGGTCGCGATCCTCTTGGGCGGCATCAGCGCCAGCGGCGGGCTGTTGCAGAGAAGACTCGGCCTGCCGGACGCGTCGGTGTTGGTGCTGCAGGGCATCATCTTCGTGTTCGTGCTGGCGAGCGACGCGCTCTACGGACGCGTCGGCTTTCTGAAGGGGAAATCCTGACATGGCTGACGGATCGATCGGACTGTGGACCGTGCCGCTTGCCGTGTTCGGCGGCGCCATCCGCGTCTCCACGCCGTTCCTGTTCGTGAGCCTGGGCGAATGCATCACCGAGCGATCTGGCCGCATCAATCTCGGCCTGGAGGGCACGCTGGTGATGGGCGCGATGAGCGCCTACGGCATCTCCTATCTCACCGGTTCGCCCTGGCTCGGCGTGCTCGCGGCCGGCATCACCGGCGCACTTCTTGGCGCGCTGCATGCCGGAATTTGTTCGCTGCCGCGCGTCAACGACGTCGCGGTCGGAATCGCGCTGATGCTGTTCGGCACCGGACTCGCATTCTATCTTGGCAAGCCCCTGATCGAACCGACCGCGCCGCGATTGCCCGCGATCGATTTCGGCTGGTGGAGCGATATCGCGCAGGTCCGCGCGGCGCTGCGGATCAACGTGCTGTTCCTGATCGGCGTGGTGCTGGCGCCTGTTCTCTATTGGGCGTTCCGCACCACCCGCTGGGGCCTTCTGATCCGCACCGCCGGCGAAAGCGCGGACGCGGCGCGCGCCATGGGCCATTCGGTGCTGCTGATCCGCCTGCGCGCGACCATGGTCGGCGGCTTCCTCGCCGGGATCGGCGGCTCGTTCCTGTCGCTGTTCTATCCTGGAAGCTGGAACGAGGGACTTTCCAGCGGCCAGGGCATCACGGCGGTCGCGCTCGTGATCTTCGCGCGCTGGGACCCGATGCTGTGCCTATGGGCCTCGCTTGCCTTCGGCGGCGCCGCAGCCCTCGGTCCTGCGCTGCAGTCGGTCGGCGTCACCTCGGGCTATCATCTCTTCAATGCCGCGCCCTACATCCTGACGCTTGCGATCATGATCATCACCTGCTCGCCGAAGCGCACGCTGACCGGCGCGCCCGCCGAACTCTCGATCACCCGATAACGCGCATCAACGAGACGAAACATCAACGAGACGAAACATCAACGAGGCCTGCATGCCCGAGCGCTTCATCAAATCAGAGCCCTACCCCTGGCCCTATAATGGCGACCTGCGTCCCGAAAACACCGCGCTTGTTATCATCGACATGCAGACCGATTTCTGCGGCGTCGGCGGCTATGTCGACAAGATGGGCTATGACCTGTCGCTGACGCGCGCGCCGATCGAGCCGATCAAGCGTTTGTTGGCCGCGATGCGCGACAAGGGCTATCACATCATCCATACCCGCGAGGGCCATCGCCCCGACCTCGCCGATTTGCCCGACAACAAGCGCTGGCGGTCGCGGCAGATCGGCGCCGGCATCGGCGACCCCGGACCGTGCGGGCGCATCCTGGTGCGCGGCGAGCCCGGCTGGGACATCATTTCCGATCTTGCACCCCTGGCGGGCGAGCCGATCATCGACAAGCCCGGCAAGGGCTCGTTCTGCGCCACCGATCTCGAGCTGATGCTGCGGCTGCGCGGCATCGAGAACATCGTGCTGACCGGCATCACCACCGACGTCTGCGTCCATACCACGATGCGCGAGGCCAACGACCGCGGCTTCGAATGCGTGCTGATCGAGGATTGCTGCGGCGCGACCGACAGGGATAACCACGACCACGCGCTGAAGATGATCAAGATGCAGGGCGGTGTGTTCGGCGCGGTCGCCAAATCGGCTGACCTGATCGAGGCGATCGCATGACGGACGGGCCGCAAGCAGCGGACAAGGGGCTTAACGAAAAAGCCCTTGGCGTCGAAGCGATCGCCATGACCATGCGGTTCGGCGATTTCGTAGCGCTCGACAATGTCCAGCTCAAGGTGCGGCCCGGCTCGTTCCACGCGCTGCTCGGCGAAAACGGCGCGGGCAAATCGACGCTGGTCAAATGCATCATGGGCTACTACCACCCGACCGAGGGTGACGTGCTGGTCGGCGGCCGCGAGCAGGCCATTGCCAATCCAAAGGACGCGCACGCGCTCGGGCTCGGCATGGTCTATCAGCATTTTACCCTCGTGCCGGCGATGACGGTTGCCGAAAACCTGGTGCTGGCACGCGATGACGTGCCGGCCGTGGTCGATTGGGCCAGGGAGAAGAAGGAGCTCGCGGCCTTTCTCGACCGGATGCCGTTCAAGGTGCCGCTCGACGCCAAAGTGTCCGACATCTCAGCCGGCGAGCGGCAGAAGTGCGAGATTCTAAAGCAGCTCTATCTGAAGCGGCGCTTCCTGATCCTCGACGAGCCCACTTCAGTGTTGACGCCGGGCGAGGCCGACGAGGTCTTGGGTATGCTACGCGCCATGGTCGTGACCGGCGAATTGACCATCCTGATGATCACGCACAAGTTCCGCGAGGTCATGGCGTTCGCCGACGAAGTGACGATCCTGCGCCGCGGCAAGCTCGCCGGGCACGGCAAGGTCGCCGACCTCACCCCGGACGACATGGCGCGGACCATGATCGGCGCGGAGGAACTGACCATTCAGCCCGCCCGCACCGGCCAGACCGGACAAGACCGGCTCGAGCTCGACAAGCTCAGCGCGCTTGACGATGCCGGCGCGGTCGCGGTCCACAACGTCTCGCTCACGGTACGCGCCGGCGAGATCGTCGGCATCGCCGGCGTCTCCGGCAACGGCCAGCGGCAGCTCGTGGAGGTGCTCGCCGGCCAGCGCGAAGCCGAAAGCGGCGAAATCCGCGTCGCTGGCGACGTCTATCGTGCAAGCCGCGAGGAGATGCGCCGCCACAAGATGTCGCTGTTGCCGGAAGAGCCGCTGAAGAACGCCTGCGTCGGCGGCATGAGCGTCGCCGACAACATCGCCTTCCGCGAATTCGACCGCGCGCCCTTCGCAAGCGGCGGCTGGTGGCTGAACCGCGCGGCGTTCCGCGACGATGCGACGAACAAGATCAGGCAATACAAGATCAAGACCCGGACGCCCGATACGCCGATTTCGGCGCTGTCGGGCGGCAACGTGCAGCGCGCGGTGCTGGCGCGCGAGCTCGGCTTCGACGTCGAAGTGCTGATCGCCGCCAATCCCTGCTTCGGGCTCGATTTCGCGGCGGTCGCGCAAATCCATGCGGAGATCATGGCGGCGCGCAACCGCGGCGCCGCCGTGCTCCTGGTCAGCGAGGATCTGGACGAACTGCTGGAATTGTCGGATCGTCTGGTCGTGATGTTCCACGGCCAGTTCGTCTATGAAGCACGCGCAAGCGAGGCCGACCTGACCGAGATTGGCCGGCACATGGCGGGTCATTGAATGACGAGTCATTGATGAGCGATATCTCGGGCCTTGGCCGGGCCGAGCGCGATGACTATTTCCTGCGCCGCTCGTTCGAGGTGGCAAGCCGCGCACGCTCACACGGCAACCATCCTTTCGGCGCCGTCCTGGTCGACCAGAACGGCAACCTGCTGCTCGAGGCCGAGAACGGCTACATGCCCACCTGTGACGGGACCGCGCACGCCGAGCGGCTGTTGGCAACGCAAGCCTGCACCACCCTGAGCGCGGACGTGCTGGCCAAAGCCACGCTCTACTCCTCCGCCGAGCCCTGCGCGATGTGCGCGGGCGCGATCTACTGGGCCGGCATCGGCCGCGTCGTCTACGGCCTGAGCGAGCATCGCCTGCGCGGCGTCACCGGCAATCATCCGGAGAACCCCACCCTCGACCTGCCCTGCCGCGAGGTGTTTCGCAGCGGCCAGCGTTCCACCGAAGTCGTCGGGCCGCTGCTTGAGGACGAGGCCGAAGCGCTGCACGCCGGCGTCTGGACGAAATAGCGGCTTAGGGCGCGGACCCATTAGCACGCAGCCAAATGCGGATTGATGCGAGCTTGATGCGCGCGACGGAGGTATCGATCATCTGCACCGCCGCGTCATGACCGGCGGCCAGCGCGTCCATCGTCGGCCAGCAGCGCCCGCAACGCTGTCCGGCTTTTCCGATCTCGCTTGCCGCTTCATATGTCCGATCTCGCTTGCCGCTTCATATGTAAGAATGGCTTTATATGTAAGAATGGCTTTCCCACCTGGGGCGCCGTTGAACGGCGTGTTGCGGTGCACGTGATGCCGCAAGTCTCCGCCATGCTCATGGCGTCTATCACGGTCTGCTGCTAGGATACCTTTAAGTTCAAGTCCGCTCCCGCGCACGCTTCGGTCGCCAGCGACCGAATCGGGAGGAAGCCATGCTGCATCTTGGACGTAGCCGCTCGAGACGAGGTCTTGCGTCAGCTCTCATCGGGGAGATCGCAGCCGTCATCGATGGGATGGAGGGCTTTGAAGAAGTCAGGAAGCTCGAGGGGATGGAGGTCGGAGCCGACGAACACCTTGACGAGCTCGGCGCTTTCGCATTGCCAAGGTTTTCGGTCTACGAGTCGAATGCGGATCGGCTGGATTTGTTCGATGCCGCGGTTCAGCGGCAGATTGCCTATTTTTTTACGCGTGCCGGAAGCCTTGCGGCGCACCTGCACGCGATCGCGTCGACCAGGAATGAATCGAAGGAGCTATGCAGGCAGCACGCCATCGACGCGCAAAAGGAGATCAACAGCCTTTCAGACCTGGGCGACGATTTGCTGCGCGGTCTGCGAAAGCTCGTATCCAAGAGGCAGCCCGGGACAATATCCAGAGCCTGACGGCGGGCCACGCAAGCTGAGATATTGTCCTCGTTGACTCGTCCTAGTATTCGTTGACGCGGTCGCTTACCGTCAGCTTTCAGGCCGTCGGTTCGTGCTGATTGTGGGACCAGGACTCTTTGAGCTTGCCAAGGCCCATTTACTAAGGCTCATTTACTTACTAGAATTGAGCACACGAAAGGGGATGGAGTCCCCCGCAACCGCCGACGAGGCTGATGACTCCTACCGGACGCTGGGCGTCGGTAGGAGCTTGCTGAGTTCCCCAAGACACCAAGTAGTCTGGTTGCCCACACGGCCGAGAAGGCCGTGCAGGCCGTCGCGTGGTCTTTTGAGGAGCGTTGTTTGCGAGCGCTACTGGCAAATCACGGCTTGACGATTTCCGTTTTGGTCGCGGTCGCGATCACGACGGCGTTTGCGTTTGTATTTGGAGCTTCGCAGGAGCTCGTCGAGACGCTTTTGATCCTGGGCATTCTGACCGCGGTGGCCGAGTACGTCTTACGGTCGCGGCAGGAGCACCAGCCATGACCGCGTGACGTCGATTCAAGGTGGATCCGTAAAACGCACGTGACGGCACGGACGAGACGGAGATTGGCAGATGACCGGAGTTTGGGCGCTTGCGGCGTTATGGTTGGGTCTCGCGCTGATCGCGAGCCTGCTCTCGATCTGGCTTCGCATTTCGACCGCCTTGTCGGAAATCGTCGTCGGGACGATCGCCCAATTGATCATCGGCGCCGCGATCGGTTCGGCCGTCTTGGGCTCGACCGTCTTGGGCTCGACCGTCTTGGGCACCGATGAGTCGTGGGTGAAGTTCCTCTCCGGCATCGGAGCGATCGTTCTGACTTTCCTCGCCGGAGCGGAACTTGATCCAGTGGTCTTCAAGTTGAAGTGGAAGGAGGCGGCCGCGGTCGGGGTTGCGAGCTTCTTTCTTCCGTTCCTTGGCTGCGCGGCGGCGGCGCATTATCTGCTCGGATGGGAGGTCATGCCGAGCTGGCTTGCCGGAGTTGCGATGTCGACGACGTCGGTCGCCGTCGTCTACGCCGTGATGATCGAGTTCGGCTTCAACACGACCGAGTATGGCAAGACCATCCTTGCGGCGTGTTTCGTGACCGATCTTGGCACGGTGGTGGCGCTCGGCCTGATCTTCGCGCCTTTCACGATGAAGACGCTCATCTTCCTCGGCGTCGGCGCGGTGGTCTTCATCGTCTTGCCGTGGCTCACGCCGCGTTTCTTCCGGCTCTATGGCGGCCGGCCCTCGGAACTGGAGACCAAGTTTCTGCTGCTGTGTCTGCTCGGCATGGGCGCGTTAGCCGGCTGGGCCGACAGCGAGGCGGTGCTTCCCGCCTATCTCATCGGCATGGTGCTGGCAGGGACCGTCGGCAAGGACCACGCCCTCGTTCGGCGGCTGCGCACGCTCACGTTCGGGCTATTGACGCCGTTTTATTTCATCCGCGCCGGCTCATTCGTCTCCATCCCCGCGCTTGTCGCCGCTCCTGCGGCGTTCATCGTGTTTCTGGTGGTCAAGATCGCCGCAAAGATCGTCGGCGTCTATCCCGTGACCAAATTCTTCGGCTCGCCGAACAAGGAGGCCATGTACACGACCCTCTTGATGTCGACAGGGCTGACATTCGGCACCATCTCCTCACTGTTCGGGCTGTCGCATGGAATCATCGACCGAGGCCAATATTCGGCGCTTGTCGCGGCGGTGATCGGCAGCGCCGTGATCCCAACGGTGATCGCGAACGCGTTCTATCTCCCGCGCCACCTCTTGCCGGAGGCCGAGCCGGAGCAAGTGTCCGATGGTCGCAGGGAGGTGACGCAGCTTCGCACCGTTGCAAGATCCGAGTGAAGGGAGCGATCCGGTGTTCAGTAAAATCCTGCACGCCAATGACGGGTCCGAGCCTGCCTTTCATGCATTGGCAATGGCGCTCGCGCTGGCGAAGCAAAATAACTCGGACCTTCACATGGTTTCGGTGGAAGAGATCGACTACATGCCGGAATTCATCGAAGAGGTTCGCGAGGAGACCGGGACGGCCGCGCGGCGTTTTCACCGGGTTCTGCAACGCGCGCACCGAATGGCGGAAGCGAGCCATGTCAAGCTCGATACCCATGTCATCGCCGGGCATCCGGTGCGGGATATCGTCGAACTTGCCAAAGAACTCAACGCCGAACTGCTCGTGATCGGCGCAACCGGTCATTCGGCGCTCTACGAGCGATTGATCGGCAGCCGAGCCGATCGGATCGTCCAGCTCGCGCACTGTCCGGTCCTGGTCGTGAAATGAGGCATGCCGGCTGGTGGCAGATTCTGTTGCAGAAGTCGGTCGAAAAAGGCCACGAACGGCGATTCCGTTGCGGCGAGGTCGATCCACTATTTATTGAGGACGGTTTATTGAGGACGGCTCGGCCGACGTACCAGCGGATGCCACAACAGCGCGCGGACGATGAGGGGGATCCCAACAATCGCAGGTATCAGCCAATAGGCCGTCGGAGGCAGCTCTCTCCAGAGCGGCAGACTTTTTCCATTGTCCACGTAAAACGCGATCAGGAGCAACACGTAAGACGTTCCCATCCCGGTGATGTGGAGCCTGGCCCAATGGCGCCAGCGTTGCCGTCGCGCTTGTCGTGCCAGATACGCAGCCGCGAACGACAGCACTCCAAGAAAAAACAGATGGTAATCTTCGTCCCAGCGCACCGCTGCTAGGCCGGTCGCAGTCAAAAAGACCCCGGCCAAACACCAAAAATAGATCGTCCCGTACCGGGGATGCCGTCCCGCTCTTTTCTGACTGAGCATCGCTATGATGCCGGTGATCGTACAGCTAAGTCCCAGCAGGATATGAACCGCCACAACCGTCAGAAACACCGGGTGAGTGGAGGGTATATCAATTCCTGCTACGCTCGTGATCCCGTCGGCCATGCGACTTGGCTCATGACTGTCTGAGGAACTTACCCAAGCATGCTCACGCCGGCATTGGGTGTTGCTATTTTAGCCGGTAGCCCGTGTGACAACCCACGCATTGAGCCATCACTTCAGCAAGTCCCGCAAGGGCGGGCTTCAAGCGGCCGACCTCCTATGACAGGACCGGGTATCGTGATCGACACCTCATCGAAAACGCATTCTGTCGCCTAGATCAGGCAAAAGAAAATGGCGCCGCGAGATTCATCGCGGCGCCATCGCTCTTTCACCTGGAGGAGATTCAGGCGGTTAGAACTTCACGGTGATGCCCGAGTACACCGTCGACTCGGTGCAGGAATGGTTGCTCACGCCCGGCGAGATATTGCAGGCCGAACTGATGTTGTGATCGAGGCCGAACTTGTTTTGCCAGTAGCGATAGGCGACCCAGACGTCGACGAAGTGGGAATATTTCTCGCCCCACGCAGCCTTGGAGGCATCCAAGGTCAGACGGATCGGCTCGGCGTTGAACTCGACCGCGGTGTTGACGTTGGTGACGGGATTGAAGGCGAGCGGCTCGTTCTCCGTGCCCTTCTTGCCGTACCAGGCGGCGCGGCCGCTGATCGAGAAGACCTGCAGGCTCGGTGGCAGGAAGCCCAAATCCATATAGTAGTTGGTTTCGATCGCCCATGTCGGCTTGAAGCTCCTGTTGCCGTCGACGAGACAGTTGACGCCCGGCGTCGGGCCGGCGAAGCCGCCGCCGCACTGGGTGAAGGCGTTGCGGTTGGCGAACTCGTAGTACATCAACGGCGCGACGTTGAAGTAGCCCTTGTAAGGCAGGTCGAACGCAAATTGCAGACCGGCCACGACGTCACGCTTGGCCGGCGAGAGATAGTTGTTCTCGGTGTTGGCGTCCATGCCGACTTCGAGCGAGATGTTGTGCAACGGACCATAGCTGAAGGCCTTGGTGTTGAAGATCTCGTTCCCGCCGAAGGTCGAGCGGAACAGGCCGTAGATTTCGGTCGCGCCTTCGCAGTTCGCCGCAGTGGCAACGCCCGTCCCGGGATTGAAGACGACGCCCGCGTTGGTGCAGGGATTGGCCGGATCGTTGTGATCCGACTTGAACATCGAGATGGTGAAGAAGTTGGTGCCGTAGGTCCAGACGTCGAAGTGCGTGAACGAATAGACCTGCTTGGCGGTCTTACCGTTGATGCTGCCGTCCGGCCGGACCGAGAACACGCCGGGGTCGGTGCCCTTCGGCATCCAGGAGAACGTCACCCGGTCATCGATCACCAGGAAGAACGGCAGGTCGGCCGCCTTCTTGGCGGCCTTGACCGGCAAGTCCGCGGCCCTGGCAAAACCCGTTGATGCAAGCGCAGCCAATGACAGCGCCGCGGCCACGATTGCTGTTTTTCGGAAAGACATCCCTAAGCATCCCCAAGTTAACGAGCGAAAGATCTGGTCCCTTGACGCGACAGTTGCGCCGTTCCCGGAAGCTGAGAAGCCTCAACTTTTCCCAGAGCCTGCCGCATGTTTGATCAAGGCAAGGCGCCGGATAAGCATTTCGTGATTGGCATTTGCGCTATCGGTCCACTGCGCACAACCGCTGCACGAGAGACCAAAAATCACGATTAAGCCTGTTTTTATCAGGCTTTTCGTCGGCTTGGTTTTGCCGACGGCGCTTGAACTCCGGTCAAGGATCGATTCCGGGCGCAACTGTACGCAATGAAATGACGCTGCTCATATTGACAGCAGGCCTGCTTAGCCGGTTCCGATTTGCATCGACCGTCACAAATTTGCAACAGACTGTGGCCAATGGGAATACTGGCTATCATCGCCTGTCCAGAACTGCGCGATGCGAATCAAACTGGTCCGGACCTGCCGAAGAGTTGGGCAAAGGCTGGCGCTTTTTCGCTACTTACGCGAAGGTTCGAACTGGCCCAGTATTGAGGCATATCCTCCAACGCGCGCGTGACAGCGAAATGTCAGATCCGACGCCCGACGGCCCGCATCTTGGCGAAACGCCGCTCCTGCAAACGATCGGACTGACCAAGCGCTACGGCACTTTCCTCGCCAACGACAGCATCGATATCGAGATCTGGCCGCGGCAGATCCATGCGCTCCTTGGTGAAAACGGCGCGGGGAAATCGACGCTCGTCAAGACCATCTACGGACTGATTCAACCGAGCGAAGGCGAGATGCGCTGGCAGGGCGAGAGGATGGTCCTGTCCGGACCGTCGGAGGCCCGTGCGCGCGGCATCGGCATGGTGTTCCAGCATTTCTCGCTGTTCGACAATCTCACGGTCGCCGAGAATGTCGCGCTCGGACTTGACGGCAAGGAATCCTTCAAGGACATGTCCGCGCGCCTGGAACAGGTCTCGCATGTTTACGGGCTTCCGCTCGATCCCAGGCGCGAAGTGTGGCAATTGTCGGTGGGCGAGCGTCAGCGCATCGAGATCGTCCGCGCGCTGATGCAGAATCCGAAGTTCCTGATCCTCGACGAGCCGACCGCGGTGCTGACGCCGCAGGAAGCCGATCAGCTCTTCGTCGTGCTGGACCGGCTGAAGGCCGAGGGCCGCGCCATCCTCTACATCAGCCACAAGCTGGAAGAGGTGAAACGCCTCTGTGACACCGCGACTATCCTGCGCGGCGGCAAGAAGGTATCGACCTGCAACCCGAAAGCGGAGACGGCGGCCTCGCTCGCGCGCATGATGGTCGGCGCCGAGATCAAGGAAGTCAGGCCGGCGGCCGAACGAAAGACCACAGTGCCGCGCCTTGTCGTCAACGATCTCAGCCTTGCGCCCGATGATCCGCATGGCGTGAGGCTCGAACATATCTCGCTCGAACTGAAGGGTGGCGAAATCCTCGGCATCGCCGGCGTTGCCGGCAATGGACAGGATGAATTCTTCGCAGCCCTTTCCGGCGAGCGGCTGGCCCAGGATCCCGGCACCATCGTGATCGAGGGAATCGCCGCGGGCCATCTTACGATCACGCGGCGCCGCAAGCTTGGCGCGGCGTTCGTGCCTGAGGAGCGGCTCGGCCACGGCACCGCGCCGCGCATGAAGCTGTCGGAGAACGCGCTCCTGACCGGGCATGCCGCGAGCGGCATGGTCAAGCGCGGCTTCATCGACACCGCGGCTACCCTCAAGACGGTCGATCGCGCGACCGAGGCCTTCGACGTGCGCAAGGCCAAACGCGATCCGGAAGCCGCGAGCCTGTCCGGCGGCAATCTGCAGAAATTCGTCGTCGGCCGCGAAATCTTGAGACAACCGACCGTGCTGGTGGTTAGCCAGCCGACCTGGGGCGTGGACGCGGGCGCGGCCGCCGTCATTCGCCAGGCCCTGCTCGACCTTGCGGCCGGCGGCGCCGCCGTTCTGGTGACCAGCCAGGACCTCGACGAACTCACTGAGATCGCCGACCGGATCGCCGTGATGTTCCACGGCCACCTGTCGGCGCCGCTCCCGGCTGCGGAAGCCACCCGCGAAAAGCTCGGTCTGTTGATGGGCGGAAGCAGTCTCGACCAGAAGGACGCAGCCCATGCAGCTTGTGCTTGAGAAGCGCGCCGAGCGCTCGAACACGATCGCGCTGGTTTCGCCGCTGATCGCGATCGCGCTCACGATCGTAACCATGAGCATTCTGTTTGCCGTTCTCGGCAAAAATCCGATCGCAGCGCTTGGCGTCTACTTCATCGATCCCTTGACCGACAGCTATTCGCTGCAGGAAATCGCCGTCAAGGCGACGCCGCTGGTCATGATCGCGATCGGTTTGTCGCTCTGCTATCTTGCCAATGCCTGGAACATCGGAGCCGAGGGACAATTCCTGATCGGCGCGGTTGCCGGAAGCTGGATCGCGGTGAAGACGCAAGGCACCGACGCGGGCCATTGGGTGCTGCCGGCGATGCTGTTGATGGGGGCGGTAGCCGGCGCGCTCTATGCGTTGATCCCCGCGATCTGCAAGGTCCGGTTCGGCGCCAGCGAAATCCTCGTAAGCCTGATGCTGGTCTATGTCGCCGACCTCTTCCTCGACTATCTCGTGCGTGGCCCCTGGCGCGATCCGGCCGGCTTCAATTTTCCGACCACCGCCGAGTTCGATGCCGTCGCGACCGTTCCGGTGCTGATCGAAGCCGGACGGCTGCATCTTGGCGCACTCATCGCGCTCCTGGTCGTGGCCGCGACGGCAGTCCTGCTCGGACGCACCATCAAGGGCTTTGAAATCCGCGTGGTCGGCGCCGCACCCCGCGCCGCGCGGTTCGGCGGCTTCAATGCCAACCAGTTGATCCTTTTGACCTTCGCTGTGTCCGGCGCGCTGGCCGGCCTCGCCGGCATCATCGAGGTCGCCGGCCCCATCGGCCACCTGCAGCCTGGCATTTCGCCGGGCTACGGCTTCACCGCGATCATCGTGGCGTTCTTGGGCCGGCTGAATCCGATTGGAATATTAATTGCAGGGCTTTTCCTCGCGCTCACCTTCATCGGCGGCGAACAGGCCCAGATCGCAATGAAGATCCCGCTGGACGTCACCAAGGTGTTTCAGGGCATTCTGCTGTTCTACGTGCTCGCCTGCGATTCCCTCATCCTCTACCGCTTCCGGCTGATCTTCGCGTCACGGCAGGCGCCAACTGAACAGGTGACAAGTGGACAGGTGACAAGTGGAACTGGCTGAGGCGATCATCCTGTCGGTGCTGGCGGCATCGACCCCGCTTCTGATCGCAGCCACCGGCGAACTGGTGACTGAACGCTCCGGTGTTCTCAATCTCGGCGTCGAAGGCATGATGATCGTCGGCGCGGCCTGCGGCTTCGGCGGCGCCTGGCTCACCGGCTCCGTTCTCCTCGGCGCGCTGTGCGGGGTCATCGCGGGAACGTCGATGTCCCTGATCTTTGCGATGATGACGCTTGGGCTCGCGGTCAACCAGGTGGCGACCGGTCTCGCATTGACCATCCTCGGCGTTGGACTCTCCGGCCTGATCGGCGCGGGCTTCGTCGGCGAACGGATTACGGCGGCGCCGCATCTCTACATTCCGGGCCTGACGGGCATGCCGCTCGTTGGCCGCATTCTCTTCGGCGAGGACGCCTTCGTCTATCTCTCGCTAGCGCTGATCGTCGCCGTCTGGTGGTTTCTCTACCGGACGCGCGCGGGCTTGATCCTGCGCGCCTGCGGCGACAACCACGTTTCAGCGCATGCGCTCGGCTATCCCGTGCTTCGGATCAGGATGTTCGCCGTGATGTTCGGCGGCGCCTGTGCCGGGCTTGCCGGCGCCTATCTGCCGCTGGCCTATACGCCGTTCTTCATCCCCGGCATGACGGCGGGCCGCGGCTGGATCGCGCTGGCGCTCGTGGTGTTTGCGTCCTGGCTGCCGGTCCGGCTCGTGGTCGGCGCGTATCTGTTTGGCGCCGTGACGATCCTGCAATTGCACGCCCAAGGCGCGGGGATCGGGATTCCGTCGCAGTTCATGTCGGCCCTGCCTTATCTTGCGACCGTCATCGTGCTGGTGCTGCTGTCGCGCGCCAGGACTGGCGGTTCCACCGCACCGGCCGCGCTTGGGACGGTCTTTGTGCCCGACCGCTGATTTCATATTCAGGGCGTGCGCGATGGGGCGCCGCGTCCTGGACGATCAAGTCACCCCGACTGTTTGGAGATTGATGATGAGGAAAAAATTTCTTGCAGCCGCCGCCGCGCTTCTGCTTGCCGCCAGTGTTGGCAGCGGTGTCTCGAGCGGTGCCCTGGCCGCCGACAAGTTGAAAGTCGGGTTCATCTATCTGGGTCCGGTCGGCGACCTCGGCTGGACCTATCAGCACGAGCTGGCGCGCCAGGCGCTGGTGAAGGAATTCGGCGACAAGATCGAGACCACCTACCTGGAGAACGTGCCGGAGGGCCCGGACGCCGAGCGCGCCATCGAGCAATTGGTCCGCGCCGGCAACAAGCTGATCTTCACGACGTCGTTCGGATACATGGACCCGACGCTGAAGGTCGCCAAGAAATATCCCAACGTGCATTTCGAGCATGCGACCGGCTACAAGCGCGACAAGAACATGTCGACCTATTCGGCGCGCTGGTATCAGGGCCGCTTTATCCAGGGCCAGATCGCGGCGAAAATGTCGAAAGCCGGCGTGCTCGGCTATATCGGTTCGTTCCCGATCCCGGAGGTGGTCTCGGGCATCAACGCCACGATGCTCGGCGCGCAGACCGTCAATCCCAACATCAAGGTCAAGATCATCTGGGTGAACACGTGGTTCGACCCGGGCAAGGAAGCCGATGCGGCGAAGGCGCTGCTTGACCAGGGCGCCGACGTCATCATGCAGCACACGGACTCGCCGGCAGCGATGCAGGTCGCGAACGAACGCGGCAAGTTCGCCTTCGGGCAGGATTCCGAAATGATCAAGTTCGGTCCGAAAGCGCAGCTCACCTCGATCCTCGATACCTGGGCGCCCTACTACATCGCGCGGGTGAAAGCCGAGCTCGACGGCACCTGGAAGGAAGAAAACACCTGGGGCGGGCTCGACAGCAAGATGTTCGAAATGGCGCCCTACACCAATATGCCCGACGACGTGAAGAAGATGGCCGAGGACACCCAGGCCGCCATCACCGCCGGCAAGCTCCATCCGTTCAAGTGCCCGGTCATGGACCAGGACGGCAAGGAAGTGGAATGCAAGGACGGCGATCACCTCGCCGACGGCCAGGTGCTCGGCATGAACTTCTATGTCAAGGGCATCGACGACAAGGTGCCGGGGAAGTAGCGGTTTCCTCGTCCTCACTTCTCCGGGACTTAAGGGACGAAGGCCACATGGCACACTGCGTTCCCTCCCCCCTTGTGGGGAGGGTTAGGGAGGGGGGTGAGCCCAGAGAGCGGTGCCAGTGGTACCCCCCTCTCTCCAACTCTCCCCCACAAGGGGGGAGAGAGCCCAGCGTGCTCGTGGCGGCAACTTTCGCTCCCTAAAACCGACGTGCTCGACCATTGGAAACGATTTTATCCCGCCTGCATCTTGCGGGCCGCCGCGCTGTGGCGGCGGATCAGGTCGGCGACATCGAGACCGGCAATGGCGCCGTCGACGACCGCCCATTTGCCGCCGACCATCACGCGGTCGGCGCGGTGCGCGCCGCACAGCACGAGCGCGGGAAGCGGATCGCCGTGGCCGGAGAAGCGCAATTCATCGAGCTTGAACAGCGCTAGATCGGCCGCCTTGCCCTTTGCGATCTCGCCAAGCTCGGGACGGCCGACGCAGGCCGCCGAGCCGCGCGTCACCCAGCGCAGCGCGTCCTTGTGGCTGACCTTGCCGACGCCATAGCGCGCCCGCTGCAACAGGAACGCCGAGCGCACCTCCTGCATCAGGTTGGAGGCGTCGTTCGAGGCGGAGCCGTCGACACCAAGGCCGATCCTCACTCCCGCCTCCTCCATCTCGCACACCGGACAGCAGCCGGAGGCGAGAATCTGGTTGCTGCAGGCGCAATGGCTGACGGTCGTGCCGGCCTTGCCGAGCCGCTTCATCTCGGAAGGATTGAAGAAGATGCCGTGCGCGAGCCAGGTCCGCGCATTCAGCCAGCCGCATTGTTCGAGATAGTCGAGCGGCCGGCAGCCATGGATCTCTTCGCAGAATTTGTTTTCATCCTCGGTTTCCGCGAGATGCGTATGCAGGCGGACGTCGAGCTTTTCGGCAAGATCGGCGGTCGCTCGCATCAGCGAGGTCGTCACCGAGAATGGCGAGCATGGCGCCAGCGCGATCTGCACCATCGCGTCCTCGCCGCGCTGGTGGTGCTTTGCCACCACGCGTTCGCTGTCGGCCAGAATGGTATCCTCGTCCTGCACGACGCTGTCCGGCGGCAAGCCGCCGTCGCGCTGCGAGCGGTTCATCGAGCCGCGCGTCAGCAGCACCCGCATCCCGAGGCGCTTTGCGACGGCAACCTCGATGTCGATGGCGTCCTCAAGCCCGGCCGGAAACACATAGTGATGATCGGTCGTGGTGGTGCAGCCGGAGAGCAGAAGTTCCGACATCGCCACGGTGACGCCAAGATCGAGCGCTTCCGGCGTCAGCAGCGCCCATACCGGATAGAGCGCCTGGAGCCACGGGAACAGCTCGCGGTCCATCGCAGCCGGCAAGGCCCGTGTCAGCGTCTGGTAGAAATGATGATGGGTGTTGATCAGCCCCGGCAGCACCACATGTTCGGACGCGTCGAAGACCGCCGCTTCGGCGGTTGCGGGTTGCCCCCCCACGGGCACCAACTCGACGATCCGGCCCTGCCGGACCACGACACCGCGTGCGGCGCCCTCAGCCAGAATAGCAAGGGGGTCCTTGATCCAGATCGCCTGCTTGTGATCCATGATCCGCTCGTCTCCTCAAGACGTGATGGCGAGGCTAGAGCGCGATCACGTTCAAGATGAAACGTCATCGCGCTCTAGCTTGTTGTTTGAGCATGATCTTTTTCGGAAAACCGGTACCCACTTTTCCGGATCATGCTCTACCGCCCCTGCAATTCAAAGACCATCCTCTAGCGTATTGTTTGAGCATGATCTTTTCGGAAAACCGGTACCCACTTTTCCGGATCATGCTCTATTGAGAGTTGGCGCTTCTCTTGCAAGACTTCCAAAGACGCGAGGCATCTCGTTGAAAGCACTTAGGGTTCGATGGATTTGAACACCATCACAGCGGTAGCGCGCCCGCGGAGCCGGGCGGAGCTGCCCGTTTGGACGGCAGGCGACGCCTGGCTTGCGGGCGGGACCTGGCTGTTCTCGGAACCGCAGGTCGAGCTGACGCGGCTGGTCGATCTGACCGACCTGAGATGGCCGGCGCTGACGACGACCGAAAGCGCGCTTTCGATCGCGGCGACCTGCACGATCGCGCAACTGGACGCGCTGAGCTGCCCGCCGGAATGGCTGGCCGCGCCGCTGATCAATCAATGCTGCCGCGCTTTTCTCGCCTCATTCAAGATCTGGAAGACGGCGACCGTCGGCGGCAATCTCTGCATGTCGCTGCCGGCCGGTCCGATGATCTCGCTGACGTCCGCGCTCGATGGCGTCTGCACGATATGGCAGGCCGATGGCGGTGAACGGAAAGTGTCCGTCGCCGACTTCGTCACCGGCAACCAACGCAACGTGCTCGCGCCCGGCGATCTGCTGCGGCAGATCGATATTCCGTTCACGGCGTTGAAACGGCGCTCCGCCTTCCGCCAGATCTCGCTGACGCCGGTCGGACGCTCGGCGGCGCTCCTGATCGGCAGCGTCGCGAGCGTGGGCGCGTTCCTCTTGACGGTCACGGCATCGACGAGGCGGCCGGTTCGGCTATCCTTCGCCAAGATGCCGACGCCCAAAGAGCTGCGCGAAGCGATTCTGCTTCGCATCACCGACGACCTCTACCACGACGATGTTCACGGCAAGCCGGCATGGCGCAAACATATGACGCTGCGGCTGGCCGAGGACATTCGCATCGAGCTTGCGGACGCGGGCGCGCTAATGAGTCCGCCATGAGTTTCGAGATCAACGGCAAGGGCTACTCGCAAGCTCCGCGGCCCGGCCAATGCCTGCGCACGTTCCTGCGCGAGCTCGGACATTTCGGCGTCAAGAAGGGCTGCGATGCCGGCGACTGCGGCGCCTGCACAGTGCTGATCGACGGCGAGCCGGTGCATAGCTGCCTGATCCCGGCGTTTCGCGCTAGAGGCCACGCCGTCACCACCATCGAGGGCCTCGCCAGCGACGGCGGCACGCACCCGATGCAGCAGGCGTTCCTCGACGCGCAGGCCTTTCAATGCGGATTCTGCACGGCCGGCATGATCCTGACCTGTGCCTCGCTGAATCAGGCGCAGCGGCAGGATCTCGGTGCGGCGCTAAAGGGCAATCTCTGCCGCTGCACCGGCTATCGCGCCATCGAAGACGCGCTCGACGGCAAGCGCAATATCGAGGAGGTCGCAGCCGGCGCCGCGTTCGGCCGCAGCCTACCCGCGCCCGCTGGGCCGCTCGTCGTGAAAGGCGAAGCGCGCTACACCTTCGACACCGCGATCAACGGCTTTTCGAACATCAAGCTTTTGCGCTCGCCGCATCCGCACGCAAAAATCGTTGCGATCGACAAGACCGCAGCTCTCGCCGTGCCCGGCGTGCAGGCGGTGCTGACCTTCGAGGACGCGCCGAAGCGGCTGTTCTCGACCGCGCGGCACGAGAAGATCTGGATGGACCCCGACGACACCCGCGTGCTCGACAACGTCGTCCGCTTCATCGGACAGAAGGTCGCGGCCGTTATCGCCGAGACGGAAGCCGCCGCCGAGGAAGGCTGCCGCCGCCTCAAGGTCGACTACGAATTTCTGCCCGCGGTGATCGATCCGGAGCGGGCTATCGCGCCCGGGGCCCCGATCATCCACCCCGACAAGACGCCGGAGCAGCGCGTGTTTGGCGCGGCGCGCAATGTCGTGGCGGAAAGCCACGGCGAATACGGCGACGTCGCCACGGCGCTCGCGGCATCCGCCGTCACCTATCAGGGTACGTTCACGACCCAGCGCGTCCAGCATGCCGCGCTCGAAACCCATGGCGGCCTTGCCTTCCTCGATCCGAATGGTGTCCTCAACGTCCGCTCCTCGACGCAAGTGCCGTACCTCGCGCGCCGCGCGCTCTGTGAGATCTTCGATCTTCCGCCCGACAAGGTCCGGGTGTTCTGCGAGCGCGTCGGCGGCGGGTTCGGCGGCAAGCAGGAGATGTTCGTCGAGGACATTCTGGCGCTCGCGGCGCTCAAGACCGGGCGGCCGGTCAAGCTCGAATTCACCCGCGAGGAACAGTTCATCGCGGCCTCGACGCGGCATCCCATGCGCGTCACGGTGAAAGCCGGCGCGGACAAAGACGGCAGGCTCACCGCGCTGCAGCTCGACGTGCTCTCAAACACCGGAGCTTACGGCAATCACGCGGCCCCCGTGCTGTTCCATGCCTGCGGCGAATGTATCGGTGTCTATAACTGCGCAAACAAGAAGGTCGATGCCGTCGTGGCCTACACCAACACGGTGCCGGCCGGCGCCTTCCGTGGTTACGGCCTGCCACAGACCCTGATCGCGGTGGAAGCCGCGATCGACGAATTGGCCAAAAAGCTCGGCATCGACCCGTTCGAGATGCGGCGCCGCAACGTCGTCAAGCCCGGCGATCCCATGCTGTCGCCGCCTGACAACGGCTTTCACGATGTGCATTATGGCTCTTACGGGCTCGACCAGTGCCTCGACCTCGTCGAGCGCGCGATGCAGGCCGAAGGACCGAAGGAAGCGCCGAAGATCGAACTCTCCTCCGACTGGCTGATCGGCGACGGCATCGCGCTGACTATGATCGATACCGTGCCGCCCGATGGGCACATCGCCGACTGCACGATCTCGCTGCGGGACGACGGCGGATTTGAATTGACCGTCGGCACCGCCGAGTTCGGCAACGGCACCACGACGGTGCATCGCCAGATCGCAGCGACCGCGCTTTCGACCACCGTCGACCAGATCAGGCTGAGGCAATCCGACACCGCCCATGGCGGCCACGACACCGGCGCCTACGGCTCGACCGGTACGTTTGTTGCCGGACGCGCAACACAGGCGGCGGCGGAGAACTTGGCCTGCGAGCTGAAGACGTTTGCTACCCAAGCAACCGGAACTGACGCGAGCGCATGCGTGCTGGAAGACGATTCCGTGCTCTGCGGCGGCCAGCGCGTGTCGTTTGCACAATTGGCTCAGTCCGCGCGCGACCAAGGCAAGACGCTCGCCGCCAGCGGCACTTCGGCCGGCACGCCGCGCTCGATCGCATTCAACGTGCAGGGTTTTCGCCTCGCCGTGAACAAAGGCACCGGCGAAATCAAGATCCTGAAGAGCGTGCAGGCAGCCGATGCCGGCCGCGTCGCCAATCCGATGCAGTGCCGCGGGCAAGTCGAGGGCGGCGTCGCGCAATCGCTTGGTGCCGCGCTCTACGAGGAGATGGTGATCGATGAGGGTGGCCGCGTGGTCAATCCGAAATTTCGCGATTACCATGTGCCGTCATTCGCCGACGTGCCGCGCACCGAGGTCTATTTCGCCGACACCTCGGACGCGCTGGGGCCGATGGGCGCCAAGTCGATGAGCGAGAGCCCCTATAATCCGGTGGCAGCAGCGCTCGGCAATGCGCTGGCTGCCGCCACCGGCATCCGTTTTACCGACGTGCCGTTCAAGCCGGACCGGCTGTTTCCATTGCTGAAGGAGAAATTTGGGTCGGATTAGATCGCGCGTCACGCGGGACAGCCATCAGCTCCCGCGATACGTCGCGTAACTCCAGGGCGTGACAAGAAGCGGCACATGGAGATCGCCTTCGGGTTCGGCAACCGCGAAGCGCAGCGGGATCTGATCGAGAAACGGCGGATCGGACATCGGCACACCGCGTTCGGCGAAATATTTGCCGACGCTGAAGGAGAGCTGATAGCGGCCGATCGGCACCGGCCGGCCACCGATCAACGGAGTATCGGTGCGGCCGTCCGAATTGGTGATCGCGCGCGTCACCACGCGGCTTGAACCAAGCTCGGACAACTCGATCAGCTCGATCGCGATGCCTGCCGCGGGCTTGCCGCTATAGGTATCGAGCACGTGGGTGGAGAGCCGCCCGTGCACCGGCAACCGATCCTGCGATACCACGAGCTGATCAAGCCGTAGCGCCGCGATCCGGACAATCTCCGCGATCGAAATCCGCATTTCGGCTGTGGCCTCGTTGGGCAGGCGGTGCTCGAAATCGCGCAGGATTGAATCCCTGGTCTGGCGCCGCACGCAAACGATGTAGGGAAAATCGAACTTCGCGCGATACGCGTTGTTGACGCGCGTGAAAGCGTCATATTCGGTATCCGACAGCCGGTCCAGGCCGGCGCTGTTCTGCTCGGCATCGGACTCCGCGGTCAGGCCCGCGGCGCGCTGGGTCTTGTCGGCAAGATCCGGATGCGCCTTGATCAGCGCGAGCCGAAGCTCGGCCGGCGCGCGATCGACGGCCGCCTTCATGGCTTCGAACAACGGCCTGACGCCTGCGAACGGCCGTCCCTCGGCGGCCTGTTCGGCAATCCATGGCGAATATTCGAAAATATTAGCAAGCGCTGCGACGAAATCGGCTTTGCTGCAGGCGTTCAGGTCGGCAAGCGTCGTTCGCGCCATCGCTTCACCCGCCTATCCGATCTCGGTTGCGTTTGCGGCAAGATGGGAGAGATTGGCGTGCCAATGCTGCGCGATCTGCAGCCGCGTCGGCACCCAGACACGATCATGTTTCAGGACATAATCGAGGAACCGCATCAGCGCGGCCGCGCGGCCCGGACGCCCGACCAGCCGGCAGTGCAATCCGACCGACATCATCTTCGGCGAGGTTGCGCCTTCGGCATAAAGCACGTCGAAGCTATCTTTCAGATAGGTGTAGAACTGGTCGCCGCCGCCAAAGCCTTGCGGATTGACGAAGCGCATGTCGTTGGCATCGAGCGTGTAGGGAATGATGAGATGCGCCGCCGCCGGCCCCTTGATCCAATACGGCAGATCGTCGGCATAGGAGTCGCAGGAATAAAGGAAACCGCCTTCCTCCATGACGAGCTTCACCGTGTTGATCGACGAGCGCCCGGTGTACCAGCCGAGCGGACGCTGTCCCGTCGCTTCGGTGTGCACGCGGATGGCTTCGCCGATCTCCCGGCGTTCTTCCGCTTCCGACATGTCCTTGTGCTCGATCCACTTCAGGCTGTGGCTGGCGATATCCCAGCCCGCCTCCTTCATGGCGGCCGCCACCTCGGGATTGCGTTTCAACGCAGTGGCGACACCGAACACCGTGGTCGGCAGCTTGCGCTCGGTGAACATCCGCCACAGCCGCCAGAAGCCGGCGCGCGAACCATATTCGAACATCGATTCGATATTGGCATGGCGCTGTCCCGGCCAGGGCTGCGCGCCGAGCACGTCGGACAGGAACGCTTCCGAGGCGCGGTCGCCATGCAGGATGTTGTTCTCGCCGCCCTCCTCGAAATTCACCACGAACTGCACCGCGACCCGCGCATCGCCCGGCCAGCGCGGATCGGGCGGGTTGCGGCCGTAGCCTAAGAGGTCGCGCGGGTATCCGGCGTCCGCCATCTCAAGTCATCTCGAAGCGGATATTCTGGGCGCCCTTCCACAGCACGGTCTTGCCGAGCGCCGGCAAATTCTCAAGGCTCGAGGTCAGGGTGATGAAGTGGTTGCCGGCGAGCTGGCCCATCTTGCTGGCGAAATGGACGCCGCCATAGGCCAGCAGAATCTCGGTCTCGCTGATGCCGCCGGGATAGAGGATGATCTGGCCGGGCGCGGGATAGCTCGTATGGTTCTCGTAACCGACGCCGAAGTCGAGATCGCCGAGCGGCATCCAGACCCCCTCGCCGCTCCAGCGCACGTGGATCACCTGACTCTCGAACGGCATCGCCTTGCGAAACGCAGCGCAGGTCTTCGGCGCAAGCTGTTCCTCAAAGCGGGCCTGGAATGTGAAGTCGCCGGCATGGATGACAAGTTGGCTCATTTCGATGGTCTCTTGCAAACGTCTCGCGGTCGAACAGAATTCGACTGATCAATTGCAGCCAAAAGAGGCTGGAAGCAAGGACCATTCCAGTCGGTAGCGGGCTCTGAAGCGATTTGGAAAACGAAATCGCCTACTGGTCCGGCCGCTTGACCTCATAGGACATGCCGAACAGCCCGCTCCGTCGCATCTCTGGCTCTGGCGGCGGCGCGGCTTCCCTAAGCTCGGCCTGCGGCGGAGACGGCGGCGGCGCGGGAAAGTTCTCGCACTTCATCGAATAGACCAGCTCGCCCTTGGCGGTACGGCCAATCGGCGCACAATTGTCGGCCCGCGCGGTCGCGGCCTTGGGCGTCAATTGGGTCTGCGCCAAGATGGGCGAAGACATCGCGGTCAAAAATAAGACCTGCGACGCCACCAACACAATTGCCAAGACCGGTGCCAAGACCAGTGCCAAGACCAGCTTCTTCATCGGTTTCGCTCGCAACAGATAGTCCAAGGATATCCCGAGCCGCATTGAACCGGATCGCATCGCCGCCGTCTATCCGGAAGATGGACGCGGCTGCCGAATATTTAGCCGAAGATTCCCTCTGACCAAGAAATTTGCTCGCCGCTTCGTGATGCGCGGAGGCGTAATAACCCGGCCGGCCGATCGCTACCTCCCAAGGTCACGCGCCGTGGCTTGTGTTGCCAGAGCGCGCGTCAACAAGGAGAGCAGCAATGCGAAAGACAATTTTGGCAATCCTCGGTTCGGCCTTGCTGGCCGGCTCGCTCATCCAGGCCGCCGCGGCCTCGGAGCATCATCATGTCCGAAAGGCGCACCGCGCGCCGGCGACGGTCGGCCAGTCGTTCCGCGATTCCAACGCTTACATCCGGCCTGCCCCGCCCGTCATCCGGCCTGCGCCGACCGTCGCGCCCGACTGGTCGTCGCACGGATACATGGACGAAGCGCTCTCGCCGCCCGCGGGCCACTGAGCCGCGCTTGCAACGAGGGCCGGCCGCGTGCCGGCCTTCGTCTGCTCGAAAGAAATTTCCGTCTCTGATGGCATTTATAAATTCGTCGTCAGCCTTCCCGATTGTCACGCAGAACGCGGCCACGACGGCCGCAGACCCGGCCAGCTTGCGAGCGCAGCATCGTTCTGGTTAGCTTATTAAATCAACTCATGCCGGGGAAATAAAGCGTGCCACTGAAAAACGTCATCGGTATCGATCATGCCGTGATCATGGTGAGAGATCTCGACAAGGCTGCCGAGAATTGGAAGCGTTTGGGCTTCACAGTGTCGCCGCGCGGCACGCATAGCGCGCATATGGGATCGGGCAACTACACCATCATGCTCGACCCGGACTATATCGAACTGCTCGGCGTGCTCAGCCCGACAGAACATAATGCTCCGGCGCGCGCCTTTCTCGAAAACCGCGAAGGCATCGAGCGCATTGCCTTCACCGCGGTCGATTCCGCAGACGGCGCCGAGGAGATCCGCGCGCGAGGTTATACGCCCGTCGGCCCGACCGATTTCGAGCGGCCGGTGACGATGCCCGATCGCACGCTGTCGGCGGCGAAGTTCAGAACCTTCCAGTGGCCGGTCGCGGAAGCGCCGGGCGGTGTGCGCATCTTCGCCTGCCAGCACAAGACGCGCGAAACGGTCTGGATTCCCGAACTTATGCGGCACGCCAATGGCGCCAAACGCCTCAGGCAGGTGCTGCTCGTGGCGCCGGAGCCCGCCAAGGAAGCAGCGCATCTGTCGCGCATGATCGACCGCGAGGCGCGAAGCGACGCGGACGGCGCGGTTGCCGTGCCGTCCGGGTCGGACCGCGCCGATTTCGTGTTCCTGACCAAGGCGCAATTGAGCCGGCGCTATCCGGAGGTGCCGCTGACGACCTTGGCCGAGCGCGGCGCGGCCGGGCTTGTGATCGCCGCCGATCTGACGTCGGCAGAAAAAGCGCTTGGCAGCGCCGGCGTTCGCAGCGGCAGCGGCATCTGCGTGCCGCCGGCTGCTGCCAACGGCACGCTGCTCGCCTTCGTCACGGCGTAGCCGGCAACGGGCGAAGCCCTCCGCAACCGCAGCCCCGCAGAAACAGCGCCGCACAGGCCTTGGCGCGCCGCTCGATGTCCTGCCGGCTTGGCGGCGGCCTGTGGCCGTACATCACGGCGCGCTGCGGCTGGAAAATAAGCATGCCGAGCAGCATGCCCGCGGCGGCCGTTGCATTCTCGATCTCGATCAGGCCGCGCGCCTGTTGCGCACGCAGCCAGCCGCCCAGCGTGTCCTCGGTGCGCCGGATCGCCTTGTGATAGAAGGTCTCCGCGACTTCCGGAAATTTGTCACTCTCTCCAAGGATCATGCGCTGCAGCGCGATGACCTCGCCGTCCAGGATCAGTTCGCCGCAAACGACGAGCGCCTCCGTCAGGGCTGCCTCGATGTCCCTGCCGTCGCAGGCACGCAAGCGCACGATGGTGACGAAGCGGTCGATCCGGTCCGTCACCATGGCTTCGAACAGGGCTCCCTTGTTGGGGATGAGACGATAAAGCGTCTTGGTCGAGACGCCGGCACGACGCGCCACACTCTCCATGCTGGTGGTGGCGTAGCCGCTCGTTGCAAATTCGCTCCGGGCCGCTTCCACGATGACGGCGCGCGTTTCCTCGTCGGAGCGTAGCTGCGGCCTGCCGCGGCCGCGCTGCGGCTCCATGTCTTTCGTCGTAACCGTCATACCGTCCGAGCCATGCTTTTAGATGATGCCTGTCATTCTATTGACAGTCCAAATATGCAGGCTATTTTGGAAAACGTCAAGTTTCCTAATTCTCCCTAACCCGACGGAAGCCAATTTTCGTTTGTTCGCAAGGGGATGAAACCCAAAATGAGGACCGCCATGAGCCGCCATTCAACTGCTTTCGAGGCCGACCGCCCAGTTCCCGCCGGGGCCGTAGAGGACCTGCTCCCGTCGCCAAGTCCCAAGGAAAATCAGAATTCAAATCAGACGGGCGAGGCCGCTGCCCCGCCGGTCTCAATCAAAAACAGCCTTCGCCGGCTGTTGATGGCCGGCACCGCGGTTGCGCTGCTGGCCGGCGCGGCCTGGTACGGCTGGGACTACTGGACCGTCGGCCGCTATCTGGTTTCGACCGACGACGCCTATGTGAAGGCTGACAACACCACCATCGCACCGAAAGTCTCAGGCTACCTGACGGACGTGCTGGTCGGCGACAATCAGCGTGTCAAGGCCGGTCAGGTATTGGCGCGGATCGACGACCGCGATTTCAAGGTGGCCCTCGACCAGGCCAAGGCCGACGTCGCCGCGGCGCAGGCCGCAGTCGCCAGCAAGCAGGCTCAGCTCGACGTTCAGCAAGCCGTGATCGATGCCGCGAAGGCGACCATAGAGGTCGACACAGCGACCAAGACCTTCGCCAACCAAGAGAACAAGCGTTACACCGATCTTGCAGCGACCGGTTATGGCAGCGTGCAGAACGCGCAGCAGGCGCAGTCGCGCAACGCCGGCGCCGAGGCCGCGATCCTGCGCGACACCGCGAACCTTGCATCTGCGAAAAAGCAGGTCGAACTGCTCAAGGCCGAGATCGTCCAGGCGGTCGCAACGTCCGCGCGCGCATCCGCTCTGCAAGCCCAGGCCGAGCTCAATCTCGGTTACACCACGATCACGGCGCCGATCGACGGCGTGGTCGGCAACCGCACGCTGCGCACCGGCCAGTTCGTGCAGGCCGGCACGCAACTGATGTCGCTGGTGCCGGCGTCAGGCGCCTATGTCGTGGCGAACTTCAAGGAGACCCAGCTCACCGACGTGCGCGAGGGCCAACAGGTCGACGTCGCCGTCGACATGTTCCCCGGGCAAGTGGTGCACGGCCATGTCGACAGTCTCGCGCCCGCCAGCGGCCAGGAATTCGCGCTGTTGCCGCCCGACAACGCGACCGGCAATTTCACCAAGGTGGTGCAGCGCATTCCGGTGAAGATCGCGCTCGATGGCGGCGCGCCGATAGAACTGCGCCCGGGCATGTCGGTGATCCCGACCATCGCGACGCAGTCGCACCCGAGCAATCCTCCGCACGCGGTCGCGGAATCCAGAATCGCCTACGCTCCGCAGAGGTGATGCCATGACAGACCTTGCTATGTCCGATCTGGCCCTCTCCGCCTCGACGCCCGCGCCGCGCGCGATCGTCGCTGCCCCGGTTAACCCCGATCGCGCCAGCCTGACGGTGTGGATCTCCCTATTCGCCGCGATGATCGGCGCCTTCATGGCGATCCTCAACATCCAGATCACCAACGCCTCCCTGCTCAACATCGAGGGCGGCATCGGCACCGGCGTCGACAACGGTTCCTGGATCTCGACGTCGTATTTGATCGGCGAGATCGTCGTCATTCCGTTGACCGACTATCTGAGCCGGGTGTTCTCGTTCCGCAACATCATCCTCGCTCACGCGACGCTGTTCGCGCTATTCTCGGTCGCCTGCGCCTTCACCCATGATCTGCCGTCGATGATCGCGATGCGGGGCCTGCAGGGCTATTTCGGCGGCGTGCTGATCCCGATGGCGTTCACGCTGGTCTTCACCAAATTGCCGAAGGCGCAGCAGCCGATCGGGCTTGCGATGTTCGCGCTGGCAGTCACCTTCGCGCCCGCGATCGGCCCGACCATCGGCGGCTATCTCACCGAAAATTACGGCTGGCAGACCATCTTCTTCGTCAACGTGGTGCCGACCGCTGCGATGGTCGCCATGCTCTATGCCACGCTGGAGCGCCAGCCCATGCAGCTTGGCCTGCTGCGGGAAGGCGACTGGTTCGGCATCGCCACCATGGCAGTCGGCCTGTCCGCGCTACAGGCCGTGCTGGAGGAAGGCAACAAGGATGACTGGTTCGGCTCGCCCTTCATCGTGAAACTGGCCGCGGTCGCCGCGGTCAGCCTGGCGGCGTTCGTCGCGAACGAGTTGATCGTGGAAAAGCCGCTCTTGCGGCTGCGGCTCCTGACGCAACGCAATTTCGGCATGGGCACGATCGCCGCGATCTTCCTGGGATTCGGGCTGTTCGGCTCGGTCTATCTGCTGCCGGCCTATCTCGGCCAGGTGCAACGCTACAATGCCGAGCAGATCGGCACCGTGCTGGCATGGACCGGCCTGCCGCAATTGATCCTGATCCCGCTGGTGCCAAAGCTGATGCAGCGGATCGACGCGCGTTATCTCGCCGCAACCGGGCTGTTGCTGTTCGCCTATAGCTCCTTCATGAACACGGCGATGTCGCTGGACTATTCGGGCGACCAGCTCTGGATTCCCAATATCGTGCGCGCCATCGGCCAGGCGCTGACGCTGGCCCCCTTGAGCAACGTCTCCCTTGGCAGCGTCGCACCGCAGGACGCGGCGGCGGCGTCAGGCATCTCCAACATGATGCGCAATCTCGGCGGCGCCATCGGCACCGCGGTGCTTGCAACCATCGTCACCAAGCGCGAGCAGTTCCATTCCAACATCATCGGTCAATCCGTCGATCTCGGCCGTGAAGAAGTGCGCAGCCGGATCGCCCAGATGACCGATTACTTCTTGGCTCATGGCGTGACCGACCCCGCCAGCGCACATCAGCAGGCGATCATAGCCCTCGGCAATACCGTCAAGCGCCAGGCACTGGTGCTTGGCTTCAGCGATACGTTCGCCGTACTTGGCGTCGTGTTGATCATATCGGCGGTTGCGATCCTCTTGACGCGGAAGGCGAAGGCTACTGCCGCGGCCGGCGGCGCGCATTGAAGAGGCGTCACAAGAATGGAAGCACTTTCCGCGCGGCCCTCAAAACGTCGCTCGCAGGCCAAGGTAGAAGGCACGCGGCCGCGCCGGGCTGATCGAGCGCGCGTCGGTGAACGCCGCGCCGCCATTGGCGAAATTGGGAATGGCGGCGGTGTCGAAGAAGGTTCCGAAAGTCGCGTAGCGATTGTCGAACAAATTGTCGACGCGACCATAGATCTGGAAGGTCTTGTCGATCTGATATGACGCATGGACATTGAAAACAGTATAGCCTGGCAGCTTCGGCGCCTGGTTGGAGCCGTCACCGACAAAGTACTGGCTGCTGACAAACAGCGCGTCGCCGCCGACCTTGAGCTTGTCGGTGATCGAATAGTCGATTCCGGCCTTGATGCGGTGGCGCGGAATCGCCGGGATTTGGTTGCCCGGCAGAACCTGGATATTGTCATTGGCATCCCGAAAGGGGCTATTGGAGGCGAGCTGCAATGCCGTCAGGAAGCGCGCGTCGACCAACGCGTAGCTCGCATAAAGCTGCAGCGCGGACGAGTTGAGATTGACCTCGGCCTCGATGCCCTGGCGTCGGGTCGCGCCGACGTTCTGGAAAAAACCAAAGCCCTGCAGCACGGGGCTCGGAATGGCCATGATGTCGTCGTCGTTCCGCGCGCGGAAAGCGCCGAGCTTCCAGTTCAGCGTGCCGATGTTCAATTCCTTGCTGCCGCGAAAGCCCGCCTCGACCGTGCGGGACACCACCTGCTTCAGCGGTGGGTCGGCGACCAGGAACGCCGCGATGATGCAGGGATGCGCGGGATCGGCGCAACCGAGTTCGAGCGGCGTCGGCGCGCGGTTGGCCTCCGAATAGCCGGCATAGGCGCTTAGTTCCGGCGTGATCTTGTAGGTGGCGCCGATGATCGGATTGAAGCGATCGAAGGTCTCCTTGCCGTTCAGCGCGGTGCCGATCTGATCTTCCAGCGCGATCCGGGCATCGTTGAAGCGCCCGCCGCCCGTGATCGAAAACGCGTTTGTCACGTCAAACGTGTCGAGGGCATAAATCCCGCTATATTGATTGGTGGTTCGCAGCGCGACGGGCCCGATCGACGTGGGATTACCGGACTGTCCGAGAAAGATTCCGCTGCCGCTGACGACAAAGCCCGGGCCGATCGTGCCGAGTTCGGCGCTCGCCGTGAAGTGTGTCACGCTGGAATCGAAACTGGCGCCGACCACGAAACGATTGTCGTGCCCGAACAGCTTGTCGCTGTTGGTCGCCTGCAGCGACACACCTGCCGTGGTCGAACGCGTCGTGGTGCGATCCAGCTCCCCAAGCGTCGCGCCGGTCGCGAAGGGATTGGCAAGTTGAACGCCGTCGAGACCGTTCGCCGGCGTGGCGTCGTCGCCAAAACACAGCAGCAGATGATTGGCGGCACATGGCACCGTGCCCGTCGCATTCGCATCCAGCATGCTCTGGTCGAAAACACGGACATGCGCCGAACTCTCGACCGTCCATGTGGGCGTTGCCTCGACCTTCCCCGTCAGGTTGACATAGCCGACCTTGTTGGCCGTGATTTGCGGCGAGGTGTAGGTCGCGCCCCAATATTGCTGCAGCAGTTCGACCGGAGCGGTGGCCGTCGCACCGAATTTGTTGTCGGCAAGACCGACGTTGAGATGGAATTCGTTGCCGTCGTTCCGGTAGCCGACGTCGCCGTAGAAGCGCCGCACGTCGGAGGCCGAGAAATTGCGGAAGCCGTCTTCGTGAAGTGCTTCGAGCGCACCATAGACGGAAAACTTGTCGACCTGCTTTCCCCACTGCGCCGAGCTCTGGGTGCGCCCGAACGAGCCACCCATGGTGTTGATCTCCGCGCCTTGATAATTGAAGCCGTCCTTCATCTGCACGTTGATCGCCCCGCCCAGCGCATTGAGGCCAAAGGCGGGATTGTTGGCCACCACGGTGACCGACTTGATCGCGGCGGTCGGAATCAGGTCCCAATTGACGGTGTCGCCGAACGCCTCGTTGATCCGCACGCCGTTCTGATAGACCGCGAGCCCCTGCGGCGTGCCTGTCACGGGAGAGGCATCGAAGCCGCGAAACTGCACGTTCGGCTGAAACGCATTGCCGGCGACTTCATTAATGCTGATGCCCGGCACGTTTTGCTGCAGGGCATCGGTGATGTTCAGCGAACCGGTGCGCTCGATCTGCTTGCTGTCGACGACATCGACGGTCGACGGCAGCTTGTCGGCATCGGTCTCTTTGCCCGCCAGGGGCGAGGTCGCATAGACATGAACCCTTGTCCGTGGGGGTGCGATCCGCGTTGCGGTTTGAGGACGTCCGCGTTTGACGCCCGACGCCGGCGCCGTCACTTCCAACGGCGGTAGAGCCTGGACGTTGGAAGTTGCCCCTTGGGTAGTTGTTCCTTGAGCCGGCGCGTCCTCGGCATAAGTCGGTTCGCTTGCAAGCACCAAGCCCGTCGCTAGCGACGCGATCTGCAGAACTCGTACGCCCATTTGCCCCATCCGGTTCCGCCCGGCTGTTGTGAATTGCGCCGGTTCGGTATGGGACGATTCTAGCCAACCGGCAAAAGCGCGCCACCCGCAAAAGATCGCGTTGCCAAGGTTGCCTTTTTCCCGAAAAGATCAGGAAAAATTCCCGACAGGCGACGCGCTCCCCTTTCAATGTGAGCCCTTCGGGATAAGCGCCTCGACCGTCACGCCGCTATCGCCAGAGGCAACGGTGAGCGAACCACCCAACGCCAATATCCGTTCGCGCATGCCGATCAATCCAAGACCCAGCCGGTGACCGGGCCTCAACCCGCGGCCATTGTCGCGCACCCGCACCAATGCGCAGCCACGGCCGCCTTGCGCTCCCTTCGGCTGTTCGGCGGGTTCGATGGTGATGTTAACGGATGTCGCGTCGGCATGGCGGAACACATTGGTCAGCGCCTCCTGCACGACGCGATAGATGGTCAGATCGGCGGTTTCGCCGGTTTCGCCAAGCGCGCGCGAAATACGCGTCTCGATCGCCACATCGGGATGAGACTCACCCCACAGACGCAGCAGCGCCTCGAGCGCTTCGCGAAGACCAAGTTCCGCAAGCCCCACAGGCCGCAGCTTTTCCAGAACCCTGCGATTGAATTGCTGCAGCGCGTTGACCTGTTCGAGGATGGCGCTGCCATGCCGGCGCTGCGCGTCCGCATCCGGCTGAGGGGCCTCCGAAAGCCGCACCAGGGCACCGGCGTGCGCGCGCAACGCAAACAGATAGGGCCCGAACTCGTCATGCAGCTCGCGCGCAATCTCCTTGCGCTCCAGGTCCTGGAGCGAGACCGCGCGCTCAGCGAGCCGCCGCTTGTCCTCCACGGCTTCCCCCAAAGTGGCCGCGAGGTGATTCAGCCTGGCGCAGATCGCCGCGAGTTCCGGCGCGCCGCCGGGCGCGACACGCGCATCGTAGGCCCCTTCTTCGATACGCGTCATGGCTTGCGATAGCTTTTCAAGCGGCGCCAACGCGCGGCTGACGACCATCATGGTGATCAGGAAGAGGACCACCGCGATCGCGGAGCCGACTTCGAGCTGGGTGACGATGCCGTCCCAGATCTCGGCGATCTCGTCGTTGGGATGCGACGTGATGACCAGCGACCCAGGTTGGCCATGGATCGAAACCGGGACGCTGACGGAGGTTGTCTCCGGATGAACCAGCGTGACGAACCAGGCCGGCGGCGCACGCGGATCGTCGCTATCCTCGGCATGATCCGCTGTCCGGGTCCCCGGAACCACACCGGCCTCCCGCGTAATGCTGACGTGGCGCAGCCGGCTCAGGTCGCCCGTGATCCGGTTCAACCGCGCATTCGGGTCCGACGCCTCGTTGAGATCGGCGACGATCATCTCGATGAACTCGCGCGCCAATCGAATGACGCTTTGATCCTCGGCCTGAACGCGCGGCCCGGCCTCCACGACGAGCCGCGCGATATTGATCGCCAGGCCAAGCGTGAGAACGAGCGCGAGCAGCAGGTTGATCCGCGCGCGCAAGGAAAGTTTTTGCCACATGGGATTCGTCCACGACAACGTCACATTCGCTGCCTCATCAAGAGCAGCGTTGACAGATAAATGAGCGGGCTATCTAATTGAAGCGTACAGCAACATCGCTTGTGATGCATGACCCGACGGGGGGGACACGCGTCGGGAAAGCATTTGCGCTCACGTTCAGTCTGGTGCGCTGCAGCAAAGCCGACTGAGACGAACGAACTGATGCGAACGACTGGACCAATAACACCGGGATCGATGATTATGCGCGTACTGATCGTTGACGATCATCCCATCGTCGCCTCGGGTTGCCGGGCCGTGCTCGCAGGCGAGCCCGAGATCGTGCTGTTGGAAGCGTCCGACGCCGAGAGCGGCGAACGCGTTTTTACCGCCGAGCATCCGGATATCTGCGTCATCGACATCAACTTGCCGACCGTGTCGGGGTTTGAGCTGGCGCGGCGTATTCTCGCCCGTGTTCCGTCCGCGCGCATCATCATGTTCAGCATGAACGACGATCCGGTGTTCGCCGCACGCGCCATCGACGTCGGCGCCAAAGGCTATGTCTCGAAGACCGGCGATCCCTGCGACCTTGTCGAGGCCATTCGTCAGGTCGGCAAGGGCGAGACCTATCTGCCACCCGCGATGGCGCGAAGCATTGCGTTCGCAGGCCCGTCGTTTGCGCAGAGCCCGCTCGCCAAGCTCACCTCGCGCGAGATGGAGATCCTGCGCCTGCTCGGCGCGGGAAAAAGTCTCTCCGAGATCGCCTGGCTGGTCCAGTCCTCCTACAAGACGGTCGCCAACACGTCCTCGCTCATGCGCCAGAAGCTTGGCGTTCGCAGCTCCGTCGAACTGGTTCGGTTGGCGATCGAGAGCGGCGTCGCTTGAGGCGGCCCCACTCTTTCCCTCAAGTTGCCACACAGAATTGGCCGCACAGGATTTGATAGATCATGACGATCCTAACCATTTCCAAAAATAAATCGTATGGCGGCGTACAGGGCGTCTACAGACACTCAAGCCGCGAGACCAAGACCGACATGACCTTTTCGGTCTTTGTTCCTCCGCACCAGGACGGCGCAAAGCTGCCAGTGGTCTGGTATCTGTCGGGCCTGACCTGCACCCACGCCAACGTCACGGAAAAAGGCGAATATCGCCGGGCGTGCGCCGAACTCGGATTGATCTTCGTCGCGCCTGACACCAGCCCGCGGGGGCCGGATGTGCCCGGCGATCCCGCGAACGCCTATGATTTCGGGCTTGGCGCCGGCTTCTATGTCGACGCGACGCAGGAGCCTTTTGCAAAAAATTACCGCATGTGGAGCTATGTCACGGAGGAACTGCCGCAACTGGTCGCCGAGCATTTTCCGGTCGATGCCGTCAGGCAATCCATTCTCGGTCACTCCATGGGCGGCCACGGCGCCTTGACCGTGGCGCTGCGCAACCCTGATCGCTATCGCGCCGCGAGCGCTCTCGCGCCGATTGTCGCGCCATCGCAAGTGCCGTGGGGCATCAAGGCGCTCACCGGCTATCTCGGCGCAGACAAAGCCGCTTGGCGCAAGCACGATAGCGTCGCCTTGATCGAGGACGGCGCCAAATTTTCAGGCTTTCTGGTCGATTACGGCGGCGCCGACCAGTTTCTGACGGAACAGCTTCGCCCGGAACTGCTGCAAGCGGCTTGCGCTAAAGCGAACATCCCCCTCACGCTGCGGCGCCAGGAAGGCTATGACCACAGCTACTACTTCATCTCGACCTTCATGGCCGATCATCTGCACTGGCACGCCGAACGTCTGAAGGTCTGATCTCTCCAAAAGCCTATTGCGAATCCTTACACAACTGATCGCCCGCCCGCGTCAGCCGGTCATGCTCGTCGTTTGAGATCCAGCACCGCGACTTTGGGCGGATCGGCGTATGCGGGCGCCGACAGCGTGAGTGATGCGAAGATGAACGGCATTTTCATGGTCACGATGCGCAACATGACCAGGACGTGCGATAAAATGTGGGGGTTGCAAGCTAGGACTTTTCGGTCATGTTGCACGTCGAGACTCCCTCCATCGCTATTCAAGGCGAGGGCGGAGCATCAGGGAGGAACCATGATCCGCGGGTGGGTCGGTGCGATCGGCTTTTGCATCGTCGCGACGCAAGCGCTCGCGGCCGAGCCGACCGAAATCGGCATCGGCTATCTCGGCCATGCCGGCATCCGATCGACATTGTCCCTGGTTCAGCAGCCGTCGGACAATGACGGCATCGCGGGCGCGCGCCTTGCGATCGAGGACAACAACACCACGGGAAAATTCCTCAATCAGCATTTCACGCTGCAGGAGGTCCGCATCAAGGATGGCGAGGATGTCGCCCAAGCCGCGACCGCGCTTGCCGAGCGCAATGGCTTCATCATCGCCGATCTTCCCGCGGACGCGCTCCTGAAAGCCGCCGACGCGCTGCACGACCGGGGAACCGTGTTGCTGAACGCCGGCGCGATCGACGACCGGCTCCGCGAGGAAGATTGCCGCGCCAATGTGATTCACACGGCCCCTACCCGCTCGATGCTCGCCGACGCGCTGGCTCAGTATCTGGTGTGGAAGCAATGGAAGCGGTGGCTCCTGGTGGTCGGCTCGCACGACAATGACAAACTTTTTGCCGACGCGCTGCGCCGCGCCGCCACGCGCTTTGGCGGCAAGATCGTCCAGGAGCGGACCTTCGAGGATACCGGCGGCGCCCGCCGCACCGACAGCGGCGTGACGCTGATCCAACGGCAAATGCCTGTCCTCACCCAGCAGGCGCCGGCCTATGACGTTCTGCTCGCCGCCGACGAAAGCGAAGTCTTCGCATCCTATCTGCCGTACCGGACATGGGACCCGCGGCCGATCGCGGGCTCGGCCGGCCTCGTGCCAACGAGCTGGGACGCAGCGCAGGATCAATGGGGCGCGACGCAATTGCAGAACCGCTTCTTGAAATTGAACGCACGGCACATGACGGCGTTGGACATGCAGGCCTGGACCGCCGCGCGCATGATCGGGGAAGCTGCGTCGCGCACGAACTCCGGCGATCCGAAATCGATCCTCAGTTTTCTCAAGGGGCCGGATTTTTCCGTCGCGGCTTTCAAAGGCCAGCGCCTGACCTTGCGCGACTGGAACCTGCAGCTTCGCCAGCCGATCCTCCTGGTCGACGGACGCATGGTGGTCTCGGTGTCGCCGCAGGAAGGTTTCCTGCATCAGGTCTCCGAACTCGATACGCTCGGCCTCGATCGTCCCGAGACCAAATGCAAGATGAAGACGGAGAAATAGCGCATGTGGCGTCGCTGCCTGCTTCCCGCACTCACCGCATGGCTCACGGCTATCACGCCCGCTGGGGCCTACATCGCCTATGTGTCGAATGAGAAGGGCAACACCGTATCGGTGATCGATACCGACAGTTGGACCGTCACCAAGACCATCAAGGTCGGCCAGCGGCCGCGCGGCATCGAGTTCGCCAGGGACGGCAAATCGGTGATGGTCGCGGTCGGCGACGACGATACCATTCAGGTGATCGACGCCGCGAAACAAGAGATCGTGGACACCCTGCCCTCCGGACCCGATCCCGAATTATTCACCCAGGATGCCGCCGGCAAGGTTCTGTATGTGTCCAACGAGAACGATAACACGGTCACCATCATCGATCTGGAAAAGCGCTCCCGCCTCGGCGACATCCAGGTCGGCGTCGAGCCCGAGGGCATGACCATCAGCCCCGACGGCAAGATCTTGATCAACACGTCCGAGACCACGAACATGGCGCATTTCATCGACACGTCGACGCGCCAGATCGTTGCGAATGTGCTGGTCGACGCCCGGCCGCGCTTTGCCGAGTTCAAGCGCGACGGATCCGAGTTGTGGGTGTCGTCCGAAATCGGCGGCACGGTGTCGATCATCGACCCCGCCAAGCACGCGGTCACCGGCAAGATTACCTTCGAGATCCCGGGGCTGCGGCGCGAAGCGATCCAGCCGGTCGGCATCGGCATGACCAAGGACGGCAAGACCGCGTTCATAGCACTCGGTCCCGCCAACCGCGTCGCCGTGGTCGACGGCGCGAGCCATCAGGTGACAAAATATCTCCTGGTCGGACAGCGGGTCTGGCACATGGCTTTCACCCCGGATGAAAAATATCTGCTGGTCACCAATGGCGTCTCCAATGACGTCTCGGTGATTGACGTCGCCGCGCAGAAGGTGATCAAGACGATCCAGGTCGGCGAACTGCCGTGGGGCATTACGATTGCAAGGCCATGACCGCGATTGAAGCACCCGCCGCCAGCCTCGTGCAGCCCGATATCCCTTCGTCCGGGCGCGATCCCGCGAGCGTGCCCGCCCTGTCGATCGGCGGGGTCAGCCATTCCTATGGGCCCCGGCGCGCCCTCATCGACGTCAATTTCACCGTCGCGCCGGCGAGCTTCACCGCGCTGCTCGGCCTGAACGGCGCCGGCAAGAGCACGCTGTTCTCCCTGATCACGCGGCTGTTCGGAATCCAGGCCGGGCATATCAGCATTTTCGGCCACGACATCAGCCGTGCGCCAAGCGAGGCGCTGCGGTTGCTGGGGGTGGTGTTCCAACCGCGCACGCTCGATCTCGATCTCTCGGTCAAGCAGAACCTGCTCTATCACGCAGCTTTGCACGGCATCTCCCGCCGGGAGGCGAGCTTGCGCAGCCAGGAGGTGCTAACGCGCATCGGCCTCGCCGACCGCGCCGGCAGCAAGGTCCGCGATCTCTCGGGCGGCCAGATGCGGCGGCTGGAGATTGCGCGCGCGCTGCTGCATCGCCCACGGCTGTTGCTGCTCGATGAGGCGACCGTCGGACTCGACGTCAAGGCGCGCGCGGACATCCTCACCCACGTCCGTCAACTCGTCGGCGAGCAAGGCATCGGCGTGTTGTGGGCGACCCATCTGTTCGACGAGATCCATTCCAGCGACGACCTCGTGGTCCTGCATCAGGGCAAGGTGCTCGCCCATGGCGAAGTCGCGCGCGTTGTCGCCGATACCGGCGCGCAAGACATCAACTCCGCCTTCGCGCGCCTGACCGCGGCGGTCGCGGAAACCCGGGACCCAGGGTCATGAGCGTCACCACGGCCAATCATCAAAGAAGCGGCTTTTCGCTTGCCGAATACTTAACCTGCCTCAACGGCATCGTTTGGCGCGAGGCGCTGCGCTTCCTGCATCAGCGCGAACGCTTTGTCTCGGCGCTGGTCCGCCCCCTGGTGTGGCTGTTCATCTTCGCCGCCGGCTTCCGCCAGGTGCTCGGCATCTCGATCATCCCGCCCTACGAGACCTACATCCTTTACGAGGTTTACATCGCGCCCGGCCTGATGGCGATGATCCAGCTCTTCAACGGCATGCAGTCGTCGCTCTCGATGGTTTATGACCGCGAGATGGGCAATATGCGCACGTTGCTCGTGAGCCCGCTGCCACGGTGGTATCTGTTGTCCTGCAAGCTGCTGGCGGGAACCGCGGTTTCTCTGCTCCAGGTCTATGCCTTCCTGCTGATCGCGTGGTTCTGGGATATTTCTCCGCCGCCGGTCGGCTATCTCACGGTGCTGCCGGCCTTGATCCTGTCGGGCTTGATGCTCGGTGCGCTCGGCATGCTCATTTCGTCCGGGATCAAGCAGCTCGAGAATTTCGCGGGCGTGATGAACTTCGTGATCTTTCCGATGTTCTTTGCCTCATCCGCGCTCTACCCGCTGTGGCGGGTCCAGGAAGGCAGTCCGATGCTCTACTATGTCTGCCAGTTCAATCCATTTACCCACGCCGTCGAGCTGATCCGCTTCGCGTTGTATGGACAGACCAATTGGGTTTCGCTCGCAGTCGTCGGCGGCTGCACGGCCGTCTTCATGATCGGCGCGATCTATGCCTACGACCCATCGCGCGGCCTCAGCCGCCGCGGGCCCGCTGGAGGCGAAGCATGAACTGGCGGATGATGATAGCGGCGTTGCTCGTGCTCGCGGCGTCGGCCGAAAACGGCTTTGCCGCCGATCCGCGCTATCCCGACTGGCCGTGTGCGCAGGCGAAAGTTCCGGAAATTTCGCTCGCCGCGGTATGGGCCGGGCCGCCGCTCGACGACGTCCAGGACAAATGGAAGAACGATGCCAAGGTCAGCGCGCTGGTCGCGAAACTCGCGGCGCGGCGGACCCCGCTCGACGAAGCCGAGAAAACGATCGCGGAATTTCTGTCGGGCGCGGCGGCGACCGAGAAGGCCGCGACGGGCAAGCTTCTGTTCGCCGGCCTGTTCGATACGCTCAACGCGCAGCGGTCGTCGGTGATGGGCGGGCTCGAACGCGTGATGCGCAAGCAGCGCGAGTCGGCCGACAGGATCCGGTCTGATACCGTCGCTCTGCAGGAACTGCAGAGCGCGTCCTCGCCGGATCAGGCCAAGATCGACGATCTCGGCAATCAGCTCACCTGGGAAACGCGGATTTTCGAGGACCGGCGGCGCGTGGTCAAATTTGTCTGTGAGGTGCCCACCGCGATCGACCAGCGGCTGTTCGCGCTCGGCCGCGCGATCCAACAGGATATGGAATAGCGACGGCGCCTTGCGCCATCCTCTTGCCTCATCCTGGCGTATCGTCGACCCAGGGGAGCGAAAAAAGCCAGCTATCCGCGATTGGCCCACGAAAAATGGCCGAAACAAGGTTCCCATCACGAACCTGTGTGACTGCTTCCAGCGTTCTCTACTGGAACCGAATCCATTTCTGGCCTCTTGTCCCCTACGATCTCGAAATCGGGAGGCTGCGATGAGACTGGCAAAGATCATTTTGGCGAGCGCGATGTCTGTCGGTGTCGTCATGTCCTCAGCTTTGGCTCAGCAAGCCACGACAGGAATGATCACTCAGATTAACAGGCTGAACGGCACGATTGCGATCCAGGAGACGCAGAGCGGTACCGTCGGGGCAAGCAGTGGCGGCGCGATCCAGGAGTTCAAAGTGCCAGATGGCCAGTCGCTCGATACTTTTCACGCCGGTGACCGGGTGACTTTTTCCGTCGCTGAAAACAACGGCGTCAAGACGATCACCAAACTTCAAAAGCAGTGATGCCACGAAGCTAACGGTGCCGATCGCAAATCTGGCATTGACCCACTAAATGCGCGCGGGCGCGGAGACTATTTCTCCTCGCCCGGCCGGGGTTCTGGTTGTGATTCCGTCAGCGGCAAGTTAGCACGTTCCCAACCGTCGGTTCCGTCCGGATACCACGCGACATTCGAATAGCCATACGACAGCACGCGCTTCGCAGCATTCCACGACATCCAGCAATCGGCCTGGCAATAGAGCACCAGCAGTACTGCCTTGTTGCCACCGGATGCGTGCGCAAGCCCCTGCCGCAGATAATCTTCCATCGCCGCCGCAAGCGCTCCGTAACCGGTGTCCGGCAGCCAGACGCTATCCGGGATGTTGAACCGCGGCTTGTCGCGCCAGATCGTGCCTTCGGGAAGATTTTTGGGCTTCGGCGGACGCGGCAGCACGTCGATGAAGACGCCGGACTTTGCACGCCAGATTGCCTCCGCTTCCTCGGTCGTGAGAACGCGCGCGCCGTTGAGCGTCGCCGGGACAGGCGCGCGGTAATTCTCCGTACGATAGCCGTCGGGTTCAAAAGCCTTGTTCTGCGCAAAGGCGGTGGCCATCACCGCGAACGCCGCAATGACCAGGCCTGCGCGCGTCAACGTCATGGCGACTTTGTCGCATTCTCCGCGCTGATCGGCCGATCGTTCTCGTCGAGCAAGGGGACGCCGAATTCGAGCAGTATCTTGTTGATGGCCGGCTGGTTTTCCTGAATCAGCCGGTTGAGTTGCCGCTTCCAGTTCTGGTCGGCGGCGCGGACGCCCATGCCGATGCGATAGACCAGACGCGGCCCGGTCGTTTCCTTGACCAGCGGCATGACGCGCAGCGGCGGCGTGGCATGCTTGGCGTAAAAGCCAGCCATCGGACCCCACAGGATGCCGGCGTCGATAGTGCCCGACTCCAGGTCATCGATCATGGCTCCTGCCGACGAATCGACGCGCGTATCAATCATCAGCGGATAGGGTTTTGCGTTCGCCATCAAACCGGCGACGGCCATGTTGGTGGCGGGCGGCGTACCGGCGACGATGCCGATATGCTTGCCCTTGAGCCGCTCGTCTTCGAGCGTCGTGACGTCGTCAAGGCCGCTGCCCTGCTTGGCGACCAGCGCGTAGGCCGTGCGGTAATAGGGGTTGGTCCCCTGGACGAGATCGTCGCCTTGCGGAAAGCCCATGATGACGTCGCAGCGATGGGAGCCGAGGGTGACTCGAACGAAACCTGTCGCCTGCGGAAAATACATGTAATCGAGCTTCTTCTGAAGCTTGTCGGCGAACAACTCGGCGAGCTTGTTCTCGAATCCTTCGCCCTTTTCGTTGGAGAACGGCAGGTTGCGCGGGTCGGCGCAGACCCTCAATACCTTGGGATCGACGAGTTCGATGGAAAGATCGGTGGCGTCGTTGCTCTGCGCGCGAGCAACGTCTCGACCGACGAGCACGGCCGTGATCGCGACAAGCGAAAGCAACAGGCCGCGATGGAGCGCGTGAGATGTCATCGATGGTCTCTCTTCCTCCTGAACCATTTTTGAAAAATGCTATGCTGACCAACCGGAGCGTGCAACAGGAACAATCCTCGAACGGATTCAGCGCACGTGTTGCGGCGCAAACAGTCTCGGCGACGGAACACGACTGCGTCGACACGGCTTCACGTTGCGACGGAGGCAAAAATATGGTTGGCCGCCGCTCGGCTTTGATTGCGCTCGCGCTGTTCGGCGCGGCGACACTCTCCCAGGCGCAACACCAGGAGGCGCTGCCCGTCAGTGAAGTGGCGCCTGGCGTGTTCGTCCATACCGGCCAGACCGCGCTGATGACGCGCGAAAACGACGGCGCGATCGCCAATGTCGGCTTTGTCATCGGCGAGAGCGCGGTGGCCGCGATCGACACGGGTGGCAGCGTTCGCGAGGGACGGCAACTGCTCGCGGCCATTCGGGCGCGAACCGACAAGCCGATCAGGTTTGTCATCAACACGCACGGCCATCCGGATCACGTCTTTGGCAACGTGGCCTTCGTGCACGACGGAACAATTTTTGTCGGCCACAAGAACCTGCCGCGCGCGCTTGCGACCCATGGGCCATTTTATATCGACAACTTTCGCCGGATCATGGGCGACGAATTGATCAACGATGTTCGCATGGTGCCGCCGACGCTCCTCGTCGACGGCAACCTCACGCTCGATCTTGGTTTGAGAACCCTGACCTTGCGCGCGTGGCCCACCGCGCATAGCGACAGCGATCTGACGGTCTTCGATGGGCAGACCAACACGCTTTTCGCGGGCGATCTCATGTTCCTCGACCACATCCCGGTGCTCGATGGCAGCATTCGCGGCTGGCTGAGCACGCTCGGCGAACTCGATCGTATCCCGGCGCAACGCGTGATTCCCGGGCACGGGCCCGTCAGCGAATGGCCGGCGGCGCTCGCCGATGAACGCCGCTACCTCGACATATTGGCATCGGACGTTCGCGCGATGATCGCCCGTGGCGCACCGATCAAGGTCGCGGCCGAGACCGCGGCTGGCTCCGAGCGGCCGCAATGGAAACTGTTTGACGACTACAACGCGCGCAACGCGACCGCAGCATTTTCGGAAATTGAATGGGAATAGTGCGCGCGATGGCCTATATTGAATCCGCTGCTTCCATCATCGAGAGGGGCGCGACCATGCCAGGAACTCTCCTCCGTTTGCTTTGCATCGCGGGTCTGCTGAGCGCCGCGACAGGCGCGCGCCTCGCGTCCGCGGCGACACCGGATGCCTATGATCCATGGCCAGGCCTGGTGCAGGACATCTTCAACAATCGTCCGATGAACGATGGCGGCGACGTCATTGGTATCGAGATGCCGTACCGCGCCGAAGATGCGGCGATCGTGCCGGTGACGCTGCGTACCAAGCTTGCGCCCACCGACGAGCGCCGCGTGTTGTCGATCACGCTCGTCATCGACCAGAATCCCGCGCCGATGGCGGCGAAGTTCGAGTTGGGCAAGGACGCCAGGATTTCCGAAATCTCAACGCGCGTGCGCGTCAACAACTATACCGACGTTCATGCGGTTGCTGAACTGAGCGACGGCAAGCTCTACGTGACAAAGACGTATGTGAAGGCGTCAGGCGGCTGCTCGGCGCCCGCGGCCAAGAATCCCGACGAAGCCAGGAATAGAATCGGCCAGATGCGATATCGGCAATTCGGACGACCCGAGCAGGGTCCGACGAGCGGCGGTCGCGAGGCCCAGATCATGATCGGCCATCCCAACAATTCCGGCCTGCAGATGGACCAGGTGACGCAGCTCTATATCCCGGCCTTCTTTATCAACGAATTGCACCTGTGGCAGGACGACAGCCCCGTGCTGTCGATGGAAGGCGGGATATCGATCTCGGAAGACCCCAACATCCGGTTTACCTATGTCTCAAGCGGCGCGAAGCGCTTCCGCGCCGAAGCCAAAGACACCCAGGGACACGTGTTCCAGCACGAATGGAATGTCGACGATTCCGGCATTTGACGAGGATTGCGGCCGGATCGGCCGTTGTGCCGACAATCTTGTTCTAAAAACACCGCACTTCTGCTTCGGCCTGCGCGCGCCTGAGATCGTTGAGCGCGTTGGTCGCCTGCGCGGAATTGCGGAATTCTGCGCCCAGGTTTCCCCGGACCTGCGACATGCTCAGCACCGTTTCGGCCGTAACATAGCGGTCATAGGGAATAATCGACGCGACGACGTCGATCGAACACGAGCATTGCTCGATCGCCTGCCGTGTCTCGCCGTTGGCCTTCATGCAGCCATAGACATACTCGGCCCGCGCCGACGTCGGATAATCATTGGCGTCCTGGGCGCGCGCGACCGTCGCGGTCGCCGCCAGCACAACCAACATGGCGACAATACGTCGTACCGATCCGACGAACCTCATGATCTTCCTCCAGGTGCCAAACCTCGAAGCTATGCTATGACTGCGATAACGAAAAGAAGACACTCTGAGGAAATGGCTTACGGAATCATGAAACATCTCTTTCGTATCATGCTGGGCGCGATGATCTTCGCCACCGCGCCAATCATATCGTGCCGCGGCGCCGAGACCATCCGGGTTGCAGTGCAAAAAACCGGAACGTTCGCCTGGGAGCTCGCCGTCATCCGCGCGCACGGCCTCGACAAGCAAGCCAATCTCGCAATCGAGGTTCTCGAACTCGCAAGCCCCGAAGCCGGCAAGATCGCGCTTCGCTCCGGCACCGCCGATATCATCCTCTCCGATTGGCTGTGGGTCTCGCGCGAACGCTCGCTCGGCGCCAAGCTGACGTTCTATCCCTATTCGAGCGCGCTGGGCGCGGTGATGGTGCCTGCTTCGTCGCCGATCCGTTCCTTGGCCGACCTCAAGGGGCGCAAACTTGCGGTTGCCGGCGGCCCGATCGACAAGAGTTGGCTGTTGCTGCAGGCCAAGGCAAAACAGGACGGCGTCGACCTGAAGTCGGATTCGACGATCGTCTACGGCGCGCCGCCACTCCTGACGGCCAAGATGCTCGACGGCGAGATGGACGCCACCATCAATTTCTGGAATTTCTGCGCGGCACTGGAAGCAAAGGGATTCCGCCGCCTCGTCGGCATCGAGGATCTGTTGCCGAAACTTGGCGCCAAGGACCGCATCGCCATGGTCGGCTATGTCTTCGACGAGGGCTGGGGCAACGCCAACCGCGACCTCCTGTCGCGCTTTATCGCGATGACCCGCTCGGCCAAGGATATTCTGTCGACCTCGGACGCGGAATGGGACACGATCGCGCCGCTCACCGGCGCTTCGGACGTTGCAACCCTGCGGGCCTACCGCGATCGCTATCGGGAAGGAATTCCGCGCCGACCCGTCACCGACGAGGAAGCCGACGCGCGCGTGCTGTATCGCGTGCTGGCTGAGACCGGCGGCCGCGAACTCGTGGGGCCCGCGCAAGAGCTCGAGCCCGGCACCTTCTACCACCCCGCTGCGAGGGACTGAGGTGCTGCGTCTTTTGTCCTTGGCCATGTTTCTGGCCACCTGGTGGATCGCGGCGCTGCTTGTGGATAACAGCAAGCTGCCGCCGCCCTCCGCCGTGCTCGCGACGATGATAACCGAAGCCGAATCCGGCGCGCTATTCCTGCATCTCGGCGCCACATTGGCGCGTGTTGCCCTCGCCTTCGTCCTCGCGATGACGCTCGGCTCCGCGATCGGCTACCTGATGGGCCGGGTGCGGCTTGCCAATCGGCTCGGCGATCCATGGCTGATCCTGCTATTGAACCTGCCGGCGCTTGTCGTCATCGTGCTGGCCTATATCTGGGCCGGCTTGACCGAGGTCGCCGCGATTGCGGCGATTGCCATCAACAAGCTCCCGACAGCCGTGGTCACACTGCGCGAGGGAACCCGCGCGCTCGATCCGGCGCTTGATGACATGGCCACCGTGTTCGCGATCCCGCGCGGACGGGCGTTTCGCCATGTCGTCCTGCCCCAGCTTGCGCCCTATATCGCCGCCGCGGCGCGATCGGGATTGTCGCTGGTCTGGAAGATCGTGCTGGTCGCGGAATTGCTCGGACGCCCGAACGGCGTCGGCTTCGAGATCGGCGTCGCCTTCCAATTGTTCGACATTCCGCTCCTGCTCGCCTATTCGCTCAGTTTCGCGGCCGTGGTGCTGATCATCGAAACCCTGCTGGTGCAGCCATTTGAAACCCGCGTATCGCGATGGCGGCTCCGTGCGGCTTGAGGTCGATATCACAAGCAAGACCTATCAGAACGCGGCGGGCGGGCGCCACGACGTGCTCGCAGGCATCCGCTTTGTGCTCTCGCCGGGAGAGGTCGGCGTATTCGTCGGCCCCTCCGGCTGCGGCAAGAGCACCATGCTGCGGATTCTAGCCGGCCTCGACCACGACTATCAGGGTCGCGTGTCGCGGCCGGCGAACGCGCGGATCGGCATGGTGTTCCAGGAGCCGCGGCTTTTGCCGTGGCGATCGGTGGAAGACAATATCCGGCTCGCGGCGCCGCAGGCCGATGACGCGACGCTTTCCGCCCTGTTCACCGTTCTGGAATTGAACGCGCATCGCAGTCATTTCCCCGGCGAGCTGTCTCTCGGGCTTGCCCGGCGCGTCGCGCTCGCGCGCGCCGTCGCGGTCGAGCCGGATTTCCTCATTCTCGACGAGCCGCTGGCCTCGCTCGACGATGCGCTTGCCGCGCGCCTGCGCGAGGAGATCGCGACTTTGGTCGGACAGCGCACGATGATGATCACGTTGCTGGTCACCCACGATCTGGACGATGCGGTCCGGCTTGGCGACCGGTTATTCCTGTTGTCGGCGCGCCCGGCGCGAATTCTTCGCGAGGTACGCATTCCTGCGCCCCGCGCAGCGCGGCGCGAACCGGAGATCACCGCAATCAAGGCCGACCTCGTGCGCTTGCACCTTGCAAAAAAATGAGCCGCGTTCGACCTTTGCCGTCCAAAGAGAAGACGCGTCTTCAACAAGAATTCCGGGGGAGTTCACCATGTCGCGCGCACTGACCGCTACTTGCGTCCTTTCGATCGCCATGACGACCGAGCTGCTTGCGCAGGGAAAAGGTATCCGCTTGTGGAACCTGACCACCTCGACCATCACCGGATTTCAGCTTTCGCCCGCTGGGCAGAACGTGTGGGGACCGAACCAGACCCTCAACGACAAGGACAAGGAAGTCGACCACGACGAGCGGCTGCGCATCACCGGCGTGGAGCCCGGCCGCTATGACGCCAAGATCGGCTACGCCGGCGCAAGGCAATGCGTTGTGCGGGACATCGAGATCAAGGCGGACGCGGTGTTTTCGATCGCCGACAAGGATCTGAAGGACTGCAACAAGTAACCGTTGCCGCTGTCCTGGAATCCTGGCTCAGCCGGCCGGTGCAACGCCAGTCTTGTCGGCCCGGTCGTTGCTGTGGGGATATTCGCAGCGCCATTTCACCGCGGTCCACTTCGGATGCTCGCCCACCCACTGGGCGATATAGGGCGGCGCAGCCATGGCACATTGCTGCAAAGAGCCGCTCCACGAAAACACCAAGTGCGTCTCTTCGCAACTGGCCGGCGACAACACGGCACACACGGTTATGATCAGGTCGATCGGATTCATGCCTGACATCCCTCGAGGAACTCGACGAATGAATAACACAATCAGGTACGAAACCGGCTCAAGCAGGGTTTCAATACACCGTGAAAAACCGGAACTTGGTGACAGGCATCGTTAATCCTAGAAATTAACCCCGAACACCAACCTCGCCTGATGGCGTTCGAAATTGGTGAGATCGAGCGCCGCATTCGATCCGGCCGGGCGCCCCCAGGCCTGAACGCTCCAGGCCGCGGTCAGCCGCGAGCGCTCCGAGAGCTGAAAATACGCGGTCGGGCCGATATACAGCGCCTGGCCTGCGAATTCCTCCAGACCGATCCCCTCGTATCTTCGCAAGTATCGCGCTTCCCCGCCGAAGAAGATGTTCGGCCGGATCCGCGCCATCACCGCAAACGCGGCACCGATGGTGGATTCCTGCTCCGAGGCGCCGGTGGCGGCAAAGCGCGTCCATTCGGGCTGATAGACCAGATTGAGCGCCGCAACCGCCACGTTCGGAACGATTTCGCGGTCGAATGCCATCGCGATATCCGTCCCGTAGTGCCGGGCCGCCGCGCCCGCGGTCTCGTCGATCTTGTCGACCTGATGCCCGACTTCAAATGTGAAACCAAACGGGGCCGTGTCCCGATCGAGCAACCGGTAGCGAAGATCAACGGAGATACCCTGCCAGGCCAACTGACGACGATCGTCGAAACCGGGAACGCCGTTGATGTCGTGGGCCGCAAAGGTACTGCCCAGCTCAATTCGAAAATCCCGAAAAGGCACGAATTCCAGTTCAAGCTCCTCGCCGGCTGCACGGTATCGTCCGCCCTCTCTGCCAAAGCCTCCGGTCGTCTGGCTCTGAAATTCGCGCTCGCCGGCATCGCCGGTGTCGGTGCCGATCATGAAGGCGAACAGATGCTCGGTATCGATGCCTTCGGCATGCACGCCGTTCGCAAGTAGCACGGAGAGACATGCGAGGGCCCTGAGTTTTCCTATACGAATAGGCATTCACATTCCGCAAAGCCGTTGGGGTGAATGGAAAGCGACAGCACCGCTGACCGACGGCCCAACCTATCACAATGCCGGAACCGGACGCCAAGAAAACCAAAGGCTAAAAATCAGAACGCTCGATTCTTGCGTGGATATGGCATTCAATGTCCGCCCGCTCGTGGCGGCAACAGCTCTAGGGAGGTAAGATCGAATGGCAAAAGTTCTCGTGCTCTATAAGAAACCGAAAAACGCGGAAGCTTTCGACAAGCACTACGCGTCTGTGCATGTGCCGCTTGCGAAGAAAATTCCCGGCCTGAAGAAATACGACATCAGCACGGGGGCGATCGGAACACCCGCCGGCGCAAGCGACGTTCACCTGGTCGCCACGCTGCATTTCGATTCGCTGGATGCGCTGAAGGCGGGGCTAGGGTCGGCGGAAGGAAAAGCCGCGGCGGGAGATCTTGCCAACTTCGCGGATGGCGGCGCCGATCTGTTCTTCTTCGACACGAAGGACGTTTAAGGTACTCAAGCGCCTGAGGACTTTGGATTTTCTGAGGACTTGGATTTTCTGAGGACTTGGATTTTCCGAGGACTTTGGATTTCCCGAGGACTTTGGATTTTCCGGGGCCTCAAGCACGACGCCTGCCGCGGCTCACGGCGAGAGATCGCCGATCGAGCCGGGCAGATCGTTTCGACAAGAGGCTTATTTGCGCGCCGCGCAGGCATACATGTTGATTTCCATGCCCACCGGCACTTCGACAATCTTCGGGGTCTTCCAGGTCATGCGTTTCTCCCAAGTCAATTAGCCAAGTCATTGGCTACCAAGTCGTGGGCGCGACACGTGCGCCACCTCTAAGGGTAGGACCGGCGCTCCCGTAGCGCAAGGGCCCGTCTAACGCCGGGCATTTTGCCCATGTCACGTCCAATCTTCTCACACGTCCAATCTTCAGACAATCACGCGAAGGTGGGCGCGGCTCAGCCGCACGCGCCATGCGTGCGGCTATTTCAGCAACCGCAACAGCGCCTTCCCAGCCTTGCTGTTCAGCTCCTTGGCGTCGAGGGTTCCATCCTTGTCCGGATCAGCCGCGTTGAAGCGTTGCTCCACGACGGCGAGGTATTCGTCCGCCGTGAGTGTGCCGTCGTGATCGGGGTCGGCGGCCGCGAGCTCCTTGGCGCTAAGCCGGCCCGCCAGTTCACGTTTGTCGAGGGTACCGTCGTGATCGGCATCGAGTTTCGCGAACAAGTCCGAGGCGGCCTTCTTCACCTCCGCGAGGTCAAGCGTCCCGTCATTATCCGTGTCGAACATCTTGATCGGACTGGCGTTACGGGTCGCGGCGAAAGCCAACGAACTCATCTGTCCGCACGTCACGGCAGCCAATGTCAGAAGAATGGACCGGCGCGATATCATGGTTGACCTCCCGTTTTTCCTTGCCCAAATTTGAAAATTAAGTTGCGAAGTCGGCTCGCTCGCGTTGCGACCGGCGCGTCCCAAGAGCCATCGTTGGTCTGCGAGCCATCGTTGGTCTGCGACAGTGTCATTGTCATGGACATGCCTTTTGAATCGCGGGCGGCGTTGAAGTTCCCATTTGAAATCATGGTTTCTCCATCGCAAGAGGTTTCTCCATCGCAAGATGAGTACGACCGATGGGAAGTAACGTCTACAACGTCGTGAAAGCTCCGATCGGCTGGTCGTTATTTTGCAACCGCGAACGAGTCGGCGGCTATTGTTCGAGCGAAGAGGCGCTTGAGGCTGCCATGGCATTCGGCGCGAATGCCCTTCGCGAAGGGCATCGCATTCAAATCAACGTGCCGGGAGCTGAGCCGGAGTTCAACGACCTCCAATCGTGGCCGGCGCGCTGGCAGTTCGATTTGAAGTAGCAGCGCCCATTCGCGGATAGCCCGCCAGCTTTCGGGTGGACAGGCAAAATCCAGTTCAGTTTGATCGGGTGTTTTCGCGCCGCAAGCGCCAGGAATTTGCGAGGCCGCTCATGGCATATCGGCTCACACGATTACTCGCCACGCTGATCGCCCTCTGCTTCGCCCCGGCGGCAGGCGCTCAAGATCATTCACCGGTTGCCCGGCCTGTGAGCAAAGCGAACTCGCCCGCGACACTCACAGGGAAGGAACGGTTGGGCCGGAAGTGGATGGACGAGCAGCGGATCGACAATTGCAACGTTCCCGTCGACAAGCGCGGCAACAAACCGCGGCCGAGCGCCTGCCCGCACGCTCCGACGGGATGACCGAACATAGCGTTTTCGAGCGAAAGCCTGTCCCGGATTTGATCCGGGATGGATACCGGTTCGTGTTAAGAAAACGCGTCAAAACAAAAGATCAGGCACCCCCGGGTTGAACATAACAGAACACGTAGCGGCTGTGGCTCAGGAACACGATGCCGTGGCCCGTGGGATTGGATTTGTCCCATTTCAGTTTGCTGTTCGGGATTTCAATTTCCGTTCCGGTCTCGACATGGGGCCGGCCGCGCGGCTCATCGGGCCGGTCATCGGTAATGACGGCGTAGGTCTTCCCTTCCCTGACGTGGACCTCATCGGCCCAGTAAGCATCGGCTTCGCCGCAGCATGACGCACCCGGCACGTCCGGCTGCATGAGCGCCTGGTACCATTGCCGGATCGCGGGATCGACCGCTTCCCATTGGCCCAGATCGCGCGCGTTCGTGCCCGTCCAGCAACCGAAAATGCTCAGGCAAAGGACGACTCGCCTCATCCATTCACTCCTCTGTTTTCCGGCAATGGCGTTGAAGCAATCTTCGTGCCGCGAGGAGCCTCGCGGTGCGATGGTGCCGAAGCCGAGTCAGCAATCCGAGACGGGTTTGGCAACGGGCTCGTCGACGGCGCTTCGCGCAAAAACAAGGCAGCGTTTACGTATTGACGCGTTTTCGTTTCCGGCAGAGTGTTGTTTTTGCAGCGTCAGAATAGGCGCGCAGAAAACATTTGGGAGGAATGGATGAGACGCATAGCGCTGGCCGCGAGCCTCGCCATGTTTGCATCGTATGGTGCAAGCGCGCAGACCGCGGATCAATTGGTCAAGGGGGCGACCGACACATCGAACGTTCTCAACTACGGCATGGGTTACAATCTGCAGCGGTTCAGTCCGCTGACGCAGGTCAACAGGGACAACGCCAAGAATCTCGTCCCGATCTGGAGTTATAGTTTCGCCGACGACCGCAGCGAGGAATCGCAGCCGCTGGTCTACCAGGGCGTCATCTACGTCACCACGCATAATGCCACCATGGCGATCGATGCGAAGACCGGCAAGCAGGTCTGGAAGAGCAAGATCGAATATCCCGCCGAGACGCCGCGGATCGTGTGCTGCGGCATCATCAATCGTGGCGCTGCGATCTTCGACGGCAAGGTGTTCCGCACCACGCTCGACGCCAATGTGATCGCGCTCGATGCCAAGACCGGTAAGGAACTGTGGCGTCAGAAGGCGGCCGACATCAAGGAAGGCTACTCGATGACCGTCGCGCCACTCGTGGCCGACGGCATAGTCATTACCGGCATCTCCGGCGCCGAGTACGGCACGCGTGGCTTCATCGACGGCTGGGATCCCGCGAGCGGTAAGCATCTCTGGCGCACGCACTCGATCCCAAGCCCGGAGGAACCCGGTGGCGACACCTGGAAGGGCGACACCTGGAAGCTGGGCGGGGGTTCGACCTGGATCACCGGTTCCTACGACGCGGAACTGAATACGATCTATTGGGGTATCGGAAACCCGGGCCCGTTCAATTCGGCGGTGCGTCCCGGCGACAACCTCTACACCTGCTCCGTGCTCGCGCTCGATCCGAAGAGCGGCAAGATCAAGTGGCACTTCCAGTTCTCGCCGAACAACCCGTTCGACTATGACTCGGTCGCCGAGATGGTGCTTGCCGACATGAACGTCGAAGGCAAGCCGACCAAGGTGTTGATGGACGCCAATCGCAACGGCTTCTTCTACGTGCTCGATCGCACCAACGGAAAGCTGCTCGCCGCCAATCCCTACGTGAAGGTCAACTGGGCGACCGGTATCGACATGAAGACCGGCCGGCCGATCGAGACCGACGTCACCAAGGATGCGCGCGACGGCAAGAAGGTCGTGGTTTATCCGTCGATCCTCGGCGGCAAGAACTGGGAGCCGATGTCCTTTAATCCGCAGACCGGCCTCGCCTATGCCAACACCCTGGCGTTCGGCGGCCGCTATAAGAGCGAACCAGCGACATACAAGGCCGGAGAACTATATCTCGGCATGGATCTGACCGATCCATGGGAATGGGGTGACGGACCGCGCGGCCACCTCAAGGCGATCGATCCGATGACGGGCAAGACGAAGTGGGAAGCGGCCAGCGATATTCCACGCTTCTCGGGCGTGCTGTCGACTGCCGGCGGCGTCGTGTTCACGGGAGCGCTGACCGGCGAGTTCGAAGCGTTCGACGCCGACAGCGGCAAGAAGCTCTGGCAGTTCCAGACCGGCTCGGGCATCGAGGGACAACCGGTGACCTGGCAGCAGGACGGCGTGCAGTACGTCGCCATAACCAGCGGCTATGGCGGCGTCTACTCGATCTTCTCCGGTGATGAGCGGCTCGCGCAAGTGCCGACCGGCGGATCACTTTGGGTGTTCGCGGTGAAGAACTGATCGCGGATTAAACGTGACTGAGAGGGTATTCAAATGGACGGCGGCGATCCTCGCCACCGTCGCGGCTGCGGCTATCATCGGGATGACGATGCCCCTCGCCGCACAGCAATCGACCAGCGGCAGCGATCAGGCGCAAATCGACCTGGGCAAAATCGACCTGGGCAAGAGAACCTACGCCCAGAACTGCTCGCATTGCCACGGGCCCAACATGGTCAACGCCGGCACCGTCACGCCCGACCTGCGCGCATTTCCGGACGACAGAACGCGCTTCGTCACTACGGTGAAACAGGGCAAGAACGGCAAGATGCCGCCCTGGGGTGACATCCTGAGCGACGATCAAGTCTCCGATATCTGGGCCTATGTCTCGAGCCGGAGGAATCCATGAGGGTCCGGCTCGCGGCGCCAGCAGCAGTGCTTCTCCTGACAGCGGCCTTGACGACGGCGCGCGCCGACGACCCGCTAAAAGTCTGTCTCGACGAGAATCTGCCTCCGTCTTCGACGCATCAACGCGGCAAGCCTGACAGCGGCTTCGACGTGGCGCTGGCGCAGGCCATCGCCGACAAGCTCGGCCGGCCGCTCAAGATCCAGTGGTTTGAAAGCAAGCTCGACGAAGACTCAAGCCCGTCGCTCGAAACCAACGCTCTGCTCTCGGACGGCCGCTGCACGCTCGTCGGCGGTTATGCGTTGACAAAAGACTCGCTCGTGGTGCCCGGCGTCAAAACCGCGAAACTTCCCGACTTCGAGGGAGCCACGAGAGACGATCGCCGCCGGCGCGTGCCACTCGGCGCGCTGGCGCCAAGCCAACCTTACATCTATTCGCCGCTGACCGTCGTTCTCGGTCCCAAAGCGAGCGACCGCCGCATCGCCGGCACCGGCGATCTCGCCGGGCTTCGTCTCGCGATCGAGAGCGGAACGCTCGCCGACGCCATTCTCATGACGTTCGACAACGGTCGGTTGATCGACGATATCACGCATCTCGTGCCCGGCCGTGATGACCTGCTCGGCGCGCTTGATCGCGGCGACTTCGACGCAACCCTGCTCGACCTGCGCCGGTTCGATGCCTACCGCATCGCTCATCCCGACACCAAGATCGCGCCGTCCGGCTATTTTTATCCGATCGGCGCCAATCGCGGTTATGTCAGCCTCACCAGCGAGGCGGACCTGCTTGCCGCGGTCAACAAGGCGCTTTCGGATTTGCAGGCAGGAGGCACGATCGCTCAATTGGGCAAGGCGGCGGGTCTCACTTACCTCGCCCCCCGTGAACCCGTCATTCTCGGCGACGTTTGGCAGAAGGTACTTCAGAAATGACGGCGAAACGCCCGCAAGCGCTGCGGCACCTCGCGCAGTGAATTCGGTCCAGTGAGTTCAGTCCAGTGAGTTCAGGGCAGTGAGTTCAGGTACGCCAGGGGGACGACGTGCCGCCCTCGGGCAACGCGGGAGGACCGGCAACCGTGCCGCCCTTGATCGCGGACGGAACAATTCCAAAATACTTCCGGAACACGCGGCTAAAATGCGAGGAGCTTGAAAAGCCCCAGGCAAACGCCACGTCCGTGATTCGCTTGCCGGTATGCGTTTCCAATTCCTGACGGCAATGCTGCAGCCTCGCCCGCCAGATATAATCGCTGACGGTCATGCCGCGCTCGCTGAACAGCATGTGCAGATAGCGCTTGGTGCAGCCGAGCGCGGTGGAGATATGGTCGATGCACAGATCCGGATCGCGCAGATGTTCGCGGATGAAGACCTGGGCTCGTATGTACATCGCCTCGGGTCCGACACGATCGAACGTCGTGTCAGCCTCGCGCAGCGGCAACAGCAGAAGATCGATCAGCAGGTCAGCGACGCCAATGGCGCTGTTCGGAGACAGCTTTGTCGCCTCATCGAATGCCGCATGCGCGAAGTCGTGCGCGATCCGCCCGGTTCCCGTGCGCGCCGAAAGCTTGCAAGCCGACATCTTCTCCAGACGGAACCCGCGCTCCTGCAACAGCTCCTTCGGCACAATGACGACCTCGTGCCGCGTCAAAGCCGGACTGATGATCGTATGCGGACAGCCGACATCATAGGCAAGGCAGTCGCCGGGCATCAGCTCGATGTGGCGGCCGTCCTGTTCGAAATAAGAAACGCCATGAGTCTGGAACAGGATTTTGACGAACGGATGTTCGCTTGATCTCGCTCGCGACGCCGTATGGGCGATCCGATGCTGGCTCGCCTCGATCTGGCAAAGTTTCAGCCGTGAAACGGTCCTGTAATTGATTCGCCCTTCGAACGACGAGGCCTCCAGCGGGTCGACGTCGAACTGGCCGCAGAGGTCGGTCAGTGCATCTGACCAACGCTGGATCTGCTTCTTGGGCGCCAATCCCGAGGTGCTGAGCGAACGGATTGTATCGGACATTTCACCTACCGATTCGAGGTCAAAACGTTACGACTCGCCACGAAAGGCTTCTGGTCACGGTGCAACGACATCGACCTCAACTGACATCGACCTCAACTGACATCGACCTCAACTTGAGTGCGCAATCTGAGGCAGGTCGTTCGAGTTGGAGCAGCCCGTTCTTGCAGACATCCCTTTGACAATCCTCTGACTTAGTTTCCGCGCCGTCAAGGGAAACATCAACCTCGGGTCGCCCACATATTTTGGGCAAAATCCCAAATTTGACGCTGTGCAGCATGCGAGAGGTCGCAACATTCGCGAGCCTGAAACCAAAAAGTTCGTCTGGTTTCGCTTTCGAACAAACACGTTTCGCTTCTGGGCAAGTCTCGCATTTCCGGACCGGATAAGGATGTGAAGAACGCAGAAGAAAATGGGCCGTTTCCACGGGAACCCTCAAAGCTCTTAATTGGGAGGACTAAAACAATGCGCAAAATACTAATCGCGACTTGTCTTGGCTCGATGGCGGCATTTGCTGCCGGCGGCGCTTTGGCCAACGACGAGCTTAACAAGATGGCCCAGAACCCGAAGGACTGGGTGATGCCTTCGGGTGACTATTACGGAACGCGCTACTCGAAGCTCAACCAGATCAACGCGTCCAACGTCGGCAAGCTGCAGGTCGCGTGGACATTCTCGACCGGCGTGCTGCGCGGTCACGAAGGCGGACCGCTCATTATCGGCAATATGATGTACGTCCACACGCCGTTCCCCAACAAGGTCTACGCTCTTGACCTATCCAACGACAACAAGATCGTCTGGAAGTACGAACCCAAGCAGGATCCGAACGTCATTCCGGTGATGTGCTGCGACACCGTGAACCGCGGTCTTGCCTATGGCGATGGTAAGATCTTCCTGCATCAGGCCGATACGACGCTGGTCGCACTCGATGCCAAGACAGGCAAGGTCGAGTGGACGGTGGCCAATGGCGATCCCAGCAAAGGCGCGACCGGCACTTCCGTGCCATTCGTCGTCAAGGACAAGGTTCTGATCGGCATTTCCGGCGGTGAGTTCGGCGTGCAATGCCATGTCACGGCCTACGACACAAAGAGCGGCAAGCAGGTTTGGCGCGCTTTCTCGGAAGGACCGGACGACCAGATCAAGTTCGACGCCGAAAAGACCACCGTTCTCGGCAAGCCGGTCGGCAAGGACTCGAGCCTGAAGACCTGGGAAGGCGATCAGTGGAAGATCGGCGGCGGCTGCACATGGGGCTGGATGTCCTATGATCCGTCTCTGGACCTCGTGTACTACGGCTCGGGCAATCCCTCGACCTGGAATCCGAAACAGCGTCCCGGCGACAACAAGTGGTCGATGACGATCTTCGCGCGCAATCCGGATACCGGCACGGCGAAGTGGGTCTACCAGATGACGCCGCACGACGAGTGGGACTATGACGGCGTCAACGAAATGATCCTCAGCGATCAGCAGGTCGGCAGCGCACCGCGCAAGCTGTTGACCCATTTCGACCGCAACGGGCTGGGCTATACGCTCGACCGCGCCACCGGCGAATTGCTGGTCGCCGAAAAGTATGACCCGAAGGTCAATTGGACCACCGGCGTCGACATGGACAAGAACTCGCCGACCTATGGCCGTCCCAAGGTTGTCGATCAATACTCGACCGACAAGCAGGGTGAGGACCATAACAACAAGGGCATCTGCCCGGCCGCGCTCGGCTCCAAGGACGAGCAGCCGGCAGCCTACTCTCCTGATACGCAACTGTTCTACGTGCCGACCAACCATGTCTGCATGGACTACGAACCCTTCAAGGTCAGCTACACCGCGGGCCAGCCCTATGTCGGCGCGACGCTCTCGATGTATCCGCCTCCCGGCGAGACCAATATGGGCAACTTCATCGCTTGGGATGGCAAGACCGGCAAGATCGTGTGGTCGAACAAGGAGCAGTTCTCGGTCTGGTCAGGCGCGCTCGCGACCGCCGGCAACGTGGTGTTCTACGGAACGCTCGAAGGCTACCTCAAGGCGGTCGACGCCAAGACCGGCAAGGAGCTCTACAAGTTCAAGACTCCGTCCGGCATCATCGGCAACGTCACGACCTATGAGCATGGCGGCAAGCAGTATGTCGCAGTGCTCTCCGGCGTCGGCGGCTGGGCGGGCATTGGTCTCGCGGCCGGTCTGACCGATCCGACGGCCGGGCTCGGCGCCGTCGGTGGCTATGCGGCGCTCAGCAACTATACCTCACTCGGCGGCAGCCTCACGGTGTTCGCGCTGCCGCAGTGAACTGAGCAAGCCTCGTCCCGGCGCATGGAACACTTTCATGCGCCGGGCCGTCTGCCATCGTAAGTTGAGGATAAGCTTTTGCGCATAATCAGGTTAGTGGCTGCCGCGATGGTCCTCGTGGCGGCCGGCGGAATTGCCGCCGGAGAAATTGCCTTGGCCGAGGGCCCAGCCGATCCGGTCGCGGTCAAGAACGAAGACGGCAAATACCTCGATAAGGAAGGAAACCCGACGTACAAGATCGCCGCCGACGGCACCGTGGATTGGTACACCTATTCCGGATATCGCCGCTATCATTCGGAATGCCATGTCTGCCATGGCCCGGACGGAATGGGGTCAAGCTACGCCCCGGCGCTGAAGGACTCGCTCAAGACGATGAGCTATGGCGACTTCCTCGGCGTGGTCGCGAGCGGTCGCAAGAACGTCAGTAGCTCGCAGGAGAACGTGATGCCGGCCTTCGGCGATAACCCGAACGTAGCCTGCTACATGGATGACCTTTACGTCTACCTGCGCGCCCGCGCCAATGACGCAGTGGGACGCGTGCGGCCCGCAAAACATGAAGACAAGACCGAAGCCTACACCCAGGCCGAAAATTCCTGCATGGGCAAGCGCTGAGCGGACCGGACGCGGGTGGCCTCGTGCCTTGCGGTATTGAAGAGCTCGCGGTGTTGAAGAACGAGAAGGGAGTCAAAAATGAAGACGCGCGCCGCTGTCGCTTTCGAGGCGAAGAAGCCGCTTGAAATCGTCGAACTCGATCTCGACGGTCCGAAAGCCGGCGAGGTCCTCGTCGAAATCAAGGCGACGGGAATCTGTCACACCGACGCCTACACGCTCGACGGCCTCGACAGCGAGGGAATCTTTCCGTCCATCCTGGGCCATGAGGGCGCCGGCATCGTACGCGAGGTGGGCGCGGGCGTGATATCTGTGAAGCCCGGCGACCACGTCATTCCGCTTTACACCCCCGAATGCCGCCAGTGCAAAAGCTGTCTCAGCCAGAAGACAAATCTCTGCACCGCGATCCGCGCCACCCAAGGCAAGGGCGTGATGCCCGACGGCACGAGCCGCTTCAGCTACAAGGGCAAGCCGATCTATCACTACATGGGCTGCTCGACCTTCTCGAACTTCACCGTGCTGCCGGAGATCGCGGTGGCGAAGATTCGCGAAGACGCCCCCTTCGACAAGAGTTGCTACATCGGCTGCGGAGTTACGACCGGCGTCGGCGCGGTGGTGAATACCGCGAAAGTCACGCCGGGCTCGAACGTGGTCGTGTTCGGACTTGGCGGCATCGGGCTTAACGTCATCCAAGGCGCCAAGATGGCGGGCGCCGACAAGATCATCGGCGTCGACGTCAACGATGGCAAGGAGGAATGGGGCCGCCGCTTCGGCATGACCCACTTCGTCAACCCGAAAAAGGTCGGCGGCGACATCGTCCCGCATCTGGTCACGCTCACCGACGGCGGCGCCGATTACACCTTCGATTGCACCGGCAACACCACCGTGATGCGCCAGGCGCTCGAGGCGTGTCATCGCGGCTGGGGCGTGTCCGTGATCATCGGCGTCGCGGAGGCAGGCAAGGAGATCGCCACCCGGCCGTTCCAGCTCGTGACCGGCCGCGTCTGGAAAGGAACCGCGTTCGGTGGCGCGCGCGGCCGCACCGATGTGCCGAAAATCGTCGATTGGTACATGAACGGAAAGATCCAGATCGATCCGATGATCACGCACGTTCTCAAACTGGAGGAGATCAACAAAGGATTCGATCTGATGCACGAGGGCAAGTCGATCCGTTCGGTCGTCGTGTTCTAACTCAAAGCACCAAGCACAAGGAGGATTGACCTATGACTGTTCACATCCACCCATCGATTGATAACGGCGTCCGGAAGGGCTCAGCCAGCTTCGCCGGCGGGACCCTGGTCTGCAAATGCAACGACAAGCCGGTCAAGGTCGGCATCAAGGGTGATGTCGCCCACAACCACGCCTGCGGCTGCACGAAATGCTGGAAGCCCGATGGGGCGATCTTCTCGGTCGTCGCCGTCGTGCCGCGCCAGAATCTGACCGTGCTCGAAAACGGCGACAAGTTGCAGGTCGTCGATCAGGCGGCGACGATCCAGCGCCACGCCTGCAAGGTCTGCGGTACCCATATGTACGGCCGCATCGAGAACAAGGGTCATCCGTTCTACGGCCTGGACTTCGTCCATCCCGAACTGTTCCAGGAACAGGGCTCGGCAGCACCGGGGTTCGCGGCGTTCGTGTCGTCCGTCATCGAGTCGGGCGTCAAGCCGGAGCAGATGGATGGAATCCGCGCGCGTCTGAAGGAATTGGGCCTCGAGCCCTACGATTGTCTCTCCCCAGCCTTGATGGACGCGATTTCCACCCACGTGGCGAAGGCCAAAGCGGCCTGACAAAGCCAAGCCGGCCCGATAAATCTGGCCTGACCTGTCGCCTTCCTCACGTCCCTCCCAGACTGACCTTCGAGCCTCGCCCCCGTATTCGCGGCGGCGGGGCTTTCTTCACGTCTCTTGGCAGGCGATGGCCCCGCTTTTGACAAACGGGCAAGGCAAAACACTTGCCTGTGAAGACGGCCCGCGCCGACTTCTGATAGCATTGCCTGACAGCATTGCCGCTTTCATGAAGCCGCGCCGGCTACACCCAATCTGACATCGAACTTGCTGAAATCGAACTTGGGAGGAACCTCAAACACGGTTAGCCAAACCGATCGTGCAATGAGGTCTGTCGGCTTTCCGTTTCATGATTGACCCGGGACGGGAACGGCAAGACAACGGACGCAAGCGAATGGAAATGTGTTCCGGCTTGCGCCTGAAAAGACATCATCAGCTTAAAAAGAGCGAGGAAACGATCATGATCAAGGTAAAGATTAACGGCCAGGAACAAAATTGGGATGGCGACCCGAATCTTACGCTGCTTTGGTATCTCCGTGATGAGGTGGGACTGACCGGCACCAAATTCGGCTGTGGCGAGGCGTTCTGCGGCGCCTGCACCGTCATGGTCGACAAGCAGGCCGTGCGTTCCTGCATCACTTCGGTATCCGACGTCGTCGGCCGCGAGGTCACGACCATCGAAGGCCTCCACCCCACCGGCGATCACCCGGTTCAGAAGGCGTGGCGCCAGATGAATGTCCCGCAATGCGGCTACTGCCAGGTGGGCCAAATCATGCAGGCGGCGGCGCTTCTGAACGAGAACCCTAAACCGAACCACGACCAGATACGCGAAGCGATGGCCGGTAACATCTGCCGCTGCGGCTGTTACCAGCGTATCGAAAACGCAGTGCATCTCGCATCGACGGGAGTGTGATCATGAACATCATCGCAAATCCCAACAAACTCCGCGGCTTTGAACGGCACATCAAGGTCAAGGTCCAGAACGTTTCGCGTCGCAGCATCCTGAAGGGTCTCGGGATCGCGGGCGGCTTTGTGCTCGCCGCGCCCGTGATGACGCGTCCCGCGTTCGCTTACGAAACAGGGGCGGGCAAGATGCCGCACGGCACCGTGGTCGATCCACGCGTGTTCGTCGCGATCGCACCCGACGGCATAGTGACGATCGTGGCGCACCGCGCCGAGATGGGAACCGGCGTGCGGACCAGCCTGCCCTTGATCGTCGCGGAAGAGATGGAAGCCGACTGGTCGCGCGTCCGCGTCCAGCAGGCACATGGCGACGAAGTCAAATACGGTAACCAGGATACCGACGGATCGCGCAGCACGCGGCACTATCTGATGCCGATGCGGCAGATCGGCGCCTCGGCACGCTCGATGTTGGAGGCTACTGCTGCGAAGCGCTGGGGCGTGCCCGTCACCGAGGTGAAAGCTGCGAACCACGAAGTCGTCCACGGTGCAAGCAACCGCCGCATCGGCTTTGGCGATCTCGCCGCCGATGCCGCCAAGGAGTCGGTGCCGAGCGTCGAAACTCTGAAGCTCAAGGATCCGAAGGATTTCCGCTATCTCGGCAAGGGCGAAGTCGGCATCGTGGATCTCCGCGACATCACGGTCGGCACGGCGCGTTACGGTGCCGACGTCCGCCTACCCGGCATGAAATATGCGGTGATCGCGCGGCCGCCGGTGACGGGCGGCAAGCTCGTGTCGTTCGACGGAACGGGCGCGATGAAGGTGTCCGGCGTCGAAAAGGTCATGGAGGTCAAGGGCTGGCCCTGGCCCTCGAAATTCCAGCCGCTCGGCGGCGTGGCTGTGATCGCGCGTAACACGGGAGCGGCGATCAAGGGACGCGACGCGCTGAAGATCGTCTGGGACGACGGCGCCAACGCCAAATACGACTCGGTCGCCTACCGGACCGAACTCGAGGAAGCCTCTCGGAAACCCGGACTCGTCGTCCGCAAGGAAGGCGACGTCGATGCCGCCTTGAAGACCGCCGACAGGGTGGTCGTGGGCGAGTACTACGTGCCTCATCTCGCCCATGTCGCCATGGAGCCGCCGGTCGCGGTTGCCGATGTCAAGGGTGACAAAGCCGAGATCTGGGCGCCGGTGCAAAGCGCGGGCGGAACGCGCGAGGACGTCGCGAAGACGCTCGGAATCCCCGAGGGCAATGTGACCGTCAATGTCACGCTGCTCGGCGGCGGCTTCGGGCGCAAGTCGAAATGCGACTACGCGCTGGAAGCGGCGCTGCTGTCAAAGGAGCTTGGTGCACCAGTCAAGGTGCAGTGGACGCGGGAGGACGACGTCCGCAACGGCTTCCTCCACACCGTGTCCGTGGAGCGCATCGAGGCCGGTCTCGACAAGAGCGGCAAGGTGATTGCGTGGCGGCACCGCAGCGTCGCCCCGACGATTGCCTCGACGTTTGCGGCTGGTGCGGCGCATGAGGCGGCCTTCGAACTCGGCATGGGACTGGTCGACATGCCGTTCGAAATCGCCAACATCCAGTGCGAGAACCCGGAAGCGGCGGCGCATACCCGCATCGGCTGGTTCCGTTCGGTCTCGAACATCCCGCGCGCCTTTGCGGTGCAGTCCATGGTCGGCGAACTCGCGAAGGCGACCAACCGGGATCAGAAAGACATGCTGCTGGAGCTGATCGGCTCCCCGCGCATCGTCAATCTGTCGTCGGTGAAGGATCTGTGGAACTATGGCGAACCCTATGACAGCTACCCGATCGACACCGCACGCCTGCGGCACGTAGTTGAGCTGGTGGCCGAAAAGGGCGGCTGGGGACGTTCCGTGCCGAAAGGACGTGGCCTCGGTATCGCCGCACATCGAAGCTTCGTCAGCTATATCGCGACCATTGTCGAGGTCGAGGTCGGCGAGAAGGGCAAGCTCACGGTGCATCAGGTCGATACCGCGATCGATTGCGGAACTTACGTCAATCCGGAGCGCATCCAATCCCAGATCGAGGGCACCGCGATCATGGGGCTCAGTCTCGCCAAATATGGCGAGATCACCTTCAAGGACGGCAAGGTGCAACAGGGCAATTTCGACGACTTCCAGGTGATCCGGATCGACGAGGCCCCGCTGGTGACCAACGTCTACATCGTGCCTCCGGGGCCCGACACGCCGCCGAGCGGCGTTGGCGAGCCGGGCCTGCCGCCCTTTGCGCCGGCGCTGATCAACGCGATCTTCGCGGCGACCGGCAAGCGCATCCGTGCGCTCCCGATCGGCAAGCAACTGGAGACTTGATTAAACAAAAATCGGAGCGCGGTGACGATCGGTCCGGAAGTCATCGCGTTCCACGCGGAATGTTCAATCGCATCGCTCGTTGCCATCGATCTGACAGGGAGGCAGATCTATGGACACCAGCTCATCAAACCAAAGGCGCTCGCGGCATCCCTGCTCGCGAGCGCCTTGGTTTTTGGAATGCAAGCGGCGAACGCCCGGACGAACGACCCGCCGAGCAATGCCACGCGGCCGGCCAAGACACTTCCGGGGGCAGACATCCCTCCCGAACAAGCCACGACAACGCAGACGATCGGCCAAGCGAGCCAGGACGAAACGATCAGGAGGATGAACGAGGACGAGAAGCAGAAGGTCGGTAGCAAGGGCAAACAGGCTACAAAAAATGTGGCGGACGTGCAGTCCGCCACATTCGTCTCATCGCGTGCGTTGTTGGCCGACTTTGATCCGACCGACTACTTCTTGATCGCGAAGACCCAGACGACGCCGCCCTGGGGCACGTTATCTTCGAGACCGATGTTGTTGGAGGTCGCCAACGCATCCTGGATGCGTTGCTGGTTCCCCCGGCGAAGACGAGATCGCCGGCAGTCGCCAGCACCGACCCGAACAGTTGCGATTTCGGGAAGTTATGCGACCAGACTTTCTTTCCGGTCGCCGGATCCCACGCCTGGAGCTCGCCATAGTGATCGGCACCCGGGCGTACCTTCAGGCCGATATCTTCTGGCTTGGTGCCGAGCCAGAGCTTGCCGGGATCCAGTGGCACCTTCTCGCCGCTGAAGCCTCCGCAGAAATTATCGTTCGCCGGGACGTAGATCAATCCGGTTTTCTGGCTGTAGGCCGCCGACAGCCAGTCCTTGCCGCCCCACAGAGACGGACAGAACTCAACCCGTTTGCCGAGAATCGGTTTGTGCGCGGGGTCGACGATCGGCTTGCCGGTCTCAGCCTCAACGCCCTTCCAGACATCGGTATAAACATAGGGCCAGCCGGCTACGTAGTTGATGCGGTCCGGCTTGCGTTCCAGAATCCAGAAGATCGCGTCGCGTCCCGGATGGATCAGGCTCTTGAACGAGCGTCCGTCGCGTTGCAGGTCAACCAGCATCGGCGCTTCCACCTCGTCCCAATCCCAGGAATCGTTCTGATGGTACTGGAAATGTGTGTTGATCTTGCCAGTGTTGGGATCGAGGCCGAGCACGGAGCTTGTGTAGAGATTGTCGCCTGGATGAGCATCCCCCGGCCAGGGTGCGGCGTTACCGACGCCCCAATAAACGGTCTTGGTGTCCTTGTCATAGTTGCCGGTCATCCAAGCAGATCCGCCGCCCGTCTTCCAGTCATCGCCTTTCCACGTGTCATGACCGGGCTCACCCTCGCCCGGGATGGTGAAGGTCCGCCACAGTTCCTTGCCGTCGTTAGCATCGAACGCGACGACATAGCCCCGGATGCCGAATTCGCCGCCGGAGCCGCCGACGATGACTTTTCCGTCGACGATCAAGGGCATCAGGGTCAAATATTGACCCTTCTTGTAGTCCTGGACCTTTGTATCCCAGACGGGCTTGCCGGTTTTGGCATCAAGCGCCACGACATGATCGTCCGTGGTGGCGAGATAGAGCTTGTCCTGCCACAGCCCGACGCCGCGGCTGGTTGGATGCAATTGGAACAGATCGTCGGGAAGCTGGCGCTTGTACCGCCAATACTGTTCGCCGGTCTTCGCATTCAGCGCGATCACCTGCCCCATCGGGGTGGCGACGAACATCACGCCATTGTTGACGATCGGCGGGGCCTCGTGACCTTCGACCACTCCGGTGGAGAAGGTCCACACCGGCGTCAGGCTCTTGACATTCGAGGTGTTGATCTGGTCGAGCGGGCTGTAACCCTGTCCGTCATAGGTCCGGCGATAAAGCATCCAGTTGCCGGGCTCGGGATTTTCGAGACGAGCTGATGTCACCGGGCTGTAATTCTCGATTGGACCGGCGACGGCAGCGGTTGAGACAAGGGTTGTGAACGCGACAAAGCTCGATAAAAACCATTGCTTTCTGGTCATGGACGCTATCTCCCTGTGCTTTTTTCTCTCTTCACCCACCCCATGGTGGGTGGTGCGATCATTTGGAGCGCGGGAATCCGATGCGACCGCGCCCCTCATCCTGGTTGCTGAGCACCTACCTTTCCAATGAATGTTGCGGCTACGGTGAGCGAGCCGTCGATGATCGCCAGCGGCAGTGCCGCCAGACGTCTAGGCGCGGGCCCGAACACGACTTGCGCGCCTTCCCGGGGATTGAATTCGGAGTTGTGACAAAAGCACTTAAGAACGTCTTTGTCGCCTGTTTCGGCCTTCAGCCAGCCGGTCACGGGACATCCGGCGTGGGTACAAATCGCTGAATAGGCGACGATGCCGTCTGTGAAGCGTGATCGTGTCTCGTCATCCAGTTCGCCGGGATCTAGCTTTATGATCAGAATCTCGTTCAGCCGCGAGCCCTTGCGGATTACCGAGGTCTTCGGGTCCTTCGGCCAGGCGTGCACCGGTGGCTCGCCGAGCTTCAGATCTCCGGGCTTGATGGTTTGACCCTCGTGCTCCCCTTCGGAGAGAACAAGCAAGTCACCTTTTTGCGGTCGTTCATCGCTGCCGGGCTGATCTTCCTCCGCAACAGCGGATTTGGCCGCGACCATGCATGCGCCGGTCGCGAGAGCCGTCAGGAGCAGCGAACGCCGTGTTTGATCCGCACAAGGCATGATCGGTGCATGTTCCGCAGTGGTTCTATCATCGCGTTGTTCAGACATGACGTCAAATGAGCGCTGCGACTCAGCCAAAAAAAAGGCGACCAATGACTCGCGCTATTCTAATTCGTTGCTTTATCGTTTCGCTTCGAATGATGAAGAGACCAGCGATGCGGCAAACGAAACCTGTGCCGTTGCCAACGCGTGTTGCCAGCCGCTTAGGCATATTGCGCTGCGGTCATTCCGCGCCTGTTCCCGCTGCTTCGCAGCAAGACCTCTGCGGCGCGCGCATCAAAATTGTGCGGCTATCTCGGCGAGACGACGATGCGCACTCTCACGCGCCGCGCGGATCGGCTCCGCTGGCCCCGTGGT